>Ga0181574_10003554_pt1 | contig 13784 bp, 9 predicted proteins | sample 101ome_24_FD_145600 | JGI IMG/M metagenome (GOLD analysis project Ga0181574, IMG submission 145600) | Coastal salt marsh microbial communities from the Groves Creek Marsh, Skidaway Island, Georgia - 101410AT metaG (spades assembly) | ecosystem: Environmental > Aquatic > Marine > Intertidal zone... | reverse complement strand
TGTAACACAAATAGGCGCGATACGAGACACAGACGCAAGAAAGTTACAAATGAGCTAAATACACGACACCGTGTTTCAATTGCTGCAAGTTGTACAAAATTTTGACAACTTAGCATTTGCGTGCAGTCTAGAATCTGCGTGCACGTATCTGTGGCAAGGCACCATTTTGTCTGCGTACGGCAAGCTAATGCATATGTTGCGCGAATTCTTCTGCGTGTACGTCTTTGTCTGGCGGCTTGTGCAGCACACCCGGGTGGACAATCAAAGCTCAAGAACGTCGAGAGTGCACCCAAAGGCATGTACAAAGATCTCCAAAGCCAAAAGTGTAAAGTTTTCACCAAATGCACCATGTTTGCGTAGTGTTCGTCGCATCTTGATGCGTCAAGCCAGTCTATCTAATGCATCAAGTCACCAGACTTGTCACGCGTGCACGCTGCCAAATGTGAAATACGATGTGATCAGCTTGCGTCGTTTCGGCACGCGTTGTGCTGTGCGCGGCGTCTGTTTCTTTGGGCCGATACGTACTCTCTGAAGCCGTATGACTGTCATTTGCGAAAACTCCGCCCAGCTGACGCGCAAGGATTTGCCAGCCGCGAAGCAACCGCACCATAGGGGGCAGCCGTTTGTGATAAACGTCAGTATGCGCCGCTCACGGCACGGTTCCTGCATGTGCAGAAACATCATCATTCTGTGCAGTTTCTGCAGCCACGGGATTTTTGTCAGCTCGTAGTCGACGTGTTCGGACGTCACATGGTTTTGATAGCCTCCGGATTTGGTGATGACTACTTGATCAAAATGGCCGCATATGGCCTGCCGCAATGCGTCGTACGAACCAAACTTGACTCCCAGACCAAGAGAGCTGGCAATCTGGCGTTCGCGTTGATTTGGGCCGGACATGCCGGTGTAGGCCGGATGCAGCAAACATTGGTCGAGTTCTGCAAGAGCCGTGGCCTCGACGGGATCGCTGACTGGTGGCGTGTTCGAATGCTCGGACGGAGCAGCTGTGGCGACTGGTTTGCAAAGTGACATTTGTGGATACCAGCCGGTGTTTTGTATCTCCAAGTGTTGCGGCCTCACGCCTGCGTGCGTGTCACGCTCCTGTTTGAGAAAAAATTGTGTTGAAAAATTGACACAGTACAAACGTGCACACGTTGGTCCCGTATCTGCTGTGCCCGTAAGGTAAGTCCGTGTGCGGTCGTGTTTTGAGCTTTGAGATGGAGGCAAGGTTTGTCAGCACCAAAGACATTTGCGAGCACAAGTACGACGAGAAAGACGCGTATTCAGCTTTCGAAGTAGCAAATTCACACGAGCATGCGTTTGTGGAGAAGTTGTACAAACTGGCAGCGCATCAGCACTTGGTTTGGAAATCGCAGCAAATGCTGCGGCTTGTGTCGCTTTCGGATTGCAATTTTGATTGCGATTACGAAAGTGTGCAAGTGAAAGCACATCTTAGCAAGACAAATCGTGAGCAGACATTTGCATTGTGCGTAAATGGTGAAATGGGATTTTACGCCGACAGCAAGCGCCTGAACGACGCGCACCACGAAACATACGTCGAGACAATGACCCTGTCCGATCTGTACGCTTGCAAGAAGCACTGCGTATACCACGTGTGCAACGAGACCCGCTGTTGCTCGAAGCGCGTGTCACAGGACAGCTTTGCACTGTGCAGTTTGACAAAGAAGCTGTACACGGACGCCGCGAAACTGAGCCATGGTTGGATCGAAGACCCGTGGCAAATAAACAAGTCAAAGGTGACTACCAGGGAGAAACAAAGCACCAAATCCGTAGACGACGTCAGCAGGCACTCGGTGGTACTTGCTGATTTTCAGGCCGTGATTGCTGTGCACACGGACGTCGAGCTGTTGGCACAGAGCAGTGCGTACAAGCAGTTCTGTCAGACAACCGCAGACGAGCTGCAGCTGCAGATTTACGAGCGACTGTTTGGTCGGCACTATGTGATCATCCAGCAGATCTCGCGAGCAGCCGCACAGCAAAAGGCGTGGGTGGCCGTAGACAAGCACATGCGAAAGCGTCAAAAGGTGATTGTGTTGCCCGAGCTTGCAAAAGTCTTCCGCGAGGCCTATTTGGCAAGCACTACAAACGCGTACATACGCCATCTGGATCCCGATACGCTGTACAGCACGATGTTTACGGTGATCACAGCGCTTGTCAAGTACACAGTCGTGCTTGCCGTCAACACCGATTTGCCCATTCGTACGCTGCACAGCCTTCCTGTGTTTGTAGCTCTTATCTACATCACCAGCCACTGCTTCAAAAGCAAGACGGTGTACCTGTTCAAAGAAAACCCTATTCTGCAAAGTATTTTGCCATCTGCCAATCAGCTACCGCTCTTCGGATTCAACAAGACGCTCTTTACATACAACAAAACCCTGCTGCGTAACGCAATCGAAACGGCTGTGCACAACGGCACTCCGCCGTCTGTGTTTATTCTCAGGTTTTAAACGTGCGCGATTTGACAGGCCATGTGGTGCAATGTACGCAACAGGCCGCGCGGCTCGCGTATGCGATTTTACAGCCCGTGTGGTTCAAATGCCGCGTGCGCGGCGTACGCGGCGTATGCGATTTAACAGATCGTGTGGTTCAAATGCCGCGTATGAGGCGTACGCGACCAAAACGCCGCGTATGCGGCGTACGCGACCAAAACGCCGCGTATGCGGCGTACGCGACGGTTTCATTACATCTAGCCTTAATTTGATATTACGCTTTTGCTATACAAAATAAACTTATTTACTCAATATTCCTCGTTTGAGTTCATACCCACCGGACAATAGTTGTGCATTTGGCACGTGCACAAAGCTCACAAACGAGTAGTTAGGGTACGCCGCGTCAAATTGAGACTGATCGGCTTTTTGTGTCCGTACGCAGGTCACAAACAGCAGACCCAATTGTTTGATTTCCATAAACTCGCTGTAGCCTGCTGGCTTGATGAGTACTTTGCTGTAGTTGTCTATGCTTGGTGCAATGTCAGTGGTAAATGCGAGCATAAAGCACGCCCACAGGCCTGACAACCAGTCGCGCATCGACCACGAAATGCCAATGGAAAATATTTGCGTGATTTGCACCACATCACCCGTGTCAATGCCAATGTGCGACAGTAACTCGAAGACGACAAACACCATGATCACCACTTTGAGCACCCAGGTGATAAGCTTGGACTGGTCCTGCTTGTTGTCAAGCATGAGGTGACTGCTGCGAGTTCTGTTGTTGTTGTCGTCAGGACTCTCTGTGTTGACTAACAGCACCTTGAGCCAGAACAGAACCACCGGATAGATCATAAACGGCGAAATATACCGTATTATGTTACCAATCGCGTGAAACGTCACGTATGTGTAGTTTTCCCACAGCAGTTTGCAAATTACGCGGAAGTCGTCCGACGTGCCCACGTAGACGAGCACAAACATCGTCAGTGTCGCGTACGCAACCGAGCCACAGATGACCGTACACGTCATCCGTGGTGTCTGTTTGACAAGCCACGACTGGTACGCAAAGAGCGCAACTGCGGCCACGGACCAGGTGCTAATCAGCACAAAGAAGACCATAAACTTGGTCTGTGTGAACTCTATTTCGAAGATTGCGCAAATGCTTGGAAACCCGATGATACCGCAGAATGCGGAAAATAACACGAGCTGGACTACAAACGCGGTCAGCGGCTGCGACTTTGCGCTGAAGCACAGGGCCGACGAATAGACGTAATTTAACATTATGTACCACCGTATGTTTGCCTATGCTGGTAGCACGCGTGGCTTGTCAGTTTTATACGACCAAATCAATCAATATTTTATTCGCAACACTACGACTGTTATGTATTCACACAGTACGTTCAGACCGCCAAATCAGAGCAACAGCGTGACCGTGTTGCTTGTTTCTTTGTGTTCGCCTTGCTCGTGTGACGGTTGATCGAGCACCAGCAGACTGAGATCCGCCTTCAAGGGCCTCCCGTTTATTTTTTTAAAAATGCGCATCAGAAGCTGCTGCTGTGGCTCGTTGTAGTTGGCAAGGTACAGCAAATATTTGTACAGTGTGCAACCCGTGCAGGTGCCAATCAGACTTCCCGCAAGTGTAGCCTCAGGCGACGCAAACCCAATGTGCAGCACGGCCACGCACAGCCACTGAAAGATTGCAATGTTTGTGCCGTTGCTCATGCGGTGGCCGTCCGAAAAGTCTTTGCAGTAGCACAAGTAGCAGGTGACAAAAAACGCCGTGATCGTCACCTGCGGACAAGGCCAAGCGTGTGACGGTCCGCAGTGCTTGATCGGCGGACCAATCGAAAACGTGTACAACGCCACAATCTGCGCCAATGTCAACATTGTCAATCCCGCGCTGTGCATAAAGACCAACAGGTCCGGTCGGAGAAACGTCGAAATCTGCACAATGACCCAGGCAAACAATGGCAGCACGCAGAACACCGACAGCACGCCCATGAAAATTGTGTCTGGTGCCTCGCAGCGATCCACTGCGTAACGTGCAACAAAGTCCATCAAAAACAGACTGTCGTAAATTGGTCCGGTGTGATTCGAAAGCATGGCTGCGTGATACTTGCTGATACTATGCGCAAAAAAATAGGTGCCGACGCCAAGCACTGTATTTTGTTGCTCGAACAAATGTAAACCAATTTTATATAACTAACGCTGTTTTTGCTCTGGTGTGATTTGTGCACAGCTTTTAGCCTTGCGTGCTGTGAAATATCTGTGCCTAATCAAACGCACCTATTATGAACGCTGCAGTCATTTTAATGATTTGTTTGCTATCTCTTGCGGTAGCATTCTTTCTGTTCAGAGCGTGCACGCGTACGTCACAGCATCAAAATACTGAGAACGCAGAATACAATAGCGTGCTCAAGCTATAGACTGATTTGACACGCACCACGCACTTTAATACGTACGTCTGTAAGTACGACGTACGCGCTTCTAGAATTCGACAATACATTGGTTATTCAATTCTAAAAAACTGAACCACTTTGTTTCCAGACCAATTTTGAAACTGCTCGTCGCTACAGATCTCGGCATTGGCTCGTTGTTGCGCTTGCCACATCTGCGTATACCACTGCTCGAGCTCTTGTGAGATCTTTTGCTCAAAGTTGTTTTCTATCAAGTTCCACGTCAGGCGCAACTCGTGCAGCATCTTGCCTATGTGGCGCCGATCGTGCACTAACTCGTCCGTCAGCGCCTGATCGCTCAGCAGCGCGCTGAGCTCGTGCATCAGCCACTGGGCTTTCATCTCGAGCAGCTCCCTTAACGAACAGTCGTACGACGTCTGCAGCAGCATCTGCTGGCTCTCAGTGTGCCACTGACTCGTCAGCCACAGCCTGAGCAGCACATGCCGTCTGCGCGTCAACTCGTACGCCCCGCGAATCGCCGGTGTCTGCAACGGCGTGCGCATGCTGTTGTGCAGCTGCCATCGCAAAAGACAGGTTGTCTCGGCAAATACGCACCAGTTGTAATGCAGTTGCAAAGGGCAACCCTTTTGAAATAAGCTGTGGTATTGCGAGCTGCTCAGCAGACTTGAGTTGTTCGGCGGGTACCACTGTTTCAAAGTTCTGCAACACTTCAACAACAGCTGAAACCCTGGCACAAAGCCACGCTCGTCTATTTTGCCCGTGATGCGTTCCGACTGAATCAGCGCGTCAAACAACACACAGATTGCCGCAACCATGCAATTGATCGCCTCGATTGCCGTCAGCGCGCTGTTCAGGATCGAAATCTGACACTCCTCGCCTCGGTCAATCAACTCAGCCGAGTACACCCATTCCACAGAAAACGGCCGCATCCGAAGTATTGCGCTGTCCTGTGGCTCGTTCAACACAGTCTCGATTGTACGCGCGTAATCGTACAATTTTGTGCTTGTTTCCAGAGCAAAGGATACACACTGCAGCTCCTGTGAACCCAGAGAGACCTCCGTCACGGCCGTGGACAGAAACAGTCGTTGAATAGCCTCGTAGCGCCTCGCTGCCAACACAGGCGCAAACGCCGGAGACGCTTTGGCCCAGAGGCGGTCCCAGCTCAATGGCGCACATGGCATGGGCGCTTTTGTCAACAAACAAATCAGCAAATCGGCGTCCTTTGTAGCCATCCGTACGCTTGACACCGCAAGTTCAAAGAAGAGTTTAAGGAATAGTTTAAAGAATAGTTTCACAACGCACCAAAATGTCAAGCACAGCAAGCTGGACTCTGTCGGACATATAGAAAAAATATATGATATTTCCCTGTAAGACCAAATGTCCGTGCTAATTGATTGTTTTACATTGCGTGACAAACACACAAATCACTGCAAACAGATTCAACAGACTTAAAATTTTACAGTGTATAAATACAGTGGCGTTTTCCTGTCTTTAATCAAACAGCAATGAAAATAGTACATCCACAACATGTCAGAGCCATTTTATCTTTTAATACCACCTGGGTGGAAACGCGTGGGTCGTTTGTGTCCTTTTAGTGTGTACTATGACGATGATATGCCATCATTTGCACAACAGTCTGCCGGCGGTGGTGTTTACAGTCAAACGTACACAATATCATGGCCGCTATGTACAAATCCGGTAGACGACGCAATTCCATGTGTCAAATTTGTGCTTACTGGAGTACATTCTAGTTGGGATGTGGTACAAACTTGCTATGTGGAGTGGACACGTGTTGAACCTTCACCACAGCACAATGGAACGTTCATTAGGGTGGTAGAGCGGACAGATGAGCATGTGTTCTACTCTGATGCAAATCAGGATCAGATTGGTTCAGATCGATTTAGGATAAACATACCTTCTGATTGGTCTGCCGCGGCTGAAACCTTGTTAGCCACGGATACAGCAAATACACTCGTTGCTGCAAGCAATCTCGGCTATAATGTGCTAGCAAATCCTGCGGTACAGCCAGAGGAGGCAGCAGTAACGGAAAATCCGAGTTATGTGATAGCGTGGCCCTTGGAGATTACCCAGGACCAAACAACTGTTACGTCGATCACATTTGTGATGGAGGGCGTGAATAACAGTCCGCAAATCATGCAGACTTGCTACCTTGTGTGGTGCATCAATGGGCACACACATCGCACTCAATCGCGAGTGTATTTTTCAGATCCGCCGACGCCTATAGCGTATCTGGATGTCTCATCTGAGACAATGTCGATGTGCTCGGATAAGAGCTTTAACAATGTTCTTTTGCATTAAAACGTGTTTAATAATCAGACAATATTCGTTTGCATTGAAGCAATGGACACAAAATTCGTTTCCATTGAAACATGTTTAATAATCAGACATTCTAAAGCAGTCGGACATTTTTACGGTACACACTACGCATCGGCCTTGCGTTTTATCCCTTGCCGCAGTTGGGCGCGTTTGTCGATCATTGCCTGCTTGTGTTCCTCCAGTGTCTGTTTTTGATCGGCGAGTTGTTGTTCTGCCATTTCAAACTCGAGTTGTTTTCGTTTTTCGAGATCCCCAACAAGAGCATCAATCTGATCCGTGCCGAGTCCCACGCTTTGTCGTATTGTCGCAATGCATTCTTTTGCCGTGAGCACACTGCTTTGGAACAGCTGCAGCGTTTCCTCCGTAGACATCAGACTGTTGCCAAAGATTTGCACGTCCTCGCGCAGTGTATCCGGCTTGTTACTGTCGTTGCTGACACCGTTCTCAATCGATTCGTTCGCAGCTGTGTTGTTTCCGGTCGCAAACGTGTCATGCGGCGTGGATACAATGCGGTTGTAATTTACTCGATTGGAGTGCAGATTTAGCACAGCGTTTAGAAAATCTTGTAGTGTCAATCTGGTTTTCATAATGTACGCGTTGAAGGTCTGCTCCTCGAGCAGCGCAGAGCTTGCGGTACCTTCTGTTGACTTGCCGTTGTTTCTGGTCGTGCTGCTGCGAATGCGCAGCGAGCCGGGGATGCCAAACAAGTCGTTGATCATATTCTCGACGTACTGACGTTCGGTTTGAAACTCCTGCCAGCACATGCTTGGCAGATCTCGTCTTGCCAGCTGACGGTCGTCGGGGACGTAGTATTCGCGCATATTGAGCTCGTCGGACAAGGACTGCCATTTGGCCGTCACTTCGGCGTCGACGCCCCACATCTTTGTTTTCTCAGTGTGCAGCTGTTTGCGCGCCTTGTTGATGCTTCTGTGCACTTCGATTCTGTGCTGGTATTCGGTGTCGGCGTTGTCATCGTCGGCCACATCAAACTCGCCTGTCTGCGCCCAGTTCGTCCCAATCGTGTCGTTGTTGGTCTTGGCGACTGACTGCGATACAATCAGGGGGTTTGTGCAGTGGTACATTGCAACGAGCGCCCGTTCGTGCACAATGTCCAGATGGTCTCTTTTGAGCGAAATTTTGTACAGGATCGAAGTCAAGTCTCCGTCGATTGTCGGCAGATTTGACTTTCCGTTCCAGAGCACCAAGTGAACTCTTGACGCAGGGTCCGATGCGGCCTGTAGTGATCCTGTGGGCATAATGCTAATGTTGTCGAAAAAGTCCACCGAATTGTTCATGCGGCATTCGTAGCCCACTTTGCCGTGTATGTGCTGCACGTACAGCGTGATTTGCTCGGCCGCCGGGACGTAGATATGATTCTCGTAAAACGCCACGGGCACGAGCCCGACACAAAACAGCCAGTCCAGTGCGTCGTTGAGCAGTTTGGCAACGTCCAGTTGCGCGGTGCACTTGTGCACCTTGAACGAACTGAGCGCGTAGCTACGGATCAGATTGCTACATGACATGACTACGTGATCCGTGCGAAGCAGATTCCAACACGCAATGACCTGGTTTTTGTTGACAACTTTGCGTGTGACGGTGTCTGTTTGCATCGTGCAGGCCTTACAGACTGCTGCACTAAGCGTACTGTCTGTTTGTCGCCAAAGTCTTTCTGCAAACGAAATTTCACTTGTTTCTTTGGCAAATGTGCAACTGCGTGGATTAATGAGGTTTTTGAAATCAATCGACCGCAGTCCTATACTTACGCTTGTTACGAGCTCTTTGCACGTCTGGCGCTACAAGCAATTTATAGGATATAAAGAATCAATACCGTATATGACTCAACAGCCCGGAATTAAATAGCGATTTACAGTTTGTATTATGTGGTCAGAACATATACTGCAAATTGGCGTTGCAGCGGCGTGCCTTGCCATTGCGCTCTGCGTGCTGTACGGGTTGTGTATGTGGATACACTTGACAGATATCTGCATGATGCCGTTTCGAGTGTGTAATCGCTGTTGTGGTAAAATATGCAATCACAGCGACGAGAAGACGCCCAATGGGCAACGAGGTCAATATCTTCAGTTGTGTGTGTAGGCCAGTCGTAACAAACGTCGCACAACACGTAAACAACTCGGTAAATATAATAGCTATACAGCAGGCACTGAGCGACAGCTGGTACAAATTGCTGATATGTGTGCAAATGCCAGCGTACATGTCTGTTGGTGCAATATCAATTTTTGGACAATGTCTGTGAATACACTACTTTTTATTATGCCTTGGGTTGACACTCATAAGTTTTACTAACTTTAGTCGGCATTTGACTCTAAATTGCCGCAACACTTGCAACGCATCATGCGTGCCAGACGCCACGTTGCCACGGTGTCAATCCCCGTGATGAACGAGTCCGCGACAATTGAGCAGCTAATGACCCAGTTGGAGTCGGCAGTTCGCAGCACAGACGTGCAGAACCAGCACGCTCGGGCGGTGTGCAATGCGAATTACATGGGTTCCATCGAGATTAAAATCGAGAACGTGTACAAAGTCTCGAGCAATCTGCTGCAGAAGATTGAGCGACAGTGGGAAAACAGCGGGATTAACAGCCAATTGATGACGACGACTGTGCAGCCGTCAACAAAAGAGAACGGAAGCGTGCTACATTTGCTTGCTGATTGCACGAACTCAACCACTGGCAAGACCCTGCGGCAGAACCGCGGATCGTGGGTGTCGCAGTGTCTATTTTATGTTCTTACGTTTATTTTTTTTGCAATGGCATACACCGCAATTGCAGACAGTGTGTATTCACAATGGCAACACTGGATGGGTCAACCGTCTGCACCACTTGACACGGCCAACACAACCATGTAGGTCAGATTCGAAGTGTCAGCGGAGCGTATTGTGCACTTACACTGCTGGCCTTCTCATCTATGTTCAGTGTGCGCACAAACACGTACGCTAATGAGAGACATAACAACACTAATTCAATAAACGCAGTTATTTTAAATCTTTTGAACGGTGTGTTGCTTTGCGCGTCTTCGTAAAAGGGCACCAAAAAGTACAAGGCAGTGAACAGCAGCATCACAAGCACTGCAATACCGAGCACGTGTGTCTTGCACCCGGTACTTTCACATCGAGTAAAAAACTTGGCACACACGTAGACACACGTAGCGCACGCGCTGAGCACAAAGCCAAGAAAATGCATGTCCGATATGAATCCACCAATTGTGTCATCGTATTCGCGCGTCGGGAAAAAGGCAAACAGCACAAATCCGAGCGCACTGACGCACAGTGCAATACACGGGATGATGGAAAAACACCGCAGCGAGTCTTGTGGCACAGTCTCTTTGTCGTAATACGCAGCCAACATCAGGCCAAAGGCAATCATCATAAACGATGATGACCCAATGTTTGTTTTCCATCCTCGACGCACAGACCACGAAAGGCTGCAACTGTTGGTGTCGCAGTAGTCTGAGTCGTCGTGAGTGCTTTCAGCAACAAAAATAATTATAAGTATTGCCACGGCAAGATCAAGAAACGCAATGGCAGTCCATTTGACAACATGTAGATTTGATTTTGATTTTCTTGTTAAAATTGACTTGTGCTCGTATGCTACCGGTTCTGGTTTGCGCTCCTGGTTTGTTTGCTCATTAGACATGTAGCTTGCGCCGGTTTGACACCACTTGACCCAATTAGCAAAATTGAGTCAGTAATGCCAAAACACAGCCGCCAAAAAAACAAAGTCAATTTTTTCAACTGCTGGTACCGTCAGATAAAAACAACAACAAGGTGTATATATACGCATTGCAAACACAGCTTACATCACAACAGGACGTAGTAAACAATGCGTTTGTGACGACAAACATAGAAACCTTTTTGATGACAGTTGTGGTGTAACAGAAGACATTTAGCAACTGTTAAATCTAGCAAAAATGACACGTGTAGCAAGAGATGTAGTTGACATACAGCAAGTGTAATAGTAACAGATGTTTTAATTGTAATTTGTAGACTGTGTGGCTTATATGCAAAAACACAAAAGTTGAGTTGATGATATATTTGTTGTGCTAAATGTAGCCTAAATCAGTTATAGCCTGAATCAGTTATAGCCTGCTTTAGATGTAGTCTGCTCCAGTTATAGCCTGCTTCACATGTAGCCTGCTTCACATGTAGCCTGCTCCAGATGTAGCCTGCTCCAGATGTAGCCTGCTTTACATGTAGCCTGCTTCACATGTAGCCTGCTTCACACGTAGCCTGCTCCAGATGTAGCCTGCTCCAGATGTAACCAGTTTTAAATGTAGCCTGCTTCACACGTAGCCTGCTCCAGATGTAGCCTGCTCCAGATGTAACCAGTTTTAAATGTAGCCTGCTTCACACATAGCCTGCTCCAGATGTAGCCTGCTCCAGATGTAACCAGTTTTAAATGTAGCCTGCTTCACATATAGCCTGCTCCAGATGTAGCCTGCTTCAGATGTAACCAGTTTTAAATGTAGCCTGCTTCAGACGTGTAACTAAGTGTGTAAAAGTGCTGTATATATCTCTGCATAAATGCACAAGCTGCAAAATGTGTTTTATCCGCAAAAATGGTGAATTGTGGTGTTATATTTTTAACTGCATAGGCTGATATTTGTAATTCATTTGTCCTTCAACAGCGTGAGCTTTGTCAAATCTGTCGTGTTGCTTTGGCTGTGTAAAATGTCCAGTCTGTACGTATTGCACAACTAGTTTGATTGCTACACCAAGCAGCAGTACTACTGCCACAGCCAGAACAACCAACACTATGACCATGACTGTGTCATTGCCGCCTGTTTTGTGTTGCATATGTTGTGCCACTTGTGCCGAGTATTTTGTATACGGTCCACATGCACTGTGTTTGCACACGGGAGGGCACACGCGCATCGTCTGCGCAGCATAGTAGCTTTCATTTGCAAAGGCATAGTCGGTGACCCAGTCCCACACGTCGAGCGTGTGCAACGTCCTCTGAGTTGCCACAATGTACACAACAGGGACGATCATGTTGTCGGAGTCGTTGTTCCAATTGGTAAGTTTGATTTGCAGCTGCAGATCGGCAAGCGTTTGTTGCAGTGAGTCTCTTGCCACCTGCTCGCAGCTGCGGCCGCCTTTTGTTGCAGGCGTGACGATTGGAAGCACAAACTTGCAGCTCTGCGTCTGTTGGCTGCATTGGCTGGTAGGCAAGAAGGGGTCGCACGGTGTGAAGTCTTGTTCGTAAGCAGGCACTGGCTGCATGCGATGTGTGTCGAGTTGGCAATCTGTAGGGCACGACGGGCACGTGATTGTCTCCGAACGATGGAGAAACTTGTCAGGGTTTTGGTAGTACTCGGGGCACGGAGCGTACGTCGCATTTGTGCTGTTAGACTGCGCACGCAGAGAGCGAGTTTGCCTGATTTGAGCTTTCTTGTGCCGCAGCGTGCTAAGACCGGTGTGAGTGACGACAAACCCGTCGTCTGCGTTCTTCTGCAGCAGGTTGAACACGTGCTGCTTCACGGTCTCGCAGGTACCGCACTGCTCGGATGAGTCGAGCGTCTGCCACTCTGTGAACATGTCGTCTGTGCACTCGCACTTGGGTGCTTGTAGGACGTTCGGGTCGACGACGGTTTGGTCGTGGTGGCACGCAGTCAGCTCGTCTTGGATGGTGACGTCGCTGCGGAAAAGCATTGCGTAGTTTGCATCTGTGACCCACTGCGTGTGCTTCAGCAAGCCGGTTGCATGGACGCCGGAGAGGTACTCGACACGCTGCGATTGCGTGCTGCGTATGATGTAGAACGGGTTTGCTATGTGTTTGAGGAGGGGCCGTTTGAAGAACTGAACGTTTGTTTGGCAGACGTCGTGGAGGCACCGCAGCATGGGCGGCGATTCTGCAGAGAACTGGCTGACTTTCCAAATGGAACGACTTCCATTTGCGACAACAGGACTTATTTGGCTTTCTGGCAGCACGAAAAATTTGGACTTTTGACCGGCGTGGAACAAGTCGTGCAGATCAGCCGCCAGGTCGATGCACAGATTTTGCCTGTGCTGGTGCTGCAGTGCCGCTACGAGCTCCATATGCTGCGTGCTGGTCAGCACGCTACCCTGCAAGCAGATGGCGTGTTGTCGGCCGTACCACGCACTGATGACGGTTGTAGGTGCAGTGCTGGATGCAAGCGGACAGTAGTCCAGTTCGTAGCGCTTTGTGCCGTCTATGAACACAGCGAACCGGTCCGATGTGCAGCTGATTGTGACAATGGAGGTGCAGTGTTGCTGGTGTGTAGTGACAAGTTTGAGACCAGCGGCACGACTCACAAGATCCCCATCTGGACTAAGATTGAGCTGACGCGTATGGCCGTATTGGTCCGAATACACAAGGAGCTTTCTGTAGCCGTGACGCGCTTGTACCGTGGAGTAGACACCGGCCATCACTATTGTATGAGAGTCTTTGCATATTAAATCTTGATTGGAACCGTAGATTTCCCCTGTAATTTCTGTTTGCGCCGTGTAAGTCATTGGAAGATACGTCTGCAGTGTCGTCGCGTACGTGTTTTCAATAGTATCGGCACCGTAGGCAACGGCTGTCTGCTGCGTGTTGTGAGCAGACGGG
>Ga0181574_10003553_pt1 | contig 13784 bp, 14 predicted proteins | sample 101ome_24_FD_145600 | JGI IMG/M metagenome (GOLD analysis project Ga0181574, IMG submission 145600) | Coastal salt marsh microbial communities from the Groves Creek Marsh, Skidaway Island, Georgia - 101410AT metaG (spades assembly) | ecosystem: Environmental > Aquatic > Marine > Intertidal zone... | reverse complement strand
TAAGAGCTTCTGGAGAATCAATGATCAATGCTGGAATATTTCCTGACGATATCTTAGTTGTAGATAGAAGCTTAAAAGCTGAAGACGGAAAAGTAGTTATTGCTGTTGTAGATAATGAACTTACAGTGAAAAGATATCGCAAAAGAGGTAAAAGAATCATTTTAGAACCAGAGAATGAAGCGTTTGATCCAATTGTGATTGCAGGTGAAAGTGAAGCATTTGTTTGGGGTGTTGTAACGAACGTCATTCATAATCTGTAAAATAAAAGTATGGTAAATATACTACAAAACAGAACTTCAGATTTTGAAGGCATCAAAGAATGGGATTATAAAGAACATTTCTACACATTAAATACTGAGTACGGAAATTTAAGAATTCATTATGTAGATGAGGGATCAGAAAATGATAAAACCGTACTATTACTTCATGGAGAACCTGACTGGGGTTATATCTATAGAAAATTTATTGATCCATTAGTTGAGAATAATTTAAGGGTTATTGTTCCAGATCTTCCTGGTTTTGGTAAGTCAGACAAACTATCTGAAAGAACGGCTTATACATATGAAAAATATGTAGCGTGGATGAATGCTTGGCTACGGGATTTAAATCTAAACAATATAACTCTATTTGGACAAGACTGGGGTGGATTAATTGGCCTAAGACTTGTTATAGAAAACCAAGACAAATTTGATAGTGTAGTTTTAAGTAATACTGGATTACCAACGGGTGATGTACCGCCGGGTGAAGCATTTGAAAGTTGGAAAAATTACTCTCAAACAGTAGAAAATTTCCATGCTGGAGGAATTGTAAAAGGTGGTACCGTCAACGGTCTGGAGCAATATGTAATCGATGCTTATAACGCACCATTTCCAGATGAGTCATATAAAGAAGCTGCAAGACAGTTTCCAATGATAGTACCTGTTACACCAGATGATCCAAGTTCTGAAATTAATAGAATCGCATGGAAGGAATTAAAAAAATGGGATAAACCTTTTTTATGTGTTTTTAGTGAACAAGATCATGTCTTCAAAGGTGTTGATAAGGCATTTACTAAAAATATTCCTGGCTGTGAAAATCAACCGCACAAGATAATTCAAGGTGGACATTTTGTCCAAGAAGATAACCCAGAAGAATGTATTGAGGCAATACTAACTGTTGCTAAAAACTAACTTTTGTCTTATCACAGTAGTTGTAACAAAAAATTTTGAAGTAGATAAGTAGATATATTTCTTTTCCTACTTATTCGTGTCCTCCTCGGGGAACTCCCCCATACTTCATGCGTGTATCCCCCATGTACGCGACTCTTTCTTCAGGTGTTAATGTTTTGCAATTAATAATTTCACCAACAAAGAACGTATGAGTACCAAAATTTATTTTTTGTGCGGTTTTTAGTTCTAACCAAACTGTTGCATTATCGAATATTGGAACTGAATTTTCAGTTAAAGTAACTGGTTCTTTATTTAAATAACCTTCTGAATATTCTGCAGGCTTAGAAAATTTAACAAATACTTTTGTGTAATCAGGTGAAAACATGTTGATGGTAAAAAAATCACTTTGATTCATTAAATTAAAAGTAACGCTTTTATTATCTATGCCTACACCAATCAATGGTGGATCCATACTTACTTGGGTTATCCAACTTGCAGTCATGCCATTGAATTCACCATTTGCGTGACTTCCAATAATTCCTAGTGGACTAGGAATTTTCCAAGTTGCTACATTAATACTTTCTGGTGTCAGATCATCCATTTATAAACAACTTTTAATAAATTTTATAGTTTCTAAATCTAATGGGATTGCTATGGACAATTCAGTAACGTTACAGTTCTTCCAGTCTTCAAGCTTTTCTTTTATACGCTCTTTGGAGCCAACAAGAGTTAAGTCATCTAGTAAGTCATTTGGAAAAATTGATTCTGCTTCTGCTTTTTCACCTTTTAGATACAATTCCTGAATCTGCGTAGCGATTTCCTCGTAGCCATATTCACACATCAAATTAAAATAAAAGTTTTTATCTTTTGCTCCCATACCGCCAACATACAGTGTGTAATTGTTTCTAGCAGGTGCGAGATATGCATCCCTCTCAGATTCGTCACAAACTTTTGCAAATACTGGAGCAGATATTTGAAATTTTTCTTTTTTGTTTGAATTACCTGATTTTTCAAAACCTTTTTCTAAAAATTGATTAAAAAATTTATCACCAAGAGTCGGTGAATACATGAAAGGAAGCCAACCATCTGCAATCTCAGCTGTAAGTTCAATATTTTTTGGACCAATAGCTGCAAGATAAATTGGAATATCACTTCTTAAAGGTTGTTCGATAAGCTTTAATGGCTTTCCTAAACCGGAAGCGTCATCACCTTTGTATGGCAGGTTATAATACTCCCCTTCAAATGAAGTTTTACCATCTCTTTGTAATATGTCTCTAACTATCTGAACGTATTCTCTTGTTTTCTTTAATGGTTTTCCATAAGCAACACCATGCCAACCCTCAACGACTTGAGGACCAGAAACACCAATCCCCAATCTAAACCTACCACCAGAGAGTTTATCTAAAGTAGCAGCTGTCATTGCGGTCATAGCAGGTGACCTACCAGGAATTTGCATGATGCCAGATCCTAATTTTAAATTCTCTGTTAATGCAGCAAAATATGAAAGTGGGGTGACTGCATCATATCCATATGCTTCTGCTGTCCAGATGCAAGATATACCTATTTCATCCAATTCTTTGATTAAGAATTTTTCACTTGATATATGTGGACCAAAATACCCAACATTTACACTTACTTCCATAGGTATAGGATACTATAAATTTATTTCAATAAATTCTTCATGAGTTATCAAACAGTGCATTTGAATATCATGACTTTCAAAGGGAATTTCATTTATTAAATGATTTTTATCTGTAATACCGATATATGTAGATTTTGAATGGTGAGATAAAAGCTGATCATAAATACCCCTACCCTTGCCTAGCCTAGTACCTTTTTTATCAAATCCGAGTCCTGGTACTAAAAATATATCTACTTTATCAATTATTTTTAAATTAATTGGTTGAAAAACATTAAAGCTGTTTTTTTCTAACGGTTCTTCATAAATGCATATTTTTAATTCTCCATCTTCAAGGCATGTTGTTGACAAAACTGACTGACCCTTTAGATGCATGTTTATATTAACTTCGTTTTCAAGAGGAATATACGTACAAACAATCTTATCTTTAATAACATTTTGTAGCCTATCAATAACTATCTGAGAGTATTCCTCATTGACCAATGAAATTTCTTTTAGTTTCTTCCTTAATTCTATTTTTTCTAACATAATTTATTATCTAGATAGTTCTACATTACACTTACAACATGTTGAAGAACAAATTACTTACATGGTTCAATCTGTTAATCATGGGTATTTATACCATCCCAGTTGCATACTCAATTTGGTTAGTAGGCATTTTTAACAAGTTCACAAAAGCTAAATATTACATAGCACAAAGCTGGACGATACCTTGGATGTGGGCTGCGAGATCAAAGGTAACGTTGATTAAAAATTACGATTACAAAAAAAATCAGCCTTATGTTGTTATTTCAAATCACTTATCTAATTTAGATCCGATGATGCAATTTAGATATCTTAAAATAAAGTGGGTGTTTATGGCAAAAAAAGAAGTGTACAAACTGCCATTCTTTAGGACTGCTGCAAAATCTTTTAATTTTATAAAAGTAGATAGATCAGATAAAAATGATAGAAAAAGTATTAATGAACAAGCAAAAACTCTATTTAGTAATGGGTGGTCACTTATGGTCTACCCTCAAGGAACAAGAGCAAAGAAAGATAATTTTCTACCTTTCAAAAGTGGTGCTTTTCACATAGCGTTGGATAATAATATCCCAATCCTTCCTGTTGTTATTGCTGGAACTGGTGACATATGGCCAAGAGGCGGAAAATTTATGACCAGTGGTAAAGCAATCATTAATACCCTGGAACCAATTGACATTTCAAAATATACAAAAGAGACTATCGATCAGTTAGTTGAAGAAACATATGAAAAAATGTCAAAAGTTTATAAAGAATTATCTGCCACCATAAAATAATAAAAAACTTACAATACGAATATGAACATCTTAGTAGCAGCTCTTTCAATTTTTTTATTAAGATTATTAGACCAAACACTAGGGACATTAAGAGTACTTTATGTAAATAAAGGAAAGCCAGTCTTTGGTGCTGTATTAGGATTTGTCGAATCAGCAATATGGGTAGTAGCTATTTCAAGAGTAATACAAGACTTAAATGATCCATTATTGATATTTGGCTATGCGCTTGGGTTTGCATCAGGAACAATTATGGGATCTTACATTGAAAACACAATAGCAATTGGTGATATTGTTGTGAGAATATTTGCACCTAAAGATAGCGAAAGTATGAAAGTAGCAGAAGAATTAAGAAAAAATGAATTCGGTGTAACAATTATTAATGGTGAAGGCATGCAGGGGGAAGTCAGTATCGCTTGGTGTGTAACTCCAAGAAAAAGACTCAAAGAAGTGTTAAAGATTGTATCTGAAATTAATCCTGATGCTTACGTAACTACAGAACCTACAAATCCAACTAAATTAACTGGAAATAGAAAGTAACCTAGAGTCCCTTTTCGAATTCATCTTCAAAAGAAACTCTTTTTCTGTTTGAAGACTTTCCCCCGTTATCTGATTTTTTATCTCTACCGTTTCTATTACCATTTCTAGATCTGGAAGGTTTTCTATCACGGGAATTTTTTGAATCTACGCCTTCTGCTTCTTCTGGGATTTCTAAATCTTCAACTGGTGAAAGACTTACTTTTCCATTTTCAATTGAATCTACATTGACTTTAATTTTGTCTCCAACTGATACAACTGCTTCAGTATTATTTACTCTTTTAGATGAGTGAAATTTTGAAACATGCAATAATCCATCTCTACCTGGAAGAATATTTATGAATGCTCCATACGTTGCAACACTTACAACTTCTCCATCATATTGTGTCCCAACTTCTGCTTCAGGTGGATCGATTATTAACATAACCATTTCTTTACCTGCTGCTATTGCTTCTTCTTCAGTTGACCCAAGCGTTAGAATACCATCATCATCTATTTCGACAGAACATCCAGTTTCTTCTTCGATTTTTTTGATATTTTTACCTTTTGGACCTATAACTTCGCCAATTTTATCTTTTGGTAGTTCGATAGTTTCAAGTCTTGGTGCATTACCAGAAAGACTTTCTGCTGGTTCAGCAATAGTGTCTTCCATAATGTCTAGTATGTGATGTCTTGCATCCATAGCTTGATTTAATGCTTTTCTTAATACATCAGCAGGCAGACCTTCGATTTTCATATCTAGTTGTAATGCTGTGATGACATTTCTTGTTCCAGCAACTTTAAAATCCATATCACCAAGAGCATCTTCAGCACCCAAGATATCTGTGAGAGTAACATAGGTATCATCTTTAGAAATTAGCCCCATTGCGATACCTGCAACATGTTCTCTGATAGGAACACCTGCAGCCATTAAGGACAAACTAGATGCACATACCGAAGCCTGAGAAGTAGATCCATTTGAAGAAATAGCTTCACTTACGACTCTGATAGTGTATGGAAAGTCAACTTTAGGAGGAATAACAGGTACCAATGCCTTTTCAGCCAAAGCACCGTGACCAATTTCTCTCCTCTTTGGGCCTCTCATTGGATAAGCTTCTCCTGTTGAATATGGAGGGAAATTATAATGATGCATATATCTTTTTGATGTGACTGTATCAATAGTATCTAGCATCTGTTCAAGCCTTGACATGCCTAAAGTTGTAACATTCAAAACCTGTGTTTCTCCTCTTAAAAATAATGAAGAACCATGAACAGTTGGAAGTAAGTTTATCTCAGCAGATATATTTCTAATATCAGTTGGTGTTCTTCCATCTAATCTAGCACCACCACTTAAAACTCGATCTCTAACTGTGTTTTTTACGATCGACTTAAAAGCTAATTTAATTGCTTTAGTATTGTCATCTTCTTCATCTAAAAACTTCTCTACAGCTTGTTCTTGAAGCTCACTTTGTTTTTCACTTCTTTCAGCTCTATCTGTTATAGCCATTGCTGCTTCAATATTGGAGCTAAAAGCTTCACTAATTTGTGACTTTAGTTCTTCTGAGTAATCTTCAATAATAGGCCAGTCGATCTCAGGTACATCTCTCTTAGCAACTAATTCTTTTTGAGCTTCTATTAATTTCGCAATATATTCCTTAGACATATCAATACCATCTGCAACAATATTTTCTGAAGGTGCAGCACTGCCTTCATCGATTTTGGCAAAGGCATTGTCTGTTGCCCCTGCTTCAACCATTACGATATCTATTTCACCTTTAGGATTTAAACTTCCTGCGACAACCATATCGAATACTGAATCTTCTAATTCAGAATTTGTAGCCTGAACTACCCAGTTGTCATTGATTAAAGACATTCTTACTGCTCCAACAGCTGACTCAAGTGGAACTCCTGCAAGTTGTAGACCTAATGATGCAGCATTAAGCGCTAAAATATCGTATTCATTTTCATTATCAACACTCAAAACTGTTGCGATAATTTGGGTTTCACATCTAAATCCATCTTTAAAGGAAGGTCGAAGTGGTCTGTCTATTAGACGACATGCTAATATAGCTTTCTCTGTTTGTCTTCCCTCTCTTCTGAAAAATCCTCCTGGAATTTTTCCAGCGGAATACATTCTCTCTTCTACATCTACTGTCAAAGGAAAAAAATCAATTCCATCTCTAACACTTTTATTAGCAACTGTTGTGACTAAAACTGTTGTGTCACCTGAAGTAACTACTACTGAACCAGGTGCTTGCAGAGCTAATTTACCTGTTTCAAATCCAATCTCTGCTTTACCAATATCAACTTTTACATTATCAATCGACATATAACCTCTTTCTTGACCAAGGTTATTAATTGTCAGCTTTCAATAAAAGCTCTCAATTAACAACGCAGGGTCTATTTTTTATCTTCTTAAGCCAAGTTTTTCTATAATATCACGATATCTTTGAACATCCTGGTTTTGTAAATATTGAAGAAGTCTTTTTCTTTTACCAACAAGCATTAATAATCCTCTTCTTGTGTGGTGGTCTTTTTTATGTGTTTTCAAATGATCTGTTAAATGATCAATTCTATTACTCAATAAAGCAACCTGAACTTCAGCAGAACCAGTATCTGTATCGGATTTACCGTATTCTTTTATAATTTCTTGCTTTGTTTTCATTCGAGATAATAATAGTAGCTGCTATATCTAATGTGAGATTATTTAATTTTTATTAATATCTTCAATATCTTTAGATATTTGTTGAGTTAATTCATCAATACTTGAGAATTTTATTTCATCTCTTATAAATTTTTTAAAATGTACAGTTAAATCAGCACCGTAAATATCATCATTAAAATCAAAAATATGTACTTCTAAACTTTGCTTGGCACCTTCAGATACAGTAGGTTTATATCCAATATTCATAATTCCTTGATAAAGATTTCTATTTAAGAGCACGCCTACTTTGTATACTCCATTTTTGGGTATTTGAATATTCTTATCAACGTTCAAATTTGCAGTAGGAAATCCAATCTGAGAACCTCTTTGATCACCTTTGATAACAGTTCCGCTTAAAGAATATTCATAACCCAAAGCTTCATTAGCCTGTTCAACAAAACCTTCACTCAAAAATGATTTAATTAAGGTTGAAGATATTTTTTCATTGTTGTGTTCATAATCAGGAATAGTATGTACAGAATCTTCACCAAAATATTTGATTAAGTAATCTACGTCACCCTCACGGTTTTCACCAAATTTAAAATCATTACCTACATAAATATTTTCAGCTTTCATATTGTTTTGTAACATCTCGCAAAAAGTTTTAGGTGAAAACTTCATTACATGTTCAAAATTAATAAATACTAAATTACTAGGTTCAAATTTTTTGAATAATTCAATCTTCTCATTATTGGTTGTAAGTAACATATGTTCATTATTGAAGTATTTTTTTGGAAGTGTATCAAAAGTAACTATTTGAAATAAATTACTTGATTCTTTTGTGTATTTAAATAATTCCTGATGACCTAAATGTACCCCATCAAATCCACCGATACACACAGCAGGAATATCATCATCAATATAATTGTCGGAAGTAAAATTTTCATATATTCTCATACGAGAACTTTCTCTGGTTTGTAATATTTCTCATTAAAAGGTTTATAAATTGCCACAATATTGTTCTCGATAGATATTATATAATTTTCTTCATTTGAAAACATATTTATAGGTAGAAGTTGACCATTCTTAATTGTTTCATGCATTTCCACATCTAGTTCAATTTTTGGCAAATTAATAACTTCTGCCCAATCTAATGACATTATTTTTGAGTTGTGATTTATATCTTCAACATTTGTATTTAGATTATTATGATTAATATTTAAATTACCAACGGCTGTCCTTGTAAGAGTATCTACTATTGCATAAGTATTCAGGTACTCACCTAATTGTTGAACAATGCTTCTTATATATGTTCCCTTGCTAACAGTTATCTCAAAAGTGGCTTTGTTATCTAATACTTCTAACAATTCTGTTCTTTCTACAAATATTTTTCTATCAGGAATTTCTACATCTTGATTTTGACGTGCATATTTATATAATCGTTTTCCTTTTACTTTAATTGCTGAATAAATTGGTGGAGTCTGTGTAGACTCGCCAACCAAATTAGTAAGAAATTCTTGTATTTGAGGTTTCAACTGTTCTGCACTTATATCATCATGTTTTGTAATTTCTGAGTCAACATCAAGAGTTGGAGAAGAGTAACCTAATATTGCAATTACTTTATAAGTTTTATTTGTGTTATCTATGTAATCAAACAATTTTGTATACCCATTAGTAGCAAGAAGCATTAAACCGTCTGCGTTTGGATCTAAGGTGCCTGAGTGTCCTACTTTTTTAAATTTAAAATTTTTTTTTAATTTAGTACATAGATCTTGAGAGGTCCATGTTTTTGGTTTGTCTAATAAATAAAAGTTAGACTTGTGACTTAATTGCATTCTTAACTTTATTTTTAATTTCTTCAATACTTAAATTTGTAGAAAATCCAGACGCTGCTTTATGTCCACCTCCACCAAATAGCGAAGCAATCTGTTGGACATCTAATTCATTACGAGACCTTAAGCTTCCTTTAAATGATTTATCTTGCTGCTCTTTTAACAATAAAGCAACACTGGATTCTTTAACCAATCTAATAGAATCAATTAAAAAATCTGTTTCAGAAGATTCAATGTTGTAATTGAGATAATCTTCTTGTAAGACATACGAAACAACTAATTCTTCTTCTTCGTGTAATTCAATTCTGTTTAACACTTCACTTTGTAGCTTTATTGCATTCATAGGAATAGACCCATAAATGTTATCACTTATACTTGTAAGCTCAGCACCACTTAACATTAGTTTTGATGCGATTTCAAATACTTCATTATCTGTATTTGAATATTGAAATCTACCTGTATCAGTGATTAATCCTGTCATGAGACAATTAGCGATATTTTTATCGATGTCAATATTTGCAGAAAGGATTTCTCTGAACAGTACTTGTGTAGTACTAGCCGCTTTTGAATCAATAATCTGAATATCACCAAAAGAAGGATTTATATGATGATCTACAACAATGACTCTTTTAGCATTTAATGCTAAGTCTTCTAAATCACCAAGTCTTTCTGAGTTTCCACAATCAAAAACATATATACTGTCATAATTTTCCTTTGGCTGTTCCATAATTAATTCAATAGGTAAGTGATTTAAATTAGAGGGAACGTTACCTTTAATATCAAAAGATACGTCGGAATCTATGCCTTTGCTGTCCAATATTAATTTAAATGCTAAGGCAGAACCCAAAGCATCACCGTCAGGGTTTATATGGCCTGTAATTAAATTAGAAGAATCTTTAATATCTTCAAAAAGTTTACTCATTCTCAATAGTCCTATCTAACAGTTCATTTATTCTTAGAACATTATTAAATGTATTATCTACTTCAAAAATAATTTTAGGAACATTTCTTGTTGTCATTTCTCTTGCTAATATTTTTTGAATTTTTGTTCTATTTTTCTCAAGTGCAGTTTTTAAAGAGCCTTCATTACCATCGAGTGTTGAAACAAAAACCATTGTTTTCTTAAGATCTGGTGAAGTAGAAACATGAGTAATAGTTGCTTTGTTTATGACTGGATCAGAACTTCTTAAGAGTGCACTTGAAATAATTTTTTGAATGAGTGGATTGATTCTGTTTATTCTTCCACCTCGTGTTTGATTACTCATTGTTTGCTTCTAGACTTCTACTTCTCCAAGTATCTCGATTGTATCGCCTTCTTTTATATCTTTATAATCAGATAAACCAATACCGCATTCAAGACCTTCGTTGACAACTTCAACATTGTCTTTAAATCTTCTTAATGAAACTATGGTGCCTTCATAAATTACTACACCGTCTCTTAGCAGTCGTGCCTTTGCGTCGAGCTCTACTTTACCTTCAGAAACTACAGAACCAGCAACTACACCAACTTTTGGTGCACGGAATGTAGTTTTGACATCAACCATTCCGATAATTGCTTCTTCAGTTTTAATAGTCATTTGGCCAAGTACTGCTTCAGCGATATCATCTAACAATTCATAAATGATATTGTACGTTCTTACGTCTATTCCCTTACTTTGAGCCATATTCCTGGCCTGACTATCAGGTCTTACATTAAAACCAATAATTAAAGACTCTGTAGCACTAGCTAGATCTACGTCTGATAAAACAATTCCCCCTACAGCTGAATGAACAACTTGGATGTTTACATCCTCAGTTGCTAACTTGTTTATACCATCTTTAATAGCTTCAACTGAACCATTAGTGTCAGCTTTTAATATTACATTTACTGTATTTAACTCACCTTCCTGTAAGAGCTTCATCATATCACTAACTCGAGTCTCAACTGAAAATGATGAGTTGTCATGTTCTTTTAATTTAGTTTTGTTTTCTTCAGCTTTTGCCTTGGCATCTTTTTGATTTTTAACAGCAATAAATTGGTCACCAGCAGTTGGTGATTCATCCCATCCTATAATATCTATTGGAGATCCTGGTTCTATAGTCTTTACTGTTTTATTATTGTGATCAAACATTGATTTCACTCTGCAAAATGCTTGTCCAGCATAAAGAAAATCACCCTGTTTTAGAGTGCCCCTTGTGACTATGACTGTAGCTACATTTCCTCTACCAACTTCCATTCGTGATTCAACAATATACCCAGAAGCATTTGTATTAAAATTTGCTTTTAGTTCCTCGATTTCTGCTACAAGTGCAAGTGTTTCAAGTAAATCATCAACTCCATCGCCTTTGAGTGCAGATACTTCAACTACAGGTGTGTCTCCACCTAGATCTTCAGAAATTACTTCATATTTTGTGAGTTCAGCTTTAATCATAGAAGGATTGGCATCAGGCAGGTCACACTTATTTATGGCAACAACTATTGGTACGTTTGCAGCTTTTGAGTGGTTGATTGCTTCAATTGTTTGTGGCATTACTCCATCATCTGCAGCAACAACCAAGACAACAATGTCCGTTACGTTTGCTCCTCTAGCTCTCATTTGTGTAAATGCCTCGTGACCAGGTGTATCAATGAAAGTTATTCCTGATTCTCCTACATCTACTTTATAAGCACCTACGTGCTGTGTAATACCTCCTGCTTCCCCATCTGCAACTTTTTCATTTCTTATATAATCCAATAAGCTAGTTTTACCATGGTCAACATGGCCCATAACAGTAATAATTGGTGCTCTTAATTTTAATTTATCTGGATCGTCTTCAAATTCTTGAAATTGTATAATATCTTCTCTTGAGATTGTAATTTCATCTATTAAATCAGGAATAAGATTGTATTTTTCAAAAAGCTTTTCTATATCGCTATCTTCTAATGGTGTATCAATAGCTTTCATAATTCCCAATCCCATCAAATCACCGACAATTTGTGTGGCATCAACATCTATAAGAGAACTGATTTTTTCTGGTGATGAATTCCTAGAAATCTCAATAATTTGAACATTATCTTCAGGAACTTCTTCAACTTCTGTTTTTGGCGTATCCTGAATTGTCTCTTCTTGTTCTTGTATGACTTCAGACTCAGACTCAGGTTCATCTTCAGGTAATAAAGCTAACTTGAGTAGTTCCTCTTCTTCTTCGGTTAAACCAGATGATGCTGTTTTAACCTCAAAACCTAGCTCTTTTGCATGAAAAAGTACGTCAGCTGAAGCAATGTCCAACTCCTTGGCGATTTGATGAATTCGCTTTTTTGCCATTTACTCTTCCTCGTTTTTAGCTTCTTCTGTTTCCTCTATGTCTTCTTGGGGTGAATCTCCTAAGCCTTCTATGTCAATTTTATAACCTGTTAATTTTGCTGCTAATCTTGCATTCTGGCCTTCTTTACCAATAGCAAGTGAAAGTTGGCTGTCTTTGACAACAACCCTCGCTGACTTTAAATCTTCATCAATTTCAACTTCATCAATATCTGCTGGACCTAATGCTTCCTTTATAAATCGAACTTTATCTTCTCTCCATTCAACAACATCGAGTTTCTCTCCTCTTAACTCGTTTACAATTTGTCTAACTCTATTACCTCTTGATCCCACACAAGCTCCTTTAGGATCAACATTTGGATCATTAGAAAATACAGCAATTTTTGTTCGACTACCTGGTTCTCTAGCAATTGCTCTTAATTCAACTGTTCCATCTGTCAATTCAGGAACTTCCAGTTCAAGCATTCTTTGTACAAATTCTGCTCTACTCCTACTAACAATGATTGGTACTCCTTTAGCATCTTCTCTTACCTCTGTGATCAGTGCTTTGACCCTATTGCCTCTTTCAAGTCTCTCGAAGGGCACCCTTTCACCAGCAGGTATTACTGCTTCAGCATCTTGAAGATCGAGTATTGTCTGATTAAATCTTGGATCAAATTGAGTTACTATACCAGTGACAAGTTCTCCTTCTCTTCCAATATAAGCATCAAGCACTGTAGCTCGTTTTGCATCTCTAATTTTTGTTGTCATCATTTGCTTAAAGGATTGTGCGGCAATTCTCCCAAACTCGTCTTCATCTAACTCAACTTTCCACTCTTCAATGACATTTCCTTCATTGTCTAATTCTTGTGCATAAATAAGAACTTCTCCTGAATCTGGATTTAATGTAACTCGAGCTTCTTCAGCAGCACCAGGTATTCTCATATAAGCTGACCTAAATGCTGAAACTAATGCTTCATACATGCTTTCAACAGCTACACCTTTTTCTAGTGCTAATGCCTCTATTGCTTGCTTACTCTCATTACCTAATTTCATTTTTATCCTTTTACTTTTTCTTTAAATTGCTTAAATTCAATTTTTGCACTTTTAATATTAGAAAAATTAATTACTACCTCTACTGAGTTAACAATTAATTTGATGTCTTGTTCGTTAGACGATCCTATATAACCTTCTAATACATATTCATCTTCTATAGGTTCATATAATTTAATTTTTACTAATTCACCCAGAGCTAATTCAAAATGCCTGTTTGTTTTTAGTTTTCTTTCAATCCCTGGACTTGAAACAATCATTTCATATGAACCTTTTTCAACACCCATATTTTCGAGAAGTCTTTGAAACTGTTTATTTAATCTTGAAGTTAAATCTATGTCAATTTCATTATCACTAACTATATAAACTTCAACTCTTGAAATAAAAGGATAATCTA
>Ga0181574_10003552_pt1 | contig 13796 bp, 17 predicted proteins | sample 101ome_24_FD_145600 | JGI IMG/M metagenome (GOLD analysis project Ga0181574, IMG submission 145600) | Coastal salt marsh microbial communities from the Groves Creek Marsh, Skidaway Island, Georgia - 101410AT metaG (spades assembly) | ecosystem: Environmental > Aquatic > Marine > Intertidal zone... | reverse complement strand
CTCTGTTTATCCTACTATTTCTTCTGGACAGAGCTCAAAAGTAATTATTGTTTCTACCCCTAGGGGTATGAATCATTTCTATCGCATGTGGCATGATGCGGAGAAAAACAAAAATGAATATGTTCCAACTGATGTTCATTGGTCAGAAGTTCCTGGTCGCGATGATGCATGGAAAGAACAAACAATTGCCAATACATCGGAACAACAGTTCAAAGTTGAGTTTGAATGCGAATTCTTAGGATCTGTTGGAACTCTTGTAAATCCAGCAAAATTAAAAAGTCTAGCGTATAACGATCCAATCAAAAGACATAATAGTCTTGACATTTACGAAAATCCGATAGAGGATCATAATTACCTAATTACGGTTGACGTTGCAAGAGGAATTGGTAACGACTATTCCGCATTTGTAATTTTTGATATTACACAATTCCCATATCGTATTGTTGGTAAGTATAGAAATAATGAAATCAAACCAATGCTTTATCCCAGCATCATTAAAGATGTTGCGAAAGCATATAATGGAGCTTACTTATTAGTTGAAGTCAATGATATTGGAGATCAAGTAGCAAACATTCTCCATTTTGACTTAGAGTATGACAATATTCTCATGTGTTCCATGAGAGGAAGAAATGGTCAGGTTGTTGGTTCTGGATTTTCTGGAAAGAAATCTCAACTTGGTGTAAGAATGACTGCATCGGTTAAAAAGTTGGGATGCTCTAATCTAAAAACATTAGTTGAAGATGACAAACTATTAGTATGGGACTATGAGATCATCTCAGAACTTACAACATTCATTCAAAAACATAATTCATTCGAAGCAGAAGAAGGTTGTAACGATGACTTAGCGATGTGCTTGGTTATCTTCTCTTGGTTAGTTGCACAAGACTACTTCAAAGAGATGACGGATAATGATATTCGAAAGAGATTGTATGAAGAGCAGAAAAATCAAATTGAACAAGATATGGCACCATTTGGATTCTTATCTGATGGTTTAGATGAGGAAGTCGTTATGATGGACGGAACAGACGTATGGACAAAGGCAAATCCAACAGAATCTATGGAAGTTTGGAATACTGACGAATATGGAGATCGTTCTTACATGTGGGATTATCTTTGATGGATCTAGATAAGGAATTAAATTTAGAACATTTACTCTTTTGCGAAAGAAAGTGCAGAACTTGCGGTGAAAAGAAAGATCTAGTATCAGATTTTTATTTGATTAGAAAGGGTAAGGGAACTTTGCCTTCAGCATATTCATATGAGTGCAAAGAATGCACTATAAAAAGAGTTGTAGCAAATAGAATGACTAATAGAGTTTTTGACAAATGGGAGTATCCTGACTGGTAATGTGTTCATGCACTGTTTCCCCACTGAAAATACCCTTTTCAATAAATAATTTCAGAATAATTCTGGACTTGTAGGAGACATAAAGATGCCACTAAACTTAGCATCTCCTGGCATTGTGGTAAGAGAGGTTGATCTTACCAATGGTAGAATTGACCCAACCACGGACAAGATCGGCGCATTCGTAGCACCTTTCACTAAGGGTCCTGTCAATTCGCCAACTTTAATTGAAAACGAACAGGAGCTACTGGACACCTTCGGGGGACCATCCCAGTACGGCAATCATTATGAGCACTGGCTCGCCGCATCATCTTATCTTGCATATGGCGGAGGACTAAGAGTAGTTAGAGCATCTGGTGCAGCACTAGTAAACGCAAAAGTCGGATCTGCTACTAGCATCACCATTAATAGTTTAGATGACTATGTAACTAGAGGATTTGACGACAATACAATCAGCGGCGTTGTCGTTGCAGCGAGAGATCCTGGATCTTGGGGTAATTCTCTACAAGTTGCAACTATTGACGGATACGCAGACCAAATCTTAACAGGTATCAATACTTCATCATATCAGGTTGGATATGGTGTAACTCAAGGTTTGGATGGAAAGACTCTAATTGGATCGGGAACAACCTCAAGTCTAAATGGTGCTTATCTAAAGGGTGTCATTACTGAAGTTGGCGTCGGTAACAGCACTATTAAAGTTAAAGTCAATTCTTACATTGACGCTGCTGGAACTGAAACCAGAGTAGATTATACTCCAAATAGCACTTGGTCCTTTGCTGCTGCAAACGGATCTCTTGGTGTTCATACCAATGGTTACTCTACAGCATACGAAAGCACAACTTATGATGTTGCTGTTGACTGGTTTGATGCACAAACAATCGAAGTTTCTTCTGGTGTAACTACCACTGTTATTAAGTGGAACAACATTGCACCTAGACCTGGAACTTCTGCATTTGCTGAAGCAAGAAATGCAAGACACGATGAAGTTCATGTTGTAGTCATTGACAGCGATGGTTCTACTACTGGAACTGTTGGAACTGTTATTGAAAAGCACCTAGCACTTTCAAAAGCAACTGATGCAGTATTCTCCGCAGGATCTCCCGCATACTGGAGAAAATATATTGCAAATGGTTCCGAATATATCTTTGCTGGAGGAGCACCTTCTGGAATTACAACTACTGGTTTTAGTTCTGGATTTACACTGCAAGCAGATGATGGATGGGATCAAGCAGCAGACGGAATAGTATTCTCTGCAGCAGGAAACAGATCATGGGTTCTATCAGGCGGTGCAGATTATGACGCAGGAACAACTGGCATTACTAGCACTTCTCTAGATGCATCGATGGCAGATAGAGTAGGAGGTTATGATCTCTTCACCAATACTGAAGAATATGATATCGACTTCCTCATCATGGGTGGTGCTGAGGCAACTAAAGAAGGAACTCAAGCAGTTGCATCTAAACTAATTGCTGTTGCTGAAGAAAGACAGGATGCTATCGCATTCATCTCTCCTCATAGACAAGCATTCCTGATTAACACTGGCGCTGATCAAGAAGTTGTATCTAGCACCAGCACAATGACAGATAACGTCATTGATTTCTATGCACCTCTTCCATCTTCTTCATACGCAGTATTCGATAGCGGATACAAATACATGTATGATAGATTTGCGAATACTTTCAGATATGTTCCTCTAAACGGAGACATTGCTGGAACTTGTGCAAGAAATGATATCAACAACTTCCCATGGTTCTCACCTGCAGGAACTGCAAGAGGATCAATCCTCAACGCAGTTAAGTTGGTATACAATCCAAACAAAACACAAAGAGACGTTCTCTATTCTAATAGAGTTAATCCAGTCATCCTTTCTCCTGGTTCTGGTATTATTCTATTCGGAGATAAGACTGCACTCGCTAGGTCTTCTGCATTCGATCGTATTAACGTTCGCAGACTGTTCCTCTATCTTGAGGATGCAATCTCTGCTGCTGCAAAAGATCAACTCTTTGAGTTCAACGATGAGATTACAAGAACAAACTTTGTAAACATCATTGAACCATTCCTTCGCGATGTTCAGGCGAAGAGAGGTATTTCTGATTATGTTGTTGTTTGCGATGAAACAAACAACACTGCTGCTGTAATTGACAACAACGAATTTGTTGCTGACATCTTCGTAAAACCAGCAAGATCTATCAACTTCATCGGTCTAACATTCGTTGCTACTCGCACGGGTGTTGCTTTTGAAGAAGTAATCGGTAACGTTTAATTCACTTAATTATAAATCTTAGAGGAAACTAAAAATGGCAACTAGAAATCAAATCAATCCACCCCCACTAAGAAAGATTACCGACTTCAAGAGTAAGTTGACAGGCGGCGGTGCAAGAAGTAATCTGTTCGAAGTTGTTCTCAACTTCCCAGCACTTGCACCAGCAAGCACTGAAGTTCTTGATAAGTCAAGATTCTTAGTAAAGGCAGCAAATCTACCTGCTTCCAACATCTCTGACATTACTGTTCCATTCAGAGGTCGTATTCTTCACGTTGCTGGAGATAGAACCTTTGATAGTTGGACAGTTACTATCATCAACGATACTGACTTCTCCATTCGTTCCGCTTTTGAAAAGTGGATGAATGCAATCAATAGAGTCTCTGATAACACTGGTTCTACCGATCCAGCATCATATCAAGCAGATGCTTTTGTCCATCAACTTGATCGTAACGGAGACACCCTAAGATCCTATCATTTCTACGATCTGTTCCCAACAAACATCTCCCCAATCAACCTTTCCTATGATACGGAAGGCATTCAGGAGTTTACTGTTGAGATGCAAGTTCATTGGTGGGAAGCAGTAAAGGGTAGAGGTCCTGCAGCAGGCGGTGACGACATCAACTAAATAGTTGAAGTTAAAGGTAATTCGGTTACTATAAAATGGCGAAACTTTTTGGGTTTTCGATTGAAGATAACGAGAAAAAAGCAAAAGGTATAGTATCCCCCGTTCCTCAAAATAATGAGGACGGGGTTGATTTCTATCTTCAATCTGGATTTTATGGACAATACGTAGACATCGAAGGTGTCTACAAGACAGAGTACGATCTCATTAGGAGATATCGTGAAATGTCTTTGCATCCAGAATGTGACAAGGCAATTGAGGATATTGTCAATGAAGCTATTGTTAGCGACCTATACGATTCTCCCGTAGAAGTAGAATTATCAAATCTAAACGCTAGCGAAAGACTTAAAAAAGCAATTAGAGAAGAATTTAAATCAATCAAAGAGATCATGGACTTTGATAAAAAGTCTCATGAAATTTTTAGAAATTGGTATATTGACGGAAGACTTTTCTATCTAAAAGTAATCGACGTAGATAAACCAGAAGAAGGAATCAAAGAACTTAGATATATTGATCCTCTAAAAATTAAGCATATTAGAAAAGAAAAGAGAGCACATAAAGGAGATCCAGGTCCAGCACTCAGAGGACCTCTTGCAAGAAATAATGGTGCTATCGATTATCCAGAAATCGAAGAACACTATGTATATTCCCAAAACATTGGGGGAGCACCAGGTTTAAATCAAGCAAAACAAACAATTCATATTGCAAAAGATTCTATTGCACATGTAACCTCTGGTTTAGTCGATAGAAACAAAAATACTGTGCTTTCTTATTTGCACAAGGGTATCAAATCCCTTAATCAACTAAGAATGATTGAAGATTCTCTGGTCATTTACAGACTTTCAAGAGCACCAGAGCGTAGAATTTTCTATATTGACGTTGGTAATCTTCCTAAGGTAAAGGCAGAGCAATACCTTAAGGACGTTATGATGCGTTATCGTAACAAGCAAGTTTATGATGCAAACACTGGAGAAATCCGTGATGATCGTAAATTTATGTCCATGATGGAGGACTACTGGTTACCACGTAGAGAAGGTGGTCGCGGTACTGAGATCACTACCCTACCTGGCGGTCAGAATCTGGGAGAACTCTCAGATATCGAATACTTCCAAAAGAAACTATACAGATCTCTTTCTGTTCCTGAAACCAGAATGCCTGGTGGCGGAGATGGATTTAATCTCGGTAGATCTTCAGAAATTTTAAGAGATGAACTGAACTTTGCTAAGTTTGTAGGAAGACTAAGAAAGAGATTTGCAAATCTGTTTAATGATATTCTCAAAACTCAACTAGTTCTTAAAAATATCATTGCTCCTGAAGATTGGGAGAAAATTAGCGATCATATTCAATATGATTTCCTATATGATAATCAATTTGCAGAACTAAAAGATGCAGAATTGCTTCAGAATAGACTGGGTATTCTTGCAACTATCGAACCATACATCGGTAAGTACTATTCTACCGAATATGTAAGAAAGAAAGTTCTACGTCAAACTGATTCAGAAATCATTGAAATGGATGAACAAATTGAAGATGAGATTGAAAAAGGAATCATTCCTGATCCATCAACAATAGATCCAATTACAGGAGAACCTTTACCTCCTGAAGGAGATGCAATTGCTGGAGAGGGAGGAGAAGTTCCTATAGATCCTGCCACAATGGAAGCAGACCCAGAAGAATCAGCAGTTTTACCAGAACCCAAGGGCGGTAAGATATAAATAATTGATATCAATATATCAATTTACATGGAAAACGTTGTTAATGCAATTGCAAAGGGCGCGAAAGCGACCGAAATTGCGGATGAAATTTCAAATGCACTGATGGCAAAAGCTGCCGAAAAGATTGAAGCATTGCGTCCACAAGTCGCAGTTTCAATGTTTAATCAGTCTGTTGAATCTGAAGAAGACAATGAAGAAACTGCAGGAGAAGAAGGAGAACTCTGATGACAAGAACACTATTAATTGGTTCTGAAGAGGCTTTAGGCACAAATTTAGCAGGTGGAAAAACTCTCGATAGTGCAACTGTTGTTAGAGTTATCAACTTATCTGGTGCTGACGCAACTGTAAGTATCGCAAAAAGTACTTCTTCTGGATACTCAGGTATCGCAACTGTAACTCTACCAGATGATCGTGTTGAATTTTTTGAAAAGGCAGGGGCAGATATTATTTACGCTTCATCAGCAAATGTAAAAGGAGCAAAAGTAGGTTTTACTGGATAATCAAATGAAACTCATCACCGAAGAAATTTCAAACGTAAAAATCATTACCGAAGGCAAAGGCGCAGGTAAGAAGTTATACATTGAAGGTGTATTCCTCCAAGGCGAAATCAAAAATCGCAATGGAAGAATGTATCCAATGGAGACTCTTGCCAAAGAAGTTGCACGTTACAACGAAACCTTTGTAAATAAGGGTCGTGCTCTTGGCGAACTGGGTCATCCCGATGGTCCAACCGTTAACCTCGATCGTGTCTCCCACAAAATTACGTCTCTCGTCCAAGAGGGAAATAATTTCAAAGGTAAGGCACAAATCCTAGAGACTCCAATGGGCAAAATTGCCAAGTCTCTACTTGATGAAGGTGTAATGCTAGGCGTTTCTTCTCGTGGTGTTGGTTCACTCAAGATGACCAATGAAGGTCATAAAATTGTTGGCGAAGATTTTATGTTAGCAACTGCTGCTGATATCGTTGCCGACCCTTCCGCTCCTGATGCTTTTGTTCAAGGAATTATGGAAGGAAAAGAGTGGGTTTGGGAGGGAGGAATCCTCCGCGAAAAACTCGCTGAGCAAACTGAGAAGAGAATTAACACTCTTGTCGGTCAAAAAGCATTGGAGGAGCATAAGTTGAATCTATTCAACGAATTCCTCTCAAATCTTTAATTTATAAATAAATATAGATTAATACAAAAATATCTAATCAAATGTCCGTTGGTAGCAATTTACAAGAAATGGAAAACGTAGTCACCAAAGGAGCCGCCAAAGCAGATCCAATGCCAAAGGCACCAGTGCCTGTTGAAGATCTCGGCGGTCCTACCCCAGAAAACTATAAGCCCGATGACGATTCGGCAAAACTCAAGGAACCTGCAGCAACTCTTGCTCAGGTCCGCAATGTAGTCAATGCTAAGGCAAAGGCTGCTGAGGAAGTCGAAACGGAAATCGAAGACGATCAAGAAATCGTCGCTGAAGAAGAGGCAACCGAAGAGGAAGTCGTTTCTGAAGAGGAAGCAACCGAAAGCGAAGAGCAAGAAGTTGTTGCTGAAGAAGAAACAACTGAAGAAGAAGAAGTTGTCGCTGAAGCACAATACGACGTTGAGGAAGACCTCAATGCTCTGATTGCTGGCGAAGAACTTTCTGAGGAGTTCCAAGAAAAAGCACGCACAATCTTTGAAACCGCTATCAAAGAGAAGGTTGCTACCGTTAAGGAAGAAATGCAAGGCGCTTATGAAGCAGCACTTGTAGAAGAAGTAGAAACAATCAAGTCTGAACTGACTGAGAGAGTTGATACTTATTTGGAGTATGTCGCTGAAGAGTGGATCAGCGAAAATCAGATCGCTATTGAGACTGGTCTCAAGAGCGAAATGACCGAATCATTCCTTACTGGAATGAAGGGTCTTTTTGAAGAACATTATGTAACAATCCCTGAAGACAAGTATGATGTACTAGAGAGTATGGTAGATAAACTTGATGAAATGGAGAATAAACTCAACGAGCAAATCGAAAGAAACGTTGCTCTAAACCGCAGATTAGCAGAATCCGTTGCTGATGTAATTTTTGCAGAAGTAGCTGAAGGTCTAGCACTTTCCCAGAAGGATAAACTCGCTTCTCTCGCTGAAAATGTTGAGTTTGATAGTGAAGACACCTATCGTGAGAAGCTAGTCAAGTTGAGAGAGTCTTATTTCCCAACTAACGCTGGTACTCAAAAAGACGACTCAGATCTCGTCTCTGAGGAGGTCGAAGAGGCACCAAGACAAGTTTCATCTCTGATGGAATCTTATCTTAGCACCCTTGGCAGAGTCGCCAAAAAGTGATTTCTAAATCATAATAATCAAACTAAAACTTTTTTAAAGAGGTAATTTTCAAATGCAAATGTTCAACGCTGAACAACTGCAGGAGAAGTGGGCACCCATTCTCGATCATGATGGTCTTGATCCAATCAAGGATTCACATCGTAGAGCGGTTACCGCTATTCTGCTAGAAAACCAGGAGAACGCAATTCGCGAGGAGCGTGAGTTCCTTTCCGAAACTCCTAACGTTAACACCAATTCAAGTTCAAGCACCGCAGGTTTCTCTGCTGATGCTTCTTCACCAGTCGCAGGTTTCGACCCAGTTCTGATCTCCTTGATCAGACGTTCTATGCCTAACTTGGTCGCATATGACCTCGCTGGTGTTCAACCAATGAACGGTCCTACTGGACTCATCTTCGCAATGCGCTCCAAGTATGGCGCAATGGATTCTGCTGCAGAAGCACTATTCGACGAAGCAGATACTTCATACGCTGGTCAGAACAGCGGATTCGACCTCGAAGGCACCCGTTACGTCTCTGGTGGCGGCGGTGAGGCAGTTGGTTTCGGTACTACTGGACCTAACTCTGCTAACAATCCTGGTCTACTCAACCCTGAAGGTTCTCAGACTGCAACTACCTATCCTGTTGGACAAGGTATGGGCACCGCTGAGTCGGAAGATCTCGGCACCTCTGGCGACGAGTTCAACCAGATGGCATTCTCGATCGAGAAGGTCACCGTTACTGCTAAGAGCCGTGCTCTGAAGGCAGAATACTCGCTAGAACTTGCTCAGGACCTTAAGGCAATCCACGGTCTGAATGCTGAAGCAGAACTCGCAAACATTCTCTCTACTGAGATTCTTGCTGAGATCAACCGCGAAGTCATCAGAACCATCTACAAGGCTGCTGAGTCTGGCGCACAAGCAAACGTCGCTTCTCAAGGTACTTTCGACCTCGACGTTGACTCCAACGGACGCTGGAGTGTTGAGAAGTTCAAGGGTCTTATCTTCCAAATCGAGCGCGACGCTAACGCAATCGCACAAAGAACTCGTAGAGGAAAGGGCAACATGATCCTCTGCTCCGCAGACGTTGCTTCCGCCCTAACCATGGCAGGCGTACTCGATTACACCCCTGCACTCAACGCTGGTCTCAACGTTGATGACACTGGTAACACCTTCGCTGGTGTACTTGCTGGTAAGTATCGTGTATACATCGATCCTTATTCTGCAAACTCTGCTGCTGCTCAGTACTACGTTGCTGGTTATAAGGGTTCTTCACCTTATGACGCAGGTATGTTCTACTGCCCATACGTTCCTCTTCAGATGGTTCGTGCCGTTGGCGAGAACACCTTCCAGCCTAAGATCGGATTCAAGACTCGTTATGGTCTTGTTGCTAACCCATTCGCTGAAGGAACCACTGCTGGTCTCGGTCGTATCACCGCTAACAGCAACCGCTACTACAGACGTGTACGTGTCAACAACCTCATGTGATCCATCGGATTCACTAGGTTTTTCTCAGAGGGTCTTCGGACCCTCTTTTTTTGTATCTAAATACTTTTTTATAGGAATCTTTTTCTCATGGAATCCGAAGAGGAGCAATGGGCGGTAGAGTGGACTTTAGATATTAATAAAGTTAGAGCACTCTACGATAGCATTTCATATGCATATGAGATGTGGCCAGGTGCTCCAAAGAGACCATATGATGAACAAGAATTCCTTCAGTTAACAAAAAATGAACTCTTTGCAATGATTATGGACTACAACTTAACCCAACTATGAAGTCATTCAAAGAATTTACTTCCAATTGCCCAGATGGGTATAGATTTGATAAAAAACTTGGATATTGTGTTCCTAAGGGAAAACGCCATATAAACTACATTGTTGGCGGTAGATATCTAAATCGAAATGATGATGATAATGAAGATTCCGAAACCAAAAAGAACGGAAATGGTAATGGTAATGGAAATGGCAATGGAGGTTCCAACGGCGGCGGAGACGGCGGCGGCGGAGAATAAATAACACTAAAGACTATAAAAAAATGAAACCAACACCTAAAGAAGCTTTAGAAATTAACAAGCACTATGAGAGAGTTGTTGAGCATCTTATCAAAGAGGGATATGCCGAAGATAAGGAAGGTGCTGACAGCATTGTCAAGGGTATGAGCGAAACTTGGTTCAGCTTGATTATTGACTGATAATGGCAACTGCTTTTGACAAACAGATAGCAAATAGAAATTTTCTATCTCCAATAGGATTCAAATTTACTTTGGCGAAATATCCTAAAGTAGATTTCTTTTCTCAGTCTGCGAACATTCCAGAAATTAGTTTAGGTACGGCGATTCAACCATCGTACCTAAAAAATCTTGATGTTCCTGGGGAGAAGATAACCTATGGAGATTTTAGGTTATCTTTTATTGTTGACGAAAATATGGAAAACTACAGTGCTATCCATAAATGGATAACTGGTCTAGGTTTTCCTGAAACAACTCAGCAGTATAAAACTCAGATAACAAACAATGAGGGTCAGCAGGACATCAATGAGGGTTTCAGCGACGGAACACTCCATGTTCTCAACAGTAATTTCAACGATACGATAAAAGTTAGGTTTAAAGACCTTTTTCCAGTATCTCTAGGGTCTTTGGAGTTCCAGGCAAATGAAGGGGACTACAACTACTTTACAGCAGAGGTGCTTTTCAAGTATACTGTGTATAATCTATTAGATACGCTCAACAAACCTTTATGATGGATCTTGAAAAAATTCAGGAGATGTGGCAGAAAGACTCTATCATTGATCCTGATAATTTACATGATGAATCTTTAAAAATTCCTCAACTTCATTCAAAGTATTATACGATCTATAACACGATTACTCTTCTTCGAGAAAAAGCAAGAGAAACGCAAAAGCAAGTTCGTTTAGATCGATATAAGTACTACACTGGTAAGGCGACTTCAGAAGAATACGCTCAAGAACCTTTCCCATATAAAATCAGGGAAAAGGATGCATTGCAGAAGTATTTGGAAGCAGATGATAAGATGTGTAAGATTGATATGAAAATCACTTACTACGACACTTGCCTTAAATTTCTTGAGGAAATTATCAAAACAGTAGCAAATAGGACCTACCAAATCAAAAATGCTATTGAATGGCAGAGATTTCAAGCAGGATTTAACTAAATACCTAACGTAGACTAGATGAAAAGATGATTAGCACTTATACAGTGGCAGAATACTCTGCAGAAGATACTACTACAGATATTACATATACAAACGCTGCTGGGCACGTACACGTCAGAACTGTATCCATTCCAAGAGACTCTGAAGGAGAAGTGGTCCAGGATAGTTTCTGTCAGATTCTTGCTGATCAACTTGTTTCTGTAAATACTAAACTGGATTTGGGAGTCTTGGGATTCTCAGATCCAAACGCAGAAGACGTAATGTAGGGTTGACAATCCCCGATAAATACCTATAGGTGAACCCTATAGGTTATGTCTCATTTGATTATTTCAAAAAAGAACGAGGTAAGTCTTCAGGTTAAAGCGGATCCTCACGTATATTATGAACTGGCAGACCAGTTTACGTTTGAGGTTCCAGGTGCAAAATTTATGCCCCAGTACCGTAACAAGTATTGGGATGGAAAAATACGCTTATTCAACACCCAGAATGGAGAGATATACGTTGGGTTGTTAGATAAGGTTATACAGTTTTGTGAGAATCACGGATATACATACGAATTCATAAACAATAAGTTTTACGGTCTTCCCTTTGAGGTCAACGAAATGATCTCTAAAGAAGGCGTAAAGGACTATATGACATCTGTTAGCAAGTATGCCCCTCGCGACTACCAAGTAGAGGGCGTATACGACGCTCTAAGACATAATAGAAGGTTGTTGATATCCCCAACTGCCTCTGGAAAGTCTCTGATGATATATTCGCTTGTGAGATATCATGTTGAGCGCGGACAAAATACTCTGATAGTCGTTCCGACGACTTCCCTAGTAGAACAGATGTATAAAGACTTTGCAGACTATGGCTGGGACGTAGGTTCATATTGCCACAAGATATACGCTGGAAAGGAAAGGGAGACTGATTCTCAGGTGATCATCACCACCTGGCAGTCCATCTATAAACTTCCCCGCAAATATTTCTCTAGATTCAACGTGGTCGTTGGAGATGAAGCACACCAGTTTAAATCAAAGTCTCTTATATCTATAATGACAAAATTGTCAGATGCCAAGTATCGCTATGGTTTTACGGGAACGTTAGACGGCACTCAGACACATAAATGGGTTTTAGAAGGACTCTTTGGACCTGCATATAAAATCATCAGAACAGAAGAACTGATGAAGAAAGGTCATGTTGCTAAATTGGATATTAACGTACTTCTACTGAAGCACCCAGCGCATAAATTTGAAAACTTTGAAGAAGAAGTTCAATATATTATCAATCATGAACGTAGGAACAAATTTATTCGTAATCTTGCTCTAGATCTAAAAGGAAATACTCTAATTCTTTTTTCAAGAGTTGAGGGGCATGGACAACCATTATACGAGATGATAAATAACGGTAGGATTGATCAACGGCATGTATTCTTTGTTCACGGAGGGGTGGCAACAGAAGATAGAGAACAAGTAAGAGAAATTACTGAGAGAGAAAATAACGCAATCATCGTTGCTTCTTACGGAACGTTCTCTACGGGTATCAATATTAAAAATTTGCATAATGTTATCTTTGCTTCTCCTTCTAAATCAAGAATCCGTAACCTCCAATCAATTGGTAGGGTACTTAGGAAAGGAAACAGTAAGGAAAAGGCAACATTATATGATATCGCTGACGACATCAGTTACAAGTCCAGGAAAAATTACACACTTAATCATCTAATTGAAAGAATTAAAGTCTATAACGAAGAAAACTTTAATTATGAGATAGTAAACATACCGCTTAAAAAATAATGGGAGAAGAGTTTTACTGCATACTAAAATTAGTTTCAGGAGAAGAAGTCATCTCATTAATTGCTATTGATGAGAATGATGGAGACCCAATCATCATTGCCCAAAGTCCTCTAACTATGAAAATGGTTCATGGAGGTAATGGTTCTTACATTAAAGTAAAACCATGGATGGATTTAACTGAAGATGAAATATTTTTTATTAGACCAGACAAAGTTATTACAATGACGGAGACCAGAGATCCTAAATTAATTGATATCTATACTGATTATATCAATAATGATGAACTAGATATCTACAAACCTGCTGGTAAAGTAAAGGTTTCTAAAGATATGGGTTATGTCTCAACGGTAAACGATGCCAGAGACATGTTAGAAAAATTATACAAAGAAGATATTGAAACTAAAGATAAACCAGATATATAAAGCTATTATTGATCTTTAACCGTAACAAACGTAGTCTACACATGGTTTGAAGGTTTGTCAAGTCTTGACGATTGAATGTGTTTGAGATATAATAAATTCATATATTAATACCTCTGGGAAAGAGATGGAACATCATGCCAAAAAAGAAGTCAGAACATTATGTAAACAATAAAGAATTCCTAGAAGCACTGGTTGTTTACAGGTG
>Ga0181574_10003551_pt1 | contig 13800 bp, 11 predicted proteins | sample 101ome_24_FD_145600 | JGI IMG/M metagenome (GOLD analysis project Ga0181574, IMG submission 145600) | Coastal salt marsh microbial communities from the Groves Creek Marsh, Skidaway Island, Georgia - 101410AT metaG (spades assembly) | ecosystem: Environmental > Aquatic > Marine > Intertidal zone... | reverse complement strand
CAAGCTGGGTCTGCCCATGGTGGCGACCCAGCTCTTCATTATGGGCATGGGGTTTCTTGATACCGCCATGGCGGGCCACTATGCCTCCGTCGACCTGGCTGGTGTGGCTCTCGGCGGTAATGTGCTCTGGCCGGTCCTGATGCTGATGTCTGGCCTGAACATGGCGTTGACACCTATGTCGGCGCAGCTGCGGGGCGAAGGGCGGGTTGGTGATGTTGGCAAGCTGGTGCGGCAGGGCCTCTGGCTCGCCCTGATCACTTCGATGATCACCGTCAGCGTGATGCTGAATGCCGGTCCGATATTCGATCTGTTCAATGTTGATGCGCAGGCCGCGGATATCGGCCGGCGTTATCTTTCGGCAGCAGCCTGGGGCATTCCAGGCGTCATGCTCTACATCACCCTGCGTTATGTCTGTGAGGGACTCGGGCATACGCTGCAGCCCATGGTTATTGTCGGCTCTGCCTTGCTGGTCAATGGCGTGCTGAATTACATCTTTATTTACGGCAAGCTTGGATTCCCAGCCATGGGCGGGGAAGGCTGTGGCTGGGCAACGGCACTGACGATGTGGTTTGAATTCTGCCTGATCCTGCTGTTAACGACCCGGGCCTGGTTCAGGGAAACGCAGCTGTTCAGCCAGTTTGAATGGCTTAGCTGGGGCCCGATGCTGAGTATCCTCAAGGTCGGCCTGCCGATCGGCATCACCATATTTCTTGAGATGGCAGTCTTCTCGGTGATCGGTTTCATGGTGGGTTCCCTGGGCGTGACCGCGCTGGCTGCTCACAGCATCGTCGGCAACATCAACTGGGCCACCTATGTCATCCCGATGTCGCTGGGTTCCGCGGTGAGCATCCGGGTCGGTTACTTTGTCGGTAAACGTGACCTGGCACACGCACGTCACATCTCGAAGCTGTCTTTCCAGATTTCACTCGGTTATGCGTTGGTGGCCAGCGCTGCACTCATTCTCGGTCGGCACCTGCTGCCAACGATCTACTCGTCTGATATGGCCGTGATCGAGATGGCGGCGACGCTGCTGATCATTGTGGCGGTCTATCAGATTGTTGACTGCACACAGGCGACCATGATCGGGGCACTGCGGGGTTACAAAGACACGCGCCTGCCGGCGATTTTCTCTTTTATTGGCTTCTGGGTACTGGCGCTGCCGCTGGGCATGGCGCTTGGCTTCGGCTATTTTGGCGAGCAATACGGTGTCTTTGGTTTCTGGTCAGGTATGGCGCTTGGGCTCTTCGTTGTGGCGCTGCTGGTCGGCTGGCGACTCTATCAAACCAGTGCTGACGAGCAGCGCATCCTGAAGTTTGCCAGCATTTGACTGTGCTCGGACATAAACGGTAACGCCGCTCTCAGGCATATCCGGCAGTGGCCGGCTCGATTTCACCAGCGCCGTGTCGGCACTAGAGATCTTCCAGCGTTTCCTCGAGCATCTTCCTGATAATGCGGTTCGGATTGAGTGCGAGCCCCTGAGTGGCCAGCTCGCGTGCCTGCCGGGTATTGCCAAGCTCGCTGTGAGCGCGACTTTTGATCAGATAAGCCATGGTGATGTCGGGGTCCCACCACTTGCGTTCACGGTCGAGAAATTCATTGCTGTGTTTGATGGCTTCCTCCCATTGTTCGGTACGCAGCAGGTACTGGGCAAACGAGAAGTGCGGTCCGGCGCGCTCGGTCAGGGTGAAGGCGTGTTGAAAGGCTGCCTCGGCTGCTTCGAGGTTGCCGGCCCTGCTGCTCAGCATGGCGAGCGCCAGCGTGCCGTATTCCTCGTTCATGGCTGCCATTTCAGTCTGGAGCGTTGCTGCTTTCTCGATATCGCCGCCAGCAATAGCGGGCGCCTGGGTGTAGAAGGCGAAAATCGCGAAGCGACTGTTGAGGTGATCTGGCTCTGCCGCCACCGCAGCTTCCCAGCTGGCAATTGTCTTCTTGGCCATGCCGACTTTGCGGAACACGTTGACCTCACCGACCAGCGCCAGATAGACCAGTCCTGACAGGTAGAGTGCATCGGCATCGGCCGGATACTGGTCATGCAGATCGGACAAGGTCTCGTCGGCATCTTTAAATTCCGCCTGGCGGTACTGATTCAGTGCCAGGTGAAAGAGGGTGTCGCGATCCGGGCTTTCATCGGCCAGGCGCTCCAGCGTTTCGATGGCTTGTTTGAACTGGCGGGCTTCGACAGCTTCGAAGGCAGGGGCAAGGTCATTGCCATGAATAACAGGCAGATATGCCCATGCGAACAGGAAGAGGCTGAGACGTTTCACTTGGCGTCGCGTCTGGGGACGGAGTTGTCAGCGCGCCAGACCCGCCTGTTCATCGAGCCAAACATTTCGGACAGTTCAACCCGCGACGGCGTGATTCTGATGGGCAGGAAGTTTGGGTCCTCGGGGCCGCTAGAACCAAACTGGGTCAGGTCATAGTCAATGGCTTCCCAGGCATGGTTCTTGGTGGCCTGGTCGCTGATCAGCTCGGCCTTGCCGCGGACCATGACGTGAACGAAGTCTGGTGGTGCAACCTGGTACTGGATGTCGACGTTCGGATTTTCCCGCAGCTGATTCGCCTTGGGGGATTCTGGCCCGGTCGCGAACCAGAGCACATCGCCGTCCCAGGTCGGGTGAATGATCCGTACGCGGGGCTCATCACCGGCGATGGTAGCGATGGCACACCAGATGGCTTTCTTGCAGGCGGTGTCGACGTCGGTGAAAAACGCCTTTTGCTCTTCTTCGTCCATGGGAGGTTACTCTTAATAATCGGTGATTGTTGGCCGACATTGCATTTACGTGCAGCCAGCCGCGTGAGTTTACCGCGTTGTAGCGTTTGCTGGCGATGCGTTGCGAAGAGGCTGCATAGCTGTGCTATCTTTGGCAGCAAAATAACGGAGGCGACCATCATGTCACTGGCTGAAGCAGACACCATTACCAATCCACACCTGTTGGGGAACAACAAACCCCAATTGCACGAAATCACCGCAGAAAATCTTGAAGTGATTGGTGAAGTACCACGCGATATCAGCGGTAACTTCCTCCGGGTTGGGCCGAACCCCTATTATGTGCCCGACCAGGCTCGTTACCATATCTTCGATGGTGACGGCATGATCCACGGCGTACATATCTCGGCGGGCACAGCCACCTATCGCAATCGATTCATTGACTCTGAGGGCCTGCGCAAGGAACGGGAAGCGGGTCACTGGATTTACCCGGGCCTCAATCTCTATGGCGACTATATTGCCCGCGGTGAGATGCCGGAATCCAAGAACACCGGCAATACAGCCATGGTATTCCACAATGGTCAGCTGTTCGCGATGATGGAGGGTGGCACGCCCTATCGCGTCAGCCTGCCTGATCTGACCACCGGGGGTGAGCACGACTTCGAGAATACCCTGCATCATCACTTTACAGCTCACCCCAAGGTGGACGAGAAGACTGGTGAAATGATGACCTTTGGTTACGGCATTACGCCGCCGTACCTGACCTATTCTGTGGTCAGTGCGGAGGGCCGGGCCGTGCACACTAAAGAAATCACGATACCCAAGGCCGTCATGATGCACGACTGTGCGATTACCGAGCGTTACACCATCTTCCCTGACTTACCGCTGACTTTTGACCTTGACCGCATGATGTCTGGTCAGGGGATCGTTGGCTGGGAGCCGGAAAACGGCTGCCGGATTGGTATCGTGCCGCGCATGGGTGACGACTCATCGATCCGCTGGTTTGAGATTGAAGAGAGTTTTCTGTTCCACGTTGCCAACGCCTGGGAAGAAGGCGACGTCGTCGTGTTCCAGGCCTGCCGCTCGGATCGTGGCGGCATTGTGACCGCCGAAGGTGCGGATGTCAGCGAGCAATTGGGCCAGCTGCACGAGTGGCGCTTTAACATGGCAACCGGAGAGGTTGAATCCAGGCCACTCGATCGCGAGTTCCACTGCGACTTTCCGCGTATCAAGGATGACCTGGTTGGTTACAAAAACCGCTACACCTATGCTGCGCGCTTCAAGCTGCAGGAGATGCCTGTGTTTGATGGTGAGATGAAGTACGACAACGAGACCGGTGAAATTCAGGTCCACAAGTTCTCGGAGGGCTGGGAGTCAGGCGAAGCTGTGTTTGCGCCACGTGACGGTGCGACCGCGGAAGATGACGGCTATGTCATTTGCTTTGTCAGCAACAGCGAACTCGACGAAAGTGAGTGTCATGTCATTGATGCGCAGAACTTCGCGGCCGAACCGGTGGCCCGTATCAAGATACCGCAGCGGGTGCCCCATGGTTTCCACGCGGCCTGGGTGGCGGACTGAAACTGGTGGTATCGCGCTGGTGGCTACTCCGCCATTGACTGACACTCGATACAGCGACTGGCCTCGGGGTAAGCTTTGAGGCGTGCATGGGCGATAGGTTCGTCGCAGGCCTCGCAGCAGCCGTAGCAGTTCTCCTCGAGACGCCGCCTGGCCTGCCGCACGGCTTTCAGCCGATTTTCTGTGACATTCCGATTGGCGATGAGGATGCTCTGATTGTGCATCTCATCCATGCGTGACAGGCGACCCTGGTTGTCTTTCAGTTTCACCGGCTGGGCACCGGTCGCGGTAGCTGTAAGCAGCGCCTGCAGATCCTGCTCCAGTTCAGCGAGGGACGCCGCCAGGGCCTGTAACTGGCCCTCATTTAATTCATCGATCATCCCGGTCTTCCTGCCGTTGTGCTCGTCTGGCTGTCTGATGCGCCAGGTACTTATCGAGCTCGTTAGCAAACTTCTGTCGATCTGCCTGCGACAGGGGCGGGGGGCCCCCGGTCTGGACCCCTGAGGCGCGCATGGTGTCCATAAAGTCCCGCATATTCAGCCGTTGTCTAACGTTATCCGCCGTATAGCGCTCGCCACGCGGATTCAGGGCAACTGCGCCTTTTGCGACGATTTCCGCCGCCAGCGGGATATCAGCGGTGATGACCAGGTCAGCCGGGTCGGCACGCCGTGCAATTTCGTTGTCTGCAACGTCGAACCCCTGGGGCACCTGGAGGAACCTGATGTAGCGTGAGGGCGGTGTTTTGATATGAGTATTAGCCACCAGGTTTGTTGGTGTCTGGGTCCGCTCTGCGGCCCGGAACAGTATGTCGCGGATGACTGTGGGGCAGGCATCTGCGTCAACCCAGATCGTCACAATTGCACCTTAGCTTGCGCTTCATAAATAACCTATACTTACCTAGCTAGTTTATTGATTCCGATGAAACAATTCCTAGAACAATGCATACTCGAAATGCAAATTTTTATCTTCAAAATGGGGGGAAGACTCGTGAAGATGCTTAAAAAGGTGGCTGCTGCGGTTATCGGCGTTTCTGCGCTGACCGGCTATGCAGCTGAATTGGAGGAGGTGGTCGTCACGGGCTCCTACATTAAGGGGACGCCGGAAGATGCGGCGTTACCGGTAGATGTCATGAGCCAGGAAGACCTGCGCGAAGTCGGTGATCCGACAATCGTGGAAATGGTGCGCAACCTGGGTGTGACCTCAGGTAACCTCGGTGAAACAAACCAGTTCGACACGCGAGGCGGCCAGGCGGCCGAAGGTGTCGCAACTGCCAACCTGAGAGGCTTGGGCTCTGCACGAACGCTGGTCCTGGTTAACAGCAAACGTCACGTCGCGACTGAGTCAATCGGTGTCGATATCAGCATGATTCCCAGCATTGCTGTGGGCCGTGTTGAAATATTGAAAGATGGTGCGGCTGCAACCTACGGATCTGACGCAATCGGCGGTGTGGTTAACTTCATCACCCGCGAGAATTTCAGAGGGCTTGAAGTTCGCGGCTCCTTCATGGATGTAGAAGATTCCGACGGCGACACAAACTTCGGCGTTATCTATGGCGGAGGCTTCGAGGACGCCAGCTTTGTTATCGCCGCTGAGTATTCCGAGCGCAGCGAGTTGCAGATCAAAGATCGCGACTGGGCACTTCGCCCCTTCGCAGAAAACCCCGCTCCCGGCGGCTGGTCCTCTATTGGCAACCCAGGTTCTTTCTTTAAGGCCCTGCCAACGCCCGGTGGCGGCTATGCCCTGCTTTCGGGCTTCAATCCCGACCCGAACTGTGAATTGTTGACAGGTTTTGTTCCGGGTGGTGGCCCCTGCCGCTTTCAGTACACGTTTTATGACAACCTGATTGAAGAGCAGGAAGACGTTAAAGTCTTCGCGGAGCTTAACATCGATATCAGCGACAAGCTGAGCTTCCATGCTGAAGCACTCTGGCATGATATGGATATTCCAGAGTGGAAGACGTCTCCTTCGTATCCGCCACAGGCCCTGTTGGGTAACGATCGTCTCGTCCTGCCTGACCATCCTGGTCTGGTTGATTTGAAGGCGCAGAACCCGGGTCTGTTCACAGAGATCGCCGGCATTCCGGCTGCGGCACAGGGTGCAGTTTCCTGGTCACGTATGCTGGGGGTGTATGGCCGAAATGGCGAGCCTGAGTCGGCGCACCGGGAAACTGAAAACCGACGGATATCGCTCGGTTTCGAAGGTGAGTTTGACAATGGCATCACATTTGACACGAGCCTTTCCTGGTCAAGACGCACGCGGGATATCGGCGGTAGCGATATGTATATCGAGCGCATGGCCTTCGCACTGAAAGGTTTAGGTGGGCAAGGCTGTGATCCGGCGACCGGCACACCCGGAGCAGGCGGATGTCTTTACTACAACCCGTTCTCGAATGCTTTGCCATTCTCACCCGTAACAGGTGCGACCAACCCGCAGTACAACGCTGCGGTGGCTAACCCGAACGAGTTGATTGACTGGTTGACCGCTTCAACAGGGTCGGTCTCAGAAAACGATCAGCTGGTTCTCGAAGCTATCTTCTCGGGTGAAACTGGCTGGGAGCTGGGTGGCGGCAATGTTGGCTGGGCGGCTGGTGCTCAGTATCGTAAGGATGACTTCGACTTCAGTGTGAAGGATGTTGCTAACCGTGCGATCAACCCTTGCCCCTTCAACAACCCGATGTCCGTAACGCTTGGATTCACAACGTCACTGGATTGCGGTGCGGGTGGTGCGGGTCAGCTTGCATTCCTTGCAGCGACGGATGAAGAGTCCACCGATCGCAAGATCTACGCAGTATTTGCTGAATTTGCCCTGCCGTTGAGTGATACCTTTGACATGCAGATCGCGGCACGATACGAAGACTATGGTGACGACGGTGGTGATTCGTTCGACCCCAAGGTTGCGGTACGTTGGACTGCGACTGACTCACTGTCATTCCGTGGCTCTATGTCAACGACATTCCGGGGCCCACCTTCCAGCTTCCTGTCAGGCACGGGCACATCGCTCGCCTTCATCACACCGGCCCTTGCATTTAAGGCCCTTGACACTACCGGCAACGCAGATCTTGAGGCTGAAACAGCGGTTGCTCTGAACTTTGGCGCGATCTACCAGACAGATAATTTCTACGGTTCACTGGACTACTGGAGTTTTGACTTTGAAGACCCCTTTCAGGTTGAAAGCGGTAATCAGATTGTCGGTGCCTATGGTAGTAATGGCTGTCAGGACGGTGGTGCCGGTGTCGGTACACCAACCTGTGATGCACTGCGAGCTCGTCTGACACCGACGGGCACAACAACAGCAGGTGTGCAGCGAATTCAGCGATTCATAATCAACGGTTCTGATATCAAGACCACCGGTATCGATTTCACGGGTCGTTACACCTTTGATGACGTCGCCAATGGCTCACTGACTGTCGGTTTTGAAGGTACTTACAACCTTGAGTACGAGTCAGACGACTTTGTTACCAGAGACGGGTTGGTCGTGGCAGCCGGTGGTGATTTCATCGGTAAGTCGAACGAAAGCACGCCGTTTACGTCACTGCCAGAGCTGAAAGCTTCAGTCTTCGTGAAGTGGGGCAACGATGCGCACAACATCGCTTATCATGCCCGCTACATTGATGGCTACAAAGATGAAGCGCCGGATACGCCGGCTGCACTCAAGACCATTGATGACCACACAACGCACGACATCACGTATATCAACAATATGTTTGATAACCTGACGCTCTCGCTGTCGGTCTTCAACTTTACGGATGAGGATCCGCCCCAGGTTGCGAATGACCTGAACTACGATCCATACAACCACAATCCGTTTGGGCGCATGATTAAGTTTGGTGTTACCTACGCCATCGACTAATCATTGTCGTCAAGTGTTAGAAAAGGCCGGTCTGAGACCGGCCTTTTTTTGGTGTTTACATCCGCCCACCGGGCGGCATTCCCCGCCTACCTCTATCAGGTCCCGTTGTCTGTTTGCCAAGTAACGTTCAAGGCTGTTTATATAGAGCCTGCAGGGAGGGCGAAGATGAAAATCCTGAAAAACGTGCCATTCAGTCGTGAGGAGATTGATCCAGCCTGGCTGACGAGCGCGCTGCGAGACTCTGGCGTTATAGCGGAAGAAGAAGTTGTCGATGTCACACACCGTGTCATTGGCGAAGAAGCCGGCTTCCTTGGGGAGGTTGCCATCCTCAATCTCAAGTATTCGGATCCTGCATCAACTGCACCCGCCAGCATGGTCCTTAAGATTCCGACAGCGCTCAAAAACCGCGTCATGGGGCAGCTCATGGGGGTCTACGAAAAAGAAATCCGTTTCTACAATCAGCTTCAGCCCGAACTCTCCATACGTTCACCGCGTCATTACTACAGCGCACTCAGCGCAGCTGATGACCCGGGTGTTGTACTCGAACGCCTGAAGAAGCTCGACCAGCAGCCGATCTGGGTGATTGCCTTGCTCGCGGTTGTGATGCGCTGGTTGTTTGGCCTGATGCCCCGGCGCTATGTGCTGTTAATCGAGGATGTGAGTCATCATCGCCTGGGTGACCAAAGCCAGGATAGCAGCGATGATGATGTCGAGCGGGCACTGACGACCCTGGCTCGCCTGCATGGACAGTTCTGGGGCAGTGAAGCGCTGGACAAAATGAGCTGGATCTCCCCCGTTGATCTGACGGGTAAACTGATTGAGATAGCGAATAAGCAGGCCATCAAGAAATACCGGGAGGCCAATGCAGCATCCCTGTCGGATTCCCAATACAAGCTGCTGGACTGGATCGAGGCCAATGGTCTTGAACTTACCGCGCTGCAGGGCCGTCATCCACGGACGCTGTTGCATGGTGACTTTCGCGTCGACAATCTCTGCTTCGATGATACAGTGGGTGAAGCCATTGTGCTTGATTGGCAGACCATGGTGTCAGGTTCTGGCGGAATGGATCTCGCCTACTTTCTGAGTAATGCACTGCCGCTGGAAGCGTCAGAGGAACGTGTCAACGAATTGATCGAATTCTATCGGCAGGGGCTGGCGCGAGAGGGAGTCGAGATCTCTTTCGAGCGACTGCGCTGGCTTTACGAGCTCGGCATGCTCTCGATGCTGCAGAAGATCGCGCCCATAATGTTTCAGGAGCAGCTGGAGCTGGGCAGTGAACGGGGACCCGAGGTCATGCAGGGCTGGGTGAATAAGACGTATCGGCGCCTCGAGTCAGTCCAGTATCTCGATATCCTCGCACGCAATCCGGCCTGAACAGTGCTTCATCAGTAGCGCGAGGCGCCAATTTGTCTTTGCAAGCGCTTGAGAGTCACCGCTTAGACAACACTTTAAATTACCGCTGAAATTGCCGCAGAATTTAGTCTGGTTCGACTCATCATGCTAAGGTGTCGGCATTCAGATGAATCGAGCAAGGAGAGTGTTTGTGAGAGCGATAATAGTTGTCTTTCTCATGTTGGCCTTAGCAGGTTGTGCCACAGGTCCGGTTGTGGATTTTGATGAGCGGCAAGATTTCAGCACTTACCGCACCTTTGCGTTCATCAGTAACAAACCGCTGATGCTGGATGAGGGAGCAGTCGGTGCGAGCCCACTATTGGAAGGACGTGTTGTCCGGGTGACCCGTGACCTGCTGATGGCTCAGGGGTATACCTTTGCTGAAGAACGTGGTCAGGCTGACTTTGTTGTGGGTTTCACTGTCGGCGCCCGGGATAAGTTACGTGTTGATTCCTACCCAGACATGTACAGGGCCAATTATGGCCGTTGGGGCTGGGGTGGTAGTTATTACATGCGTGAGCAGGTGGACGTCGATCAGTACACGGAAGGCACCCTGGCACTGGATATCTATGACGTCAGCGACCGTAAGCCGGTCTGGCATGGCGTCGCAACACGGCGCATCACCAAGAGAATGCGCGAAAATTCCGAGGAAACTTTGCGGGAAGTCATAGCGGAGATCCTCAGCGGGTTTCCACCACAAAAGTAGAGCCTCACTGCGCTCAAGGTAACTGACGGGATGTATCAAGTTTTGTCAGGAACGCCCTGGCTCGAGGTTTTAGGCGGCGTGACTCCCTGAGCGCAGGCGTTCGGGTGTCAGACTTCGCGCGCCGTCGCCAGCATGCGCTCTATTTTACTGACCAAGCTGGAGATGACTGACTCGCCCCAGCGTGCGTTCAGATCAACCTTCTCTATCACCGTACCTTGCCAGATAATCTTGTCGTTACCGGGATCGGTGAAAATCAGGGAGATGCCGCCGCGTTCAGTATCCGCCGTTTGTGATATCCGGTACTGATCGTCGTGAAATCCATCCAGTGAATCTATCGTGTGCTCTGAGAATGTTGATTGGCTGAACAGGCCTATCAAGACAGAGACCTCAATATCAGCCTGGCCGTTGGTGTTCTCCACGAACCCGTTGCGCTTTATTGCTGCGGTAGCCAGTGACACCAGCCTGCGGGAAACTTCGGTCTCGCCCGCGCCGGTGATCATTCCGATGCCCTGGACCGGTTTGTCTTTCCAGCGGTACGTTTTCAAGGTAGTCAGATCGTAAGCGGGATGGCTGACATTCCATTGCTCGCGAGCCTGGCCTGTACAACCAGTGATCACGACGATGGCGAGGATGAGCAGGTACTGCTTGATCATATTTTCAACCGACATGAAGTGCACAAAGGCTCATAATAGCAGACACGGCAGCGCTGAGGTTCTGTGAGGGCTTGCCGCAGGACGGGTTTGTCTGCAACTGATACCTGTGATTTGAATTAAGTCAGCCAGCGGGTCGAGGATAGTGCCATCTGTCGGCGGCGCGCTTCAGTAGCGCGAAGCTGCCAACGACATAGGTGATGGCAAGAGATAACAGAAAGATTCGGGTGATAAATGCCTCCGTGGCATCCTTGGAATCGTTGGAAATGGCACTACCAAGCAGTAGCAGTACGGTTGAAAACGCGGTGCCGTATATGGGCGCCATCGGATCATCAGAGAGAATTTTGCGCGCGAATACGGTGGCAATCAGTGCAATAAGGGCCAACATGAAAAAGGGGTTGGGTGCCATGACCAGAAGGTGGTAAGTACCAATGGCAAACAAGCCACCCAGCAGGTTCGCTGCCAGCAAAGAGGTACCGCCTTTTGCCGAGGCTGCCAGGTCGACATTCTGCGCCAGATTCGTAGAGACGATGAGCAAAACGATCATGTCCACCCAGAACAGCGTATAGAAAACTGTCACCAGTGGCAGCACAATCAATGTGCTGATCAAAGCAGCGATGTCGGCCGGAAGTGGGCTCAACGGTGAGGACTTCGCTTCCGGTTCCGGCGTGTCCGGGAAAACACTGAAAAACAGGACGGCAAGGCTAACGGCAATCAAGCTGGACAGCCACAGCCCTTTCGCCAACATCCAGGAAAGGTGTACCGAAGGCAATCCCGGCAAGGGGATCACCACCACACCAAGGATCAGCAGCGTCACTGCGAATGGTGGCAGACCAAGGTTGCCGGCTCGATAGATGTGCAACAGCAACAAGCCGAACAGGGCAATACAAACTATTGGCAGGTTAATGACTGACATCGAGAGCAGCAGACCAAAGGCACAGCTGCCAAAAATGACCGCAAGAAACAGGCCGCCGGTCTTCAGGTCAACCGTTGGACCCGAGAGCAGCATGGCGAGCAGCATCGGCATGATATAAGCCAGTGGCCAGTTCACCAGCTGTGCCAGCATGAAGCCACTGGTAATGCCAGCGATAAATCTCAGCGATCTGATGTCATCTATAGACATGTGTGCCTGCGCGTGAGTCGAGTCTCAGTAGAGATATGACAGCATGGCTGTTGCTCTAATGTAGATCCAGGCGAGCGAGTTCATTAACCAGTTGTTACCGGTGTAAACGATGACATCGGCCTGACCGCCCTCACGGACGTGGCCGCGAGTTGAATCTCTTGGGATCGTGATGATGACCGGAAAACGCTCGGGGTCTCTCAGCCAGCCTGTCGCATGCTCGGCAGTCGACAGCTGTCCCACCTGGGAATTGTTTGAATCGGCGATACCAAACCCAAGGCTGGAAACTCGTGCCTGATGGACAACGCCAGGCATGGCATCAAGGACAAATTCGACCTCATCACCAGGGTCGATGTTGCCCATGTTGTTTTCCCGCATGTAAGCCTCAATCCAGAGATTTTCGCCTGCGATAAAGGTCATTAAAGGTTGTCCAACATTGGCGAAGTAACCTTCGTGTACCCGGACATTGGTGACGACGCCGATACCCGGCGCGTGCAGAGATGAGCGGGCGAGATCGAGTTGTGCTTTCTCGAGTTTCGCCATGGCGGCAACGATTGTTGGGTTCGCAGCGCCGGTCGAACCCAGGTTCTCCCGGGCCCTTTCCAGTTGCGATTCAGCCTCGGCGACGCGGGCCTGGGCGCTGGCAAGGTCGGCTTTGGCCTTGTCCACTTCGGCATCGGTGGCGACGCCCGTTCCCTCTATCGCGATGATCCTGCCCGACTTTGCCTCGGTGCTACGTAGCCTTGCTCTGGCTTCTACGACGTTGGCCTGGGCAAAACTAACATCTGCTGTCGTCGCGCCAACGGTTTGGCCGGCTTTCTCCAGGTCAGCCTTCGCCTGCTTCACCGCCAGCTCATAATTGTCAGGGTCGATTCTTAGCAGCAGTTGCCCTTCTGTCACGATTTGGTTCATGGCGACGTTGACCTCGGTGACAAAACCTGACACCTGGGGTGCAATCGGGACGACATTGCCGCGGACACGGGCCTGGGCAGTGTTGGGGGTCAGGCGGTCAGCGGCGATATACCAGCTAAACACAACCAGGCAGAAAACGCTGATCCAAAGCGTCAGCTTTTTTACCAGCTGGCTCTCGGGCGTTGGTGATTCAGGCGCAGGCGTTACCTCTGACATAGCACTCTGGTTTTCTGCTTCACTCATGTTCTGGGGCCTCCGGTGCAGGTACCGGCTCTTCAATCCAGGCGTTGAAAATGGTGTAGCCGATAGCGAGGAAGATCGCCCCAATAAACAAACCGAGTATGCCCATGGTCACGACGCCACCAATGGCACCGAAGAGGATGATCGGCATGGGTATGTCCATGCCCCTGCCTAGAAACAGTGGCTTCAGGAATGTGTCGCTGACGCTGACTAAAAATCCATAAATCATGAACAGGACTGCGGGTAGCGTTTCATGAGCGGAAAAAACGTAAAGGATAATTGGCAACATCACGATCATGGGTGGCAGCTGCACCACGGCTAAAATCAGGACCAGGACGACCCATACCGCTGTGCCGGGAATGTCCATGACCACGAAGCCGATAGCAGCGCCAATGGCCTGCATCAGCGCGATGCCAATAACGCCCTGGGCAACGCTGCGAACTGTCTGCGTGCAGAGATCGACGAGTTGCGAACCCCGCGAATGAACTATTCTTTCCATCACTTTGACCAGGTACTCGTAGCAGGGGCCTGCAAAGGCTAGAAAACCGCCTGCAATGATGGTCGAAATGATGAAGCTGCCAACGGCTCCACCCAGGCCGGCCATGATGCCCACTGCCCTTTGACTGAGACTGGGAAGCTCTTCCTTGTA
>Ga0181574_10003545_pt1 | contig 13812 bp, 12 predicted proteins | sample 101ome_24_FD_145600 | JGI IMG/M metagenome (GOLD analysis project Ga0181574, IMG submission 145600) | Coastal salt marsh microbial communities from the Groves Creek Marsh, Skidaway Island, Georgia - 101410AT metaG (spades assembly) | ecosystem: Environmental > Aquatic > Marine > Intertidal zone... | reverse complement strand
TCAGTGACTCCCAGTACGTCTACTGCTTCGACATGAGGACGCCACTGCAAGACGGGTCACACAGGGTCACTGCTTGGCCTTCCACAATGGTTAAAGCACTGGAACGACTACAGGACGGTACGGTGTACGTAGGTAATACCAATGGCATCTCTGAGTACACTGGTTATCAGGACTATGGCTCTGTTTATGAGATGCGGTACTTCAGTAATCCAATGACGTTTGGTGACAGCTCCAGACTCAAGATGCTTAAGGAGATCATCCTGACAGTCATTGGTGGTCAGGGTACACAAGTTAATGTCAACTGGGGCTATGACTACACAGGTGCTTACAACAAAGAAGCCATAGTTATTGATGCAGGTAGCCAAACAGCGTACTACAATGAAAACGAGTTTAATGAGACAGATTCAGAATATAGTGCTTCAATTATTATTGACAGACCCAAGACTAAAACAACAGGTACAGGTACGGTTGTGACAATAGGTATTGAAGCAGAAATAAACACAAACGCTTTATCTTTGCAGGAAGTGAACATTCAAGCTTTAATTGGTAGGATGATATAATGAGTAATTATACAAAGACCACAAACTTTACAGCCAAAGATACTCTTCCTACAGGTAATCCAGCGAAGATTATTAAAGGCGCAGACTTTGACACAGAGTTTGACAACTTACAAGTAGCGGTGTCCAGTAAGTCGGACTCAGCCAGCCCAACGTTTACAGGAACCGTAACAGCGGCAACAGTGACCGTCACAGGTACACTGACTGCTGGGACTATTGACGGAGGTTCTTACTAATGGCTCTTTTAGATGATTTATTGTCAGCCGGTTTAACCTATGAAGGCATACGTAGAGCACAAGAACAACTACAACAGTTCGGAACTCAGGCTCAGACAGGTATTACTGACATTGGTAGAGAAGCACAGGCTGCTTCCCAGTTTGTACCCTTTACTGTAACTACTGGATTAGGTGGCATCACAACGACACCAGAAGGCGGCATAGCTACTGCACTGTCCCCTGAACAACAAGCATTACAGACTGGCTTACAAGCTGGTGCTGCTGGTTTGATGCCTACAGCTGTTAGTAGACCCGGTGAATACGCACCATTTGCTGGAGCAGCTTTAGGGCAAGCTCAGCAACAACTAGGACAAGCAATGACACCTGACCTAGCCATGGCTCTACAACGAGCAGGCGTAGGTTCACTCTTTGGTGGACAGTTGGGTCAGATAGGTATGCCTACTGGATTAGAAGGGATCACTGGTGCTGCACTCATGGGTGGACAGCAGAGGATCGCAGGAGCAGCACAGCCTGCTGATCTAGCTGCGTTGAGACAGCAGTACGCTGGTTTAGCAGGTGAAGCTGCAGGCGGTCTTATGCAGCCTCGTGGTGAGCGTGAGCAGGAGATCTTTGAACGCATTAGAGCTACACAGACACCAGAAGAAGAACGACAGCGGCTTGCTTTAGAACAACGCTTGGCAGGTCAGGGTCGCTTAGGTGTACAAACGGCACAGTTTGGTGGCACACCAGAACAGCTTGCGTTGGCTAAAGCACAGGAAGAAGCTCAGAACAGAGCAGCACTCATGGCTATGCAGCAAGCAGGGACTGAGCAGCAGCGAGCGTTCCAACAAGCGTTGGGCTTGGCTGGTCAAACGGGTCAGCTTGCACAGCTTGGGTCAGGCTTAGAATCACAGGCACTACAGCGTGGATTAGGTTTGAGCCAGCTTGGACTTGCGGGTACACAAGCAGGCGCTGGCTTGGAAGCACAGAGGCTACAGCAGTTACTTGGCTTACAACAGGCTGACATTGGTGCTGCACAGGCACAGCAAGCGCTGCAGCAGGGTGGCGTAGGTTTAGCTGGAGGTCTCTTCGGACTGTCTAGTCAAGCGGCTGGCTTACCTTCGCAGCTACAAGCGGGTGACATTGCTAACCTACAGGCACTCATGCAGACCAGCTACGCACCACAGGCACAGCTTCTGAACGCACTGCAGCCTGCAATTAACATTGCTTCCATTGCTGACATCGGTAGACGCACAGGTGCTGGGTTGTTCGGTGAAGCAGCAGCTAGCGGCTTAGAAGCTAACCTGCAGACTGCACTACAAAGGGCGCAGCTTGAGCAGGGCTTGTTTAGCTCACTGGCTGAACTTGCGGGTGCTAGAAGTCAAGCAGGTGCTGGACTCTTTGGTCAGCTGGGTGGGCTACTACCGGACAACGTACAAGAACAAGACTGGTTCAAAAGATTATTTGGAGGCTAAGCAATGCCACGTTTTTCAGAAAGCTTATTTGAAAGCATTAGAGACTATGGGCGAATGTCTCCAACGGAAGGTCGCAGACAGCCTATGCAAGCTGCACCTGTATATCAACAGATGGGTACAAAAGACCCGCTGGCTCGTAGCTTGGGCAGACTCTTCGGTAACGTAGGTTTTGACACGTCTTCGCTACAGACTGCACCTGAGAGGATTGCTGCTGAGACTAAAGGGTTGGACATGACTAAGCCTATGGACGCTGCTCGTGCAATGTTGATTAGAGCACAGTACATCCAAGATCCTCAAGCGCAGGCTGCGATGGTCATGAAGGCTCAGGAGCTTATGCAGGCTGAACAACAGAAAGCTTTAGCAGCTGCAAAGGAAGCTAGAGACGCTGCTTTACAACAACAAGTAAGAGAAAGTCTGCAAAAGAGAGCCAGTGCTCTTGGACTTGAGGGCGTTACTGAAACATTGGCTGCTGGTGGTCCTTTGGAGGATGCACAACAAGTAATCAGAGACGAAGAAATAAAGAGAGCAGCAGCAAGAAGCAATAAATCATACAGAGAACTCATTGGTGCTCAGTACGGTATTCCTGAAGAGGACGTGACTGCTTTTGAATCAGCTTCTGATGAAACCTTTAATCAACTTTTAGAAGGTTACGAAGGAACTCCTAAAGCCTATCAAAACGCTGCTGGGCAAGTTCAAATGTTACGAACACTGTCTAAAAGCGGAAAGGTCAGGGATCCTGAAACGGGCATTTATAAAAACCCAAGTGAACTACAGCTTCAACCTGCCCCATCAGTACAAAGAGTAATTAATCAAGCAGATAAAAGTTTAGAAAGTCTAACTGAAGGAGTAGCTGGTTTAGCTGTTGATAGTATAGGAGAATCTACATTAGCGGCTAATGAAGCTGTTTTAACCTTAGAAAACGTAGATAGTAGACTAAGTTTGCTGGACAGTGAAGCAGGAGTTTACTCCGGTACTTTTGCTAATTTCAGAACTGACTTTGACAAATGGGCTTACGCAATGTCTGGTGGAAACATTGATTTAGCTACAGCCACTAATACTGAACTGTTGACTATTCAAGGTTTACGAGAAGTTGGTAGATTTATTCAGCAATTTGGTTCTGGTACTGGTTTGTCTGATAAAGACGCTGAGTTATCAGCAAACGCCGTTGCTGCTAATCCCAGGTTGACTGAAGAAACAATCAGACAAACTCTTTTATTAGCTCAAAGAATAGCTAGAGATTTGATTAGTAACCACGAACAAATTATAGATAAAGCTGTAGAGGCTGGAGTTCCTGCAAAACTTTTAGATTTATTATCGGTAACACAGAATAGATACACATCTCAAAGTCAAGCAGAACAAGACTTACAGAAAATCTTGAGTGAACTCTAAACTAAAGGAATACAAATGTCTCCTGAAGAAGAAAAGTTAATTAAAGCTGCTCGTATTGCCAGAGAACAAGGTAACGAAGCTGCTGCTCGTTTAGCTGCTCAAAAAATACTGGAACTTAGACAACAAAAACCAGGAGCACTTCCTGACGCTCCTACGGATTATGAAGCTAAAAGTCTGGGAGAAATTAGAGAAACTTTGGTTAAAGACCTGCAGAAGCCAGCAACCACTTTTTACACTGGTCTTAGTCGAGTGGGAGAAGAGTTGAGGGCGGGAGAATTTGAAACTTCTCCAGCAGGTATTCAGAAAACTCCTATAGGACAGGCAACACAAGCAGCTCAACTTGCTCTAACTGAAGGAGTTTTACCTGCTATGGGTCAAACCATAGGTCCTTTGGCAAAAGCAGCAACACAGGCAGTTCTACCAGAAAAAGCAGAAAGGTTTTTTGTAGAAACAGGACAAGACTTTAGTAAAGGTGTTGGCTCTTATTTTGAAAACAATCCCTGGGCTGCAAGAGCATTAGAGATTGCTAAAGAGAGTTACTCCGGTTTTATAGATTTCATGGAACAAAACACCACAGAACAACAGCGAAGAGAATTAGGAAGTCTCGTAGATTTGAGTGTATGGGCTGCTCCTCCAACCAAAGTTAGCCCACTGGTTTCACCTACGCTTTCTAGTGTTGCTGGTGACTTGATGACTTCGGCTAAAAAAGGAAGATCAGTCAACATTAAACCGCAAGTACAGGAGATGCTTGAACCAATTAAGCTAGAGAAAGGCCCCGGAGGAACAACCGTAATTGGTCCTTTCGATAAAAAAACATATGTTCCTACTCCTTTTGAAGAAGACGCTGTGGACCTAGTATCTAAACTTCCTGGAATAAACCCCAGAAGATCTGAAGGCTACAATCTAATTCTTGTTGATAATGAGATAGAAAAACAAGCTAAGATATTAATGTCAAGAATAGCCAAAAAAGGCAACCCGCAGTACGACAAGGATCTTTTGATTCTTGAGTTAGAGGAAGGGCTTAAAACACTTTTGAATCAGAAGGGAACTGCTTTTGATCTTGCTTCAGGTTCCAGAGGAGCTGCCCAAAGATACTACAGAGCTGCTATTCGTGCTATTAATGAAAATGACTCAGATCTACTGGGTCTTCTACAAGCACGGAAAGATTATGACTCTGTTGTAAACGAGGCTAGAGTAGGTATTAACGATCCTTCATACAAAGGAAGACTAACAGCAGAACGAGAAATAAACAAAATTCTGAGAACCTTAATTAATTCTAGGATTGCAGAAGGAGTTCCTGATGTTGAAGTCAACGAGCTTTTACGAAAACAATCGTTACTGTACGGAGCTGGAAGAACGTTAAAAGAAAAGTTTGATGCACAAGCCACTTCTATAGAACACAGATTAAGAGCAAACTTAAAAAGAGTTCTTGGATTATCTATGCCAGCAACTCCTCTTGCTCTAGGAGCTACTGGTCTGTACTTAACAAATGCACTTCAAAACTACTGGCATTATCTAGCTGCGGCGGCATCAGTAGGCGGTATAGCGTATACTACAAAAAAAGCCCTGACCGCTCCCGCTACAAAAGAGGCTCTTGCTCTACTGATTTCTCAGGCAAATAAAGCCATAAAGAAAACAGAAAATTCTGCAATGATTGAACAAATTAAAGCAGATAGGTTGTACATGATAGGTTTGCTTAATGATGCAAACGCAGCACCAAAAGAAAATAACAAGGAGCGGTGATGGCTGAGCCTAAAAAACAAACGTCCTTGATTGAAGATTTATATAACCAAGGTTTACAAAAAGCTACTAAATACGCCGTAAGTAATCCTGCTGTAATGGCTGCTATACCTGTCCTACAATCTACTGAAATTGTGGACGCTTTAGAAAAAACAGGTGAGAGCGCCAGAGGTGTCGGTGAGCAATTTGTGTCTGAAAGCATGTCGGACTTGGAAAAACTACAGCAAGGACAGATAGGTTTTGGGCAATATGTTCCTCGTGTTGCTTCGACGGGAGTATCCACCGGTTTTGGTTTATTAGGTTCTGGCTCTGAGTTTCTGTATAGAGCTGTGGCTTCTAAACCTATAGAAAACGTAATTGATTACGCGACTGAGGGTTTGTTTGGAGCTTTAGGTTCCGGTCTTGAGTATCTCAAAGAAACTGCACCTGCTCAGTACCTCATGGAAAATTTCCCTGAAGAAACAGAGACAGGTTTTCGTGGGGCTGCAACTGCTGCTGATGTTGCCAGCATTGTTTTTGGCCGTAGACGTGCAAATGATATGGCCCTGAATACTAATACCCTGGTAGAAGACTTCTATAACGCAGCAGAGCCGTTTAAGAAAGCGTGGGGTCTCGTTAAAGCATCAGGTATTGGCTTAGGAAGAACCTTATGGCAAACATTGAATCCTAGAGACTTAGCTATATTTAATGCTACGGGCGTTTCAAGAGGTATGAGAGATCAAGCCTCTACGGTTGCTACTGCTCTGTTTGCTGTCGATAAAATACAGAGAGAATTAGATGCTCTACCGCCCAGGACTGATTTAAGGTCGCTTCAAAGCAAAAAAGGCACGCTTGAATACAGAATAGCCGTCAGGGATAATGAAAAAAGAGACCGTTTAGAAACTCGTATGAACGAGCTTATGAGCCTTCAAAGCTACAATCTGGACACAGGGGCTTGGAAATACGCTAACTACATGCTGAATTATCAATTAGCTGGTAAACCACCGCATCCGTTGGTTGCTAAATTAATTAGAGACGAATCAGAAATAGTCAATGTTGATCCTAAAAGCAGAGTGGAGTTTGATTCTGGTATTTGGGGCACTGCTGATTATGAGATCAATCAGCACGCACAGGACTCTTTATACAGGCACATAGTCGAGGTTCATGGTCTTGGTCCTAATGTTTCCAACATCAAAGGAAATCCTACTATTATCGTTGAAGATCCCTATATGCCAGGAGCAAATGTAAGAAATGAAATGACTTCTGGACAAGGCCAAAGTAGAACAGCAAAGAATGTTTTTTTACTAGGGGAGCAGCACGACTTTAAAGGAATGGATAAGGACCAAGCAAGAGAACTTCTTAGAGGTCGCTCGCTAACAGAAAAAGAAAGAGGAGTTCTAGAGAAGTTTGGGGACGTAGACTTGTTAGGCCCTACGCGTGTCAGAGACCCAAACAAGTTATTCTCCTGGAAGGAAAAAACAGACCGTATAGAACCAACCGACAAAGAAAGAGAACTTCTGGCCTCAGCCAACAGAAAATTACAGCTAGAAAAAGAACCTAGATGGGATGAAAAAAGTAATACCCTGTTCTTCCAGACCAACATCAATTCCTCAAGTAAAGTACATGGGGGCATGAATCAGTGGTTTTCTCTTGATCTTAACACAGGTAAAGCAACGGTTGTGCAGTCGGACAGGCATGATATGTTTGGCATGGACCCAGTGGGAGGAGACGGTCTGGTTGTGGTTTTTCCTCCTATACAATACGACATGAGAGGAAACTCTAAAAGAAACGAAGTCATTGTTTCAACTAAAGAGAGAAAACAAAAGAGAGAACAGGCGAGACAGGAGAGATCTCAATATCTTGAGGAAGAGTTCCCAGGTGTTTCAGACCCAAAAACAGCTCAAGAACGTTTGACGTCTGCGCGATCAGGAGAGGATTTGCTAGGTCAGAGGGAAAATTTAGAAACAGCCAAAGTAAAACTACAGGAAGAACTAAGGCAGATTAGAGAAACAACAGGAAAAGGGATTCCAAGAAATTCTCCAAAAGCTATTCTTCTTAAAGACATCAATAGAAAAATAGCAGAACTGAATAAACAACTGCGTCCGGGAGCACTTCCCGGAACACCTGCTGGACAAACGCAGCAAGTAATAGATCTCTTGAGTAGAGAAAACCAAATCCTAGAGAATAAGTTTAGACCAAGGACTAAAGAGTATTTACAGGCCGCAGGTAATACAGCAGGTTATGGAATGCTGACAGGTAATATACTAGAGTCCTTAGCGATATACCCAGAGGAAGAACAAGAGGGGCCATAAGGCCCCTTTGGTTCACACTTCGCACACCCCGGCCACACAAGCCAACTGCTGTGCTCCTTCAGTCATATCAGTAGCCTCGTCAATGTTCCAGTCGATCTCCTTCGGGAACCCCTTGGCGAGCTGTTGGTACGTCTCTAGGTCCACAGGCTCATAGGGTGCTTGCTGGTACGTGTGTTCTGAGTAAGGTAGAAAACTAATGCCACTCACCTTGTCGAACTTGTTGTACAGCCACTGTCCCACCTCAAGGAACTCATCGTCCCTGTAGTAGCACGTCATGGACGGCTTGTGCTCACACCAGTAGTCCTGATACATCTCCCATAGCTCAAGTTGTTCCATAGCACCCATGTCCGTAGCGACCACAGCGTTCTTAGGAGACTTGATTGGAAACGAGAAGACCTTTGTAGTCTGTGACGTTACGTCAGTCTCCACAGGCACACCAGCGGCTTCTAGGACAGCACACAGCGGGTCTCGTGCATCTGCTCTTACTCGTCTGATGTACTGCTCTGCGTATCTAGGATGTATTCCTGATGCGCTATCCACAAGCTGAGATACAGTACCGGAAGGCTTAACAGCAGTGATGGCAGTGCTAACATTAATGCCAAGATTATCAGCCCACTTGCGGTTAGTCTTAATAGCTTCTTTTTTAAGCTCCTCCAGCCAGTACTGTAGTTCTTCACGTTTCTTCCTCCCTGACATCACTGGATGATCCATGATACCAGTCAGGGACACCCCCAGTAATGCCTCTTCTTCCGTATTGTCCTTCCAGATCTTTCTCAAGTACCTAAAGTCAGTCAGGGTTGCCTGTAGAGTTCCCAAGATAGCAGCGGACCTCACCTTTCTACGTAAGCTGTCCAGCGTGTCGTTAGGTCTGATGACAACTTCTGACAAGTTACAGAACTGGTACGGTCTAAGGATGATCTCTGAACAGGGGTTAGTACCGAAGTCATGCGTAGCGTCTCTTCGGCCATTCTTCTCAGCCTGTCGTTGACTTGCGACACGACTGAAGACACCTCGTTCACCTGAGTGTGACTCGTACAGACTAGTCCATTCGTTTAAAAACGCTTCGAAGTCCGGTTTCTCTGTGTAACACGCTGAGTTGTTTGCGAGTCCTCTTTGGGGATTGTCAAGCCACCACTGGCCGGTTTTGCTGCGCCGTATTCTGTCGTCAGTGAGGTTACTGAGACTGATAAGAGCACTTCTCCTGACTCCGCCGACGACGACGATTTGTGCAATCTTACAGCAGAGATCGTGACATTCGATAGAACTGAGTTTCCGTCCAGAAGCTCCGTTAAAGACTTCAACGGTGAACTTAAACAAGTCCTCAAGAGGTTCTGGACCAGACGCTCTACCACCGAAAGTCTTAAGGGTTGCCCCTGCAGGTCTAACTCCAGACATGTCCCACTTAGGAACTTGACCTGTATACAGCATTGCGATAAGTTCTCTATACGCTTTAGCCCATCCAATTTTACTGTCGGCGACGTGTATAACGGTATCGGTTTCATGAAACTCCTCTGCAACTTCTGGTAGCTTTGTGATGTACTGACGCTCCACACTGAAGCCAACTCCAGTGCCACACATGAGGACGTACATCATCTCGTCAAATGCTTTTGGATGGTCGATGGGTAGATACGAGCAGTTAAAGCCAGCCACGTTGTCACGCTCAAGTGCTTCACCAGCAGTCATGAGTGCTCGCATACTGGGCATCACTTCCAAGTTATGAATATCATCAAAGAGGCTGTCGGCTTCCTTGCGTGTCAGCTTCTCTTTGTTGACCCAGAAGTCCAAGTAGCGGTTCACTGTCTCACGCCATGTCTCCCTGCGCTGCTCCTCCGGTAGATACCTTGCGTATCTGGACTTGTGTATGTACTGTTGATATGCGTCCATTATATTTCGTAGTCTCCTCTTGTAATCAATGATAGTTTTAACTGGTCCAGCAGGAAGTACAGTTGGAACGTGTCCATGTTCGTAGAGATAACAACGTAGTCCTCTGACTTAACGATACAGAAGGCGTCCTCATACTTGTCTAAATCCTCCACGCCAGAAATAGCTCCAAATACCGCTGATACTGGTATCTTCTCATCCTTGTCTCCAAAGTGTCCTTCAATGACCTTCACTAGATTAGCTCCTGTATCAACCTGTCTACGTACCAGCGGCACTTACGTAAGTCCTCAACTGGTTTCTTCTTATAGTGATACCTCCACAAGTACTTCAGGGAGTTCCCCTTGAGATAGCCTTTGAACTCCTCTGGTGACATACTGGCCTTGATTGCGTCAATGGCTTCGATGTCACCCTTATTGTAATGCTCAGGTTTAGCCACTATGTCCCACTCAGCTATCGCAGCATTATCAATACTCATCTTCGTTCTCCTCTTCAATCTCAAACTCCTCTTCAAACTTGTCTAGTCTGTTGATTAGCCTGTCTTCAAACCTGTCCAACAGCTGTTCTGCTGAGATCTCCAGAGCTTCCAGAAGATCGTCAGGGTCATAGAACATGAGTATCCTTTCCTTAATTTCTTCCATTGTTAGAGACATCACTAATCAACTCCTCTAATGTATCTAAGCTGTACCACATTATTCCTTCTTTGTCACACCACTGTGCCATTGTCATCGTAGCTCCTTTCCTGATCTTCTTGTTGGGGTGCATCAGGACGAACACGAGACGCTGGTGCTTCGGTAAGCTGTCCCTGACACTGGTGTACTTCTTTGTGTCTCCTTCTCTGAAGAATCCTTTACACTCAACCACTGTCCCTGACTTGCTGTGAACAAAGTCCGGCCTGTAGTTTCTGTGTATCGTGTACGGAATTGTGAATGGTTCATACTGAAACCCCTTCAGCAGCTTCGCTACGTCCTTCTCAAACAGGCTACGGAACTTGGATCTCTGGGACTTTCGGCTCATTGGCTACCTCTATTAAATAACGTGGACCTGTAGAATATGCGAAGCCTCTTACTTGAGGCCAACACTGCTTTTTGTAGGAACAGTATGAGCATCCGACGGCGAGTTTCTGGTTGCCACTCTTTCCATCTGCGATAGATTCGTAGCAGACTTCTGGCGGTGTCGGCTGCTCCACTAGCTTTTTTATGTGGTCAATCCTGTCCTCAATGTTGTAGGAGATCAGGTCATACACAGGAGCTTGTGTGTCCTCTGAGTCATACAGTAGGTACGTCAGGTGTCCATTCTGTTTGTCCATAGCAAGCCAGCCAAACTTGGTTGCACCTTCTGAATGTGCGTACCCTTTGATCTGTGCTACGTACCCAAACGGATCATCATAAGCCAGTGACCCGTCCTTGAACTTCTTGAAGCCATACGTGGACACTGACTTGACATCGGTAACGATACCGTCAATCTTGCAGTCCATGTGTCCCTTGATCCCTTTAACTTCACATTGCTTTTGTTCGTCAGTTACCTCGTGTCCGGCTGCACGAGTGAGGAACAACAACAGTTCTTCTATGAGATGACCATAGAGGAACTTGACGTAGGTGTGTCCCGGTATTACTTCACTGGCTTCCACACCGTTGTACAGGTTCCACAGGTAACGATCCTCACGTCCGATGTTGGACATGCGTAGTGTCCTGTTGTCCCGCTTCTTTTGTTCTCCAAACTCCTGACGCATGAGGTTCTTGACGTTCTCACCGAACTGTTCAATGGCAGCATCAATGTCCACTCCGTCTTCCACCTCTTTGGTGGACACTACTTTGTAGATGTCGTCCACTAAGTTGTACACGTTCTTCATATCGTATCCTTAGTGAGTCTCTGCCCACGTTGTTCCGACCTTGTATTCCCCATCAAGTGGGCATCTGAGGTCAAACTCCAAACCCGCCGCCTTGAGGCACTCAACTGCGAGCCAGCCATACTTCTCAGCCTGTGCTTCAGCGACCTCTGCTTGAACTTCGTCATGTATGTTCCCTATAAATTTATAGTCAATGTTCCACTGCTTTGCGTAGTCGTCCAGTAGCACCAGTGCCTTCTTCATTACGATTGCACCTGCGGCTTGCAACAACGTGTTCAATGCAGCATGTTCGGATCTGACGTGAAGCTTTCGACCATCAAGTCCTGTGAGATAGCCTCTTGCAGCAGCTCTACCAACTCGTTCTCGTAGACTTTCAAGAGCAGGTGTATTTCGTAGAAATCTCTGCTTGAGCTTTGCGCCATCAGATGCGCTTCCTCCAACGATATTTCCGATTTTAGCTTCTCCTGCTCCGTAAAGGAAAGCATAGATGAAAGTTTTTGCTTGAGGTCTAGTTTCAAGTCCTGCAGCCATCTGGTTTCTTGTGTGTATGTCTTCAGTGAGGAGGACATTGGTAAACTCCTTGTCATTCATGTAGTGTGCCAGCATCCGTAACTCAAGACCACTAGCGTCAAAACCAACGAGCTTCTTACCTTGAGGTACAGTCCAGCATGAGCGACACTCGTGTCCGTATGGACTGTGGCTTGCTGGGACTTGTGCCATGTTGGGTGACTGGTGTGTCATACGTCCAGTGACTGCGCCGTTGCTAATGACGCGACCGTGGACTCTACCGTCTTCTTGTACATGGTCTAGCCATGAGTGAACCTGTGCGTATCTCTTCTGTAGCATCAAGTACTCACTAATGACTCTCGCCTCTGGCAAGTCGATGGTGTCCAAGACAGCTTCGTCTACTATCGGATTGCCCTTGTCCGTTGTCTTCGTAAAGACCACACCAAGCCCAGATAAACGCTTCGCAATCTGCTGCCTAGATCCGACATTGAAAACTTCAACCCTGTCCTTAAGGCGCTTACCAGTCTTCTCAGACCACCTTTCATGGACAATCGGTGGAAACTTCTCCTGTAACTCCTCTTCGATTTCATTCATCCTCTCCTTGAATGTAGCACATAGTTCATGCGCCAGTTGTTGATCCAAAACCCACCCATTGCGTTCCTGCTGCTGAACGATACACTGGACCTTGTGTTCCAGCTTAATTGACTCAGCGGAGAAGTCCTTCATCTCCTGCTTCAGCTTCTGATGGACTGCTGCAGTGACCTTCACGTCCTGTATGCAGTAGTCAATCATCTCCTGACTGAGCTGTGTCCAGTCGTTGTGATCACCTTTCGGGAACCCTAATTCGTTACCCCAGTTCCTCAATGAGTGCCCACCTGACTTACTTGGGTCACATAAGCGTGACAACACCAGAGTATCTATGATCCTCTCAGACGCCACTGAGACGCCCCAGAGACGTTCTAGGACTGGCATATCGTAGCCTATTAGGTTGTGCCCAACTACGCTCACAGAGCTTCTGAGAGCTTCTCGTAGCGTGTCTGGTGTCGTGTGTACCTCAACATGGTCATTTTCCATGGTAACTACGCACCAAATGGTGTCCGGGGTCAAACCGTTGGCTTCTAAATCAAGGTAGATCAAAAGTCATCTCCAATGTGTGGATTAGGTACTTCTGTCAGTCTACCTGTAGTGCGATCATAATTAAGCCAACAAGCAGGACCAGTCTCACCAGTGTAACGATTCTTGAGGACACGTACTGTTGTTGTATTCCTGATGTCTTCGTTCTCATGCTGCTGATCCCGCTCCATGCCTATCACTATGTCGGACAACTGTGCGATTGCTTGTGACCCACGTAACTCACCCAAGCTGATCTGAGCGCCATCTTCATGAGCTTTGCCTTGTGATCTGCGTAGGTGTGACACGAGGAACAAGCAGATCCCGGTCTCAGCCACGAGTGTCCTGAGCTTAGTCATGATCTCGTCAATTGCCTTGCGTTCGTCACCGGACTCCTGAGACGACACAACGATGCTGAGGTGATCCAAGATCACAAACTTGCAGTCCAGAGCTTTCGCCATGTACCGCACTCGTGCCAACAGGTTGTCAGCCGAAGTCGAACCCCAGTGGTCAAACAAGTAGTACCTGCCTGTACCGAGCGTGTCTTCCCAGAATGGACGCAAGTGTTCAACTGGCGTGTCTTCCTCTAGGTGTAACGGTCGGTTAGCTGATACTGACATGATGCCCAGCGTGGTGCGAGCCAAGTCCTCCTCAAGTGCCAAGACACCGATGTTTCCACGGCAACGCTTGAGTAGATCGTACTCAATCTCACGGATGAACTGGGACTTACCCATGCCGCTACCACTGGTGATCGTGACTAGCTCGTATGGTCTGTGACCACGAGTGATGAGGTTCAAGCCT
>Ga0181574_10003543_pt1 | contig 13818 bp, 12 predicted proteins | sample 101ome_24_FD_145600 | JGI IMG/M metagenome (GOLD analysis project Ga0181574, IMG submission 145600) | Coastal salt marsh microbial communities from the Groves Creek Marsh, Skidaway Island, Georgia - 101410AT metaG (spades assembly) | ecosystem: Environmental > Aquatic > Marine > Intertidal zone... | reverse complement strand
TATATCATTATTCTTAAAAAGAATAACCAGAAAATATTGCATTGTCGTGATGTGTTGCAGCCAACCAACAACCATAAGGGGGATGTGCGGTATGGCAGACAGACAGCAAGAAAACGGTCAGCTTCGCCTGGCGCCAGAGTCCTTTCTGGCCCCGGAACTTATTAATGATATCCAAAGACATGGTGTGAACGAGTCGCGCCGCAAGCTCCTGCGGGGCGCGTTCACCGCTGCGGCTGCCGTCTCGGTGGCGCCTCATCTCCGTGCCGGAGATGACCCCGATATCGTCAACATCCCTGAGTGGAGTCGCACGCTCGGTAAACCCGTGGCCGCCAACCCTTATGGTCTCCCATCGCCTTACGAGTCCAATATTATTCGGAGGCAAAGCCCCGGTCTGACACAGACTGACCAGGCGAGTGTTGCCTTTACCCCGTTGCAAAACCTGTTCGGCATGATCACACCCAGTGGCTTGCACTTTGAGCGACATCATCAGGGCTGGGTCGATATTGATCCCCGCCGACATCGGCTGATGATTAACGGTCTCGTCGAGAGTCCCTTGGTGTTTACCATGGAAGACTTGCTGCGTTTCCCTAGTGTCTCGCGCATTCATTTTTTGGAATGCGGCGCCAACACGGCATTGGAGTGGGGCAATGTCGCTGTTCCCACGGTTCAATACAGCCATGGCATGCTCTCAGCGTCGGAATTTACGGGCGTACCAGTCTCGCTATTGTTGGAGCGCGCGGGTTACGACCGGCAACGGGCCCGCTATCTTTTGGCTGAGGGCGCTGATGGTTCGAGCATGACCCGGACGATAAATCTCGAGAATGCACTCGATGATGCGATCGTGGCCTACGGTCAGAATGGCGAAATGCTCAGACCCGAAAATGGTTACCCATTGCGACTGGTGGTGCCGGGAGTTCAGGGTGTGTCTTGGGTGAAATGGCTGCGCCGTCTGGAGGTAGGTGACCAGCCTTGGGCGGCAAAGGATGAAGCCTCCCATTACGTAGATCTCATGCCGGATGGCAGTCATCGTCAGTACACGTCGATTCAGGAAGCCAAGTCCGTTATCACCGCGCCTTCCGGTGGCCAGAAGCTACTGAAGCAAGGTTATTACTGCATTACCGGTCTGGCGTGGAGTGGGCGCGGCAGCGTGAGCAAAGTTGAGGTGTCGGTGGACGGGGGGCGCAACTGGCGTGTTGCGCGCCTCGAAGGCCCTGTTTTGCCCAAGGCGCTGACACGTTTTAATTTTGACTGGACTTGGGGTGGTGAAGAGGCGCTACTGCAAAGCCGCGTCACGGATACCTCGGGCTATACCCAGCCCACGCGCACTCAACTGGTCGCGATACGCGGTACGAGGTCGATTTACCACAACAACGCGATCCAGACCTGGCGGGTAGGAGCGGATGGTGAGGTGCACAATGTTCAATTGGGCTAGCACTTTACTTGGAGTCGGTGTCGTATGCGGTGCCGTTGCCGGTGCTCTGGCAGCAGAGCGGTCCTCTGGGCTGGAGGACATTGGCAGGGTCGCTACGGACACAGAACTCAAGGCTTGGGATATCGATGTACGCCCCGATTTTCTGGGATTACCCCCCGGCAGTGGCGATGTATGGCAGGGAGAGGAGATCTGGCTGGAGAAGTGCGCAGCCTGTCACGGTGACTTCGGCGATTCCAACGAGATTTTCGCACCTATCGTGCTGGGTAACATTACTGAGCAGGATATTGCGACGGGGCGTGTCGCGGCGCTAGAGGACCCAGCTGTGGCGCGAACGACGCTAATGAAAGTGGCAACGCTGTCCACCTTATGGGACTACATTTACCGGGCGATGCCCTGGAATGCGCCCAAGACGCTCTCGCCCGATGAGGTATACGCGTTGCTCGCCTATATCTTGAATTTAGGTTACATCGTTGACGATGATCTGGTGCTGTCTGATGCCAACATCGAAGAGATCCAGTTGCGCATGCCTAATCGCAACGGCATGACTCAGGAGCATGGACTGTGGTCGGTAACCGGTGAACCTGACGTGAATGGTGATTCCTGCGATACCGCGTGCGAGGTTGACGTGGCAGTTACCTCATCGCTACCCGGGTACGCGCTGAACGCACACGGCAATCTTGCCGAGCAGGTCCGGGACTGGAGTCCTTATCCGGGTCTGTGGACATCGCCAGAGCCGATGACTGGCACACAGGCCGCTGCCGCGGACGATACCAGTCCCGAAACATTACTGAGCCAGTCGGGTTGCACTGCTTGCCATCAAATGGCGGGACAACTGGTCGGTCCCGGATTTGACGCTATTCGAGCGCGATACGCCGGCGAGGAAAATGCGGCTTACCTGTCCCAAAAAATTGTCAATGGCGGCGCTGGTGTGTGGGGTGCGATGCCGATGCCGCCGATGCCAGGTCTTAATTCAGATACGCTAGAGCGCATTGTGGTGTGGCTCACAACCGTCAGTGATCAAACAGGGGAGGAATCTTGATGATTAAGCAAACGCAACTCGCGGGGCTTTCGAGGCGCCGTTTTGTCGGGTGGACAGCCCTATTGAGCGCGGCCGTTGCCGTACCTGCTCGAGTATGGGCTTGGGCGAGGCCCGAGGCCGCATTTATAGCTACGGGTATTGACGAGGCGTTAGCCGGACTCGGCGGCACGCCCACCGTACATGATGCGATTCAGTTTACGACGCCAGACATTGCTGAGAATGGTGCGGTGGTGCCGATCAGAATCGAGGTTGATTCTGCGTCTCTCCCTAATGTTAGTAAGGTCTCCGTTTTGGTGGAAATGAACCCCAACCCCATGGCGGCAGTGTTTGATATCGCGCCCGATACCGAGGTGTATATCGAAACACGGGTGAAAGTTGCGCAGACCTGCAATTTGTATGCAGTGGTGGAGGCAGACGGTCAGCTTTACATGCAATCGAGGGAAACCAAAGTCACCCTCGGTGGATGCGGCGGATAAGGAGCAGAAGATGAGCAGCAGAATCAAAATTCGGGCACAGCACGCCGACGGCATAACAGAAGTGAAAGCATTGATGCGCCATCCTATGGAGACGGGGATGCGGAAGGATCAGGCGGGGGAATCGATTCCCGCCCACTTTATTACCGAGGTGGCCGTTTTCCATGGAGAGCGCCCTGTAATGCAAGGCTATTGGGGTGCCGCTGTCTCAGCCAACCCATTCTTGGGGGTGCGGTTTAAGGGTGGCGAGGCCGGTGATATCGTTAAAGTAACTTGGCTCGACAATCAGGGCGGCACTGGCGAGGGCGAGACAACCATCCGTTGAAACCAGCGCGTCACACTCAGGGGGACTTTCAATGACAAGAACATGGGTCTGGCTCATCGCGATGCTCGCCATGCCGGCGCTGTCTGGTGATGGCATTTTCGATGAGTACCGGGATTTGATGGGCGATGATAATCCGGCCATTTTTGTCATTGATGAGGGCGAAGCGCTGTGGTTCGAGCCGCAAGGGCCGCTCGCCGTATCACTCGAGGGTTGTGACTTGGGTTTGGGCGCGGGTGTTACCGAGGGAGCCTATGCGCTATTCCCGCGATATTTTGAGGACACCAACACAGTCATGGATGTGGAGTCACGACTGCTGCACTGCATGGAAACTCTGCAAGGTCGAGATAGAGAAGCACTTCTCAAAAAACCCTACTCATTACGCGGGGACTTGGGTACTGAATTGGAAGCGCTGGTGACCTGGCTGGCAGCAGAATCTGAGGGGGCAATTATTGCGCCCCAACAAGCCCACTCGTCTGAGCGCGCAATGTACTCACTGGGCGAGGAAATTTTCTTTTATCGTGCCGGGCCCCATGATTTTTCGTGTGCTACCTGCCACGAGCAGTCCAATATGCGCATTCGTTTGCAAACGCTCCCCAATTTGACAGACCACGACGACGCGGCCGCAACTTTAGGGAGTTGGCCCGCTTATCGTATCTCCGAAGGGTTGGTCAGGACTATGGGATGGCGTCTTCAGGACTGTTTTCGCCAGCAGCGCTGGCCGGGACTGAAGCTGGGTTCCGAGGTGAGTATCGCGCTACAAACCTACATGGCAGTAAACGCCGCGGGCGGCGTGATGGCAGCGCCGGGGCTCAAGCGATGAGGCGGCTAGCGCGAGGGAGGCTATTCTTGGTCAGCGCGCTAACGCTGTCGTCAGCCGTTGTGTCGTCTGAGCGACTCGATGCGGTGCTCATGGAGTCCTTTGTTGATAACGGACAAGCAACGATGGAGCGGTTGCAGCAGGATCCCGTTCAGCAGGCGTGTCATCAGTCGAGAACAGAACCGCCGGATGCCGCGGTGGCTGCGACCTTACGTCAGCAGCGACTCGACGCCGTTGTGTTTCCCGCAGATGGCAACTTTCTGGGTGATTGGCAGCGGGGTGCAGCGGTCGCCGATAATGGCCGGGGGCTGCAGTCCAGTGATGATCCCGCACAACCCAACGGCGGCAATTGCTATGCCTGCCATCAGTTGGCGCCTGATGAGGTGGCCTACGGCACGCTGGGACCGTCATTAACGGGTTATGGCGCTCGCGGGCAATCCGAGCCGATGCTCCGTTATACCTGGACCAAGCTGTGGGATACCCACGCCTACAATCTGTGCTCGCACATGCCGCGATTTGGTGCTCAGGGCATTCTGACTCAGCAGCAACTTAAAGACATCATGGCGTTTTTGCTGGATCCCGCGTCACCCGTCAATCAGGGTCTGCGTTAACACCTCGGTGCACTATGCAACGGCGTGAATTTCACAAGTTATTAACCCTCGGGGTGGCCGCGGGACTCGCATTGCCGTCAACACTTCGCGCCCGTGGCACAGCCAGCGACGCCTATCACTTGCCCAGAGTGGGTAATGTTCATCTGATGCATATCACAGATGTGCACGCGCAACTTCTCCCCATTCATTATCGCGAGCCGTCGGTCAACATTGGCTTGCACGATGCTCGAAATCGAGCGCCTCACTTAGTGGGCGAGCCGTTTCTACAGCGCTTCAAGATTCCGGCGGGATCTAGTACCGCCCACGCGATGACGTACCTCGATTATGTTGCTGCCGCCGAACAATACGGGAAGGTCGGCGGCTTTGCGCACCTGGCCACGCTGATCAAACGCCTGCGGGCGGATCGGCCGGGGGCGCTACTGCTCGATGGCGGTGATCTATGGCAGGGGTCCGCGACCGCATTGTGGACCCAGGGTCAGGACATGGTGGCAGCCAGCAAATTGCTGGGCGTCGATGTTATGACGGGGCATTGGGAGTTCACCCTGGGCGTCGATCGAGTGATGGAAATACTCGAAAACGAGCTCGATGGCCATATCGACTTTGTCGCTCACAATGTCAAGGACATGGACTTTGGCGACCCTGTGTTCGCGAGCCATACGCTGCGCGAGATCAATGGTGTTCCCGTCGCAATTATTGGTCAGGCGTTTCCCTACACACCGATAGCCAATCCCTCGCACTTCACTAGCGGTTGGACGTTCGGTATTCAGGAGCGGGAGCTCCAGGCAAAAGTGGATGAGGTTCGCACTGCAGGTGCGCGTGTGGTGGTACTGCTCTCTCACAACGGCGCTGACACCGATATCAAATTGGCCTCGAGAGTGAATGGCATCGATGCCATTCTGGGGGGGCACACGCACGACGCAATCCCGGAGGCGATCGAGGTCATAAATCCGGGTGGTATGACGCTGGTCACGAATGCCGGTTCAAACGGAAAATTCGTGGGCGTGTTGGACTTTGATGTTCGTGACGACAAGATCCGCGGTTGGTCCTATCGTTTGCTCCCCGTGTTTGCCGATCTCCTGCCTCCTGATGCCGACATGGCGGCGCTCATCCGCCAGATTCGAAAGCCGTTTGAGGCACAACTTTCAGAGCCTCTGGCGGAAACTGACTCGCTTTTGTATCGCCGCGGTAACTTTAATGGCAGCTTCGATCAGCTGATTTGCGATGCGCTGATGGCAGAACTGGACGCGCCTATCTCACTCTCGCCAGGTTTTCGCTGGGGCACGACTCTGCTACCCGGCTCGGTTATCACCATGGAAGACCTGATGGCGCAGGTCGCAATTACTTATCCTTCGGTCACGCTCACTGAAATGAGCGGCGAGTTTCTGAAACGGGTTCTGGAGGATGTTGCCGATAACCTTTTTCACCCGGACCCCTACTATCAGCAGGGAGGGGACATGGTGCGCGTTGGAGGACTGTCATATGACATGGCGCCGTTGGCCGACGCGGGAGCTCGTATTTCAAATATGATGCTTAACGGTGCGCCTATTGAGGCCGGCAAGTCCTACAAGGTCGCGGGTTGGGCCTCGATGCAGCAGCAGGACGGTGAGCCGATATGGGACGTTGTAGCACGCTGGTTGCGAAGCGAAGGAAAAGTTCGCAGCGTAAACCCCAACCAACCTACGTTGTCCGGGGTCACCGACAATCAGGGCATTGCCTGATCCAACATTACAACCCGTGAGCTCTGTTACGATTTTACAATCAGCCCCGGCGGACAGGCCGGAGTGGCTGTCCCGCTGTATGGGCTCTGTGAGGGATTGGGCAGCCGTCCAAGGTTTTGATTATCGCTTTCGGGGTGACGACCTGTTTGCAACAATCTCTGAGGCAATCCGCGACAAGCTTGCAGGGCGCACACCGGTACTGGCTGACCTCGCGCGCCTCGACTGGATGACATCGGTGCTTTCCGAGCGAGGAGGGCTGGTCGTCTGGGTGGACGCGGATACCGTCGTGCTAAACGTTGACTGGCGACCGCCTTGCGATACCCACAGCTTTTTCGGCGAGGAATGCTGGGTTCAGCAAGATGACAAGTCGCGTTGGCGAGCTTATTTATCCCCACACAATGCCTTTATGGGCTTTACGGAGGCGTCCCCGGTCCTGCCTTTTCTCCGCTATCTCTCGCTTTCGTTGATAGAGCGAGCGGATCCGGCGTTTATTGCGCCACAAATGATTGGTCCGAAACTGTTAAAAGCGCTGCACAGTCTCGCTGACTTTGAGTTGGTGCCGGAGGCAGGAGCCTTAAGTCCCGCATTGTTGGTAGAGTGGGTACATGGGTATGCTGGAGCGCAGGCCTGCTACGCGCGGCAAAATCGCCCAGATCTTGCGATGATTAATCTCTGCGGCAGTCTGAGTGCTGAGCCCGGCCAGCGGGCGCTGATTGAGGCTTTTCTTGACCGCTCTCAAGTCTAGCTAAGGCTGCACTGCCGGTTCTGTCTGCTCTTTGGCAGGGCCACTTGGTAACGCCACCCAATCTTCCAGAATCACATAAAGCGACGGGATCAGCAGTAGTGTGACCGCAGTAGCAAAAATGACACCGAATCCCAGGGACACGGCCATCGGAACAAAGGGCGCAGTATCGAAGTCTCGGGTGACCATCAGCGGCATCAGGCCCAGAAACGTTGTCATTGAGGTCAGGAAGATGGGCCTAAAGCGGGAAACGCCCGAGTCGATCACCGCCTCATGAAGCGTCATGCCATGGAGTCTGCGGTTTCGGTTGATGAAGTCCACCAGAACCAGACTGGAATTAATTACGACGCCGGCCAGCGCGACCATCCCCAGAAGCGAGAAAAATACGAGATCGTAGCCCATGATCAGATGACCCAGAATCGCCCCAATGAATCCGAAAGGGATGCTGGCCATCACCACAACGGGCTGTAAATAAGATTTTAGTGGTATTGCCAATAGCGCGTAGATGACCATGAGCGCAATAAGACTGGTGCTGACCAATCCGCTGAGTGCGGCCGCTCGTTCCTCGGCTTCTCCCGCCTTGGTAATCGAAACGCCGGGATGAGCATTCAATATCTCGGGTATCTGGGTTTCGAACAGCGCAGCCATAACCGCTTCGGGAGCGGCCACTGTCCTATCCGCGGAAGCCAAAACGCTGATCCGCCGTTGTCCATCAGTACGTTCAATGGAAGCGTTACCCGTGGTTTCCGCGAGTTTTGCGACGGTTAGCGCGGGAACTTCGGTACCATCAGGAAGGCGGATTCGCATCGCTTCCAACGTGCTGAGCGCTGTGCGGTCGGCTTCTGGAAAGCGAACCATGACTCGAACATCGTCGCGTCCTCGCTGGAAACGTTGTGCCTCGCGACCATAAAACGCATCGCGGACCTGATTGCCAAGGTCCGCTTGAGTGAGACCCAGGGTTTCTGCGGCGGGCAAAATTTCAAGCGTCAGCTCCCGCTTACCAGAGCGATAGCTGTTGCTAATGTCGTAAAGACTGCTGAAGCTATGCAGTACCTCGTCCAGCGCTGAAGCGGCTTTACCCAGTTCCTCGATATCTCGGCCGCGCAGCTCGAGATCGACGTCTGCGCCCAGCGAGACTGCGTTGGCGGAAAAACTGAGTTCAAGCGCGTCGGGAATAGGGGGCGTCAGCTCTCGCCAAAGGTTCGCAATCTCCTGAGGCGTTTTTCCACCGCGTTCGCGATAAGGAACCAGATTGAGTGACACCTCAGCGATGTGGCTACCTGTTTCCCCAATCATGACCATGGCGCCCTGAGTGATGCTGAGTCCGATAGAGGACAACTCGTTGGTAAAGGCAGAGCTTCCCTCGGGCATGTCGGCATCGATTTGCTCCCGGGTTTTGGCGGCAGAGGCCTGCAGTGCCGCTAACACCTGTTTGGTGCTGGCAATGGGATAACCCTCCGGCATGGCGACATGGGCTACAACGCTGTTGCCCGATACAGAGGGGAAAAACTGGAAGATCAGCCGACCGCTCGCGAGCGTAGCGCCGGTGATGATCATCATTCCCAGTGCGACGGAGAGCACCGCATAGCGATTTTCAATACTCCACTGAACGACCTGCCGGTAACGAAAGTCAGAAAAACGTTCCAGAGAACCGGATAAGCGATCTTGAAATCGCTCCCATCGGACGCCCCAGTCGGTCTCGCCCCGCGCTCTTCTGCGATGGGACAGGTGCGACGGCAGTATCAGTTGGGATTCGATGAGGCTGAAGATGAGGCAAAGCACGACCGTCCAACCAATGGACAGGAAAAACTGACCCAGATTGCTGTCAACGCTGAGCATGGGTAAAAACGCAGCGATCGTGGTCAGTACCCCAAAGAAGACGGGTACGGCCACCTCACTGGTGCCGGCAATGGCCGCCTCTCTGCCCGACAGGCCCTGCTGTTCTTGGGTGTAAATCCGCTCTCCCACCACGATCGCATCGTCGACAACGACACCGAGCGACAGGAGCAAACCCATCAGAGAGAGGGTGCTGAGGCTGAGATCCATACTGGGAAACAGCGCGATTGCGCCAAAAATGGCAACGGGGATCCCAGCGCTTACCCAAAGTGCGAGACGAACCCGCAAAAACAGGGACAAGCTGATGATGACCAGAACGAGACCACTGAGCGCACTGTCGATGATTGCGCTCAAGCGGCCAATCAGCTCGTTGGCTTCGTTATTCCAAACCGTGAGATGCAGCCCATCTGGCAAGGATTGCTCTTTGCTGGCAACGTAATCCAGAACGGTTCTGGAAATTTCCAACGCGTTGTCGTTCCCCACACGCCAGATTTGTATGAGCATTGCAGGCTCGCCATTCAGCTCCGCATATTGGTCGACCTCTTCAAAGCCGTCGACCACTGTGGCGATATCACTCAGTATTAGACGAGAGCCATCTGGATGACTCATTACCACCACGTCTAGCAATTCGTCGCCAGAATAGCGTTGGCCGGTGCTGCGCAGGCGAATTTCTCCACCCTCGGCTCGGATGGTGCCGCCGGGTATGTCGATGCTGGTGCGGCGAATCGCGTCTGCGACCGAGGCGATGGTCAGCCCGTGACGCCGCAGTGTCGCTTCAGACACTTCCACCGAAATTTCGTCTGGCCGCAGATATGTCGTTTCCACCAGGCTGACAGCGGGTAATTCCAGTAGATCTCGACGGATATCCTCGACCAGAAACTTCAGCGATTTCTCATCAGTCTGCCCATGCACAGCCAGTTGAATTACCAGTGACTGCATGGTGATCTGCGATACCACTGGTCGCTCGGTATTTGCGGGAAAAGTTGATATAGCATTGACCTGGGCTTTGACGTCGTCCAGCGCCTTTGAGAGATCGGCGTCACGATCGACTTCGACCATGACGCTGCATCTTCCCTCTGCGGCGGTGGTGCGTATCTTTTGGATCCCCTCAATGCCAGAGATTGATTCTTCGACCCTCGTACACACCCCGGATTCCACCTCGGCCGGCGCCGCGCCGCGATAAGGAACGGTGACAGTCACGATAGGAGTCTCGATATTGGGGAACTCTTCCTTGCGCACGTCCTTGAGACTGAGCAGACCTGAGGCAACGAGAATGAACATCAGGAGGTTGGCTGCGACAGGATTATCGACGAACCAGGTAATCAACTTGGGCATCGCGTTATAACCTAGTCGACGATGGTCACGGGCATGCCTTCCACGACAAACTGCAGCGGGGAAATACTGACCCGCTCGCCGTCATCGAGGCCGCCAGAGACAAGCACTTCGTCGTCTGTCAGTCTGAGAACCTCGACCTTACGGAAGTGGAGTGTGTTGTCGGAATCGATGACCATCACCTGATTATTGGCCCTGAGTGAAGATCGAGGTAAAGCCACCACATTATCCACTTGGCGACCGGCGATTTCTGCCGTCACAAAGAGCCCGACCGGCAGTTGGGTGCCTGATTCGTTTACAGGTTCAGCGACCTCAGCGACCAGATAAATGAACCGGCTACGCTCGTCGATACTCCCCTCTGTTCGCACCAAACGTCCGGTCCAATTTTGGGCGCGACCAGCAAAATTGGCTGTGAGGACAACCGGGATTGCCAGATCTGCACCAACAACCCCGTTAAGTGCCAAGGACTCGTCCAGAAATGCCAGATGTGCATCGGGAACCGGTAGCTTAATTTCCATGGCCTCGGTGGAGTAGATTGTTGTGACCGGCGCACCTTTCTGCAGAAACTGCCCGATATCTACCGCTTCGTTGCGTACGCGCCCTGCGTAGGGCGCTTTTATCTGGGTGCGCTCCATGTCCAGTTGCGCACGTTCCAACGCCGCTTCGGCACTTAATGATGCCGAGAGCGCATTTTCCAGAGAGCGTTCAGCGAGCTGCAGTTGAGAGATGCTGGCGAGGTTTTGCGAATGTAGGGCGGCAATCCGCTTAGCTTCTGCCATCGCGTAGGCTTTATCGGCTGCCGTTTGTCGGACCTGAGCCTCCGCATTTTTCAGCGCAACGGCGTAGTCGCTACTATCGAGCCGAATCAGTACCTCTCCGGCGGAGAACTGGCCGCCGGCGATCAGATTATCAGAAGTCCATTTGACCTCGCCGGCTACTTGCGCGATCAGTTTTGTCTCTATTCGGGGTCTGACCGTGCCCTCACTCATGACGGAAAGCTGCCGCGATTCGGGTTTTGCCACGACCATCCTGACCGATACGGGGACCGGTGCTTTTGCCGTGCTGACAATTTCAGGTGGGATCAGTAATAAGATGGCGCCAATCACTACCGCGAGTGCGATCACAATAAACGGCAGTCTGCTTTTTTGCAGCCACCGCCTTCCCGTGGCAGATGATAGAGCGATGTTCGCCATGAAACCTCTTTGTAGTCGCGACTGGGGCTTCCCAGAGAGCGGCGATTCTATCGTATCCGACCCCTCTAAGCGGGGTGACGGGACAAACTTTTCTAGGCCAGTTTTAGTCCGTTTGCTACCGGGCGATCCGGACCGATGAGCACCACTGATCCGTCATCTTGGGTGAGTCCGGTGACCAGACATTGGGATTGAAGGGGGCCAATCTGTTTCGGGGGGAAATTCACCACGGCGATCACTTGGCGACCCGTCAATTCAGAAGGGAGGTAGCGCTGCGTGATTTGAGCACTCGATTTTAAAATGCCGATGTCCGGACCAAAATCGACATGAAGGATGTAAGCGGGATTGCGGGCTTTTTCAAAAACCTCTGCGCTGAGAATGGTGCCGACTCTTAGGTCCACTTTTTCGAAATCTTGCCATGAAATGGTTTCCAAAACGGTTTCCCCTTCTCTTTATGCGCGGGCGGAGTGTAACGAGAACCCACATGACAGGATATGCACTTGTCTGGCAGATTTGCCCACAAGAAACCTGGGAATTAACCTGTTGTGAAACGTGGGAATAGGCGACGATGCGTTACTCTGAGGCACTTGTTGGATGGGCTCGGTATTCGGAGGATTAGCAGATGAAATTGACAACGATGGGGCGGGTAGCAGGGTTCGCGTTGATTGCGATGGTGAGCGCATCAGTGACGAGTCTCCCCGCCATAGCGGACACCGCTACCCTCCGGGTGTCTATTGAAGGAGGGTCTTTCAACAGCAAATTCAAATTTTGGGATGCCAGTGAGGGCTGTCCCAGCTACAACGATATTCCGGGCGCACCGGAATTTCTGGGCGGCGTGAGGGCGTCCGACAAGGGTGCGGATACAAAGCTTACCGTGGGTCAGCCAGTGCATGTCTTCATGTTCAGACCCAAGGATTACCCTGGCATATCGGCCGCAGGGTTGTTTACGGAAATTCGCCGCCGCGCGCTGCAGGTGGTACTGAGTGGTGACGCCACGCTTCGCTACACCGGTTTTGATGACCATGTCCCGACGTGGGAGGGGACTGGGGAGATCGATGTGCAGCCTGCATCCGTCTGTGAAACTAAAGAGAGTGACGCGACCGATGAATCAGAGGAATCTGCAGACGTTGAGGGTTAGCCGCGGAGACGTATCATTGTTTACGAAAACAGTGACGGGACGGGCGCCAATCATGCCGATGTTTATGACTGGCGCTGCTCTCGTGTTGGCATTGGCGGCTTCAGTGAAGTCAGCCACTGCCGAATTAGCCGTAGAGCCCTATGAGCGTCGCCCTGTCGTTCAGAACCAGTTGCTGGAAGAGCGATTGACGGAGCTCCTCCCAAAGCTGATGCGAGAGTCCCGGATCGATATGTGGATCGTGATCGCGAGAGAGTACAACGATGATCCCGTATTTCTGTCTTTAGCTCCTAAACCGCGGTTTACCGCTCGTCGCACGACCATGCTCGTTTTCTTCGATCAAGGAGAAGAAGGCTTGGAGCGCTTGACAGTAAGCCGATACCCCCTCGGTGCCCTTTACGAAGCGGCATGGGAAGGCGGTGATCTCGACGCGCAGTGGCAAAGACTTGCGGCCATTGTCGCAGCGCGTAACCCCGAGAAAATCGCAGTCAATGTGAGTGACACGTGGCCAGTGGCCGACGGCTTAAGCCATAGCCTCTATGAGAAGCTCGAGTCCGAACTGGAGCCAGAGTTGAGAGGTCGCATTGTCTCCGCCGAGAACTTGGTGGTGCGCTGGATGGAAACCCGGACGCCCGAAGAGGTTGAAGTGTGGCAGCGAGGGGTGGCGTTAGCGCGTGAGACCATCGCGACTGCTTTCAGCAGTGATGTCATTACACCCGGCGTCACCACATTAGGGGATGTGGCCTGGTTTATCAGAACGCGATTTGAGGAACAGGGCTTGGAGCCGTGGTTTCACCCCGATGTGAATCGGCAGTGGCAGGGAGCAGATTATGGTGACACGCCCTTTTTGGGCGACGGTAATCCCGATGCGGTGATCCACAGAGGTGACGTTTTGCACACGGACGTCGGGCTGTGCTACCTCGGGCTTTGCACCGATACGCAGGAAATGGGGTACGTTTTGAGATTGGGCGAAGCGTCGCCGCCGTCAGGATTGGTCGAGGCCATGCGCATTGGCAACCAATGGCAGGATCACCTGACAGACCAGTTTGTAGTTGGCCGCACTGGCAATGAGATTCTTGCTCGAGCGCAAGCGATACTCTCTAGAGAGGGAATTGCCAATGCCATCTACACGCATCCCTTGGGCATCTACGGGCACGCGCCCGGGCCG
>Ga0181574_10003536_pt1 | contig 13831 bp, 9 predicted proteins | sample 101ome_24_FD_145600 | JGI IMG/M metagenome (GOLD analysis project Ga0181574, IMG submission 145600) | Coastal salt marsh microbial communities from the Groves Creek Marsh, Skidaway Island, Georgia - 101410AT metaG (spades assembly) | ecosystem: Environmental > Aquatic > Marine > Intertidal zone... | reverse complement strand
TGACAATCTCCCCCGTAATCGAGGCCCGCAACGCGAGTTTGCCCTCAATCTTGGGGGCGGTCAGTCCTTCCATACCCTTTTCCAAAATAAAGCCGCGGATCACGTCGTCGTCGGTTTTTGCCCAGACGATGAATACGTCCGCTAGCGGACTGTTACTGATCCACATCTTGGCACCGGTTAATCGGTATCCGCCGTCGACGGCTTTAGCGCGAGTGATCATTCCACCAGGGTCGGAGCCGTGGTCCGGTTCAGTGAGTCCAAAGCAGCCAATCCATTCGCCGGTGGCCAATTTAGGCAGATATTTCTCTCGCTGCTCCTCGGTGCCGTAGGCGTGAATGGGGTACATGACCAGAGAGGATTGCACGCTCATCATGGAACGATAGCCCGAGTCGACGCGCTCGATTTCCCTCGCGATCAAGCCGTAGCAGACATAGTCGACACCGGGGCATCCATAGCCATCAATGGTTGCGCCTAGCAGTCCCATTTCACCCATTTCCCGAAAAATATTGGGGTCGGTGCTCTCTTGACGGTAGGCCTCTTTAACCCGAGGTGCCAAAGCGCTTTGCGCGTATTGCTGGGCACTGTCCCTGACCATGCGCTGCTCTTCAGAGAGCTGCGAGTCGAGTTCAAACGGGTCTTGCCAGTTGAGTGGTGTCCAACGGGTTTTTGTAGCCATGCCGAGACGCTCCGTAGGGCGATATCAATATTTTAAGTCTAAAATATTTGCAGGCTTTCGCAAAGTAATGATTGCTCGTAATTCAGTTTTTTACATCGCTGAAATTACCGCCTTCACTGGCGAGCTTTGCGAGCAGAGGGGCGAGAACCCAATTGTCCAGGTTGAGCGTTTGCTGGAATTGCTCGATGCGATTCACAACTGACTGCAATCCCCTTACTTCTGCAGCATGCATTGGCCCACCACGGAATCGCGGGAATCCATAGCCGTGGCAGTACACGACATCGATATCACTGGCGCGCTGTGCAATGCCTTCTTCCAGAATACAGGCGCCCTCGTTGGCTAGCGCAAGCGTCAGGCGATCTACGATTTCCTCTTCTGTTATTTCTCTGGGCTTAATACCCAGTTCGCTGCGGGTCGCCTCAATAATCTCGCTCACGATGGGGTCTTCCTCTCTGGTTCGGGTCGCGGCGTCGTATCGGTAATAACCCGACCCCGACTTTTGTCCCAAGCGCCCTGCTTCGACCAGCCGATCGGCGAGCAGGTAGTTCACTCGTGGCCCTTTTTCTTCGTCACTGAGTTGCTCGCGAGCCTTGTAGCCAATGTCCAATCCAGCGAGGTCACCGACGGCCAGTGGACCCATCGCCATGCCCCAGCGTTCCATGGCCGAATCCACTTGGGCTGGCGAGGCGCCTTCCATCACGCAGAGCGCTGCCTCTCGGCCATAGTGCCGAAGCATCCGGTTGCCGATAAAGCCGTAGCACATTCCTGACAACACGCAGACCTTGCCGATTCGCTTGCCCACCGACATGGCGGTTTGTAGGGTAGCGTCGCCACTGGCATCTCCACGGACCACCTCGAGCAGGCGCATAACGTTCGCAGGGCTAAAAAAGTGCATACCGACAACGCGCTCTGGCCTGTTCGTAACCGCGGCCAGCGCGTCAATGCTTTGATAAGAGGTGTTACTGGCCAGGATGGTATGAGGGTCACAGATTTCATCTAACTGCTTAAACACCTGCTGCTTCAATTCCAAATTCTCAAAAACCGCTTCAATAACGAGATCTGCCCCCCTTAGCATTTCCCAATCAGTGGTCGCTTCGAGGTGAGAGAGGAAAGAAGAGACCTGATCAGCTGAGAGACGCCCGCGCTGCACGCTGATGTCATAGTTTTTACGAATAATGCCCATGCCGCGATCGAGGCCGTCTTGGTCCTGATCGACTAAGGTGACCCGAAAGCCCGCCTGCGCGAAACACATGGCAATGCCGCCACCCATGGTGCCAGCACCGATGATGCCAACCTGTTGAACCGACGCCGCCTCGGTGTCTGGCGACATGCCCTGAATCTTGGCTGCCGCGCGTTCTGCAAAGAACTGGTATCGCAGAGCGCTCGACTGCGGGTCTGCCATGCAGGCCTCAAACGCCTGCCGCTCGAATTTCAATCCTTCCTCGAAGGGCGCTGTGCCAGCGGCATTCAGGCAATCCAGAATCCGCTGGGGGGCGGTTTGTCCTTTGAGGCGTTTGGCGATGCTGTCTCGGGCTCCTGAGAGCAGCGCGATGTCGTCATCATTGAATTGCAGAGGGATGTCTTTGGTCAGGCGTTTGCCGACGCCCCGCCTGAGCAGCTCTGCAGCAAAATCTGTGGCGGCCTGCGCTAGATCGTCACCGCTGACTTCATCGACAATGCCTGCGACTTGCGCGTCGCTGGCGCTGAGCGGGCGGCCGCTGGTGATCATATCGATCGCGGTCTTGAGACCTGTCAGTCGTGGTAGCCGCTGGGTACCGCCTGCGCCAGGAAGCAACCCCAAATTGACCTCGGGCAACCCGACTTTTGCTGTTTCTATCGCCAGGCGATAGTCACAACACAGTGCCAGCTCTAATCCGCCACCGAGGGCCGTGCCGTGAATAGCGGCAAGGACCGGTTTGGGGAAGGATTCCAGGGCGTCTAGTACGGTTGCCAAAGAGGGCTCTTGAGGTGGTTTACCAAATTCGCTGATATCTGCGCCGGCGATAAAGGTTCTGCCCTCGCAGCGCAAAATGACGATTTCGGTATCATCGTTCGAAGCCATCGTTAGTCGCTCTAGAATCCCACTCCTGACGCTGTGCGAGAGGGCATTCACGGGGGGTGATTCGATCAAGATGGTGCCGATTCGCTGATTTACCGAATAGCTAACTGAAGGTGTCATGCAGATATCTCTTGGAATTTCCGCGCATCGAAAAGCGCGGGAGGCGTATCAGAGCAAATTATTTGATTGCGAGTATGTGGTCTGCTTGGCGTGAGGCGAGTGCGGTCAATGTAAAGGTAGGGTTCACCGCGCCGCTACTGGGGAACAATGCGGGCCCCGCCACGTATAGATTGTCGGTGTCGTGCACACGCCCAAAGGCATCGGTCACGGATTCCGCGGGGTCACTACCCATGACAGCGCCGCCCATGTGATGCTGCCCAATTCGAGGGCCAGACCAGACTTCTGAGGCGCCTGCCGCTCGCATAATGTCTGCGCCCTCTGACATGCGCTGAGCGCACCTCGCCGCCGCGGAGGGGTCTAAATCGTGATGGGCATGGGCATAGGCAATGCCGTCGGAGTCTACCCGGTCGCTCAAAGTGATACGGTTCTCGGGCAAAGGAATATCCTCGCAGACCAGAGTCATATTGCCTAAGTGCCTGGAGGCTCTCTTGAGCCATGGCTCCAATTCCGCTCCGAAGATATCGGGTCTGTTGGTTCCATATCCAAGCAGATCATGCGGCTTGATGGCGTGTCCGATCATCCACTGACTTGAGCCAAAGCCGCCGGGGGCATCTTTCTGGTCGTAGTCATCATGATTGAGAAGCTGTCCTGCCGTGACGCCCTGATGCGGGGACATTTCCTCATCAAATAATCCGAAGATCGTTCCTGCGGGATGGGTCATCAAGTAGCGACCGAGTTTGTCAGAGTGATTGCCTGGAGCGGCGTGTTTTTCTGTTGCAGAGCTTAGAAGTATGCGCACCGACTGCACGGCGAATGCAGCAACAATAATGTGCTCGGCATACAAAGTCTTGCGCTCGCCGCCCTGCAGGTACTCCACGCACTCGATGCGCTGTGGGTTCTGGGGGTCCCGTATGACGCGCGATACCCTCGCGTTGTGTTCTAGGCGCGCTCCCGCCGCTTGCGCGCGCGGTAGCCAGACGGCGAGCGGGTTACCCAAGGCGCCTATCGAGCATCCGGAGTCACACCAGCCGTCGTAGTGGCAAGCCTTTCTCCCCTTGTAGGGTTCACTGTTAATCGCCAGGGGCAGGGGTGCGGTATGGCGGCCGGTTTTCTCAAAGCCCTTTGCAAGCACGCGCGACTGAGCAAAAAGCGGCAGCGGGGGCATGGGGTACGGTGCACCTTGCGGTCGCCATCGCTCCTGTTTGCTGTCTCCGCTCAGTCCCACCTCGGCCTGTACTTGGTCGTAATGGGGAGCAAGGTCTGCGTAGGTCAGAGGCCAGTCGAGCCCAAGCCCGTGGTCGCTGTTGAGCGAAAAATCTCCCTCATGCATCCGCAACCACACACCGTAGTGATGGAGAGCAGATCCTCCGGTACCCGTGCCCGCGTTGAAAGCGTGTCCGATTTTATGGTCACCAGATTCGGATACCGCGGGTTCAGACCACTTCAACTTTCTAGCCCAGATTTGAGAGCTGACGAGGTCGCCGAGCTTCCGTTCAGGGCCGGCCTCTAAGACACTGACTGACTTGCCGCCCTCTGCCAATCGAGCGGCCAGCGTCAATCCTGCGGCTCCTGCGCCGACAATGATCACATCACAGTCTTTGCTCACCATGGCTTATCCGGTTTGATTTGTGCCATGTAAGGAATCCCAAGCTTTTCGAAGCCCTCCGGAGTGCCATAGGTAACGTCAAGGGCGTCAGCGCGCAGCACAAATAGCACATAGCTCGCGGGCGGACCTGCCCATCCAGAGAGAGAGTCAGTGGCCATACTGGTGACAAATGTGTGCACCGAGGTGTTCTCATCGGTCAGTGACATGACGTTATCTGCCGCCGCTCGATAGAACTCAGTTTGAGCAGAGGTGTCTACCCCGAGATATTTGCCGATCAGCAGAGACTCATCACCAGCTTGAAGTTGCAGATCAATGTAGGCTGCGAGACCTGCTGCTGCAGCGCCGGGTACCAAGGCGTCCCCCAGCATCGATAATGCTTTACATTGTTCGGGGGAGAGCACTTGTGGCTCAAATACCCTTGCCTCAGCCTCCCGCGGGGTCAGCCACAAGCACTGTCCGGCAACGACAAAAAAGCCCGCAGCAGTGCCCCGGGCTAGTAGATGTCGCCGACTCAGTGGTGCGGGCATCAGAAGTCCTTTCGCAAGCTCAGGGAGTAGTAGCGCGGTGCGCGGTAAGCCACTTCGTTACATCCGCAGAGGGTGGCGAGGTCAAATCCCTGAACGCCAGGGCGCTCGTCACCCAAATTGCGCGCGGCGAGAGTGGCTGTCCAGCCATTGGTCTCGTAGCTGATCAGCGCATTTGCAACCGTGTAGCTGTCAAACTTGTCAGCGTCGAAGTTTCTCAAGTTGTAGTAGTACTCGTCTGAGTAGCTGACATCAGCTTGAACAGCGATCTCTCCGCCCAGCGCGTCAAAAGCGTAACGGATCAAGCCCGTTGCTTGGAATTCCGGGGCGTATGTGGGATCAACGTCGGACGAAGGCAGGGGTGAGCCGTTGCGCAGGCTGACATCCTTGACCGTCGCATCGAAGTAGGCCGCATTGAACAGCAGATCGAGGCCCGGCACGGGTGAGCTCTGGATTTCTATCTCTGCGCCGTAGTTGTCTGCATCTCGATTAATCACGACGCCGCCAACACCCACGAAGAGGAACGCCTGATAGTCCGCATAGTCGTAGTAAAAGACAGAGCCGTTAATTCGGGTCAAGCCGTCTCCCAGAGTGGCTTTGAAGCCACCCTCATACGACGTCAATACTTCTTCGTCGTAGGGCAGCGAGCCAGGGCCGCCCGCCCCGTAAAAAGCGCCAAGTAGGGGTGCGTTGTAGCTACCCGCTTTCACGCCTCGATTCACACCGCCATACAGCATCAGGTCGTCCGACATGTCGAAGGTGACCTGCAGCTTGCCTGTCCAATAGTTTTCAGAGACGTCATCGCTGTACTCCACGCCGGTTCCAGGGAAGCACTGACTGGCATCGCTGAAGCAGGGGTGTGTGTTCACAACAAATGAAGATTCCGAGGGTGCAACGCCGATATTCAATTCGAAGTCCTTCTCCTCGCGCATAGCGCGCAGACCACCAATCAGGGTCACTCGGTCAGTCAGATCGAATTCCATTTGCCCAAAGACGCTGTAGGAATCGGTCTCCAGGCCCGCCACCGTGCCGACATCAATCGGGACGCCACCAAACACATCAGCGAAAGATGCCTGCGGTCCTTTTAGGCCGTTGTCCGACTCCGAATCGATATTCAAATAATAGACGCCCGCGACCCAGCGAGAGCGGTCCGTTTCGCCGCTCAGTCTGAATTCTTGCGTGAAGCTGGTAGCGTCGACAGCGGCATAGTTGGCAAGTTGGTTGACCGGTGCAGAGTCGACGTCAATGAACAGCAGCTTTTCGTAATCTTTGTGATCGGTAATCGATACGAAATTCATGCCGTTCGACAGCTCGTAACTAATTTTAAAGTTGACGCCAGAGTTCTCTGTGCTCCCCTGATCTGCAAAAGCGAAATCACCGGAGAACGAAAAATCGTCTCCATCCGGATCCAAGTAACCAAAAAAGTCTGCTCCAGGCGCAAGTCGCCCGGGTAGGCCGCCACCGCCACCGGGTAGCCACTGGTCGCCATCCTCGATATCGGCGCCCGCATCGAGTCCGGTGTCGTTACCGTTAGCATCATAAAGCGCCGACAGGCGGCTCTCACCGGCTGGTGTGTTGATGACATTGATCAATTCCGGCGGCGTATCGGGGTTGCTGTCATGATCTTGGGCGATCGCGAAAGTCGACTTGCTCTGGTACGGGCCTGTGGCGACTTCGCTGTCTGAATAGTTAAAGCTCAAATCCATACGCAGTCGGTCACTGGGCTCAAACGCCAACCGAATCCGCGCTGCCATGGTATCGTCATCACCGAGGTCGGCTCCGGAGCCGGGACCGGGATCCCCGAGGAAGGGCAGTTGGTCAGCGTTGCTGTATAAATTCTCGAGGTAGGGATCTTGATCGCTGTATCGAATCGCTGCGCGCGCGGCGAAGGTCTCTGACAGCGGACCTCCAATCGCGGCCTCCACGACTGTCCGATTTGCGTCATTCGGCACATCAAATTGCCCAAACTCCACATCGACATAGCCTTCGAGCCCATCGAAGGAGGGCGCATTAGAAATAAAGTGCACCAAACCGCCCGTGGCGTTTCTTCCGAACAGCGTGCCCTGTGGGCCCTTCAGTATTTCTACTCGGTCGACGTCGAACACGGCAAAAGTTTGTGCCTGCGCTACCGCAATGTAACCCTCGTCAAGGTAAACCGCATTGGGCGCCTCGATAATGTCGTTGAAGTCGTTTTGGGTGACGCCGCGGATCGAAAATTGCGTGTTCTGGCCCGCCAGGTTTCCAGAGATATGAACCCCGGGAGAGAACGCGGCAATATCGAAGCTCTCTGATACCCCTAAAGCATTCATTTGCCGGCCGGTAAAGGCGTTGATTGCAATGGGAACTTCTTGCAGGTTCTGCTCGCGCTTTTGTGCGACTACGACGACCTCTTCCAGAACGTTTTGTGCGAAGACCGGGCTAGTGAGGGTAGCTCCGGCCACGGCACAGACCAGGGTTTTGCGAAGGATGCGGGGGTTCATATAAATGCTCCGTTGTGGATCGGTAGACACAAATATTCTAGAGCATTCGCTACAATAATAGGTGCTCTAATCCACAGACACTTTAATCTTAAAATAATAGGCCGGTCAAATTATTTTAATCTTAAAATGATTCGCACCGATGTCCGCCCAATCAAGCTCTCGCATGGGGCCTGTCATTTAGGATATGCGCAGCACTACCTTCCCCTGAGTGTGCCCTGCCTCGGACTGCAGGTGTGCATCCAGAGCCTCTTCCAGCGGGCGAATGTGAACCCTTGGCAGGGTGATCTGATCCGATTGGTATAAGCCCACGAGGTCCTTCAGCATGTCTCCGTCGGGTCTATGATGGAGGAATTCCGCTGTGATATTGCGTTGGGCAATCTCCGCCATTTCGGGCGGTTCGTTATTCATGTAGGCGACACGACCGTTGTCCTTTGTGAGCCTAATTGCTGCTTCAGCAGTGCCGTTGCCCAGTAATGCCTCAAGCACCAAGTCAACGCCATCGGGTTCTTGCTCTCTAATGAACGACTCATAGTCTGCGCTGGTGTAGTCAATGACCACGTCTGCACCGAGCGATTTGACGTAGTCGCTGTTCTTGGCGCTGGTCGTGGTGTAGACCTTGGCCCCCAGATGCTTGGCCATTGGAATAGCGACGCTGCCGACGCCTCCGGCGCCAGCTTGGATAAAGACGGACTGGCCAGCTTGCAGGCGCCCGAATTCACTAAGTGCCTGCCAGGCGGTCAAGCTCACCAGAGGCAACGCGGCAGCCTGTTCAAAGCTGATTGATGCGGGTTTGTGAGTAATTGAAGCGGCGTCAATCGGGCAGTATTCAGCGTAGCTGCCGTGCTGTATTGACCATGTAAACGCCAGCCCAAGGACTTCATCGCCGACCTGCCAGTCGGTGACCTTTGCGCCGACTTTCACAATCCTGCCGGCCAGATCCCATCCGGGCACAACGGGGAAAGTGCGCGTGATGTACTCCTGTAGCTCACCGCTTCGCAATCGCCGATCGATGGGGTTCACCGAAGTCGCGACCACCTCGACCAATACCTCATGGTCTTGAGGCTCCGGGGTGGGGCGTTCCCCAACCTGAAGAACCTCTGCTGTACCGTGTTGCTCGTAAAATATCGCTTTCATATTGCTTCCTTTAATTTTTAGAGTGAGGTTGGCAAGCGCAGCAGTGTGCTCCCCAACCTTTTACCGATTCATGTATCCAATGCAAGTGTGCGCAGGGTCTCGGGTCGCTGAGCGCGCCCGGCCCTGTATTCCTCAAAAATATCCACGTAGTCTTCTGGTCCATACTGGCTAAACAACTCAGCCAAAATATTAGGCATTTTGCGGTAGGGGTTAAGTCCAAGGTCCTTCAAGAGCACGTCAAGGTATTGCTGAAACCGAGTGTTCACCGCGCAAGAGCGTGACGGTTCAAAATTGACGTAGTCACGCTTCCATTGCTGCACTTTTTCCATGCTCTGCTTCATCTCGTCGGATTCGGGCAGGGTCAGGTCGCCCGAGAGCACAGCGGACAGCCACAGCATGCCAATTTCAACTGCCGGTACGTGCATAAAGCCATGATTAAAGCCCGCAAAGGCGATCCGCGGCACTTCCGGGTGAAGCAAGTGCCTGTAAAGCTGAACGCCATCGGACTCACTCTCCAGTAGGGCACGATATTTGCCCGGTAGGAAGGGGAACGTGGGCGAGCCTGAGCCAAGGCTGAGCACAACAAGATCACAGTCAATATTGTTGCCATCCTCAAGCACCACGCCGCTCTTCGTAAATGCCTGTAACTCCCCTTGGTGCGGAAGGAGTCGCTCCTTAGCGATATGTTTCAAATACATCTGGGGTTGCATCGCTGATGCAGAGCGAAAGTCGCTAACGATGTCGTGCTTAGGTGTGAGTGACGCCAAGCGGCGCTTCACCGCTGCGCTCTTGCCGAGCCCCAGTAGGTATTTCTGGAGCCTGACGATGCTCTGAACTAGGCGCCAATTGCCTCGGACAAGGAAGCCTAATTTGCGGTGGATAAAAGCCTCTGTAGCATTGGGCTGTACCCAGCTGGGCATTAAAAAGGTGCCCATGCGACAGAACAGAAGGCGTGAGTAATGGACGCCCAATATGCGAAAGGGGACCATCCAGCGTGGCGTCCGGAAGAGGTGGTGTACCTCGCTGGCGTGGTCTACCGCAAAGGTCGCCATATCTAGCGCGCTTTTGCCGAAGCCAGCAACCAGCACTTTTTTTCCGGCAAAAACACTGAGGTCAGTAATCTCCCGCTCGGTGACAATACCCCCTTGGAAGTCGTCTTGGCCGGGAAACTTTGGGGAGCGCTTGCCACTTGAATACTGGCCAATGGAGAGCACGACGAAGTCAAAATCCTGCTGCCCGGTGTCGCCATCGTTCTGATAGTGGAGGCGCCAGCCACCTGCTGTCTCTTCCAGTTTTGTGACTTCGTGGTCTAACTTGACGGGAAGATCGAGCTGATCAATCGCGTCATTGAGGTGCTGTTGCACCTGTGCGCTGGTTGGATGCAAGTCTGGCCTTGGGCTCCAGGGGACATCCATCAGGTGGTATTGATCCCGCGTGTTCTGCAGTCTGACGCCCGGATAACCCATAGCCCAGACACCGCCGATCCGGCGGGACTTTTCATAAACCTGAACATCGTGGCCAGTTTTGCGAAGCGACTGTGCCGCTGCAATGCCAGAAATTCCCGCCCCGATGATTGCGATTCGCACTGATAACGCCCCTGTCTAATTGCTCGTTACGATTCCAGCTCAGAGTGAGCAGGCTCACGTGAGTCACTGTAATTTGTAGCCCGCGTTTCACCGCTCTCGTTTCGTGCGGCCGCTTACCCATACGCTACCGTATGGAAACTAAATCGGTTGGGACTTGATGTCAACTCTGAGCAGAAATCAGAAAAAAATGAGTGCCATAAAGAAGGACGTTTTTTTAACCCAGTGTTAAAAAGCCCTCGCAATAGGTGGGGTTGTCGCGATAGATCAAGTTTCAGAGAATGATAGGCGAGCCATGGCCAAGGAAGCCTGACACCGGAATCTTTAAGCTAGGGACTCCGGTGTGGGTGATGGCGGTGCGCAACGCTCCCTCTAGAGGAGCGGTTCTCGACTAAAGAAGCGTCCCGCCGGCTGCGACAAATTCTGAAGCGTTTACGTAACGGGCTGCGTCACTCGCAAGAAAAGCCACCACCTCGCCAATATCCTCAACGGTGCCAATTTCAGTGAAAGGATTGTTCTTTTGCCAATCTGCTAGTAACTGCTCTGCGCCTTCTGCGGCTGTGAGTTTCCTAAAATTCGGTGTTTCGATTGGGCCTGGGTGAACGGTGTTGCACCTGACATTCGCGTTCGTCTCCAAAAAATGTTGGGCAACACACTTGCTGAACATCGTCATGCCCGCTTTGGCGGAACAGTAGCCCGAGAACATCGCCCACGCACGATTGGCGTTGGTTGAAGAAATATTGACTATCGAGCCGCCACCATCCGCTTGCAGCATGGTCCCGGTCGCTTTGCAGCCTAAAAATACAGAGTCCATGTTAAGCGCCATAATGTTGCGCCATTCTTCGAAGGTGAGTTGGTCCAAATTACCGAAACCGCCCCCGCCTGCGTTGTTAACCAGAATGTCAAGGCGGCCTGGGGTGCTGTTGAGCTCGATAACAAGATTGTTCCAGCTCTCTGGATCAGTCACATCCAACAAAACAAAGCTAGCGTTGTCGCCCAGCTCCGCAGCAAGAGCGCTTCCTTTTTCGTCTTGTACATCCGCAATAACCACGTGAGCACCGCAATCCCAAAGGGTTCGGACAATACCCTCGCCGATTCCATCTGCTCCGCCGGTAACAACGGCGACCTTGTTAGAGAGATCATTATTTGGCATGGCCAGTATGCGCTGTGGCGCTCCTCTTTTGATTGATTTTTTGGCTACGGGATGTAGGAAATCAAGTTAAGCCCTCTGATACTATGGCCGCTCAAAATGCACGTGCTTGCGCAGGCGATTTTGGTCGGGTGGCATCACCGCTTCGCTACCTTCCCATACGTTTGCGTATGGAAATTAGGAGGTCTAACCGTTGATGTCAACTCGAGGGGGCGAAAAGCCTAGTAAGTCAGTGGTTGATAAGCAGTCTAAAAAGTCATGGTTAGATGCAGCGCTTCAGGCGCTGGCTAGCGGCGGGATTGATCAGGTCAGGGTAGAGTCGCTCGCAAAAAAATTAGGGGTTACCAAGGGGAGCTTTTACTGGCATTTCAAAGATAGAGAGCAGTTCTTGGACGAGTTGCTCAATTTTTGGGCACAGCAGAGTACCCAGGCAGTCATAGCCAATCCCAACTATCCCGCAGAGTCGAAAGCGAGGGTCAAGGCGGTTGCTGAAGATATTGTGCGTCATGATCTGGGGAAGATGGATCCACACATCCGGTCGTGGACACAGTATGACAAGCGGAGAGCCAGGGTCGTAGCGAAAATAGACAAGGTGCGTTTTGAATTTCTGCGAGACCTTTTTCTGGCTGCGGGGTTTTCAATGAGCGGCTCCGACCTGAGAGCGCAATCGCTTTACCGCTATGTTTTGGGGGAGCAATTTATCTCGGTCAGGGAGTCGATGAGTCAGCGACTCCAGAGGATGCAAGCGCACGTTGATTTATTGCTGCAGGCGTAGACGCTGCTTTCGGCGATGACGCCGTGCTTGCAGTACCCCGCTGATCTACAAACTGCCCGCCTCAGGGTTAATCAGGGGCGGAATGTTTTCGCAGAGAAAGTCCAGCAGGGCGCGTTCTTTCTGGGTGATGACCCGATGCGCGTACTGAGCCCAAATGGCCGCATTACAGCGGTATTCTGCCAGCACCTCGACTAAATCCCCCCGAGCGATTTGCTCTCGCACTAGGAACTCGGGGGCGAACAGGAGGCCGAGCCCGGCGCTTGCGGCATGAACCAAAAGCGGACCATGATTAGCTTCAATATCTCCGGTGACTGGCAGTGCGAGCGGCTTTCCTTTATTCATGAATCGCCAGATCTCGTGCCCCTCCCGAAGGGGGCTGTATATCAAGCAGTTGTGTGAGCTCAGGTCACGCGGGTGAGATAACTTTTTTCTGGTGGCAAGGTAATCTGGTGCGCCACAAGTGACAATAGGCATGTCGGTGATAGTTTTAGCGATATAGCTTGAGTCAGGCAGGTTATGACCCCAGCGGACAACTATGTCATAGCCAGATCCTACGAGGTCTGGGGGTTGGTCAGTGAGGTCCAAGCGCAGTTGGATTTCCGGATAGCGACCTCGAAATACGGGTAGTAGAGGCCCAAATAGGTCTTGTCCTAGTGGTATTGGCATAGCGACTCGCAGCAAGCCGGCCGGGGCACTTTTTATTGCTTGTATTGCTTCCTCAGCCTCCAGCGCTGTACTCAGAATATCCTGGCAGTACCGGAAGTAAGTGGCCCCACTTTCGGTTAGGTGCAATTTACGGGTGGTTCGATTGAGTAGGCGCACACCCAACCGTTGCTCCAACGCCTGGAGTCTTCTACTCACTAGCGCGCGCGACACGTCCAGTTCGCTCGCAGCATCAGTGAAACTTTTTAACTCTGCGATTTTGGCGAACAGCACCATGTCGTCTAGAAATTTCATGTGCCTCACTATAAGTCATAAATAGTAAATAGTCTTTTCTACTATTCTGCACAGACTCCTAATGATTCCTCTGAAATACTAGCCCCCAACAATGCGCATGCGTATGGATACCAGGCCGTATGGATACCAGGCCGTATGGATACTCGTTCGTATGGCCTGGCGACGCAACGAAATTGCTGGGTGGTGCGAGCGAAATTTATTGCAGGATCAGATTCAGGGGCAATATTAATGGCAATGACTCAATTGCGGGCTTACCGGTCGATCAAGGTTTGTGGCCGCTCTCTATCAATAAGGGGGGCCGTTTGGGCGGCTCTGGCGGCCCTGGTGGGTAACTCTCTGGCGCCGGCTGCGGTATTGGCGCAAACGGAGCCCAGTCTGGGTACGCTGGAAGAGATTGTGGTTACGGCACGAAAGCGCGAGGAATCCATACAAGATACACCGATCTCCATCACTGCATTTTCGGGTGATGACTTGATATCAAGGCAGCTCGACAATATTGGTCAGATAAGCGAGTCGACGCCAAATCTTATATTCAATGAGCGGGCCGGGCTGAGTGGGAACAGCGGGAGTACGACGGTATTCATTCGAGGTGTCGGGCAACTGGATTTCACGTTGAATGTCGAGGCGGGTGTGGGTATCTACGTGGACGACGTGTATGTGTCGCGCTCCACGGGCGCATTGATTGACCTCTTGGACATCGAGCGTGTGGAAGTTCTGCGGGGGCCACAGGGGACCCTTTTTGGTCGCAATACCACTGGCGGTGCGGT
>Ga0181574_10003533_pt1 | contig 13834 bp, 10 predicted proteins | sample 101ome_24_FD_145600 | JGI IMG/M metagenome (GOLD analysis project Ga0181574, IMG submission 145600) | Coastal salt marsh microbial communities from the Groves Creek Marsh, Skidaway Island, Georgia - 101410AT metaG (spades assembly) | ecosystem: Environmental > Aquatic > Marine > Intertidal zone... | reverse complement strand
AACTTTCCGGCCTCAATGGCATCGCGCATGACCGCCATCAACTCCTGATAAAACGCCAAATTGTGCCAACTCAGCAGCATGGCACCGAGATATTCGCCGCAGCGATTGAGATGATGCAAATAAGCGCGGCTATAGCGGCTCGACGCTTCGCAGGCCATGCCTTCATCGAGCGGGCGCGGGTCGTTGGCATGGCGCGCATTCCGGATATTCACCTTGCCGCGCCATGTATAGGCCGTGCCGTGACGACCGGCGCGGGTCGGCATGACGCAATCAAACATATCGACGCCGCGCGCCACCGCTTCAACCAAATCTTCCGGCGTGCCAACCCCCATAAGATAGCGCGGCTTGTCCCGCGGCAGAACCGGCGTAGTGAAATCCAGCACTTGCAGCATGGTGTCATGCCCCTCACCGACCGCCAAGCCGCCGACAGCGTAACCGTCAAAGCCGATATCTTGCAAAGCGGCAGCGCTTTGATGGCGCAAATCTTCATAAACCCCGCCCTGCACAATGCCGAACAGCGCATCGCCCTGCCCGGCATCATATTCACCAAAAGCTTTTTTACTGCGCTCGGCCCAACGCATGGAAAGCTGCATGGAAGCCTCGGCCTGCTCATGCGTGGCCGGAAACGGCGTGCACTCATCCAGCACCATACGGATATTGGCACCCAGCAGCGTTTGAATTTCAATGCTGCGCTCGGGCGTCAGCATATGTTCACTGCCATCGAGATGGCTTTGAAATTGCACCCCGTCCTCGCTCATTTTCGCCAGCTTTGACAATGACATCACTTGAAAACCACCGCTATCAGTCAAAATCGGCCCGTCCCACTGCATGAAATCTTGAAGCCCACCAAGCGCTGCCACTTCCTCAGCGCCGGGGCGCAGCATCAGATGATACGTATTGCCGAGCACAATATCCGCGCCCAATTCGCGCACTTGGTCAGGATACATCGCCTTCACCGTGGCCGCCGTGCCGACCGGCATGAAGGCCGGTGTGCGAATGGTGCCGCGCGGCGTCTCAATCTCGCCGCGCCGCGCCGTGCCATCTGTGTTTATCAAAGTAAATTTCATGCGCCCTTCCGCTCCAGCAAACAAGCATCGCCGTAAGAATAGAACCGATACGCTTCAGCAATAGCATGGGCATAGGCGGCTTGCATCTCTTCAAGCCCCGAAAAGGCAGAAACCAGCATGAACAAGGTTGAGCGCGGCAGGTGAAAATTGGTTAGCAGCATATCGGCGGCGCGAAACCTATAACCCGGCGAGATGAAAATATCGGTGACATCTTCATAGGGCTGCACAATACCGTCTTCACTTGTTGCGCTTTCAATCAGCCGCAATGAAGTTGTGCCGACACAGACAATGCGCCCGCCGTTTTCCTTGACCTTATTCAAAGCGGCGGCGGTGCCGGGCGTCACTTGGCCCCATTCGCCATGCATTTTGTGGTCTTGGATATTCTCAACTTTGACCGGCAGAAACGTGCCCGGCCCGACATGCAGTGTCACCTCATGAAAGCTCACGCGTTGCCCCTTCAGTGCCTCGACCAGTTCGGGCGTGAAGTGCAGACCGGCAGTCGGCGCAGCGACCGCGCCTTCCTCGCGCGCAAACAAGGTTTGGTAATCATCATTATCTTGCGCGTCAGGCGCGCGTTTTCCGGCGATATAAGGCGGCAGCGGCATAGTGCCAAGCTCAGCCAAGCTGGTTTCCATCGCGTCCGGCGGAAGGTCGAAAACAAGGCGCGCTTCACCTTCTTTGCGTCCAGATACAACCGCAGAAACACCATTAAAATCAATAATATCGCCGTCTTTGACCTTTTTGGCCGGTTTCATAAAGCAGCGCCAATCAACCGGCCCCAATCTTTCGGTCAGGGTAATCTCAATTTTTGCGCCCTCGCCGCCGGTGCGCAAACGCGTGCCGATAAGCCGCGCCGGAATGACTTTGGTGGTATTGACGACAAGCGCATCACCGGCACGCAAAAGCCGCGGCAAGTCGCGCACGCTTTTATCGGCCCTGTCAGCCGCCGCCGGAATGTGCAACAGCCGCGCAGTGTCACGCGGCTGTGCAGGTCTTAAAGCAATCAGACTTTCCGGCAGGTCAAAATCGAAATCATCGACCTGCATGAGCGCTTAGTCTTCCAAACGCATGGAAATAATTTTATCGGGATCGGCCGGCGGTTCCCCTTTGGCAATCGCATCAATATGCTCCATGCCCTCGGTCACTTCACCGAACACGGTATATTGGCCGTTCAGCCATGTTGCATCATCAAAGCAGATGAAGAACTGGCTGTTCGCGCTGTCAGGATGTTGCGAACGGGCCATGCCCAAAGTGCCTCGCTTAAACGGTTCGCTGGAAAATTCAGCGCGCAAATCAGGATAGTCGGATCCGCCCATGCCGGTGCCGGTCGGGTCACCGGTCTGCGCCATAAATCCGTCAATTACGCGGTGAAAAATAATACCGTCATAAAACTCTTCACCAATCAGCGTTTTGATGCGCTCGACATGATTGGGGGCCAAGTCCTCGCGCAGTTTGATTTTCACGGTTCCGGTTTTCAATTCCAACAACATGACTGACTCCTTTTTGCTGGCGGCACGTGCCTTTTCCCACGGCGTAAACGGCACGGCAAGTAAGCCCATCAACACAGACATAGCGATAACGTAACGCATGAGGTTCTCCTGTTAAGTATTTGTATTAATTATAATTCGTCTAAAACCGAGCGTGGCACAAACGGGCTGATATCGCCCCCCATAGCGAGGATTTGACGAACCAAAGTAGAGGAAACAAAGCTGACCTCAGGTGCGGCCGGTAAGAAAACCGTCTCGATTTCAGGTGCCATAGAGCGGTTCATAGAGGTCATTTGTGCTTCATATTCATAATCGGCAGCGGTTCTTAGACCGCGCAGAATAATGTTCGCGCCCTGTTTGCGCGCCACATCGACCAGAAGCTCATCAAAGGCGATGACTTCAAGCTCCACCTTGTTTTGCTTGGCAACTGAGGCTGTCTCGGCCTCAATCATTTTCTGTCGTTGCTCGAAAGAGAATACCGGCGTTTTGGTGGCACTGATACCGATGCCGACAATCAACTTATCGACCAGCCCGAATGAGCGCTTGATAATGTCAACATGCCCGTTGGTAATCGGGTCAAAGCTGCCCGGATATAGCCCTACACGCATTTATCAACTCTCCTCGCCCGTTTCACCGTCATCAGCAGCTTCATCGCTTTCTGCGGGCGCTTCTGCATCGACAACCGCATCTTCGGTTTCAGCTTCGTCATCATCTTCGGAAGCATCCCCCAAATGGGCAACCGATACAACCTTCGCGTCATCATCGGTTTTGAAAATCGTGACACCCTGCGTATTGCGACCGGCAATGCGAATATCATCAATCGGGCAGCGAATAAGCGTGCCGCCATTGGTCACCAACATAATCTGATCGCTTTCCTCAACCGGAAACGCCGCTATCAGGTCGCCATTTCGCTCAGACAGCGTCATGGCGATAATGCCCTTACCGCCGCGCCCTGAAACGCGATATTCATAGGCTGAAGAGCGTTTGCCATAGCCGTTTTCACTGACGGCGAGAATAAACTGCTCTTTCGCGCCCATTTCAGCATAACGCTCCGGTGACAAAGCAACTTCTTCGGTGGTTTCGGTATCCTCATCAACCGCTGCTTCTTCGACAGCCCCGTCTTCTCCGGCCTCGGCACGGCGCATGGCAGCTGCGCGCTTCAGATAGGTTGAGCGTTCCGCCGGTGTCGCATCGCTATGGCGTAAAATGGCCAATGAAATCACGCTGGCCCCATCCTCAAGCTTAATGCCGCGCACGCCGGTTGAATTACGGCTGCGGAACACGCGCACCTTATCGACAGGGAAGCGAATGGCGCGACCGCTGGAACTGGTCAGCAGCACATCATCATCTTCATTGCAGGTTTCAACGCCGATAATGCGCTCACCTTCGCTTGGCTTCATGGCAATTTTGCCATTGCGGTTAATCTGCACGAAGTCAGACAAGTCATTACGGCGCACATTGCCGAGACTGGTAGCGAACATGACATTCAAATCGGCCCAGCTTTCTTCATCAGAGGGCAGCGCCATAATATCGGCAATGGTTTCGCCTTCATCAAGCGGCAGCAGATTGACCAGCGCCTTGCCTTTTGATGTCGGGCTACCGGCCGGCAGCTTCCATACCTTCTTTTTGTAAACAATGCCGGTGGTTGAGAAAAACAGCACCGGCTGGTGCGTATTGGCGACGAAAATCCGGCTGACGAAATCTTCGTCTTTGGTGGCCATACCGGCGCGCCCCTTGCCGCCGCGTCGTTGCGCGCGATAGGTGGAAAGCGGTACACGCTTGATGTATCCGGCATGGCTCACCGTCACCACCATATCTTCCTGCGGTATCAGCGACTCATCGTCAACTTCGCCATCATCTTCAACAAATTCAGAGCGGCGTGGCGTGGCAAATTCTTCGCGCACCGCCGCCAATTCCTCTTGAATAATCGCCATCACGCGGGCGCGGCTGCGCAAAATATCCAGTAAATCAGCAATTTGCTCGCCCAATTCTTTCAACTCATCGCCAATTTCATCGCGTCCCATGGCCGTCAGGCGTTGCAGACGAAGCTCAAGAATTGCGCGCGCTTGTGCCTCGCTGAGGCGATAGGTGCCATCATCGGCAACACGGTGCAGCGGATCATCAATCAATGCGACAAGCTCGGCCACATCTGTCGCCGGCCAATTGCGCTCCATTAATTGCCTGCGCGCCTCTTGCGGTGATGGAGCTTTACGAATAAGCGCAATCACTTCGTCTATATTCGACACGGCAATGGCCAGGCCGACCAAAACATGGGCGCGATCGCGTGCTTTATTCAGTTCAAATTTCGAGCGGCGGGTCACAACCTCTTCGCGGAAAGCGATAAACGCCTCCAGCATTTGCCGCAAATTCATTAATTGCGGACGACCATTATTGAGCGCCAGCATATTGGCGCCGAAACTGGTTTGCAGCTGTGAATAGCGATAAAGCTGATTGAGCACCACATCCGGCACGGCGTCGCGCTTCAACTCCACCACAACGCGCATGCCGTGGCGGTCGCTTTCATCGCGCAAATCAGCAATGCCCTCAATGGTCTTTTCGCGCACCAGCTCGGCAATTTTCTCAATCATTGAGGCTTTATTCACCTGATAGGGGATTTCCGTAATGATAATCGCTTCGCGGTCTTTGCGGATTTCCTCTACCGCTGCACGGCCACGCATAACAATCGAGCCGCGCCCCGTCATCACGGCCGATTTAGAGCCGTTTTGACCGAGAATAAGCGCGCCGGTCGGGAAATCAGGCCCGGGCACGATTTGCAGCAATTCTTCGTCGCTCAGTTCCGCATTAACGATAAGCGCCTGCGCCGCATCAACCAATTCACCCAAATTATGCGGCGGCACATTGGTCGCCATGCCGACGGCAATACCATTGGCACCATTGACCAATAAATTCGGGAAACGCGCCGGCAGAACCACCGGCTCGCGTTCGGAATTATCATAATTGCCCTGAAAGTCGACCGTGTCCTTGTCGATATCCTCAAGCAGTGCCTGCGCCGGTTTGGCCATACGCACTTCGGTGTAACGCATGGCGGCGGGTGGGTCGCCATCGACCGAGCCAAAATTGCCCTGCCCGTCCAGCAGCGGCAAACGCATGGAGAAGTCCTGCTCCATACGCACCAAAGCGTCATAAATCGATTGGTCGCCATGCGGGTGGTACTTACCGATAACGTCGCCAACCACACGGGCAGATTTGCGATAGGGCTTGTTATATTCATAGCCGTTCTCATTCATTGAGAACAAAATACGGCGGTGCACCGGCTTCAGGCCGTCACGCACATCAGGCAAGGCGCGCGAGACAATCACGCTCATCGCATAATCGAGGTAGGAGGTTTTCATCTCCTCCTCAATGCTTATCGGTTCAATATCACCGTCATCTATCGGGGGTTCCGGCGGCTCACCGCCCGCGCCGCCATCATCGCCACCCGCACCTTCTTCGGCGGGGGTTTCTGAGGCTTCTTCTTCGACCGTTTCAGCGTCGATATCGCTCTCGGTTTCGCCTGAATTTTCCGGTTCGTCGGTCAAATTATCGCTTTCACTTAAGCCCATAAATCGGGCTTTTTCAGACTTAAATCATAGCATAAAACAAGGTCACAGCAGAACGAAAAGCATCGCTGTGCACAGCTTTTAAGGCATTGTTTTAATTAGCTTTTAAAGCCTAAAACGGGATGTCGTCGTTGATTTCGCCGCCACCGCCGCCAACCGCTTCCATCGGGGCCGAATCATTGCCGGCTGCTTGGAAATCACCGCCGCCATTACGCGTGTCCAGCATGGTCATGGTGCCACCATAATTTTGCAGCACCACTTCGGTCGTATATCGGTCATTGCCTTTATCGTCTTGCCATTTGCGGGTTTGCAGCTGGCCTTCGAGATAGACTTTCGAGCCTTTTTTCAAATATTGCTCGGCAATGCGGCACAACCCTTCGGAGAAAATCACCACGCGGTGCCACTCGGTCTTTTCACGACGCTCGCCCGAGTTTTTATCGCGCCAGTTCTCACTGGTTGCCACACTCAAATTGACGACGGGGCGACCATCTTTCGTGCTGCGCACATCGGGGTCTGCACCCAAATTGCCGACCAAAATCACTTTATTGACGCTTCCTGCCATGATGTTTCTCCTTCTTGTTCTGTCACACTATGTGAATCGAACATTAACGCCTATCGCTGTCACCCCGCGCATCGTTTAATGCTGTGGATATATCGTCCGCCTCGGTGGGGCGACGAAATGGCCTTTTGTCAAATCCGGAAAGAGGGCTAAATTATAAGGCTATCAGGAAACAACATGGCATCTCGCAAAACCACCAAAGCCCCGCAAGCCAAGCAAATCCGCATTATTGGCGCGCGCGAGCACAATTTGAAAAATGTCTCGCTGGATTTACCGCGCGATAAGCTGATTGTGGTGACCGGCCTTTCCGGCTCGGGCAAAAGCTCGCTGGCTTTTGACACGATTTACGCTGAGGGCCAGCGCCGCTATGTCGAGAGCCTGTCAGCCTATGCGCGGCAATTTCTTGAGATGATGCAAAAGCCCGATGTTGATCAGATTGACGGTCTGTCACCGGCCATTTCGATTGAACAAAAGACGACCTCGCGCAATCCCCGCTCAACCGTCGGCACGGTGACGGAGATTTATGACTATCTGCGCTTGCTCTATGCGCGCGTCGGTATTCCCTATTCACCGGCTACCGGCTTGCCGATTGAAAGCCAGACGGTCAGTGAGATGGTCGATAAGGTGATGGCCTTGCCCGAAGGCACACGGCTCTACCTACTTGCGCCGATTGTGCGCGGCCGCAAAGGCGAATATCGCCGCGATTTTGCCGAATTGCAGAAGCGCGGCTTTCAACGCGTAAAAGTCGATGGCGCGTTTTACGAAATCGGCGAAGTGCCTGCCCTCGACAAGAAGCTGAAGCACGATATTGATGTCGTCGTTGACCGCTTGGTCATCAAACCCGATCTCGGCAATCGCGTTGCCGACTCAATGGAAGTGGCACTTGGCCTGACAGACGGTATCGCCGTGGCGGAAATGGCCGACAAGAAAAAAGATGATGAAGACGCTGAGCGCATCATTTTTTCAGCCCGTTTTGCCTGCCCTGTCTCAGGCTTCACCATTGAAGAAATTGAGCCGCGTCTGTTTTCCTTTAACAATCCGTTTGGCGCTTGCCCTTCATGCGACGGGCTGGGCACACAGTTTTTCATCGACCCGATTGCCGTTGTGCCCGATGGCGGCTTGACGCTCTATAAGGGCGCGATTGCGCCGTGGTCAAAAACCTCTTCGCCCTATTACACTCAAACGCTGGAAGCCATTGCGCGCCATTACGGCTTTAAAATGAGCGATGTTTGGAACGATCTGCCGAAAGAGGCCAAGCAAGTTATCCTTTACGGCACAGGCGATGAGGTCATCACCTTTGAATATGATGACGGCTTGCGCAGCTATAAAACCAAAAAGCCGTTTGAGGGCGTTATTCCCAATCTGGACCGTCGCTATAAGGAAACCGACAGTAATTGGGCGCGCGAAGAGATTGAGAAGTTTCAATCGGTCACCGATTGCGATGCCTGTGGCGGCTATCGCCTGAAGCCCGAAGCGCTGGCCGTGAAAATTGCCGATTTGCATGTCGGCCAAGTGTCGCATATGTCCATTCGCACAGCGGAAGAATGGTTTAACAGGCTTGAGAAAAAGCTGAATGCCAAACAAAAGCAAATTGCGGTGCGGATTTTGAAGGAAATTCGCGAGCGGCTGAGATTCCTCAATGATGTCGGGCTGGAATATCTCACCCTGTCGCGCAATAGCGGCACATTATCTGGCGGCGAAAGCCAGCGTATCCGTCTTGCTTCGCAAATCGGTTCCGGCCTGACGGGTGTCCTTTATGTGCTTGATGAGCCAAGCATAGGCCTGCACCAGCGCGACAATAGCCGCCTGCTTGATACGCTGACGCGCTTGCGCGATCTCGGCAATACGGTGGTGGTGGTCGAACATGATGAGGAAGCCATTATGACGGCTGACCATGTCGTCGATATCGGCCCCGGCGCGGGTATTCATGGTGGCGAGGTGATTGCCGAAGGCACGCCGAAGAAAATCATTTCGACCAAGAAAAGCCTGACCGGCCAATATCTGTCCGGTGCGCTGGAAGTGCCTGTGCCGCAACAACGCCGCGAAACCAATGCGCGCAAATGTATTTCCGTTAAAGGCGCGCGCGGCAATAATTTGAAAAACGTCCATGCAGAAATCCCGCTTGGCACATTTACCTGCGTGACCGGCGTGTCGGGCGGCGGCAAATCAACCTTGCTGATTGATACGCTTTATAAATCACTGGCACGCAAGCTGAACAATGCGCGCGGCTCACCGGCTGAACATGACACGATTGACGGGCTGCATTTGCTCGACAAAGTGATTGATATTGACCAATCACCGATTGGCCGCACGCCGCGCTCCAATCCGGCGACCTATACCGGCGCATTCACCCCGATACGCGAATGGTTTGCCGGATTGCCCGAAGCGAAAGCGCGCGGATATAAGCCGGGGCGTTTTTCTTTCAACGTCAAAGGCGGACGCTGCGAAACCTGTCAGGGCGATGGCGTCATCAAAATTGAGATGCACTTCCTGCCCGATGTTTATGTCGAATGCGATAGCTGCAACGGCAAACGCTATAATCGCGAGACGCTGGAAGTGAAGTTTAAAGACAAATCCATTGCCGATGTGTTGGACATGACGGTTGATGAAGCGTCGGAATTTTTCAAAGCCGTGCCGATGGTGCGCGACAAGATGGTAACGCTGCAGCGCGTCGGCCTCGGCTATATCAAGGTCGGCCAGCAAGCCACCACATTGTCGGGTGGTGAAGCACAGCGCGTAAAGCTGGCCAAAGAACTGTCAAAACGCGCCACAGGTCGCACACTCTATATTCTTGATGAACCGACCACCGGCCTGCATTTCCACGATGTCGCCAAGCTGTTGGAAGTGCTGCACGAGCTGGTCGATAACGGCAATACGGTGGCCGTCATTGAGCATAATCTTGAAGTCATTAAAACCGCGGACTGGATTGTTGATATCGGGCCGGAAGGCGGCGATGGCGGCGGCGAGATTGTCGCCACAGGCACGCCCGAAGACGTCGCCAAAATCAAAAAGAGCTATACGGGGCAATATTTGGCGCGATTGCTGAAGCCGAAAAAACAAGTTGCGAAAAAGGCTGCCGCTGAATAGATTTCAGTTTCCGAACAAAAACAACAAACGGAAACAAAATGACTGTTCATACACCTTTGCGCGCCGATGATGTGCGCCGTTCCTATGCTCGCTGGGCCGGGCATTATGATTTCACCTTCGCTCTTTTCGGGCGCAAATATGTAAAAAAGTCGTCAATCGCCTGAATGATGAGACACATGGCAATCAAGTGCTTGATGTCGGTTGCGGAACCGGCTTGTCGCTGCACTATTTCCGCCCTGACCTGAATGTGACCGGCATTGATATTTCAGACGATATGCTGGCCCGCGCCGAACAACGCGCTCGGCGGCGCAAGCTTAATAATATTGCCGGACTGCACATTATGGACGCAGGCAACATGCAATTCGCAGACAATCAATTTGACGGCGTGCTGGCCACTTTCGTCATGTCCGTTGTGCCCGATCCGTCCCAAGTTTTGGCCGAAATATCGCGCGTCACCCGCCCCGGCGGTCGGTTTTTCTGTTCAACCATTTCCGCGCCGATGAGGAAGACAATCGCGTATTGGCACTCGCCGAGCGCGCCATGGCACCGGCGTCGCGCGAAGTCGGCTTCCATTCCGACTTCTGCCGCTCACAGCTGGATTTCGGAACCGGCAACCTCCAACTGACGGAAGAAGCCTGCCTCGGCCCGCTCGATATGTTCACCCTGCTGGTGCTCAAAAAAGCCGCATCGCAAATTTAGAGCAAACGCTTCCACTCCTCTGCTAAACCGTGTATTTGAAGCGCATGAGTGATGTGCTTCACATTATTGGCGGCGGTTTGGCCGGTTCCGAAGCGGCGTGGCAAGCTGCTGAGGCCGGTGTTCAAGTGGTGCTGCATGAAATGCGCCCCGTGCGCAAAACCGATGCCCATGTCACGGACGGGCTGGCCGAGTTGGTCTGCTCCAATTCTTTTCGTTCCGACGACGCCGAAACCAATGCGGTCGGTCTGCTGCATGCCGAATTGCGCGACAGCGAAAGCCTGATTATGGCCAGTGCTGACGCGCATCAAGTGCCGGCGGGTGGCGCGCTGGCGGTTGACCGCGAGGCGTTTTCGCAAGCCGTTACAGCGAAAATCGAAGCGCATCCGAATATTACGATTGAACGCGAAGAAGTGACGGATATTCCGGCCGATTGGCAGCATGCGATTGTCGCCACCGGCCCGCTTACCTCGCCCGCTTTGTCGGAAGCTATCGGCAAAATGACAGGTAGCGACAAGCTGGCTTTTTTCGATGCCATTGCGCCGATTGTTTATCATGACAGCGTCGATATGGATATTTGCTGGCACCAGTCGCGCTATGGCAAACTCGGCCAATTGGTTGGTATAGGCGGCTTCGGCAAGGATTACATAAATTGCCCGATGGACGAAGCGCAATATAACGCCTTTCTTGATGCGCTGATTGAAAGCGACACGGCAGACTTCAAAGAATGGGAAGAAAACACGCCTTACTTTAATGGCTGCTTGCCGATTGAGGTAATGGCGGCACGTGGACGCGAAACGCTGCGCCACGGCCCCATGAAACCGCGCGGCCTGACCAATGCCCATAATCCTGAGGTCAAACCCTATGCAGTCGTTCAGCTGCGGCAAGATAATGCGCTCGGCACGCTGTTTAATATGGTTGGCTTTCAGACCAAGCTGAAATATGGCGCACAGACAGATGTGTTTCGCCTAATACCGGGGTTGGAAGATGCGCGCTTTGCCCGTCTTGGCGGCTTGCATCGCAATACTTTTCTCAACAGCCCGAGCTTGTTGGATCAAGAGTTACGCCTGAAAAATGCGCCGAATATCCGTTTTGCCGGACAAATCACCGGCGTTGAGGGTTATGTAGAAAGCACCACTATCGGGCTGATGGCCGGGCGCTTTGCGGCAGCGCAAATACAGGGCCGTGCGATTGCTGCGCCGCCCGTGACAACGGCTTTTGGGGCGCTGCTGGCGCATATCACCGTGAATGCCGATGCCAAAACTTTCCAACCGATGAATGTCAATTTCGGACTGATGCCGGATGTCGGCACCCTACCTGCGCCCGTCGGAGACGACGGCAAAAAATTGCGCGGCAAGCTGCGTATGCAAGCCAAAAAGCAAGCGCGGCAACGCGCCTTTACCAGTCGCGCACGGTCAGATTTCGAAAGCTGGCATCAAGCCGGTTAAACTTCCGCCACCTGCTGCCGTGTCGGCTCGTGCGAGCTTTCGATAAACGGGCGCAACTCTTCCAAATCAACATAAGTGTCGGCTTGCCGCTTCAATTCATTGGCAATCGATCCCTCGGATGAGACAACGGTGACGCGCTTGCCGCGCTCTTGCAGTTTTTCAATGGCATAGCGAAAATCGCCATCGCCGGAAAACACCACAATATGGTCGAGGTTCTCACTAATCGCCATCATATCGACAATCATCTCGCCATCCATATTGCCTTTCAGCACCGCCTCGCCCGAACTGTCGATGAAATCTTTAGACGGTTTGCTGACCACGGTGAAGCCGTTATATGCCATGAAGTCCAAGCGGCGATGGATGCGGTGCACCAATTCGGCGCGCTCTTCCGAGCCGTCTTCTTTCGGTATCGATTCATAGTGGTAAATCCGCAAGAAAATGCTTTCACCATTATTCTTTCGGAAATATTCGAGTAGTCTTACGTCATCGACATACATATTAATGCTTTGTTTCGAACGCCGAAAATTGGCGCTGTCGATAAAAACGGCAAACCGCTCATTAGGATAAAAATCAAGCATAAGTGTTCCCTTTATTATTTTTTTAGAACCCCTCTAGCCCAGCCCGAAAAAGCCGATAAGTGCAAATCACAAGCGACCGGTTAATGCCATTTTAAGTAAAATAAGCTGATAAATCAGTAAGCTACGCTGTTGCGGAAATCGAGCCGCTTGCCGCCGCGCGAGGCCGATCGGCAGAAAAACCGGAAGCAGGCACTTGCGCTGTCGGCGCGGCAATTTATTGAAAGCGCGCGTTGCCTCTACCAACAGCGTGTGCGCGCGCGCAGCTACCTCATCAGCGCCGGTTGAAACAAGACGCAACAACTCAAAACCCGTGCCGGCATTTTCGAGCAATCTATCGGGCGCATTTTCACCGCATATGTCGCAAGCCAAACGCATCAGCGCCGGGCCGACCGCCTGCGCTTCGGCCTGCAATTCATCAATATTGCGCGTGCCTTCCGGCAAAGCCGCTTCACGCCCGTCAATCAGCGGCAAAACCTTGTTTTTGGGCAAGGGATTGACAAGCAGCGCTTCTCCAATCGGCGTGCCGCGACCATCGCCATTGGCGACCGCATCAAACAAATCGCGCCACCATTGCAAACGAATGGCACCGACCATCGGGTCAGAAACCGAGGCGGGAATGCGGGCTATATCGGCATAGAGATGATAAAGCGTCAGCAGCGCGCCTCGTTTCTCGGCCGGAGCGAACAAATGGCAAAGATAGAGGTCGCCATCAAGACCACGCAATTCTTGCCTTAAGAGTTCTTCGTCCATGTTAACGCTTCCGCTAAAGAAAAGGGCCGCACAAATGGCGGCCCCTCCTCCATATTTCTTGCCGCTTAGTAAATATTCTGAGCGGACACCATGGCAAACAGCATCGGCACTGACAACATTGTGTTGGTGCGCGAGAACAGCATGGCCGTGCGCGCCGAAGCGGCTTTTTCATCAGCGCTGGCCTCGACAATACCAAGGGCTTTTTTCTGGTTAGGCCAAATAACGAACCAGACATTGAACCACATGATGATGCCAAGCCACATGCCGATACCAATGGCAATGTTTTTCGGAACGGCAAAGTCGTTCATCGCACCGAGCGCCAGTGCGTCGTGGATGTAACCGTTAATGTAACCAAGGATGAGGCCGGTGACCAAAGTTGCCATAGCGGCCCAACGGAACCACCAAAGCGCGGCAGGGGCAATGACTTTGCCAATAGCCGGCTTTTGCTCGTCCGGAATATTCGGCATGTTTGGGATTTGCACAAAGTTGAAATAGTAAAGCAGACCAATCCACATAATGCCGCTCAATACGTGCAGCCAACGGAACAAAAAGGCCCAGAATGTCGTGTCAAACGTGCCACCGCTATTGAGATACATAAGCTT
>Ga0181574_10003531_pt1 | contig 13839 bp, 10 predicted proteins | sample 101ome_24_FD_145600 | JGI IMG/M metagenome (GOLD analysis project Ga0181574, IMG submission 145600) | Coastal salt marsh microbial communities from the Groves Creek Marsh, Skidaway Island, Georgia - 101410AT metaG (spades assembly) | ecosystem: Environmental > Aquatic > Marine > Intertidal zone... | reverse complement strand
TGCCAGTGGCATATGAATCAAGTTCGGCCTCGATCGCCTGCCGGTCAAGCGGTGGCTGATTGACCGCCATTGCGCCTTGCAACGGCAATAGCCAACGATGCCATGCAATACTATCGGGCATGGTGGTTGGGCTGGCAATTGGGCTGGCTTTGGCCGATTGCGATTTTGACGATCCTAGATCTAAAATTTTGGTCATTTTTTATCACCTGATCGCAATGGCGGCAAAGCCGGGTCATGGCGCAATGCCTTAAGCCGGTAAAGCATATCCAACGCCTCACGCGGGGTAAGGCTATCGGGTTGCATTTCATCGAGCGCGGCGCCGATTTCATCTGGCGTCACTGGCGTTTCTGGCGCTTTGCTTTGATAGTCAAATAGCGGCAGATTATCGGCCATCAACCCAGCATCAACCGCGCCATGTTGGCCGGTTTCAAGTTCGCCTAAAATGGTTTCGGCACGGCCAAGGACCGCGGCTGGCAATCCGGCAAGCCGAGCCACATGAACGCCATAAGACCGATCCGCCGAACCGGCAACAACCTGATGCAAAAACACAATTGAGCCCTGCCATTCGCGAACCTGCATTGCATGGCAACGAAGCTGGTCGAGGGATTTTTGAAGATGCGTCAATTCATGATAATGCGTTGCAAACAGCGTTCGGCAAGCGCTGGCATCATGCAGATATTCAAGCGTTGACCAAGCAATCGCCAAGCCATCATAAGTGGCCGTGCCACGACCAATTTCGTCAAGAATAACCAATGATCGATTGGTGGCACGATTCAAAATTGCCGCGGTTTCAACCATCTCAACCATGAAGGTCGAACGGCCACGCGCCAGATCATCGGCCGCACCAACGCGGCTGAACAAACGATCAACAAGCCCAATAACCGCTTTTTCAGCAGGAACATAAAGCCCTGCCTGCGCCATGATCGCAATATGCGCATTCTGTCGCAAAAAGGTGGATTTTCCGGCCATGTTAGGGCCGGTCAAAAGCCATAGACGCCCATTATCCAGATTGCAATCATTGGCAATAAAGGGGGTTTGCGAATCAAGCATCGGCTCGATCACCGGATGGCGACCCTTGGTAATGTTCAATACCGGTTCGGCAACCAATTGTGGGCGGCAATAATGATTCGCTGTCGCCAGCTGCGCTGCGGCGGTTGCAACATCAATTTCGGCAAGCGCGCGCGCCGCACTGCCAAGGTCATGTGCCGCCTGCAAAACCAATGACCGCAACCGGTCAAATATTTCCAATTCAAGTGCCAGCGCACGATCGGCCGCGCTGGCCATATCGCGTTCCATTTGCGCCAGCTCGGTCGTGGTAAACCGCACCGCCTGCGCGGTGGTTTGCCGATGGATAAAGATTTCATGATCCATCAATTTGCCAGCATGATTGCTTCGCACGTCAATATGATAGCCAAGAACATTATTATGTTTGATCTTTAGCGAGGCTATACCAGTTTCATCAACATAGCGGCTTTGCAAGGCAACAATTAACCGGCGGCTTTCATCACGAAGCCCGCGCAAATCATCAAGCGCAAGATCATAGCCTTGACGGATAAAGCCGCCATCACGCGCCAAAAGCGGTAATTCATCTGCCAGCGCAGGCGTCAATTCATCGCTTAGCCCGCGCGGACACAACATCATATCAAGGCAATCCGGCAAGCCATCGGGCAAGGCAATTCCACCCATGCCCTTTGCCGCAACCGCCTTTATCTGCGCGGCGATCTCGCCAGCACCATCAAGCCCATTGGCAATATTCGCCAAATCACGCGGGCCGCCATGACCAAGCGATAGGCGCGATAGAGCGCGTTCAATATCGGGCTGAATCCGAAGCTGTGATCGCACCTTATCGCCACAAGCCGGCTCGGCCAGAAACCAGCTCACCAGATCAAGCCGTGACTCGATCGCCGCAACATCAAATAGCGGCGCAGCAAGCCGTTCGCCAAGAAGCCGCCCGCCAGCCGCAGTCAAGGTACGATCGACCGCATGAAGCAGGCTGCCGCGCCGTTCACCGGTCAAAGTGCGCGATAATTCCAAAGACCGCCTTGTTGCCGGATCAATTTCCATAAAGCCAGCATCACTGACCGCGGTCAGTGGCAAAAGCCGCGGCATATTGCCAACCTGTGTTGCCTCAAGATAGCCAAGAAGCGCCCCGCCGGCCGACAGCATGGCACGGCTGAAATGCCCCATGCCGTCCAGACTTGCAACCTGATAGAAACGTTCAAGTGCCTGTCTGGCGCGCGTCGAATCAAATAACGATGCCGCCTGTTCGGTTGCACAGATTTGGCTAGCCTCGAACCAATCGGGAAGATCAAACCCCTGCGGATAAATCAATTCTGCCGGATCAAGGCGCGCAAGCAGGGTTTCAAGACCATCATCGGCCATTTCTTGAACCAAAAAATCACCTGTCGACATATCAGCCCATGCCAAAGCCAGCTGGGTTTCTGCCCGGCCAAGCGCAACAAGATAATTATGCGCCCGCGCTGGCAACAATTCATCTTCGGTCAGCGTGCCAGGAGTCAGCACCCGTACCACATCACGTTTTAGCGGGCCTTTGCCGCCGCGCTGTTTTTGTTCTTGTGGATCTTCGGTTTGCTCGCAAATCGCCACCCGGTGACCAGCGCGGATCAATTTTGCCAGATAGCCATCAACCGAATGAACCGGAACGCCGCACATTGGCACATCAAGCCCATCTTTGCTGCCGCGTTTTGTTAGCGTAATGCCAAGCTGTTTGGCGGCGATTTCGGCATCGTCAAAAAACATCTCATAGAAATCGCCCATCCGGTAAAAAAGCAAAGAATCAGGATGCGATTCCTTGACGCGCAAATATTGCGCCATCATCGGGGTCGGCGCTTTCACTTTTGGCGCATTTGCTGTAGAAGATTGAGATGTCATAGCGTTTTGACATTGCCCCAACTTGATCTTTAGAACAAGATCGAACCGGTTCTGGTCGAACGTTATGGATAATTATTCTTGTGTTGGTTTGTATCAGACTGAAATTTTTACCCACATGGCCGTTTTTGAACGCCGTAAAAAAGTATTTGAGACATGACAGATAAAGATAAACTTCTTGATGCTGAAGCCCTTGCCTTTCACGCCAATGGCCGCCCCGGAAAATTCCAAATTGCCGCGACCAAGCCGCTGACAAGCCAGCATGATTTATCGCTTGCCTATTCGCCAGGTGTGGCCGCGCCATGTCTTGAAATCGCTGCTGATATCAATACGGCCTATGATTACACCAATAAGGGCAATCAGATTGCCGTTATCTCGAACGGCACTGCGGTTCTTGGTCTTGGCGATATCGGCGCGGCGGCGGCGAAACCCGTCATGGAAGGCAAGGCTGTTCTTTTCAAGAAATTTGCCGATATTGACGGTATCGATCTGGAATTAAACACAACCGACACTGACGCTTTTGTCAGCGCGGTCGAGTTAATGACGCCAACCTTTGGCGGGATTAATCTTGAAGATATCAAGGCACCTGAATGTTTTGTGATTGAGCAACAGCTTCGTGACAAGCTGGATATTCCGGTTTTCCATGATGATCAGCATGGCACCGCGATTATTGTTGCTGCGGGTCTGATCAATGCGTTTCACCTGACCGGTCGTGACATGAAAAGCGTCAAGATTGTTGGCAATGGCGCCGGTGCTGCCTCGATTGCCTGTGTTGAATTGCTGAAAATCATGGGGGTTCCAGCCGATAACATCATCATCTGTGACCGCTCTGGCCCAATTTACAAGGGCCGTGAAGGGTCCATGAACCAATGGAAATCGGCACATGCAGCCGATACTGATGCCCGCAGCCTTGAAGATGCGCTTGTCGGGGCGGATGTTTTCCTTGGCCTGTCATCAGGTGGTGCCTTGACCAAAGGCATGGTTGAAAAAATGGCACCACGGCCGATCATCTTTGCCATGGCCAATCCGGTTCCGGAAATCTGGCCAGCCGAAGCCAAAGAGGTGCGCCCCGATGCGATGATCGCAACCGGACGGTCGGATTTTCCAAATCAGGTGAATAACGTTCTTGGCTTTCCTTATATTTTCCGTGGTGCGCTTGATGTTCGCGCCAGTAAAATCACCGAAAATATGAAAATCGCGGCGGCAAATGCACTGGCGATGCTGGCGCGTTAAGATGTGCCCGATGCGGTGGCTGATGCCTATGGTGGCCAATCGCTTGCCTATGGTGACGATTACATCATCCCGACACCTTTTGATCCGCGCCTGATTGTGGCCGTATCGTCAGCCGTTGCCGAAGCGGCAATGAATGATGGCGTTGCTCGCCGGCCAATTGATGATCTTGATGAATATCGCCGGTCATTATCGGCACGTCTCGATCCAACCGCAGGTGCCTTGCAATCTATTTTCGAACGCGTTAGCGCCAATAAAAAACGCATCGTCTTTGCCGAGGGTGAAGAAGAGCGGGTGATCCGTGCCGCGCTGGCATTCCGCGATGCCGGTTATGGCTATCCAATCCTTCTTGGCCGCGAACATCGGGTCAAGGAAACGATCCAGCGTCTTAGTCTTGATGGTGCCGAAGATTTACCAATTACCAATGCCAAGATATCCGAACATCTGACCGAATATACCGATCTGCTTTACAGCAAGCTTCAACGCCGCGGATCGCTTTACCGCGATTGCCAGCGCATGGTGAATCTTGATCGCAATGTCTTTGCGGCCTGTATGGTTAGCTGTGGCCATGCCGATGCGCTTGTGACCGGGGTAACCCGCGCTTTTCAACCAAGCCTAGCGCATATCCGCCGGGTCATTGATGTTGCCGAAGGCAGTAAATTCATGACCACCTCGATGATTATTTCCAGAGGCCGCACGGTTTTTGTTGGTGATATTGCCGTGACCGAACGTCCTGATGCTGAAGAAATGGCTGATATTGCCGTTGCCTTGGCTGCCAAGGCGCGTCAAATGGGCCATACGCCGCGTGTTGCCATTTTGTCATTCACCAATTTTGGCAATCCAGAATCACGCACCAGTGTCGAGGCGCGTCGTGCGGTTGAAATTTTGCAAAACCGTGATGTCGGGTTTGAATTTGACGGTGAAATGACTGGAGATATCGCACTTGATTATGATTTGATGAAGTCACGCTATCCCTTCTGTAACCTGACCGGACCTGCAAATATTCTGGTAATGCCCGGGCTGCATTCAGCCAATATTTCTTTCAAATTGGTGCATCAGCTAGGCAATGTTTCGGTGATTGGGCCAATTATGATTGGCGGCGCGCATCCGTTCCAGATTGTGCAGATGGGCGCATCGGTTAGCGATATCGTGCAAACCGCCGTGCTTGCCGCACATGACGCCATTCGCTAGCGCAAGGGCAAGAAAAGGCCGCTAAAAACTGGCCGCAAGCTGTTTTAGATCGGTTTGCGGCCGCGCACCGATGTGCGAGATAACCTCACCTGCGGCAAGGCTGGCAAGCCGGCCTGACTGCAAAAGATCAAATCCATTCGTGCGGCCAAACAAATAGCCGGCGGCAAATAAATCACCAGCACCAGTTGTATCAATCACCGGCCCTTGCGGCATGGCGGGGATTTCGTGATGGTCAGCGCCTGCGCCAATAAAGGCACCGGCTGGCCCGCGTGTAACCACCACCTCGTCAACTTTGCCAGCCAAGGCAGCAATGGCATCTTGGCTGCTTGATTGATTTAGGCTGGCGACCTCGTCTTCATTCCCAAACAAGATCGAGATATGATCGGCAATAAAGCTGGATAGCGCCGCGCGGTGCCGTTCGGCACACCATGGATCCGACAGTGATAGCGCCAGCCTGACATCATGCTTTTCGGCAAGACGCGCCGCCTCGGCAAAAATGGCAGGGCCATTTGGCGCATCAAAAAGATAGCCTTCAAGATAAATAATTTTTGCCGATGCGGCATCAGCAAGCGCAAGATCGCCAGCTTCAAATTCGATGCTGGCACCAAGAAACGTATTCATTGATCGCGCCGCATCGGGCGTCACAAGAATGATTGATGATGCGGTTGGTGATCCGCTGCTGGCTGGCGGTTGATCAAAACCGACACCGGCTGCCTTGATATCATGCCGGAACGCCGCGCCAAGATCATCATCATGGACGCGGCCAATGAAATTTGCCGATCCGCCAAAGGCAGCAACGCCAACCGCCGTATTGGCCGCCGATCCCCCCGAAATCAATTGCGGCGAGCCGATCTTGTCAAGCGCGGCGTAAAGCCTTGCTGACCCAGCCGCATCAAGAAGCGTCATCACCCCTTTTTCAATGCCGTTCGTCTGCAAAAAATCATCTCCACATTGCCCAAAAATATCAACAATGGCATTGCCAACCGCCAGCACATCAAGAGATTTTACCCGCATCACCGCATCCTCATTCCAAATTCTGCGACGCGACATTAGGCCGGACATGATCGAAGAACAAGGGCAATGGCAATCAAAACCCAAAAGAGTTCGTGCAAAGACCGGCTTTTTCAGCTAGACCCTAGGCCGTCATTATTGCTAACGCGGTGCGAAATATGCGTCACTTACATTTTTATCTGTTTGGGTTTGCCGCGCTTGTTGCAGCGTGCCAGCCGGTGACGCCAACCACGGTCAATAGCAAAGCAGCCCCCACGATTACCGTCGCCCCTGAAGGTCAAACCGACATTGACCTTGTTGTCAGCACTGTCACGAAAACTGCCGATGGCGCGGCTGGTGCGGTTAATAGTGCTGGCTCGGGCACCGATGACAACACCAAAGACACCAAAGACACGGAAATCGCCGCCATTCCGGCAACGCCGCCCGTTCAGCCAACGCCCGTTCAGCCAGTGAAAGTTCAGCCGCCATTTCGTCCCAAAGCGATGATCGGATCAGCATCAATCATTTTGGTTCGCGATCTTGGCATTGCGAATATGATCCGGCAGGAAGGCCCGATTGAAATCTGGCAATATCGTTTTGCCGAATGTGTTGTTGATTTCTTTTTCTATCCAGCAAGCCAAGGATCATCGCAATTGATCATTAAAGATTGGGATATGCGAAGCGCGGTGATTGGCGGCAGAGTTAACGAAGGCAAATGTCTTGCGGCGATGGATCAGCAGCATCAAAAGCTAGTTGCCGGATCATAAATAGCCCCCTCCGCCAGTTTAAATGCGCCAGTTCAAATACGCCAGTTCAAATGCGCCAGCTCAAAATGCTGGCTTATAAAGTCTTGGCTTTGAAAAGACATAGATCGGCAATCACACAATCGGCACAATAAGGTTTGCGCGCCTTGCAGACATAACGCCCGTGAAGAATCATCCAGTGATGCGCGTCCTTTTTCCAGCGGTCAGGCACGCGGCGAAGCAGTTCCTTTTCAACCGCATCAGGGGTTTTGCCGGGTGCCATACCGGTGCGATTGCCAAAGCGAAAAATATGCGTATCAACGGCGATTGTTGGCTCGCCAAAAGCTTCGTTCAAAACCACATTTGCCGTTTTCCGGCCAACCCCGGGCAACGCCTCAAGCGCGGCACGATCCTGCGGTACCTCGCCATCATGCTTATCAAGCAGGATTTGCGATAATTTAAACACATTCTTGGCCTTGGTATTAAACAGGCCAATCGTGCGGATATGATGACTGATCCCGTCACTGCCAAGCGCCACCATTGCCGCTGGTGTGTTGGCGGCGGCAAACAGGCCTTTGGTTGCTTTATTCACCCCAACATCGGTTGCCTGTGCTGAGAGGACAACCGCCACAAGAAGCGTAAAAGGATCGGTAAAATCAAGTTCGGTTTGCGGATCAGGTTGAATTTGCGACAAACGTTCAAAGCAAATATCGATTGCCGCTAGTTTCATTTTTACCGGCATGATCAGCCTTTCAGCACATCCGTCATATCGTAAAATCCAGATGAGGCCGTTGCCGCAAACCGCGCGGCGCGAATGGCACCACGGGCAAAAATAGCGCGGTCAGTTGCGCGATGCGAAATTTCCACACGTTCGGCATCACCATAGAAAATCACCGAATGTTCGCCCGCTACATCACCGCCCCGCAAAACAGCAAAACCGATATCACCCGGTTTGCGCGCACCGGTCTGGCCTTTTCGAACCATATCGGCAACATCATCAAGCGCAACACCACGTCCCTTTGCCGCCGCTTTGCCAAGCGCGAGCGCGGTTCCTGATGGCGCATCAACCTTATGGTGATGATGCGTTTCCAAAATTTCGATATCCCATCCGTCAGTTAGCTTGGCCGCCACTTCTTCAACAAGTTGGGTCAGCAAAGTGACACCAACCGATGTATTGGCGCAATAGATAATCCTATTGTCTTTTGCCAGTACTTTCAGCGCCGCTTCTTCTTCGGCGTCAAGACCCGTTGTGCCAATCACCATGGCGGTGCCTTTTGCCGCGGCAAGGCCGGCATGGTGAAGGCTTGCCGCCGGGCTGGTAAAATCAATCACAACATCAGCCAAGCCAAACAGCGTTTCAGGGTCACTGCCAATCATCACCCCATTCGCACCAATTTGCGCCACCTCACCAGCATCACGCCCGATAAAGGGGCTGTCAGGCACGTCAGTCGCGGCAACAAGTTCAAGATCAGGCGCGGCGGCAATCGCGCGAATCAACATCCCGCCCATGCGCCCAGCGCTTCCCGGAATTGCAATTTTAATCATGATCCTGCCTCGATTCCTGACGGCGGCGCCTTATCGGCGCATCGTGTCTTTGCCTGCTATCGGTTATCTTTGTTGTTGGCGTTATTATAGGCGGCTTCACCCGCACGCCGCCAGCATATAAATAGCAGGCATGGTTGGGCAAGCCCTCAAATGATATCCGTGCCCAAACGGCATCCGATCAAAAGGCATGTTTGCGGGATTAGCGGCTCAGTAATCGGGCAGAATTAGCTATCCGCCCATATGCGTTTGACGCGTTCTAGAAAGCTTGATGATTCAGGGCTGGTATTGCCTGAATTTGAAAAAGCCTCAAGAAGCTCTTTTTGCTTTTTGTTGAGATTGGTTGGTGTTTCTACCTGAACTTCGATGATCTGATCACCCGGATTGCCGCGCCGCAAGGCAGGCATGCCTTTGCCCCGCATGCGGAATTTACGCCCCGATTGCGTACCAGCCTCGATCGTTAAACGTGCCATTTTCCCTTCAAGCGTTGGTACATCAATGCTGCCACCAAGCGCGGCAACGGTCATTGGCAAAGGAATACGCGCATGCAGATTGCCGCCATCACGGGCAAAGATTGGATGAGGGTCAACATTGACGAAAATATAAAGATCACCTGCCGGCCCGCCACGAAGCCCGGCTTCGCCCTTGCCCGAAAGCCTGATACGGGTGCCAGTATCAACACCGGCCGGAATCGAAACCGCCAATGTTTTGGCGCGTTGAACACGGCCTTCACCGCCGCAGGTGCGGCACGGGTCAGAAATGACCTGCCCCATGCCCTGACAGGCATGACAGGTGCGTTCAACAGCAAAAAAGCCCTGCTGCGCCCGAACCCGACCAGCACCACCACATGTTCCACAGGTGCTTGGCTTGCTGCCATCAGCCGCGCCACTGCCTGAACAGCCATCACATTCAGACGGTACCGTGATTGAAATATCCTGCTGCAATCCGGTAAAGGCATCTTCAAGCGAGATTGACATATCATAGCGAAGGTCATTGCCACCCTGATTGCGCTGCCGCCCGCTACCGCCGCCCGAAAATTCGGAAAACATCTGATCGAAAATATCGGAAAAGCCGCCGCCGCCAAAGCCCCCACCACCAGCGGATTGGTCAAAAGCGGCATGACCCATCCGGTCATAGGCAGCGCGTTTTTGCGGATCTTTTAAAATATCATAGGCTTCATTGGCTTCCCGAAACCGGTCTTCAGCCGCATTATCGCCCTGATTACGATCAGGGTGATTCGTCATCGCAAGCTTGCGAAATGCCGCCTTTATAGCCTTGTCGTCAGCGTCTTTTTCAACACCCAATACGTCATAGTAATCGCGTTTGCTCATGCCTGCCACTTTTGTCGTGAAAATTCAAAAAACCGGAGCCAATCATGGCTCTGGCTTTTTTGTTTTGGCTTATTTGCTTTTCTTTTTGCCGTCATCTGAATCGGCGTCAACCTCTTCAAATTCGGCATCAACAACCGATTCATCATCACTGGCCTCACCAGCATTGCCATCGGCATCAGCTTCAGCCTGATAGGCGGCCTCGCCCATCTTCATCATCACTTTTGACAATTCAGCTGATTTTGATGAAATCGCTTCCATATCGTCACCATCAAGGGCTTCACGAAGTGCCTCAATTCCGGCTTCGACTTCAGCTTTTGCCTGTGGATCGGCCTTGTCACCAAGATCATCAATGGCTTTTTCAGCACCATGAACCAACGCTTCACCCTGATTGCGGGTTTCAACTTCGGCACGGCGTTCTTTATCAGATTCGGCATTGGCCTCGGCTTCGGCAACCATCCGTTCGATTTCGCCATCGTCCAATCCGCCCGATGCCTGAATCCGAATTTCCTGTTCCTTGCCAGTGGCCTTGTCTTTCGCGCTGACCTTTACAATGCCGTTGGCATCAATATCAAACGTTACCTCAATCTGTGGCACACCGCGCGGGGCAGGTGAGATGCCTTCAAGATTGAACTGGCCAAGCGCTTTGTTATCAGCGGCCATTTCGCGCTCACCCTGACAAACCGAAATGGTTACCGCTGATTGGTTATCATCAGCGGTTGAAAAGACCTGGCTTTTCTTTGTTGGGATGGTTGTGTTGCGATCGATCAGGCGAGTAAATACGCCACCAAGCGTCTCGATTCCAAGCGACAAAGGCGTGACATCAAGCAACAGCACATCTTTTACATCACCTGTCAAAACACCAGCCTGAATCGCTGCACCAGAGGCAACAACTTCGTCCGGATTCACGCCGCGATGCGGCTCGGTACCAAAGAAGTCTTTGACCTGTTCGATGATTTTCGGCATGCGAGTCATGCCGCCAACAAGAATCACTTCATCAATTTCTGACGCGTTGATGCCAGCATCTTTCAATGCCGCTTTACATGGCTCCATCGTGCGGGCAATCAAACCGCTAACAAGCTGTTCAAGCTTGGCACGGGTCAATTTGACATTCAAATGTTTCGGGCCGGTCGCATCGGCGGTGATGAATGGCAAATTCACATCAGTCTGAATCGAAGATGACAATTCAATCTTTGCTTTTTCAGCCGCCTCTTTAAGACGCTGCAAAGCCAATTTGTCACCGCGAAGATCGATACCATCACTCGATTTGAATGAGTCAGCCAGAAATTCAATGATGGCATGGTCAAAATCTTCACCACCAAGGAAGGTATCACCATTGGTTGATTTCACCTCGAAAACACCATCGCCAACCTCAAGGATCGACACGTCAAACGTACCACCACCAAGGTCATAAACCGCAACAATGCCTGATTCCTTGCGATCAAGGCCATAAGCAAGCGCGGCGGCTGTCGGCTCATTGATAATCCGCAACACTTCAAGACCGGCAATTTTGCCAGCATCTTTGGTGGCCTGACGCTGGGCGTCATTGAAATAGGCCGGAACCGTGATCACCGCCTGTGTGACGGTCTCGCCAAGATAAGCCTCGGCATCTTCTTTCAGCTTGCGAAGCACAAAGCTGGAAATCTGGCTTGGTGAATATTCTTCACCTTCAACCTTTACCCAAGCATCACCGTTTTTGGCGCCAACAAGTTCAAATGGCACCAGATCGGCAAATGCCTTTGTGGACTTATCCTTGAACCGGCGGCCAATCAAACGCTTGATCGCAAAAAGTGTGTTTTCCGCGTTTGTAACACCTTGGCGTTTTGCGGCCTGACCTACCAGACGCTCACCATTTGCAAAGGCCACCATTGATGGTGTGGTTCGTGCGCCCTCGGCGTTTTCAATCACCCGTGGCTCGGATCCATCCATAACGGCAACACAGGAATTTGTCGTTCCCAAATCAATACCAATAACTTTCGCCATATCTAAAGCTCCTTTCCCTGACCACTCACTGTCTTACCTTTTGGGGTGACGTTGATTGAGTAGCCCTTTAAGACATTCCGTTCCCGTAAGGCGGGGCGTAACCGGCCTTTGGCTGACCGATTTTGTCACTGCTGTTCAACTATCTATCGTCCATATAGGACTTATTATTTCGGTTACAAGAGGGGAATCATCAAACAGAAAAAACTGTCAAAAAGGATCATGGCCACGATTGCGGCTAATCCCTGTCCACCCCCCTTTATTTGTCTTTAGTTTCGTCTTTCTTCACAAAAATCATGTGTTAATTCTGGGTCTTATTTTGTATCTATTCGTCGGTTTTTGGTTGGTCATTGCCGGTTGCACTAGCCGCATCGCCTGTTTTTGAAACCCCAACCATGGCTGGGCGTAACAGCCGGTCATGAAGAACATAGCCATGCTGGACAACTTCAAGAACCATGCCGCTTGGCTGGTCATTAGTTGGCACTTCAAACATTGCCTGATGTAAATTATAGTCAAATTTCTCGCCAAGCGGCTCAACACGCTTAATGCCATGTTTTTCAATAACTGATTGAAGCTCGGTCCAGCTAAGCTGGATACCGGTAATCAGCGATTTCACGGTTTCATCGGCTTGATCAAGATTTTCTGGCGCTGATTCGACAACACGCGCCAGATTATCAATGGCGCCAACAAGGTCACGCGCAAATGGCGTATGGCCATATTTACGAACATTGGCAGCTTCGCGCTCGCTTCGGCGGCGCATATTTTCCGTATCGGCCAAGGCCCGCAATAGTTGATCTTTCAATTGATCGCGTTCAGCAGTCATGGCTGTTAACGGGCCTTGCACATCGGCATCACCCTTGGTTTCGGCACCAGCGGCGGCAAGCACGTCATTCAGAATATCGTCCATAGCGCCATCAGTGGCAGCCTTGTCTAATCCGGCCGGATCCTGTGCGCCAGTTTCGGCATTCGGGTCTTGGTTGTTCGGGTCTTGAGCGCTCGGGTCTTGGGCCGTTTCATCATTGGTGGTCTTTTGGTCAATCATCTTTGTTTCCTTTTCGCTTCCATCACGGGAACGCCAGCTTTATCTAGTGATCCTTGGCGACTTCGCCAAGAGTAAAACAGCAAAAATATGTCTTTTTGCCATGATCCGATATTGAATCACGTCAAAGACATAGTTAGCGATAACGACATTTGATGAATCCTGACAAGATATTGTTTCTTTTGCTGACTTATGAGACATTAAACCCTCGTCATTAGGATCACGCCAGCATGATTATTAGGCATGAAACGAGGATGATAACCACTTTGGCCAAATAATGGTTGGACACGCCTGCTATGCAAAATGCGCAAATCTGGAAATCAATCGAAGCGCTGTGCGACGAAGCCGAAGCCGTTATCAAAGATGGCACGCCAATGATGGCGGTGATCAAATCAACCGCCCCACCAGCAATGGCGCGCGAACAAAAACCCGATCCGGCAGCTGATGCCCAAACTGAAAAACCAGCCGTGACGGTTTTGCCAAGTCAGGCACCACCACCGGAGGTCAATATTGTTGGTAAGACCGACCCGTCGGAAAATGCCAATGATGTATCGCTTTCCAATGCCACAATGGCCGAAATTGCCGCCGCCATTGATCGGGCTGGCAAAGCCCCAAAAACCCAGATTATCGATCGACAGCCGCAAATCATGTCAGACCAGCTTCGCCATGATTTGATGACCGAGGTTGGCAGTGCCGTTCGCAATGTTCTGGCAAATGAATTACCGCAAATGGTTCGTCACGCTGTCTCTGAATCACTTTATGAATTGCTGACAACGACACCGCCGAAAGGTGCTACCAAGGCCGACTCGCCAAGAAACCAAGCCATCGAAGCCAAACCAACAAAGCGAAAAGCGGCCACAAAAAAAGCTGCCATCAAAAAGCCTGCCACCAAAAAAGCAACACGCAA
>Ga0181574_10003503_pt1 | contig 13891 bp, 15 predicted proteins | sample 101ome_24_FD_145600 | JGI IMG/M metagenome (GOLD analysis project Ga0181574, IMG submission 145600) | Coastal salt marsh microbial communities from the Groves Creek Marsh, Skidaway Island, Georgia - 101410AT metaG (spades assembly) | ecosystem: Environmental > Aquatic > Marine > Intertidal zone... | reverse complement strand
GTTCCTTTCTATATTTTGAAAGGGGTTCTGTATCTAATCAAGTACTACGTTTCCATAGAATAGGATCATTGCGATAGCTAGACCCCACATGACCATACTGATGTCTTTGTGCTTGCCAGATAGCCCATTGATTGCAACATATGTCACGATACCCCATGCAATACCTGCTGCAATTGAGTAGGTAAATGGCATCATGACCATTGTTATGAATGCTGGAATCGCGATTGTGTTTTCTGACCAATTGATGTCGGCCGCTTGCCTCATCATCATAGCACCTACAATCACCAAAGCCGGGGCTGCTGCGAATGTTGGGATCTGCTTGAATAGACCTGCCATCAGTAGACCAGATAGCATTAGTACTCCAACAGTTACTGCCACCAATCCTGTCTTTCCGCCCTCTTCGATACCCGCTGCGGATTCGATGTAGGTGGTTGTGGTGCTGGTACCGAATACGGCACCAACCACCGTTGCGCCAGCGTCTGACATGAATGCTTCATCGGAATTGTGGAGTTCGTCGTTCTCATCCACATATCCTGCTTGGCGTCCAACAGAGTATAGTGTGCCAGCGGTGTCAAAAATATCCACGAATAAGAATGCGAGCATTACCATGGCAAAGTCGGCCCATGAAACTCCATCACCAACATCTCCCATTCCTGCATCCCCGAAGGCTGCCATGAAAGATTCCTCAGGGAATTCTGCAACGTCCCAGAGAGCTGATGTAGAGAATGCGACCTCTTCGACTCCATTGTATGGGTCAGAAGCACCGACGGCCCAACCGATTACGCTTGTTCCGAGGATTCCGTATACAATTGCTCCTTTCCAACCACGAGCCATCATTGCTGCAATACCAATCAAACAAACCATTGCCCAAAGTTCTCCGTCAGTGTATGTGATTCCTTCGAGTTCGTGAGTTAGTTGAACTAGTGTAGCTGGGTCATCGGTGATCCAGCCCATCTCCCTAAGGCCGATGATTGACAGGAACATTCCAATACCTGCTCCTGTAGCTATCTTCAAGTCTGTCGGGATTGAGTTGATCATTGCTGTTCTTGCGCCTACTTGAGGTAGAGATAGTATGAGGAATAAAATTCCTTCTAGGAATACTGCAAATAGTGCAATTTCCCAACCTATGCCGTTCTCAGGCAATACAACACTGAATGCAAAATATGCATTAAGGCCCATTCCTGGCGCAAGGGCGAACGGTAAATTCGCCCATAATCCCATGATCACACAACCCACAAAAGCGGCGACCGCTGTTGCGAATAATGCATCATCGAAGGGTATTCCTGTACCCTCAGGCATGAAGCCCAAGGAGAGCATGTCTGGGTTCACGAACAGAATGTACGCCATTGTCAAGAATGTCGTGAGTCCTGCTCGTAATTCCCCCTCTAAGGAACTGCCCTTTTCTGTATATCCAAAGTAGTCATCTAATTGTTTTACTTCCATTTTTTCACCTGTCTTTCTTACTGTAGCCCATAGGCTACTTAGTCGTTGAACTTGCTGTTCGGCTTATGAAAAATGCCCTTGAAACGTCACTTTTGCAGTACCAGGGGTGTTCCGTTAACTGGAAGTTGGGGGGTTGGGTGTTGTGAGAATTCGGCGGCAATGGCGATTCTTGCTTCCGCATCACCGTGAAAGAAGACTACATGTTTTGGACCGCAATCACGCACAAATGTTTCTAATTCTGAATGTCCTGCATGGTTTGAAAGTTGGAATTGATCGACCTCTAAGTCAATTTGTGTTAAATTTCCAAATATTGGTAATTTCCTATTTTCTAGTAGGCTTCTCCCACCAGAGCCTTCGGCTTGATATCCTGTTAGTAGGACTGCATTTGCTAAACTGTGCCTTAATCTGTTGAGGTACCAAATCGCCGGTCCACCATCTAACATACCACTAGTAGTGACAATTACATCTGCCTCCAAAGCTTTCTTTCGATCCGCCTTGCTGCGTACCTTTCTTGCCCAGCGCCACATTTTTTCTAATCCAATTGGGTCTCTAATGTATTGTTGATTATCCATCCAATGTTGAGTAATTCTTGTTCCCATCCCATCGAAGTGAACTTCGAGATGTGGGGCCGCTTCGTGAAGAATTCGAAGTATGTCCTGGCATCTGCCAGATGCAAATGCCGGGATTAATGCTACGCCCCCTCTACTAACGACTTCTTTAACTCGTGCAACAAATCTTGCTTCCTCTTCCTGGCGGTTTGGGTGCTCTCGTCCACCATATGTAGATTCAATACAGAGTATATCACAATCCAATGGCTTTGCAGCACCAACGTTTGGACTAATTCGAGTATCCATATCTCCGCCCCATAGTAAGCGAAGTTCTGGGGTTTCAATTTCAACCATAGCTGCTCCGGGAATGTGTCCCGCGCGATGGAATCTCAACCTCCATTCTCCAACATCGAACCATTCTCCAAAATTGTGAGTCTCCCAAGCATCTAGTGCTACATCTAGATCTCTCATATCCCACGCAAGGGGATATCCTTCTATTTTGGAAACTTTGTAAGTATCTCTCCACATCATCTCAGAAACTGCTGCAGTGAGTTCCGTTCCGTGAAGTAAGGTGCCGTGCTGTCCCACTAACCAAGGAGCCATTCCAATGTGGTCTATGTGTGAATGCGTAATTATTGCGTGGTCTATTGGGGGGCATTCTGATGGATATTTTGGTGGCCTCGATGGAGCTAATCCGTAATCTATCAGAAGTCTGGTTCCTGTTTTGTCTTCAAGCACGCAGCCTACGTTGCCCACTTCATCACCACCACCTAGGAAATGAAGGCGGATTCCTTCTTTGACAGTTTCATCTGGATATGATGTAGTACGACCCGGCGAATAGAGCACCATGGCAGTAGCGAATGTTTCTTTCCAAATCAAACTTCTCTGTAGTGCGTTATGGGGATCCCCTGTATTTCCACTAGAAAGGGTAGTAGAATAAATTGATTCGAAAAGAAGTCCCCTAATGGCTATGGGCTGGTAGTGGTATAGGCCCAATGAATATCGCTAATTGATTCGAATTCTTCAATTTTATCGCTTCTTTCCATGATCAAAAATCTTCCAATGGAAACAAGGGGGTCGGGGTGGGTTTGAGTAGGACAACCACTCCCAACAACCAATGCCAAGGCGCGCAGGAGAAATCCTTTCGTTAGACGAAGGACGTTGCTTTGGTTGTGCTGCATGTGTGGCTATTTGCCCCGTCGACGCTCTAGATTTATCCAATCTATTGGTGATTATCGATGAACCTACATGCACACACTGTGATTTATGCATCCCCGCATGCCCTGTGCACGCACTTTTTTTCCTGAAGGACCACTCACTAACAGTTACCACTGGAGTTGAATGATATTGAATCTAGCCATAATTGGTATCGAATTATGTCAATTAGTATGTGCTCACAGGATATTGGACAATGACCCGAATTCGAAAATACATCTTATCTCAGAGAATGCAGAAGCTGGCTTGATTGGAGAGCTTCCAGGACTAATCACTCAACCATTTTCAAACACAATCCCAAATGAATGGATAGGAGATTTAGGCCCTCAACTCCCAACATCATCAGACACCGCAGTACGGAGATCATGGCTAGAAAAGGCAATGGCGACAAAATTAGTCGAAAGGGGCGCTAGCCTCCACTTGAGAACCGCAATACAACGAAAACAAACGGGGTCTGGAGAAACTATAGCCCTTGCAGGTGCGGGTCATTCATCAGGATCCAATTTGTTAGTTGAGAAAGTAATTACCAGACCAGAAGATAACAACTCAATTCATTGGAAAGGTGGAGTACATAATGAGGGGTTGGTGGGTTTAGATTACGAAGGCAGTAGGCCAGATGGGCTTGTGGAAATTTGGTGGTCAGCGGAGCAAGAGCCGCCAATGAGTGATGGGAAGTGGTTACAGTTGATGGATTGGACCGGAATAGATCCACAACTCTCTTTGGAAAAAGAAGTGGAACTTGGCCACTCATTGGCATCAATCGCCTGAAACACTTAGACAGTAAATCGCTACGCACGACCATGGTGGGAGAACCAGGACCAACCCTCCGTCATGTGAATAATACCTCAGGCGGAGCTAGACACGCCATCCTGATAGATCCAGCAGATCAAACTCCAGAGATGGCTGCCAAGCGTTGTATGGCAGCGGTTTCAGCCGGTTCTAGTATGGTTCTAGTCGGCGGCTCCACAGGCACGGATATGAAAAATGTCCACAACACAGTAGTCGCCATAAAAGAGGCACTTGAGTTAGCCACATGGGCCTCTAGTCAAGATTCTGATTTGGACGAGGATTCTTGGAGCGTACCAATAGTCCTCTTCCCTGCTGGAGCAGCAGCTCTGTCACCAGAAGCAGATGGAATCACATTCATGATGCTGATGAATAGTACAACCCCTAAATTCCTCATCGAAGAACAACTAGCCGGGGCTCCGTTTATTCGCCAAGCAGGCGTTGAGACATTACCAATGGGGTATGTTGTGTGTGCCCCTGGTGGTAGAGTGGGAGAAGTTGGAGAAGCAGATTTACTTGAAGCAAACCAAACAGAAAGAGCTTCGGCGTATGCAATGACGGCGGAAGCTTACGGATTCGAACTACTATATCTTGAAGCAGGAAGCGGAGCAACAACTCCTGTCAGCCAAGAATTAATTCAGGCTGCGCGCAATTCATGCAATCTCACACTCATTGTAGGCGGCGGAATTAGAGATGGCCAAACCGCCCGAAAAGCAGTGCAGGCAGGCGCAGATTGGATAATTACTGGCAATCTAACAGAATCTTTTGATGATGCAAACGAGCTCCAAAGGGTCTTGACAGAATTTATCTCAGAAATGAACTCCTAAGTCAAATTATCCCTTCATCGATTATTTTGCTCGGAATTAGAGATAATTTCCACCAATTGGTCAATTTTAGACTCCATATCTAATATCAACAACATATGTTCTTCTTCTCGCCGAATTAAAGCCGCATTTTCTCGCCGCAATTCATCAACACGCCCCTCACCAACGACTTCTTCCAAGTCCTTGCGTCGACCTTGTTCGTTAGCCAACATAGTTTCCAACTGACTACGTCGGGCTTCGGCTACACGAAACCTTTCTTCTAACTCAGCCAAATCAGCGCGCCCGCTGGATTTTGAGCGCATACTCACCAATTCTCCATCCAGTGCGCGTGCGCGTTGCCTAGCCATGGCAAGCTCACGCTCCAATTCACCCAACTCCTCCCACATCGAAACTACTTCTTCGACCAAACGATCCTTTGGAAATGCATTGAGGTGGGCTAGCAAATCCTCCTTCTTCATTGGAGTTGATTTCGACGCCTCATCAACGCCGACTTCTTCTGCCACCACATCAATCGATGAGAATCGCACCCACGATGCACTTCAATTTTGAGGGTATAATTGGCAAATCATTAGCACTTCTCCATCATTCTGATTTCGCGAATGCTATCCGTTTGGGTTAAAACACGAACTTGGGTCGCGAAGGCCATGAAGGCATACCGAGCCATCGGCAAATTTCGTAATGGAAGGACCGACCAAAACTACACTCTCGATGTAGTAGCCGCTGATGAAGATCAGGCAAGACACCTAGTGTACTCTAATTTCGGTAGCCGCCATGGAACACCACGACGTTTCGTAAATATCGACTCAATGGCTGAGATAGACCCAACTACTTCGACGGAACCTCGAGTCATCGCTCACTTCCGTGATACACATGATTTCTCGGCGCCTCCTGCTCGAAATGAAGAAGAATAATTCGTTCGACAGAGCGAAATCTTGCGCGGCGTTCAATACCAACACCCTCATTCGGTGATTAAAGGGGAATCGTTTTGCATAGGTACAATCAGACCCCTAACCTCCTTCTAATCGGTGGACCAAAGACTGGCACAACATCCCTCATGCATTGGCTTAGAACCCACGATTCTATTTTTCATCCATGGCCCAATGAGAGCCATTTTCTAATGTCTGGAGCTGCAGAATTTCCAACTGCACCAATACATCCGAAGGGGCACACAATAATCGCTCCCGAACCGGGATTCCACAAGTATCGCGGCGAACCTTGGGTCATGGATAAGTCAGTATTTCACCTATATTCACAGCGAGCACTAACAGCTGCTAGAGATCAGATGCCGGATGCAAGAGTGATAATTACACTTCGAGATCCAATAGAATTGATGCTCAGCATGCACCAGGAGCATTCTAAGAGATTAGTAGACTACAATTCCAGTCAGTCAGAAATGCTTGCCGCTGCTGCAGCAGGCGATTACCAAGCGAACCTCGAAGACCCACAAACCTGGAGCTTCCTCGCATTCCCCCGCCTAAAAAATCCAACATTAGATTGGATAGAAGCGTTAGGGGGAGCCGAGGCAAACCGAATCAGAATCGTTCCACTATCGTCAATCAAAAACGATTCTTTAGCCACCATAAATAGCATCCTTGAATGGCTTGATGAACCAATTTTCCCAGATGAAAAAAAATTACCCCGATACAATGAGGGTGGAGATATGAATGCCGCAGGATGGGCTAGATTTCTTCGCCAACCCCCTAATATCCTGGTCAGTATGGTGAAGATTCTCCTTCCATCCCATAACCTACGCAAGGCAATTTTTGACCCATTACGCCGCCCCGGATTCACAGCAAAGAAAGCAAAGAGACCCGAACTCAGCGATAAACAACGCACTGAGTTAGAAACCGCCTTCTCGGAAGAGATTGAGTTTTTAGCAAACCTAGAATCATATATCGATCCAAGCCTCATAATCTCACATTAACTTTGATTTTGACGCACTGAAGAACCCAACTCCACGGCTCCACCAACCAAGATTGAACGAACGCTTGGCCCGACGTGTGTGCGCAATCGTGAAAGGGGATGGCAAGGAGCCCCAATCGTGCTGAAGAAGACAGCCATGCGCCAATACTGGCGAATACAACAAAGCCAAACCCTGATTTCTATGGGTTTTTGGTGTACAACTTTGACCTTGTTAATTTGGCCGTTAGTAAGCTGGAGATTCGAAGAAATGGAGCCTCTAATAGGCATACCATCGACTTATCTGGGGCTCTTAGGAATATTTGCCGCGGTAGTGGTAATTGTCTTGTCAATTGGATGGATGTATGATGTGACCTTCGGATTGTGGCGCGAACACCTTACGGTTGTGCAAGAACGCAACCCGTTTACTACCTACAAATTGAATGCACCATTTGGAATCATTCTGGCCCAAACGAATACGATTCTTCGTAAGATTTCGGAGGACGATGAAGAAGTACAACGCCATTGTGATTTCGTAGATCGTTGGCTTGAATGGAATTCCGAACAGGAAATTTGGCAACGTACGATGAGTTCATGGAAAACCATCGTAGGTGATGAAGACCCGTTTATGCAGCATCTATCTGAATCGGCAAGAGAAAATCTTGAGAAAACTGCAGACGAACTTCAAGAATTCTGAACCTGGTGTTTTGGATGACAATCGAATCGATTTGGGGAGTCTATCACGCAGATGGTGGCTTACTTGGTGAATTACGTTACGTTATGGGAGTCGCATTTAGAGGAGAACACTGCTCACTCTGTGACATTACTCACAGCGTAGCGTGGGAGAAGGGAGAGATGAAGAAATGGAGAAAGACCTCAGAAATTCCGTTTCACCTAGTTCACTTGAATGAAAGACCCCAAGAAGTCACGATTGCAACAGAAGGGAAGACACCATGTATCGTGGGGAAATCTAACTCTGGTTTTGTTATGCTCGCAACAGATGAGGAATTAACATCATTCAATGGTTCAGTTGATTTGTTGAAAAGGCACTTAGAAGAAAAATTACAAACCCAATCTTCTGAACAAAATACAACATTCTCTCCAGAAAAAATCGTCGAAATAGCAATCCGAGCAGGTAAGGCAATAATGGACGTCTATGATAAGTCAGAAGATTTGGAGATAACACAAAAGGGGGATGAATCTCCATTAACAAAGGCAGATATCGCCGCACATGAAGTAATAGTAGAAGGATTACAGTCTATCGATTCTACACCAATAGTCTCGGAGGAAGGGAGAGTAGGAGATCCACTTTTGAGCGATATATGTTGGCTGGTGGACCCGTTAGATGGCACGAAGGAATTCATCAAGAGAAATGGTATGTTCACAGTCAATATTGCTCTAATGCAACGCACCGGATCTAGGTGGAAACCTCTCTTTGGCGTAGTTCACGCACCAGCCTCAGATACCACGTGGTATGGGGGGGTTCTGGCAACATCTCATCGAGATGGACCAGATGGCTCTGGGCCAATGGTGGTTCAACCGAGTGAAGGCATAGTCAAATTAGTCGCTAGTGGATCTCATCGGGGGGAAAAGGACGAATCTTTCGCAGCAGCCGTCGGAGAACACGAATTAGTACGCATGGGCTCTTCTCTCAAGGCCTGCGTAGTAGCCGAAGGAGGAGCGGATCTTTACCCAAGATTCGGCCCAACTTCCTGTTGGGATATTGCCGCCGCGCACGCTGTCGTATCAGGCGCCGGAGGAATAGTCGTCGGACCTGATGGAAAAACACTAGACTACGACTTGGTTGAAGAAGTACTCAATCCATATTTCCTCGTTGCCGCCGACAATAGGTGGACTGAGACTTGGGTCGACCACCAATGAAATCAATCAATAATCCAATTCGAGCAGTCAAATCCAGTGGACTTTTCCAGTAGCCCCAAGTCTGCATTTACTGATTCGGCTAACAGAGCTCGTTGTTCATCGGTAATGGCCCTCTTTGCAGGGGCCTTGCTTGACAGAACAGGCATCTTGTACACATTGACACCCCTTGTCTGCAATCTTCTGACGATAGGCCCCTTGATGAAACCAGGTAGCAGACTTGCAGTAAATCGGAAAATGCGACCAAACAGAGTAATCGGACGACGATCTGCCGCAGTATTTGCGTTATGCACGGAATCAAAATCAAACGAGTGAGAAGATATGGAAAGATGATTACAAACTTCTTCTAGAACCGTAGAAGCATCATGCCGCATACGATTTGCCTCAATCAACAAGATAGAATCCCTCTCAAAGTGTTCTAACCACCTCATAATCGCAGCACCATAAAGAGTATCATCAGAAAGTCGAGAGTCAGCCCAAGCGGATTCAAAATCTCCCCAATCGGCTCCATTTTCCTCATCCTCCTTGGTATCTAGAACCATATTCCAATGCGAAACTGTTCTACTAACTGGCTCTCGAAGACAAATGATAAGACGCGCATTAGGCCAATTTTTTGCTACTCGAAAAGGAGCAATAGGGCAAGCCATTGCATGAACCGAGCAATCAATCCTCAATCCATCTCCATCGAAGCAATTCGCATATTCGGCCCAATCCGGCTCGGAATCATCTCTTCCAAAGGTTCCTTTGTGGCTAGCGACAATATTCGGCTCCTTAGGGTCAGAGACGCAAATTTCCGGATGCTGCGTTAACACCTCAGCCAACCAAGTGGTGCCACACTTAGGCGCACCGAGCAAGAAAGCACTCACTTCAGGTACTTCTGGCATAATGTCCGCCCAAACTACGTAGTTATGAGCATACAGACTCCGAGACACTTAATCAGAGCCGTTTTCCATAACAGAACGAATAGCCTCCAACTGTGTATTTTTCTCTGCAACAGTCATCTTCAGTAAATCCATAATATCATTTGCTGATGTAGAAGCTAGAGCGCTCTGCCGATCTTCAATCGAATCCAATAGCGAATGGCAAGCAAACCATAGAGAGAACTCTGAGTAAGGGGTAAACTCTGATTTCAGAACCGAGAAGACTTCGGAGTTAGACAATTCTTCATTTCTAAACATACTCGACATCTCTACAATCTGCCATGCCCACATTTCCAAAATATCCATCCAATCATCGTCATTAATCACACCATCCAGTGGAGGCAAGATCTCGATTTCAGCTCTGATGTACAATTTTCCTTCAACATTTTCCTCAATATATCGCTCAACAAGTTCGTCAACAGACGGAAAAACGTCCCCAAAGTCTTCTGCAGAGAGGGCTGCGGGAATTATGTTCAATACTCTGAATCTTTTTTCTCCATATGCGGTAAACATCAGATTTGTCCCCTGCTCCTGGAGATTTTCTGGAGAAGTAAGTACCCCATATTCGGCAGGGAGAGTCCAACCATTTTCACTATCTCCTTCGATGTTTGCGGCAATGTAACCGAAATCAGAATTATTCAAGACACAATCGTCAAGCATCTGCTTGTATCTTGGTTCAAACACCCTCAACGGCTCTTGACACATCGGGAAAATTCCCATTGGCAAAACGAACAATGGAACACTAAGTACTTCTGCCATACAAGGGATGAATCAGAGTTAATATTCAACAGTTGGTATTAGAAATGTCTACAGAAATGAGACATAATTGGAATTTCACCCTATGGATTCTGTCGGCGCTTTATTCGCCGTCCCAAATCCCTTCAACAATCATGAACTCCATGACTTTCTGAGACACATTCGCTCTATTTCCGCCCCTAACTCCGGTTGCAGACACAGCAAACACTTCAGGAGGAATATCGTCGGCCTCACGGAGCTCATAACCCACTTTTCGGCCGTATGAAATCGCCTCAATATCTGGCATAATCCAAGCCTCAACATCCTCCCCTTCGTAGCGGTGCTCAATCATCCTCTTCCGCATATCAGCAGAGTAAGGGTCAGACTCCGATACTGGCGTATCACGAATTCCAACAACAACTCTCTTTCCTTGATCCAATTCTCTTTGGATTAACCACTCATGACCGACATGAAGAGGTTGCCAACGCCCAGGAAGTAAAACTGCCTTCGGCTTCTCAAAGAGATGAGCCAACTGCTCGACCATATCGTCAACAGAACCACCTTCTCCACCAGTTGAATTGAGGGTAATATGAGCGCATTTTGGTTCATCGAACGGGTCAGAAATACCGGTAAAGTTGGATATTTCACCAGTTCTTGCCTTTGCATACAATCCTTTCACATCACGCTCTTCACAGACTTCAAGTGATGTAGAGACATGCACCATTAATGCGTCATCTGGTAAAATCTCGAGAATTTTCTCCCGTACATCTTCGTAAGGGGTGATGAAGGAACAAAGAACATCGGTGTGCTTTGACATCATCTTCGCCATCTTCGCGATACCTAGCAAGTGCCTCTCTCTACCTTCTCGACTGAAGTCGTGATTAGCAAAGAAATCTCGAATTGTGTCACCGTCTAGAACCTCACAGCCAAAGCGTTCTGCAGCCGCCATTGCAATGGTGGTTTTTCCCGCTCCAGAGAGGCCAGTGAACCAAACTACTCTACCCATCGGATATCCTTCCAGCAGTCCGGCGACAGACGAGCCCTATTTGACTACAACGGGATACCCGATTTAGCCAAAGATTGGAATTAACAACGCAAAGCCCTGCCTTTGGTATTGAAAGAAATCACGACGACGATTCATCGACGGCTTCATTGCACCCTGACAACTCGACGTAGCGATGAGCAACCCTGACAGGGCAGAATTGCAACGCATCGCGCAACAAGTTGAGACTAATCGCGAGCGTCTTCAGAATCTTGAGTCTCAAGTGGTTCGCTTGGAAGAAGTTCGACAAGAACAAGCCCGCGCAATCATGACTCTGGAAGCCATCCCTAAATCAGGAGCTAATGACGCAATGATTCCTCTGGGTGGAGGTGTACAAATCATTGCGGACATACCCTCTGAAGCGGGGGCAGTAATCGATATCGGCAGTGGCATTCAAGCTGAGAAGACGAGAGATGAGGCATTGGAGATTCTATCGGCAAGGAATGAAGAATTACTACGTTTGATGGACAGTCTGAAATCAGAATTCGACGAGACAGAGAAATTAGTCATCGAACTGGCAACACAATTCAATGACGGAGTAGCGGAATTACAAGATGAAGATACAGAAGTAGCAGAAGTTGCAAGCTCAGAGGGGAGTGAAAGTAGGCCCAAACGTCGTCGACGCAAAAGAGGCACAGAATTCACACTTGATGACTAGATTTCAGAGGTGAAAAAATGGGCCTGTTTGACAGATTCAAAAAGAAGGCCGAGGAAGCCGCAGAAGAGGACGACTTCACTGTAGAAGAAGACTCAATTGAGGCCGAAGAGGCACTACTTCAACGACGTCAGTTGATGGAAGCAATAGAGAGAGCAAAAAACGCCCCGCCCCCTCCACCGCCGCCTGGTTTTGAAGCATTCAAAGAAGAAGTAGAGGACCAGTGGGATGATTTCGTCGAAGAACTTCCAGAAGACCCATTCTCAACACCAACTGACAAAAAATCAAGAAAACAGGCGGAAAGAGCAGCAGCAGTCGCCAAATCCGAATCGGACAAAACTTCGGTTGAACAAACTCCTCAAAATCCGATGACTAGCACAACTGGAAGAGAATTAGTTGCCAGTGAAACTGCAGAATTCAAGATAGATTTGGGCGAAGCAGAAGTCACGCGTGGGGGCAAAGTAATCGCTGCAAGCAACACTCTCGAGGAAATCCTCGAGGAATTAGAAATGGATCTGTTGATGGCAGACATGGGTCATGATGCAGTTACGGACGTCATGACTACACTTCGTGGGTCATTAATTGGTGCCAGAATAGCTCGAAAGGCGGATTTATCCGAAGTAATCGAGAGCGCCCTACGAAACTCATTACTCTCTTTGTTAGAGGCGGGTTACTGGGATTTCGATAAAACAGTCAAATCCTTTGTAAGTCAAGGAACACCAGTCTCGATAATGATGGTTGGAGTTAATGGAACTGGAAAAACCACCACCACTGCCAAAATCACAAATCGCCTAACCAATCAAGGGTATTCGGTTGTTCTAGCAGCCGCAGATACCTTCCGAGCGGGGGCGATTGACCAGCTAGCAAACCATGCAGACAAGCTAGGCGTTCGATGTATACGCAGCCAGAGAGGGGGCGATGCCGCTGCTGTTGCTAGAGATGCATTGGAGAGCGCGAAAGCCCGAAATGAGGACATCGTGATAATCGATACAGCCGGTAGGATGCAAAACAAAACCAACCTGATGGAAGAATTACGAAAGGTACACCGGGTAACTCGCCCCCATCTAGTCTTATTCGTGGCGGACGCGCTTGCTGGAAATGATGCAGTGATACAAGCAAAAGAATTCCAGCGGATGCTAAGTTTCGATGGGGCGGTACTCTGTAAGTTAGATACTGATGCAAAAGGAGGTGCAGCACTTTCGATTGCTCACACAACAGGTCGCCCTATTGTTCTGGCGGGCGTGGGTCAGGGCTATGACGACTTACTAGACTTCGAACCCAATTGGCTAATCGATTCGATACTATCGCAAGACGATTGACCGCGTCTTTCTTCAACAACACCTCTTGTGTGGCCCTGAACATGTCAGCGGATGAGTCGAAGACCGCCCTCATTGTGATTGGAAACTCGATCACAGAAGGCCGTTTGCAAATGATCCTACGCAAGCGAGGCTGGCTCTCACAAGTGGTCAAAGACGGCGATAAAGCAGTCGATGAATTCGTTGCATTGAGGCCAGATTTAGTCTTTCTAGCTGTAGATATCCCTACCCTAGACGGTCACGTAGCAGCATTGGAAATGAGAGAATCAGACCCAAAGGCCCGCATAGTCTTCGTATCTAGCAGAGGTAGAATCAACTTAGCAGAAGATGCGGCATATTCGGCTGGGGCAGTTGGTGTTCTAATGACGCCACTAACCGACTCTTCAATCGAAGAATCATGGAGTAGTTGGATGGGCAAGATTCCCGAAGCGCCCGGATTAACAGATTTAGACGCCCTATATCCAACTCTAGAAGACCCCGAACCATCGCCCCCCCTACTCCCTCCGTTACCTAGTATGCCTCCACTACCCGGGGCACCTACCCCGCCAATGGAAAATATCGAGCTTCCACCTATCATGCCAACCGAACCGGCACCCATGGCCGCTCTAACAAAAAAGAAGCGCAAAGGAC
>Ga0181574_10003502_pt1 | contig 13893 bp, 10 predicted proteins | sample 101ome_24_FD_145600 | JGI IMG/M metagenome (GOLD analysis project Ga0181574, IMG submission 145600) | Coastal salt marsh microbial communities from the Groves Creek Marsh, Skidaway Island, Georgia - 101410AT metaG (spades assembly) | ecosystem: Environmental > Aquatic > Marine > Intertidal zone... | reverse complement strand
GGGTGGAGATTTTACCGGACTGGTAAAGATTAACGCTCAAGGCCAATATAGCTTCACGAAACCAAATGGACCTCAAAGACCCACATCGTTTTCCATGACTCCTATCAACGACGAAATGTGGGTAGCCGGCGGTGGTGTAAGTCCGCAGTGGAACCCGATTTTCAATAAGGCCGGTTTCTACCGTTTTCAAAATGGTTTATGGAAACCCAGTTTGCAAGAGCCTGCACTTTCTACAATGTACGATGTACTAACCATTGCTCCTGCAAACGAGGCCGGAAACGAAATTTTTGTAGGAACGCATGGCTATGGCTTGGTTCACCTAAAGAACAACCAATTGGTTGACATATATCGCCCGAATAATTCCGGCTTGGAAGAAAGTCCCGGAGGATTTACCCAGATTAATGGTTTGGCTACAGATTCGAAAGGGAATTTATGGATGACGAATTACGACACCGATGAAGCATTAAAAGTGCGAGCTACCGATGGGAAATGGTATGGTTACAGTTTACCAACAGACCGACCAACAGAAATTGTAATAGATCGTGCGGATAACAAGTGGATGGTTAATCGCGAGTTATCATCAGGGATTGTCGTTTTCAAAGAAGACGGTCTGGACGGAGGGAATACGGTTGTTCGAAACCTTGAAAGCAGCACCGGTCGGGGCAGCCTCCCGTCAAACGAAGTCAACGCCTTAGCCATCGACAACGACGGTGAGCTTTGGATAGGAACTTCAGAAGGTTTAGCTGTAATCTACAGACCTGAACGTGTGTTTGAAGGTGGAGAAAACGCGGAAGCCAAACGCTTTATCATTGATGATGGAATTGATGTAGGTTATTTACTGGGAAGTGAAGTTATTAACGACATTCAGGTTGACGGCGCCAATAGAAAATGGGTTGCCACCAACACAGGTGTTTGGCTTATCGCCGAGGATGGTTCTGAGGTGGTTAGACATTTTACAGAGCAGAATAGTCCATTACTCAGCAACGAGGTGTTATGTGTTGGGATACTGCCCAAGACGGGAGAAGTTTTCTTTGGAACCTCTAGAGGAATTGTATCATACCGAGGCGACGCCACAGGTGGTAATGACCTTCATGGTGATGTAAACGTATTCCCTAATCCGGTAAGACCGGGATACAAAGGCCCAATAACAATCACAGGGTTGCCTGAAAATGCTACTGTCAAAATCACAGACATCGCTGGTCGGGTGGTTTATGAGATGATTGCAAACGGTGGTACCGCTGTTTGGGATGGAAATAATTTCAATGGTGAGCGGGCGCAAACAGGAATCTACTTGTTTATCACGGCAAATGACGAGGACAAGGATCCACGTGTAACCAAGTTGCTGCTCGTTAATTAACCGGCATGTTGCACAAAACACGAGGCATTGTAGTTCACAATACACCGTTTAAAGACAACAGTGTAATTGCACATATCTACACCAAAGATTTTGGTATGCAGAGCTTCCTCGTTAATGGGGTTCGAAACCAGAAAGGAGCTATCCGACCTTCGCACCTCATGCCGCTTAATTTGGTGGACCTAGTTATTTACAAGAAGGAAAACGTATCCATTCACCGAATCAAAGAACTGCGTTGCCAACCCATTCTAAAAACGATTCACTACGACATCATGAAGAACAGCGTGGCACTTTTTATTGCAGAGATGCTATACGCGACACTTCGTGAAGAAGAAGGCAATGAGGAGCTCTTTTCCTACTTGTGGCACTTTATTGAGCTGTTGGATTTAGAAGAACATATGATTGGGAATTTTCCCATTTACTTTATGGTTCACCTTAGTACTTTCCTCGGATTTAATCCGAAAACCGCATACCAACCAGGACAAGTTTTCAACCTCAAAGAAGGACTTTTTGTGGATACCGCATATAAGAATGATGATTGTTTGGACACTGAGCTCAGCTTACACTTATGGAATACGTTCAATACAGGAACTGCAAACATCAGTGAGGTAAAGCTGCCTCGAAACATTCGAACCATTTTACTCAATCGCTTGCTAGACTATTTTACCTACCATGGATTACATGGTCGAAAAATTAAATCTCACATAATCTTACGCGAAGTACTTTCGTAGGATGAGAAAACAGGTTGTTGTTCACGGCAAAGTACAGCGCGTTTTCTATCGAGCCTTTACCGAAAAAGAAGCCAATAGACTTGCCTTGCAGGGATATGTAGAGAATAGACCTGACGGAACTGTATACATAGACGTTCAGGGCGATGAGAGACCTGTGAGCGCACTCCTTCAGTGGTGTAAGACGGGGTCACCTCTAGCATCAGTTACACGCGTTGAGGTAATTGCCGAAGACCTCCCGCATTCCAACTTCCCCGATGTGTTCTACGTGAAACGGTAGACCGTGCGTCCTTTTGTTTGGGTTAACTTTGTGAGGTGAATCGAATTCTTACTTCATTTCTGCTTGCCATATTATCCAGTGCAGTATCGGCTCAAAATGCTTACGTTCCTTTTGATGAAAACACGAATCATCTAATCGATCGGTATGCGATACTGAACCAACAGTCCGGATTCAAAGGAGCTACTGCGATTAAACCATTCAATCAAAGGACGGTTGTAGACGTCATCCGCCGAAGTGCAGATTCTGTGCTACCAAGCGTGAAGGAGTTTAACTACCAATGGCTAACGGTGAACAACTGGGACATGATGGAAGAATCCATGCAGCAAAGCATGTATACAAAAAGGTCTAAGTGGTTGCCTTTTTTCAATTACACCGGCCAACTGTTTACAGCAAAAGAGAAGAACTTCAATGTCACCGTAAACCCCGTAATCGGGTTATCATCCGGCATGAGTAACGACGAGATGATTTACCGAAACACGAGAGGTGTAACTGTTCGAGGTCAGATTGACAACAAAGTAGGATTTCACACCTTCATAAGTGAGAACCAGTTCTTTTATCCCGATTTCATCAATAGTCAAATAGAACAAACCGAAGTAATTCCAGGGACCGGTTTGATAAAAACATTTGGAAACGGAGGGTACGACTTTTTTCAAGCCAGAGGTTACATCACGTTTAAACCCACCAAGTCGATTGACGTGCAATTTGGTCACGACCGAAACTTTATTGGCAACGGTTACCGCTCACTTATCCTGAGCGACTTTGCAAAAGAGAACCTCTTTTTAAAACTCAGAACGCGAGTTTGGCGGGTAGACTACATGAACTTGTTTTCGGAACTGTCTGACTATCGGTTTAGAGGTGTTCAAGGATTACGAAAAAAGTATGCCGCATTCCATTACTTGAATTTAGCGGTAATTCCCGGCAAGTTACATGTAGGCGTTTTCGAGAATATCGTGTTTGCCCGAAATGATTCCACTCAACAGCCCGGCTATGAGTTCAATTATTTGAATCCTATCATTTTTTACAGAGCCGTAGAACACGGATTAAATAGTTCGGATAATTCATTTGTTGGATTTGATGCCAAATGGAATGCACTCCGAGGAGTTCAACTGTACTCGCAATTTGTTCTGGATGAGTTCCACAAGAATGAAATCTTCGGCAGAACCGGTAGTTGGGTAAACAAATGGGCAGCACAATTTGGAATGAAATACTTGAATGTGGCGGGTGTCTCTCACCTCGACCTACAGGTAGAAACCAACTTGGTGAGACCATATATGTATACGCATTTCCGGATGGATCAAAACTGGACGCACTATAACCAACCCATGGCTCACCCTTTGGGAGCAAACTTCAAGGAATTCTTAACAATTGTTCGCTATCAAGTTAAACCCCGCTGGAGCATTACAGCTAAGTACTTTAACATAGTACAGGGTGCAGATAGTAGTTTAGATTCAGACATCCGTTTTGGTGGTAATGTGTTGGCTACCTATCGAAATCGCGCTCAGGAAACCGGCATCGAAATTGGTGACGGGGTGAAGCGAAACATCCAAATCTTAGATGTAACTACAACGTTTCAATTGTATCAAAACTTGTTCTTTGATGCGCGCTATGTTTACCGCAACGAAGAGGCTGAGAATCCCCTACCATCATTCACAAACAACATGATTATTCTGTCAGCTCGATTCTGTATCGACCGGCAACGGTACGACTATTAATGCCTCCAACGGCGACCGCTCTCCTCCTTCTTCTTTCCTCTGCGAATGGTGTACTTCAGGTTATACATGAAGAAGCGCGTAATTGAGTTTTGACGGGTTTCCATGAATGAGTTTGAGAAGAAATTTCGATCGATGTTTTGGTTTTGGTTTAGCATATCAAAACCGATCAAACCAACTTGCCATCTGCCATTCGTATCAAGGTTAAACGTAATCTCTGAGTTCAATACCGGCACTATTTGCTTTCCGCCTACGGCGCCACCTTCGAAATAGAAAACATCAAAATCACTACTAATTTCCAATCGATCTGTAACCGGGATTACAATTTCCGTGTAGAAATTATGCTGCCAATACCTCGCTTCTGCACCACTAAAGCCTCCGGTTTGAATCGTATAGTCCGGATCGTACTCGAAATAGAATTCCAAGAAGTCGGTCTCAAATTCTAGATCTGCACCAATTGATAGTGTTGTACGATTGCTTAAGTAAAGTTCTTCGTTCAAACGTGTAAAAAACCGGTAGTTGCTTGCTCCCGCGCTAGCGCTTAGTTCAAGATTCAACTTAGGTAAGGTTATCCCGTATTCCCCGCGGATGTTGTTCCACATGGTATACTTATCGTTGAAATACGTGGTAAAGGTTTCGTTGCCCGTGGTTCTGAGCTGGTCTACAACCACAGGGTTTAAACTCAGACTCTGATTCACGTTAAAACCAATCCACCGGTTCTTCGCGCGGTTCGCCTTGTTGAAATGGCCTCCCCAGTTGTACGTAACCGAAGGATCTAAGCTTATCACACCTTGTGTTATCGATATTGGATTTCGTGGGTTTTGTACTGGGTTTATCTGACTTGGATTTGGGAAGTTCTCCTGGGTATTGAACCAAATTCCCAATCGATGTTTGTTTGGTTGACGATGTGATATCCAGAAACTCATATATGGGAACAAGTAATTGTCTGTAAAACTTTGGTTCCCGGCTTCTGAGAGCTCTCTGTTTACGCCAAGGCTCAGAACTCCTAGTCCAACTGTTTTATACCAACCTTTCTTGCGCTGATTTTTATTGAATCTAACCTCACCAATGGTTGTTCGATAGCGCGAATCGATCGTAGGGCTTTGACTTGTATACAAACTATCGTTCTCCAAAAGTATCCGTTGCATACTGAGAGCCCCAATTGTGAGTTTGTTCGATGCCATGAAGGTGAGATTCGTAAAGCTATCGAGCCCAAGATTAAATCGTCCTAAACCGTAAAGTACGGTACCTTGACCGGTTACTCGGTCTGTAGTTGTAAATGGCTCATCTGGATTGAACTGAGTTTCGGTTAATCTTAGATCTGTAACCCAGTTTGATGTATCTCCCATCCGATTGTCTTCACCCCCCACTTGAATGTTAAATGAGTTCTTCGACTTTCTAAACTTATGCCTCCAGGTGATACTTGCCTTCAAATCGTTATTGAACTTTAGGTCTTCCGTGCGAGACATTGACGTATTTAAAAACCCTTCATCGGCGTTCGATCGGTTTTCCGACATGCTTAGCGTGTTACCGGTACCGTCAGAAAAATCTGCTTCAAACCCAACTTCCACCCAATTCATAGAATCCGGTTTCAAGGTGTATTTAAAAACTCCTTTGTGTTGGCCATTAATGGTGTTGGTGTTGTAGCTCGATTCATTGAAAATAGTTTGACCGGGTAAGTAATTCTCCGAACGCACCTCTGAGGTTAAGTCGTTGGTTCGGTTCATCAGAAAGTAACTTACATCAATCTCACTCGTCTTTGACAACTTCAAATGCGCATTTGTTCCCAAGACCGCATTTTCTTGCCTGCCTTGATTTTGGCTTCCCAACCAATCGTTACTGCTATACCAAACGGTTCTGTTGCCAAGGCTAACGCTACCTTGACCGTTTAACATCTGGTAATACTCCTGCCAATTGAATCCGTTCTGATTCAAGTTATTCAAGTTCCCAATTGCCGTTATCTGGTTCTCGTCTTTAAAATAATTGATGGTTCCTTTTCCTCGATACGTTTCTTCGGTTCCGAGACCCGCTTCTAGCTTGCCAAAGAATCCCTTGTTTGCGTCTTTTTTGAGGACCAAGTTGATGACCTTTTCTCGCTGGCCATCATCTACTCCGCTAAATTCTGCATCGTCTGACTTGCGGTCGAGAATCTCCACTTTTTCCAATGAGTTAGCATCGATATTCTGCGTCGCTTTGGTAGGATCCTTTCCGAAAAACTCCTTGCCATTCACTAAAACACGCACCACCTGCTCACCTCCAGTTGTAACCTTACCGTCTTTGGATACCTGAACTCCGGGTAGTTTTTTTAGCAGGTCTTCAACCGTAGCGTTGGTTTTTGTGGTAAAGGCGTTTGGATTATAGATAATGGTGTCGCCTCGTATCGCCACAGGAACACGCTTTGCATTAATGAATGTGGTCGAAAGCGTTTTGGACGATGGACTGAGTTTAGCGTTGATTGTTACTTCAAGACCAGTATCGTCTAGAACAACCGGGGAACGAAATATCTCGTAACCGGTGTATAGCACCTCGATGGAATAGTTACCTGCCTCAAGTTTGTCGAATGTATATTTTCCGTCAACTTCAGAAAACGTAAAACCGGTAGTCGAGCTGTCAGCACTGTTTACCAAAACGACACTGGCATATTCGATCGGTTCAGATGTTTTGCCAGACTGAACAATACCCGACACTGAGTGGTTTTGTGCAGAGGAAATCAGCGATAACGCAAGAAAAATTAGGGTTAAAATGGGTTTGGTTTGTAGCTTGTGCATTGCGTAAAAGTAATGGGATAGCGAAATAACTATTGTGACTCAGATTAATTGCTCGACAAATGTCATAAAAAAACCCTACCGGCATTTTGCGTAAATTTGCGTGTCGCTAATGAAAAGCGAAAATTATTATGCAAAAACCTACAGTTCATTTCCCTCGTCCGTCGGCAGGAGACTTTTACAATACCGCGCGAAAACGCGTTCACGAATACTTTAAATCTACAGGACAAACAAAGCATGCAAATGCTCACATGGTGATCAAAACCATTGTTATGATTTCCATCTACATTGTTCCCTTCATTCTCATGCTTACCGGTGTAATTTCTTCCACTTGGTTGATTGTTGCAGCATGGGTAGTTATGGGTATAGGTATGGCCGGTATTGGCCTATCTGTGATGCACGATGCAAACCACGGAGCCTACTCTAAAAATCGTAAACTGAATGACATCATTGGGAATGTCATCTGGTTTATTGGTGGTACTGGCACCAATTGGAGAATTCAACACAACGTATTGCACCATTCTTTCACTAACGTAGAAAATATAGATGAGGACTTGGAGACTGTGCCTATCCTCCGTTTTTCTCCGCACAAGAAGAAAATGAAAATCCACAGATTTCAGCATATTTATGCATGGTTCTTCTATGGCTTCATGACGCTAATGTGGGCTACCACAAAGGATTTCCGTCAGTTGTTCCGATATAAAAAATTGGATTTACTTAAGACACAGAAAAGAACATATCCATCTCTTTTAGCTGAGGTGATTGCCACAAAGCTCATGTACCATGGTCTATTTGTAGCCTTACCAATTATTGTGCTACCAATCGCTTGGTGGCAGACTGTTTTATGTGTTCTATTGATGCACTTCGTAGCTGGTTTTATGTTGGCAATTATCTTCCAGCCAGCTCACGTAATGCCTGATACTGATTTCCCTTTACCGGATGATCAAGGAAATATGGAAAATAAATGGGCGATTCACCAATTGATGACGACAGTAAACTTTGCGCCAAAAAGTAAACTTTTCTCCTGGTATGTTGGTGGTTTGAATTTCCAAGTTGAACATCATTTATTCCCAAACATTTGCCACATCCACTACAAGAAGATTTCAGAGATCGTAAAGCAAACAGCGGAAGAATTCAACCTACCATATTACAGCAAGGAAACGTTCTTTGAGGCACTAAGAGCACATAAGAACTTCTTGCAGCAGTTGGGAACTGCTGCTTAGTAACTCCACTTAAATCGGAGAAAGATGGCATTGGACAATGCCAAGATTTTACTGTCGTTTATGCCAAAAAAACTTTGGCCTACGAGTGACATGTCCAAATTCTGTCGCACACTGTAAGCGAGTGATGGCATAAGGAATAAGCCTCCGATGTCAATGGCGCCAATGGCAGCGATATTACCACTTAGCAATGGATTAAAACTACCTGAAACTTGGACGAAAGCACTCCATTGATTCGGCATTAAGTTTTTCAAGTCGAGCTGACCACCTGCCCCTGCTCCGGAGAGTGCGAGTAACTCGGTTACATTGCCGCTAGATCCTTGGCTGTTGTGCAAACCACTAACCAGCACGTATGTGCCATTGGCAAATGACATGTCCCAGCTAACAGATGTGAGTACAACGGTTTCAGAAGTGTCGTTCATCGGCTGGAACAAAGTTGATTCACCCTTAAACCCAGATGATTTTATGTTACCTGCCCAACCCAATCCTACTGCAATATCTCTGTAATACTGACCTGCTAGGAATTGGATATCGTAATTGTGCGTATTGAACTTATACATGACCGCTGCCACTGCTTGATCGGGATCCGTAGTAAACTTATAAGCTACTTGCAAACTTCTTTGCTTTTTAAAATAGCGTTGAACCTTTACTGCATCACTTCCCGGGCGCTCTTCGTAGTCAAAATCCGCGAAGTTGAGAACGTTAAACAAATCGTTCGGATTCCAAACGATATTCTGGCCCCAGTTGATACGTTGCCGACCAATGCGTCCTTCCCAATTGCCTTTGCTGTAATTCACCCAAGCTCGATCAATGGTTGAATGGGCGACGAAGTTTGGGGCATTTATCCAACTCCAAGACATATCTACCACGCCGTTATCCATTTCAAGTAAATCACCATATCCGGGTGCAGATTTTAAAAATTCTCCGTAGAACAAGCGATTTCGCAGTTCCACTCCAAGCGTCCAGGCGGTATCAAGTTGAAACCTTGTATTGTATCTGTGGTGAATCAGGTTCTGCTGCATGGTCGTTGTCTTGCCATTGACATCATCCGCAATTGCCACAACCCGCATGTCTTTTAGGTAACCTCGCGATGAAAACCGGTCTTTAAAACTTTGACCAGTAACTCCATCGGCAACAAAGAACAATAAAACTAAGGCAAGGTATTTACGCATCACTTCGTGATATCACTGCTAATCGCACCGTCTACCAAGGTAATTACTCGACGTGCTCGATCTATCACTCGTTGGTCGTGGGTAGAGAAGATGAATGTTACGTTCTCTTCTTTGTTCAGTTTTAACATCAAATCCAAGAGATTGTCCGCGCTTTTAGAGTCCAAGTTCGCCGTAGGCTCATCAGCCAATACAAACTTAGGTTGGGATGCCAATGCTCGCGCAACTGCCACGCGTTGCTGCTGACCACCGGACATTTCTCCGGGACGTTTATTGGCTTGCTCTTGTATTCCGACTTCCTCTAATAACTGCATCACCCGTTCATGGCGTTTTTTCTCGTTTACACCTTGAAGCAACATTATAAACTCCGTATTCTCTTTCGCGGTAAGCACAGGTATCAAGTTGTAAGCTTGAAAAACAAATCCTATGTTGTCTAACCGAAACTTTATCAATTGATTTTCGTTGAGGCTTCGGAGTTCTTGCCCATCCACCTGAACACTCCCGGAAGTTGGCCGATCAAGCCCACCAATGATATTCAATAAGGTAGTCTTTCCCGAACCGGACGGTCCAACAACTGCCGTAAATTCACCCTCGGCAATGCTCAAACTAACATCGTTCACCGCGTGTACGGGAACTGCACCATCGTCGTAGGTTTTTGTTAGGTTCTTCGTTTTAATTACTTCCATAGTCTATACTTTTCTGATGGCTTCAACTGGTTTAAGACGCAACGCTTTGATTGCAGGATAGAGTGATGCAACGCATGCCATAACCAACACCATTATGGCAACAACAACATAACTCTGGAAATCCATCCGTGGATATATAATGCTCGCATATCCTAAGTTTTCATACTCGGCAGCACTCAAATCGATACCTGTTTGCCCAAATACTGTTACAGACAACCACGAAATGAATAAGCCGATAGGAACACCCACCATACTCATGAAAATGGTTTCGTACATAATCATTCTGAACACACGAGCTTTATCCATTCCAATGGCCATAAGCATTCCAATTTCTCGAGTACGCTCCAGCACCGCCATGAGCATGGTGTTAAGCACTACAAACAGCAATGCCGCCAATATGATACCGACAATCACGTATAAATAAATATCGATAGCACTGGTCATCATGCGCAAGCCTAGCGACAAGTCAAGCCATGGTAACACCTCTAATTCTTTAAACTTCTCTGAATAGTCAGCCGCAACGGGTTCTGCATTCTCGTGATCACCTAACCATACAGCTATTTCGTGACTACCTTGATCCAAGTCGTACATTTTCTGCATTAACTCGAACGGGACAAAGGCCGTCATTTTATCGTACATGTTGTTGCTGGTCTTGTAGATCCCCACCACCTTGTACACGGCGGATTTCATATCGCCGTGGATGTCTTGCATGGTAAATACCACTTTCGAACCCATCTTAATATCGTATTCCTCAGCGGTTTTCTGACTCAGGACGATGGGACGTTTAACTTTAGACTCGAAGTAGGATCCTTCAACCAACATCTCATGCAAATTGGAAACCTTTTTCTCCAGTTCAGGATTGACACCTACCAACCGCAGTGCACTCGTTTTTCGAGCAGACTGCAACATCCCCATTGAAATCAATCGCTCAGACACCGCTTCTACCCGCTCATCTTGTTGCAGTGATTGAATTACGGCATCGTTATTTTCAATCACATACGTTCCTTGGTACTCATCTCGGAATCCCGGCTCATGAATTTGCATGTGTGAAATTTCGGTATGCACTAAGGCTTTAACCTTGGATTGCATCATCCCTTTCACGAATGCCCCGGCAAATACACCAGCCCATAGACCTAAGGCCAATGCCGTTATCACCACAAAGCTTCTGACCTTGTTTCTCCAAATGTTTTTCCAGGCAACTTTTAACAGCATCATGATTCTATTAGGAACGCATCTCCTCCACTGCGTTGACTTTTAACAATTTGAACATCGGATATAGGGCGATAAGGCTGGAAACAATTCCAACCACAATCGCTTGTTGGATGAAAATACCGGGATCCAATGACGCCCGCAGTACCGCTTCCATACCATATTCTTCGGCCATTTTTGAAATCTCCTCTCCGTAACTGATTGGATACTTAAAGAAATACCAGCACACCGGGAAGGCAGCAAATATGCCAAAGAAAGCTCCTAAAATAGAAAGTGTAACTATCTCTCCCCAGACCATACGTGCCAGCTTTGCACGCTTCATACCTACAGCTACCAGTACACCAAACTCGCGTCTGCGTTCCGCCATCATCATTAACATGGTTCCAAATATTCCAAACGAGATAACCATGTAAAGGATAAACATGAATACGTACCCTTCTACTCGATCTGACTCAATTAGTGTTACGAGATCCGGATTTAACTCGGTCCAATCCATTACCTCATATTCTTCTCCCAACTCACCACCCAGAGCGTCGGCAAGCGCAATGCCATCCTCTGGTTTATCCGTTTTTAGTGCAATTGTAGTAATCTGTCCGCAGGTAGCGAAGAAAACATCCGCAGCGCGCATGGGTAAAAAGACAAGTTGCTTACTCAATTCTGGAGAGCCAAAATTTAGAATTCCTTTAATTCCGTACTTGCCTACAGCTGTCATACCGTGATAGCCGGAACCCAGCATTACAATGGTATCACCTACGCCAACTTTCAAGTATTCGGCAAGACCTTCACCGATTAAGATTGCGTCATCTTCCGGACTCAAATATTCACCATCAGAAACGCGTTCATCGAGGTGACTGTATTTCTTCTCCGCTTCAACGTCTACTCCAACCACCATACTGCCTTTGGTGATGCTATCGGTTGCGGCGAGCGCAAAGCCATCAACACGAGGCATATACCCATTAACCTCTGGATGGTTTTGAATCACTTTTTCAAGTTCAGGCTCCAAGGTGAAAGATGTTTCTAGCGTGCGGTCTTCCCAGTATCCCTTAGCATGGATTTGCGCGTAACCACTATAATCACCAGCGCTTGATTTGATCATACTCTCATACACACCTTCTTTGATGCTCATCATTAGAGTGGAGAGCACCACCGCAAAAATGATCATGGTAAGTGTAATGAGCGTACGGCGTTTATTACGCCAGATGTTCCGCCAAGCGAGTTTTCGAATCATCTATTTTACGCGTTTCATGTTTTGCACTGTGAAAAAATCATCGGAAATGGGAGTTGTGAAGTCGAGACTTGTATACTCAAATATGGTCTTTTGATTCTTTTTATCGGCAGGTGCGATTTCCATTTTACTGGCAATCATCTTTCCGCCCATCATCTTCACATTCATGCTATTGAAGGTATTCACGAGTTCATTGTCCTCATCGAAAAACTGTGCCTTCATTTGAATATAATCTTTTACATCAATCCAAGAGACAATTTTCCCCCAAACCACAGCGGCTTCTTCTTTGGCAACAGACTGAATTTTGTAGCATTCTCTTCCACCAACCGTTTCTTTACCCAACAGGGTGTGCTTAAAGTCCTTTTCCACCGAGCTCTCGCGCACGAGATCATCGTTCGTTAAATCCGTCCCCATCCAGCTCTGGCTCATCATACTTGGAGGAAGCTTTATGATTCGCTCAACAGATGGAATCCAGTTCCACACTTCTTTATCGCGCTTTAGAAAGACCGTTCCCTTGTCGCGGGCGGGAGCGGTTATCAGGTTCATGCTGAACTTGGTCCCTTTCGACCAAGACTTAATCCCCATGGTTCTGGTCCATTTAGGACGTTGTATAGTTATGGTGATGGATGCTGTTGTTTGTGCACCGGTAAACTTGTCTTGCGACTTCTTAATAATCGAATCTGCGGTAGGATCAGCGGTTGATGCCGCCATTGCAACCAAACCTGCGAACACGATGACAACAAGTGTTCTAATCTTCATAGTTTCAGTGTTTAGTGGCCGTATACGGTCACTACAGTTCTTCAAAGTTTCTTAAAAAACCTCACATTTTTCAGAATTAACGGACAAATCAGCCAAGAACGATTAAAAATCAATCCAACAGTGTAATTGACTATAGGTTGAAATGCTTTACACTTAACTATTGTCGATATTTGTTACCAATTATTTTAACATATGAACTCACGAATCCGACGCGTCATGATTACCGTTGTGATGTTTGGCACTTACTTCTTTTCAAGTGCTCAAACCACTATTAACTCAATCATCTCCTCAAACCAAACTTGGACCGTTGCGGGGAGTCCCTATATTTTGAGTGCGAATGCTGTTATCCAATCTGGGGCCAAGGTTACCATTGAGCCGGGTGTAACCATTCGCTCAACAGCCCGAAATCTTCGAATCATCGTTGACGGCACAATAGAAGCTGTTGGCACAAAAGATTCTGCGATTGTATGTCAAGAGTTTTACTTCGACCTAACCAATAAGTGTGAAGATTACGATACGGCCACTGGAAACGGTTGCCAGTTTAAATATTGCTTGTTTGATGGTAACGGTGCCGGAGGTTCATATGCACTCAAAACAGATAACACGACGCTATTAATTCGCAATTGCAAATTCTTGGATGGGTATTACAACATCTACGTACGTAACAGCTCAAAAGACACGAACGATCTCTACATTGAAAAGTCAATCTTTGAGAATACTACTTCGTCATTTGGCTACGCCATGTATGCTAGCGGTGGTTACAGTTTGAAGCTTCATATGAGCGACTGC
>Ga0181574_10003497_pt1 | contig 13908 bp, 15 predicted proteins | sample 101ome_24_FD_145600 | JGI IMG/M metagenome (GOLD analysis project Ga0181574, IMG submission 145600) | Coastal salt marsh microbial communities from the Groves Creek Marsh, Skidaway Island, Georgia - 101410AT metaG (spades assembly) | ecosystem: Environmental > Aquatic > Marine > Intertidal zone... | reverse complement strand
CAAGATGAACACTTACATGTCGAAGCATTGGAAAGATGTTGCACCGACTGCGGTCAAAGAATACTCTAACCTTTTGAACGGTTTAGATTTAGATGCAGTTGAAACCAAAGCCACACCTGCTCAACTAGAGTCGGTTAAAGACTTGCGGGCTGCTGTTAAAGAAGGGAAATCCATCACAAGTTCCACATGGCAATATGCTTTAGGTGCAGGCTTGGTTTTCGCTGTACTTGGAACTGGCATATATTTGGCTATGAGGAAACGCTAATGCAGTTGTGGTATGCCTTATTCGGTATGAATGCAAAGGATGACATTGAAAGTGCGACCTCTAGTGCAGTTGCACGGGCTCCAGTTGAAGAACTGCGATATTTCATTCAGCAAGTTCAGGCTGGACAAACAGGCTCCTTTCCAACGCCAAATTCTTACACTCTAGCTCCTTCTTCTCCAAAGCAGGGGTGGGAGCAAGCCGCATGGGTGGCGGCTCAAGCCGCCAACCAAACAGGCGGTGCGAATGCTTATTCTACAATGGCATTCGAGTATTACCAAAAGTCATTGTCAGCCTCTGGTTCTTTGACTGCAACGGTTGAACAAAAGCAAGAAGGTTTACTGGCTGCGTTGGCTCTGATTGAACCTGACCCGTCTCTAGTGTCCTTGTCCGCAGGGCTCCGACGCCGCATTGATCCAACTTTAATTGGTCAATCAACGGCAATGGCAACAGAGGCGCAAAAAAGTGCGTTGTGGGAAGGTGCGAAAGGAACAGCATGGGATACAGGTATCTTGCTTCAAGGTGCCGCAGGTCTCGTCACAGGAAAACCGCCGTTTGGTGTTGATCCCACAAAATACAAAATGATTCGATACGGCATTTACGGCTTTGTGGGTTTGAGCTTAACGGCTTACATCCTCGGTCAGGCCAAAGCAATAACAAGTACTCTCAAAGCAGATGGCAAGGATTAAAATGGCTCGGGGCGCAGACGAATACAAAAAGTGGCATTGGGGTATTCCGCATTCGATGGAGGTCGAATGGGATGACGACGACTTGCCTGAGTATCTGGTAGAGTGTGGTCGATTCAAAGAGTTCCACTATGTTCCTGTGAACAACAATCCTCGACGAAAAGACCAAGTGTATAGCTTGACCAAGGCTCAATCTCAGAACTCGCATTTGTGCTTCGATCCCAATCACCAGTATCAACGATTGTACATCTTGCTTAATCCATCTGCTCAGAAGAAGGCCAAGCGTCGATTCTGGACAAACAATGAGTACAAAGAGGTACCTCTCACAGAACTTGCGAAAGCAGCGGGCGGAAAACATGCCACCTCTGATTATCCTGATGTTATGGTGCGTCCCATCGGCGTTATGACCAATGTGGTTTACCACACCCATAAGAAAGGTGATGACCCAGCGTCATTTTACATTCATCACATGGGAGAGGAAACCGGCATCCAGCCATACCTTGGATGTGATTCCAAAGGTCGTATTTGGATTGCAGGCGGTGATTACACTTCGCCCACGCCTGGCATTACAAACTAATGAACAAACTGTCCGTACAGCGTTTGATAGATACCGCTCCTCCGGCATGGAAAACAATGTTCAAGCGGTACAACCTTGGTCCAAAGCCAACGGTAGATGAATTAATTGAAACGGTACTTGAATACACGCCTTCAATGCGGGGGTCGGGCGGCAGAGGTGAAGCACAGTATGCCCCTCCGAAACGAGTAAGAGAAGAAGCTTGGAAAGGGCTTGTCCTTTCGCATCGAGAGAACTACACTTCTCAAAGCGGAATCGGATTGGTGCGTGCGATGCAGTTGGTGGTTCGACCAAAGATTTGGGACCGCTCTATTCGTAGAATGCAATCTTACTTTGACCGCCATAAGACGGACAAGAAAGCAAAGAACTTTGGGAACGATGCCAATCCAAGTCGAGGATGGATGGCGTGGTTGAACTGGGGTGGCGACAGTGGCAAAGCATGGGCTGACAGATTGGTTGGATCTGCTCGTGTCAATCCCAAGCAAATCAAAACGAAACTGGTTGAGCCTGAACAGATTGAGTTCATGGGCTTTGATAAAAAGAAAGTTGAGGCCATTCGTCCTTACATTCCTGAAGCTTTGAAGGTTGCTCGTCGAAGAACAGGCTCTCGGCGAAAGTTCCCTACTCCTATTGTAGCGATGGCGCCAAACGAGATTATGTTCGGGCGAACCATTGTGGACAAAGGTCACCCTCGTGGCGCTGGTCATGGAATGTACTTTGAACGATTTCAGTTAATCAAAATCAATCCGTACATGGATCCGATTGACCTTTTGGCAAATGTGGTCCATGAGAATCTGCACCACTTGGATCCCAATCTACCTGAAGAGGTTGTGGCAATCACAACGGCTGAGATTATGGACGAGTGTTTCGGCATTTATACTTTGGGGCGGCCTTTGGCTGATGGGCGACTTGTCTTGCATTTCAATCCTTCAGATTTGAAAGGACGGCACATCCCAGAGAAATATTTGAAAGGTTTGTCAAAGACGCAACGCAAGAAGCGCATTAAAGAATTGACAGTTGCTAGAGACCGATATGACAAACTGAGGGGCAGTGCAGACACAAAAAGAGAGCTTGACCTTATTTTTTCTGAATTACCTTCAGACAAAGTTGCGCAAAAGAAAGGTTTGGTTAAACAGTCGGCATACTCGAAGGTGGCATTCGACCGAGGAATCGAGATCAACCGTAAAAACTTTAAAGACACTGCTCGCAGAGCATTACGCTATTACACAGGTTCTGCCAAGGCTTCCGATGTGGACAAGGTTGCAGAAGCCCTCCAAAAGTCATTCAGCAAAGGAATTGGTGCTTGGGCATCTGGTGGACATCGACCGGGCGCAACCAAGTTCAATTGGGGCGATGCAAGGGTACATTCGCTCCTTGTGGGCGGTAAAACCTATTGGTCGACGGACAAAAAACAGGCTGCTGCATTTCCACCTGCAATGAGGAAAGCAATCGAAAGCCAGTTGGCGCCATTGTATCGAGCATTGAAAAGTCAAGGCCGACAGAGAGATGTGGACTACATTAAAGCAGCAAAGAAGAGGTCACGGTGACGGTTTTGGATTCGCAACAAGACGCAATCGTTCCGCAGCCCGATGTGATTGGATTTTGGTCTGCAAAGAAGACCTCACAAGGTCGGACACCGAGACATACTCTCCCGTTCGTCTCGACTCTTCTGAGGCAATGGTTTGCAGTTCCAGAAATATGCTTTTGCGGACCCGAACCCGCATCAGATGATGTAAAGATTGATCGCCCATTCAATTATCCCCCTTTATTTGTAGCACTATATAATAAAAAATTAGGTGTACCTGTTGTCGATATAGTATAGACTAGATGTCAACAGTAGTTCTTATGTATTGATAGGAGAGCAACATGGCAATCATTTATCGAAATCCCATGCCAATGAGCGGGGCTTTCTTTATTGAAAATCCTCGTCGGGGACGAAAAGCAAAACCCAAGCGTCGTCGAAATGCAGTTCGCATTAATGGGCCTAAGGACCGTATGATTCGTGCCGCAACTGGCATGAGCCTTGCGCAAATCAAAGCCCTCAAGAAGAGCGATTACAAGCGCTATCAAGCTTTGTTTGAGCAAGCAGGCGGTTCCGGTACATTGGCTAAGATTCGAGGTGAAAAGCTTCCTGATGGTCGCCGTGCAGGCCGTGCTTTCGGTACTGCGCTTGGTAAACTCAAGAAGAAATATGCCAAAGCTTTCAATGACCCAGCGAAGCGTAAGAAGATTGAAAGAGCTTTCTTTGCTGGTGGAACCGTTACAATCGATGGAAAGACCTTTGACCCACGAGCCGAAGCAGGTTTAATGGGCGATACTGTTGGTCGTTACTCTATTGTAAAGACTGCTAAGAAGGCGTCTGCTTCTCGCAAAAAAGCAGCAAGCAAGCCAGCCAGAAGAGCCAAGGCTAAGAAGGCATCATCAAAGGTTGAGTCAATGCAGTTGACTCGAACTCAAAATGGTCGATACCGTCTAGGCAACAAATTCATTTCAAAGGCTGATGCAGCCGCCATCATGGGAGTAGATGTCGATGACATGGATCTCATGGCAATCAACAATCCACGAGGTAAGAAAATGCGCCGAAATGCATGGTATAACGATAGTGCTGGACACCGCAAAGCCGCTCTGAAAGGATGGCGAAAGCGTCGTGCAGCAATGAGAAAGAAGAAGAAGGCACCTGCGAAGCGTAAGGCTCGTAAGTCAGTAGCCAAGAAGCGTAAGTCAGTAGCTAGGAAGCGTAAGTCTACAAGAACCGTTTCAACTACTCGTCATAAGTCTTTGCTGAAGAAGGCCCACAAGGCCGTAGCCAAGAAAAAGTTTCGTTCACCTAAGAGCCGCATGAAGGCTGTATGGGCTGAATATAAGAAACTTGCCAAAGGCAAAAGCTCAGGAAAGAAGGCAGTTGCAAAGGCAACTCGTCGTAAGCGTAGAGTAGCCTCTAAGAAGCGTTCAGTTGCTCGTAAGGCTTCTAAGTGGCAAAAGTTCTTGAAGCGCATGGGGAACCGAGGTCTTTCTCGTGAGCAACTCCGTCGTCTTTACAAGAAGCCTAAGTCACAACAAGATGTAATTGCAAAGCAGTTCCCCAAGATTCGCAAGAAGAAAGGAGCCACTGCCAAGCGTCGTCGTGCAGCCATCTCTCGTCGTGGAGCAATCCGAGTCAGCAAGAAGCGTAAGGGTAAAGGCCGTGGCCGTCATCAGCCAGTGATGGGACCATACATGGCTCGTTTGAACCCCAAGTTCTCTGTTGGTGGACTGCTTAGTCGTGCCGAGCAATTTGTCGGAGGCATCCCCGTTGTCCGAACCATCGCTCCTGCCGTTATTCCAATCGCTCTTGGTGCTGGTGTTTACTATGTACATCAGTTGGCTGAGCCTTATGTCATGCCGCTTGTGACCAAAGTTGGTGGTGTCGTTGCACGAGTTCCAGTTGTTGGAAAAGCGGTTCCATTCCTTCTCAGCAAGCCTTACACCATGACCGGTTTGGTCGCTGCTGGTGCTCTGGGGCTGCTTCATCGCTATGACCTCATCTCTCGACAAGATGCGGCTATGATTGGTGGAACAGCGATTGCAATGGGTGTAGGTCTTGACCTTAGCCTTAAACCGTTTGCTGAGGCTGCCATGGCAGTTCAAGAGCAAGTTGCGGCTGTCGATCCAGCGGCTGCTCAAGAAGAGATCGCCATTGCTGAAGCCGATGCCATGGCTGGTATTCACATGAGTGGCGCACACATGGGTGCTGTACACATGAGTGGGGTTCACTTGAGTGGATTAGCCTCGGATTATGCTGATGCTCACTTTGGTGATGCATACGTGTGTGGAGAAGACCTTCATCCAGAAGAATGTGCTGCTGCCATTGCTGGCGAACGGTATTTCTTCAACAAGTTCGGTAAGTCGCCACAGCGCATTACTGGAAAACAATCCATTTACTCACGGCATGCAGGTCGTCAGGGTCACCGCTTTGGTTGGTTGATCAAGATGGTCGGTTTTGCCAATTTCCAAAAGATTGCGGCACTGCCTCCACATCAGCGTCGTCAAGTAATCGCTCGTTTGCGTAAGAAAGCAATGGCCGCTGTTCCTCAAGCCGTCGCTGCTGCACAAGCCGCTCAACCCGCTCTCGAAAGTGCTTCCCTTCCTATTGATGGGGCATCAAACGGAGCAGGCGGTGTTGATGGTGCAAACTACGGTGCCTTGATGTTTGCTGGAAACGGCTACTAAACCCACTATTTCTTTCGTACTCACATCTTAGGAGATTCAAATGTACGGTTCTACTTATAATCCAACAGGTGCTCCTGTTCCTCCAGTTCCTTTCGAACAACCCAAGTCACTCTACCGTTTCGGTGAACTTTCTCTCTGGTCTACCTTCCTTTTCCAAGGCGGAACCGTTCTTGCAAGTTCAGTAAACCGACTTTTCACCACTCCTCGTGGTCAAGTTGGTCAGGGTTTCGTTCAAGCTTTGACATTGGCTGAGACCTCCCTAAAAGAGGGCGGACGTGTACCTGCGGGCGTTGCCTATGACGTGTTCGGTGTATCTGCTCAGTTGCTTAAGTCTACCAACACACAAGACCAAGGTACTCTTTCTGCTCCAATCGATACTGCTGTTGAAATCGCTGACCTTGTCAACATCCAAAACAACGGTATCCTTCAGTGGAACTTTACCCAAACAACCGTTGACATCTGCTCTGTCTATCTTGCTGGATCAGGTGGTGGTACAGGTGGAAGCATCTCTACTGGTAACGCTGCTGACCTCGGTAACTTGAACAACGGCTTCGGACAAATCTGGATGTACCGTAAGCATCCTGTTGCCCTTCCTGGAAACAGCACCTTTGCTATCGAGCTTTCTTTCGGTTCTCGTGCTGCGAACATCAGTGCAAACTCTGTTGCTGTTCGTGTTTCACTTCTTGGATACTACAAGAATGTAATCGAAATCGGATAATTCCAAAACTCCTCCTCAGAGTTGAAGGTCGTCCTTATGGGCGGCCTTCTTTTTTCGTAGCACTCTATTTTAATTTGAGGCCATTTATTCTAGGTAATCCCCTCTGAAATTGGTTATCCTAGATACAGCATTCGGAGGTATTTAATGCAATACGACCAGTATGGGCGACCAATGCAAGGTAGTTTCCACGCCCCAGACAATACTCAAGCCAAGATTCACATGCCAAATATTGGCGAAATGGGCGGAAAGGGCGAGGTTCCTTTCGTTCGTTTCCCTTATTACCCAACATCGCCGTTCTACAGTACCAATCCCAATGTTGGTACTCAGACCCGATTTTATGGTGCAACTCTTTTAAACACGGACCCAGATTACAATGCTGGGACAGAAAGCATTCGAATCATTCAGTTCGACATTCCTGTTCGTCTCATTGCAATCAATGCAGCGGCTACAGACCCAACAACAGTTGTGACCTCTGCTGCTCCTGCGCAGAACATGCTGAACAGTTTCCTGTTCCGTGTTGAATACACCACAGGTGACCGTCTGATGACAGCAGCCCGTTTGGCCTCTACAGTTGTCGGAACGCAAGAAAATCCCGGTGAAATCGGTGGCACAGGATACACAATTGACCAAGGTGCAAGCCTTGTTCTCGGTATCACTCCGCTTGCAAATGCACCAGCCAACTTTAGAATCGACATTACTCTTGTCTGCCTCGAGGTTCGAGGTCAATCTAACTTTACTCGATAGGCTCGACCATGAGTTATCGCTTACCATCACCACAGCGGCATAGCTACAGTACCGAGGGTCAATTCAGAAACCCTGCGGGTACTGCACCAATGCCTTCTCCGACCAATATGCCAGTGGCATGTTGGTTTCAAGATCAGATTTCACTGCGGTTTCAAACCTCTGCTGAGTTTAATCTTGAATGTTCATGGAACAGTCCCATTTTTGACTTAAAACCAGAACTGCGGGGGATGCCTTCAGGCTTCAATGCGGTAGGTGGTCAACGGTTAGCTCCAAATGCCGTACCCATTTGGGGCGGTGGTGCATTGCATGTCCAGATTAATAATCTGACGGACCAAGCATTCTCTTTGACAAATATCGGATTGTTTTCCTTTGAAAGTGCGCATGTATCGGATCCCGGTCGGTTACAGCAGATTCTTCCTTCAAATGACTTGACCCAATACATCCAGTGTGGAACGCCAAGCGTTGTATTATCCTTCGACCCCCCTGGGGAGGGGCATGTCGTTCGGTACTGGCGTATTCGATTGAGGTTTGTGCGGACTGAAGCAACGGGTAACAATCCACCTCTTTATTCTATTGACGCAGCGTATTACTAATGCCTTTACAAAGTCGAAATACCTCTGGTGGTGTCACAGTCACCTCATCCTCGCTGTCAACACAGCGTGACCTGACATTCAATGCGAATGTTCAGAGTGAGGAACTGTATGTTGAGTCATTACCCAATCTCGTATTTTGGGTCATGCAAACCGCAGGGGCTGCTCCTGCAACCATTATTCCACAATTCAGCATTCTGAATGTGACAGGCGGTGGTGCGGTTCCTGTACCTCAATTCTTACCTCTGACGGCACCTACTGTATTGCCTGCACTGAATGTGCCGCTCTTGCTGTACTTTCGTTTGCCTTGTAATCGCATCAGAATCGATTTCACGCCTCCTGTAGGTCAGGATACCACCGTAACCTATGTCATCAGTGCATACAGCCCATAGGATGCATTCATGGGTCTCAGGGAGCAAATACGAAAGCCCTTAACGGCAGAGCAAATGGAGATGGTCGATGTCATTGACCGTGAGTTCTCCAAAGCAGGCCTACCGCCTGAATTTGCGGCTGCTGCTGTCGTCAACTCTTGGTATGAAAGCCGTCTCAATCCGACAATCAAGAGCGCATACCCCGGTGAAGACAGCGTTGGGCTATTCCAGTTGAACATCAGAGGTGCAGGTGCAGGCATGGTGTTGCCCGATGGGACTGACCAACGGAAAGACCCTGTACTGAACACAAAGCGCATCATTAAAGAGGTCAACAGTCACTGGGGCGAGAAGATGCGTCAAGCATACGATTCCGGTGACCGTAAGGTCAGCACCTATTCCTACCACTTTGCGCATGACATTGAGCGTCCTGCGGACCGTGTGGGGCAAGGAAACAAGCGGGCTGACCTCACCTTAGAGTTCTTTCCGAATGACAGCGTCAAAGGTCGCTTACTACCCGTATTATCAACACCAAAAAAGATTGCAGTGGGTCTTCTCAGCCTTTCTCTGCTCTCTTACACCTATTACTATTTTTTCGTAAGGAGGCCCTAAATGGCAACTCAAATGACCAAAGCAGAATACGAAAAAGCACTTAAAGAAATTGTTTACGAAGTTCAAGAGGCTCTGTGGCGCAGTAATACAGGCGTTATCATCAAACTGACAAATGCTTATCACAGTATGAGTGCCTTTGAAATTGAAGCACAGATAGGTATCGCACAAGAAGAGTGGCCTGGATTATTAGCCCGTTATGTGAACCGAGTCTTCGACGCAAATCTCATTTTGACCCACATAGGGTCAGTGTATAAATACGAATTTGAGAAGGAAGACGACGACGACGACGACGAATTTCCAACCCTTAAAATGACATTTTCGCTGTACAAATAAAGGAGGCCTCCATGGCACGAAAGAGAAAAAACGCAGGAAGCATGTATCGTGCTTCATCCAAGTACAAAGGCGAAGCGAAATCTCGTGGCAAGCGTCGTACCGCAAAGGTATCTTACGATGACAGCAAAGTCCGTGCAGGAGCCACCAAAGGTGGTTTCAAATACCTTGGAAAGCAAAAGCGAGATACGATGCAAGGCATGCGAGATGTCTTTGTATTGGTGACGCCAGCAGGCAAAGAGAAGCATTTCTACACTGAAAACAACGCATTTGCACGGTTCAACAGAATCTAGTAGGTAAACCATGGCTACCTTTCCATCTAAACGCCAGTTTCTAAAAAATTGGCGTGAGTTAATTCAACCTTACGGACTGCAAGTCAAATCTGAAAGGCCTGTCCTTCCCGACTCCGTTACTCAAATTACTATTTATGACCAGCCCAGTTGGAACGATGTCGATTTACTGATGGGCGATAAGATTGTCACTATTGAATTAAAGAGAGACGGAAAAATAGTCACCTTCTTTGGTAACAGAAGCCTTTCGGGGTACTCTACCTATTCCAAAAAAATCCTTAATGAAATTGTTCGATACTTTCAATCCAGAAGCAATCCAAAGCAAAAGTTCAAGTTCGACCCAAGTAATGAAGACCAGGTTGCAGCCAAAGATTTCATCGTGGCTACACAGGCTCTATTGGAAAAGGAAGGCGTCGCACCTGAGTTTAAAGAGGTTTGGATTCAAGGTGGATCTTATCCGATGCCTTCCAGTTGGTCAGGCGACGCACCGAAGAGTGCGGCGGGCGGTGTAGCGGACTATAGGCCCCTCCGAAAAGCCTTCAGAGCATGGACGAAGGAAGCATTGGAAGGGACCAATGATTCTGAGTTGTTCGAGTGGTATGTATCTGCCCCCATGGAGGACCCAGAAGCCTCCGATTTCCGTGCGGCTTACCGTGAACTGCTTGCAGCAGCCTACCTTCCACCCGCAAAGAAGAAATCCTCTGCTGCGCCCAAGAGAGCCAAGCAAAAGGGTCGTCGTTCAGCTAAGGCAAAACCCAAAGTCGAACAAGCGGTCAAGATACTAGATGAACGAGAAGATGTGGCAGACAGCATTGAAGAATCGTATCAAGAGGGCGAGATTTCGATTGCCCAATACGAAGAGTTAATGGATGAATTGCAATCACTCTGTTTGAATGCAATGTCCGTTCTGGCCCGTGAAAATCCAGGATTGCTTCGCAATCGACAGACCAAAATGGCCGTTCCTGAGTTTATTCCCAAGACGCCCCGTAGCGCAGCAGAAGGGTTGTATGTATACCCGAAGCGCAAAGCGTTTCCGATTGGAGACTTGTATCATGCCCGTCTTGCTCTAATCTATGTGATGAGCCCGACCAACCAGAGTGCAAAGAATAAGGTGGTCAAAGCAGTGATGAAGCATTACCCTGAATACAATTGGTCGGCATGGTGGAAAGAAACAACCGGAAAAAGCATAAAAAGTTAACCCATTTCAGCATTTGGCTGAAAGCAATTATGAAACAGCACAAGATGTCAAACTTGATGCTGGCTCATAAAACGGGTCTTGGATCCAATACCATCGTTAATTGGCGCAACGGAACTTGTTTGCCGAAAGCCGATGGCTTCGTGCTTTTGGCGACCGGATTGTCGAAAATGTTGAACATTCCTCGACCTGTCATCATGGAGAAGATGGCAGAACAAATCCTGAAAGACACCTATTGATCGTTCAACTTGTTCAGCAGTTCTTGGGCGAGTTGTTGAGCCAATGCATTGCAGAGGATGACTTTTTGTTCCTCACTGAAGAACTGAGTGACTCGGCGAGCTTCTCGTTCATCCAATTTGGCGCTGACGGTCAATGAGCCATTCTTATTGTTGCGGATGGTGATCTTAGCCGTTTCACCAATGAGTTGGGCCTCTCGGATACCAAATGCCTTATCTGCGAAACCGGCAGCCCAGCCCATCCATTCACGCCATTTAAAGCGATTCTCAGATTGCTGTTCTTTGTATAGGTCCGACCAGTCTCGTGTTTCCGATTCAGGATTTGATTGGGCTCGTGCCTGTTCTTCTTCGCCTCGAACATAGAACTCGATGTTGGGGTATTGCTCTCGCAACCTGTCCATCATCCGTTTGGCATTGTCACGCTCACCTTGAGCGCTGCCGCTGTTGTTGAACAAGCGTTGGAGGTGTTCAAAGCGTTCAATTGCTTTGGCCGGTATTTGTGCTGTCATCGTTATCGCCGTTTGTATGTCTTGTACAATTGATAACCGAATGTCAGAAGACTTGCAGCAAAGAATGTATAGAGTGCAGGCCGACGATATTTGTAAACGACCGGAGGATACCGCAGAGCCGCCAATACCTCAGATTTCATTCCGTCGACCCATTTTTCGTAACCATCACGGGTAAAGTGAACGAGGTCATCTCGGTGTCCAGTTTTGGTGTACTTACGCCCATCAATAAACGGGACATCAGAGGGAAGATTCTTTTTCAACCAATCTGTTGTCCAAACATGACGACGCTCGACATCGTCCCTCAGAGCCACAGCAGGGCCAATCCAAACGACCCGACGACTTGGGTATCCAATACGACTTAAAAACTCATCTACGGCGCTTCTGTAAGCTTCTGAGAGCCTACTATTGTTTCCACCAAGAGCCACAATCACAGCATCGGGATTGGCGGCTTCAATGTTCCCGATTGCAGCAGGTTGTGCATTGAAAGAATAGGATGCCCATCCAGGTTCAGAGACCTGTCCAACCACGGTATGTCCTGCCCCGCTGAGAACGCCAGCCAACATCGGAAAGGTGATTTGACTGTGGCTGTCGCCAATCAAGTAGACTTTCATTTCTTCTGCCGGTCAGAGCGAGGGATGATGTATTTTGTCGACAGCCCTTGCTGTGTACAATAGGCCCATGCGGCTCGTGTGACAGGACTGTCACTGAGGATTTTACTATAGTCATAGCGGGTTTCATCTCGACCAAGCAAAGCCTCAGAGGCAATGATGAAACGAAGCACCTTGGCGGTCTGAATGACTGTAAGCGAGAAAAGTTCTTCAGGTGTGAGCAAACCTTGCATCATCCGAGCAATGAATTGTCGACGACCTTCCTTGCTGTTCTTGCGTGCAATCTCAATAGCCTGATCGACTTGATCAGCAGTCAGATAAGTTGGTTCGTAGTATGCGATTTGCGTTGTCTCTCGAGAGAACCGTTGGCGAACTTTGGGCACGAAAGCGGTGTAAGTAATCTTCTTTCCAAACAGAACATCTTCTCTTGCAACCTCATCCATTTTTTCAGGGTCGTAGAATCGTTCAAACTCAGGAATAATGAATTGAAGGTCAGCAGGAATGTTCGGGTCTTTGGCCAATGCCGATGGGACCTGGTCTTCTGGAATGTAACCCACCTCGAAACGAGAGCCTCGAACCCGTGGCTTCAAGTTCTTTTTCCAATCGGATGTTTTCAGCATGCGAGTAGGGTCATACAAGTCCATCCATGCACGGTCAAACTTTTCAAGCAAGTCTCGACGAGCAATGACTTGTGGTCCTTGTGCACCTTCTTTGATCATCGATGGATCTTTCAGTTTGACAAACTCAGCAAAAGCGAGAAAGTAATTGGGCTGACTGTAGTATCCAGAGGGTACGGTGCGGGCAATTTGATTGGCCCTCACAATGGCTTCCATTGCTTTGCGCTCATCATCTGTAATGGGACCATGAATGTCAATGATTTTGCTGCTCCACTGATCTAACAGGACTTGTGCAATCGTTGGATTGGTGTAGTCTTCTTGAATAACCTCTCGCATGCGAAATGAGTTGGCGCCAAAGTTTGTGTTTCTCAAGCCTTGGATGATGGCTTGTGTTTGCTCTCTTGACTTTGCCTTTTGGCTGAAAGAACGACGCCCTTGAAAGATGTAAGCGGGTCCAACAATAATGTAATCCCAGTAGTATCCAATAGGCTCTACATCCTCTCTGACAAATCCACCCTCATCTGCAATGTCATCGGGATGATACAGAGGAACCTCGTCTGGAATGATTCTTAATTGAGTAAGGTCCTGCGAAGGGGTTCGTCCTGTCTTTGCTCGGGTGAATGCATCCTGCAACTTGACCTTAGGTTTTTTAGGGTTGCGTATGCGTTTGCGCTTTGGTGCAACCTCTTTCGCCAACTTTTGTGCTGTCTTCTTGCGGCTAATCTTCTTGCGGGCATCCTGATTCATCGTTTGGACATCTTGGATGGCGACATCTGCCTTGAGTCGATACCGCATACTCGGCATGATGTAATAGCGGGTTTGTCGTCCCTGCTTCATTTCAACAACACGATAAGGCTCTTGGCGAGCCATTGACAATGTTGTTTCGTAATCCACAATGTTGTCCATCAGGTGGCGATAATCTGCTTGTCGAGCCGCAGACCGACCTTTCCCTTTCTTGGTGGCGACATTGGTACCCTTCTTCAAGTACCCGTGCTTCTGACCAACGCCCGTTGCAATCTGAAACGCTTGATTAAGCAATTTTCGAATGGTTGCTTTCCGCATGTTGCTGTCGAGCCGTTTGCCTCTTGGTTTGAACGACACCGTTGATTTCTTCTTCACATGTTTTTTAACGAGGCTCTCGTAAATGGCTTGAACTTGAGCATTGAACTGCGCTCGTGTGGGGTCATATACCTCATACAATACGCCACCTCGTTTCGGGTTCAATTCAACTTTTCGCAAATTACGCACTTGTCGTCGTATTGGATAGTCAAGGTCTTCAAACTGAATGTCTGCGGTTCCCTTTGTGTGCAAAGCGGATACTTGACCGATGCGGCCTCGTTCGTCGACATAATCACCAATC
>Ga0181574_10003489_pt1 | contig 13921 bp, 8 predicted proteins | sample 101ome_24_FD_145600 | JGI IMG/M metagenome (GOLD analysis project Ga0181574, IMG submission 145600) | Coastal salt marsh microbial communities from the Groves Creek Marsh, Skidaway Island, Georgia - 101410AT metaG (spades assembly) | ecosystem: Environmental > Aquatic > Marine > Intertidal zone... | reverse complement strand
CGATGAAGCCGATGAAATGCTCAACATGGGCTTTCGCGAAGAGCTGGACGAAATCCTGAAATTTACGCCCGAGGATAAAGTTACGTGGTTGTTTTCTGCAACCATGCCACCCGGAATCCGCAAGCTGACCGTAAAATATATGAGTGAGCCCAAGGAGATATCCGTGGCGGCATCTCAGCGGGTGAATGCGGATATCGAACATACATTCGCGCAGGTGCGTCAGCATGAAAAAGTTGAAGCCATGCGGCGGTTTATTGACAACGAACCCGAAATGTATGCTTTGGCATTTTGTCGGACCAAGGCTGGCGCACAGAAACTGGCCTCTCAACTTGCAGGTATGGGGTATCGTGCCGACGCTTTACATGGTGACCTTTCACAGGCGCAACGAAACCACGTGATGCGGCGTTTCAAGGCAAAGCAGCTGGATTTGTTGATCGCTACGGATGTGGCTGCGCGGGGCATCGATGTCGACAACTTGACCCATGTATTCCACTACGACCTGCCTCAGGATGCAGCGGTATATACGCATCGCAGTGGTCGCACCGGCCGTGCAGGCCGTACCGGCATTTCACTCTGCCTGGTAACTCGGGGAGAATCGCCAAAGTTGGAGCGGATGGGTAAGGCGCTGAAAATTGAATTGTCGACGGTTCGCATTCCGGACGTGGAGGCGATCGTCAGTCGTCGGATAAACCATTGGGCCAAAGGTATTACCGCCTCCGAAATCGAGAGCCCTGTGCCCGATGTGCTTGTAGACCAGGCGGAAGCTGCTCTTGGCGAATTGAGTCGGCGTGACTTGGTGCATCGACTCCTCGCGGCCGAGCTGCAAAAGATGGGTTACGGTGGTGGGGCCGATAGTAAGGATCTTAACCAGGCCGATAGTGGCGATGCGAGTAAGCGTAAGCATCGAGGTAATACCTTCCGGTATTTCATCAACGTGGGTGAAATTGATGGGCTGAGCCGTGGCGAGTTGGTGAAATTTATCTGTAAGCACAGCAAGTTACCGCGCGCGGCGATTCAACAGATCGACTTACAGAAACAGCATAGTTTCTTTCATGTCGAAACAGATGATAAGCAGATCGTGATCAAGGCGTTTCGGGGCATGAATCTGAATGGCCGTCCTCTGCGGGTTAATGAGGAGGCCCACCGCGGAAAATCCATCCATAAAAAGAAGCGGGGCAAGCGACCCTTCCGTCCGGCACATGACAAACATCGGGGTCGGAAGAAGAAAAAACAGTAGGTTTTAAGTTCTGGGAGTGTGTGCCGTTGCCCCGATGCGGGTGAGGGGGTCATTCTCCTCGTAACCAGGCCAATACTTCGTTGCGAGCGATTAGAAGGTTGCGAAGGTCGAGGCTGTCTTTTGCCCAAATCACGAGTTGCTCTACTTCGGAGGGCAAGGTTTCATCGCCGATGGGGCCAAGTGGAATCTGCCGGGCAGGGGAGCGGGCCAGTATTAATTCAGTTCGGGAGGAGAGTAGAAAGTCTACCAGCTGTTGTGCTTCATCCTGATGCTTGCTACCCTTTATAATCGCTACCGTATTTGGAATTACAATAGTCTGGTTCTCTCCCACCCGGGCGGGTAGGGCGCTGACCGGTAGTCCTTCCGAGACCCCGAGGAAGTAATCGTCGGTATCGGTAAAACCAAGCTGGCAGATTCCCCGGCCGACCAGATTCTTTACCGGGCCATTACCGGGGGCTTCGACCAAGCCTCGTTGACGCATATCATTATGCCAAGCTTTGAGACCGTCTGCTCCAAGTTGATCCCAAAGCACCGCATAGTGGGTAAGGGTCGTTCCAAACATGGGTTTGGCGATGGCCACCCTTGATAGATCGCCGGCAAGCACCTCATTGATCGATGAGGGATCAATGGTCATCAATTGGGTGTTTCCAATCATCATTCGCATGCGTGCGGCAAACCCGGTCCAGGTGCCGGTCGGGCTCTTGTATTGGTCGGGTATACGGGCATACCCCTGACCTTGATACGGTTCGAGTAGTCCGCGTTGGTCGAGGTCGAGCATTCCCAGAAGTTCATTATTCCAAAATACGTCACAGCGCGGATTTTGGGCTTCCTTGATAATCAATTCGACCAAGCCAAGAGATTTGGTCGCCTCGGAGTCGAAGCGCGGTTCTACCTTGATGCCTGTTTCTGCGGTGAACTGTGCGAGCACCTTATTAGAGTATATCGCGTCGTGTGCACAGTAGACGATCAGTCGAGGTGCCTTAGGAGATACCAGAATCCATAGCAGCACGGCGGCGAAGAATACCGCGATGAGTGTTTTTGGGCTTTTTGTCACTATGTGGCTTTTATTCGCTGCCGTCGGTCAGCGGTTGTACGTTGTTGGAGGCAGGAGCAGGCACTGCGTTGTCGGGTGCTGCGGACGTGTTTTCCAGCGAGTCAAAATAATTCTGGATCGACTCGTGATAACCCGGAGGAATCTGCTCTTGTACAATGGCCTCGCTTACGCCCTGCTGTACTTCACGAACGTGATTCAGGTAGTCCTTGGCTACAGCACCTTTTTTGGCCTTCTCTTTAGTTTCCCATTTCATGAGTATGCGCCCGGCGTGCAGTGCCGTTTTTGAGCGTTCAGATTTAAAATTATTTTTCTTTGTTGGATCCTCTGGCGCTTCGCCACCTTCACCAGTCCCTGGCCCTTTCATGCCTTGCCCTCTTCCTTGGCCCTGTCCTTGCCCCTGTTGGGCGAGCATCTGTTCATAAAAATCCTGATACTCATCCATGGTCATTCCCTGCTCATTGGCCATTTGCCCGGACCCTTCTCCTTTTTCACCAGCACCTTCGCCCGGGGTTTGGCCGGGGTTTTGACATTGGCCTCCATCCAATCCATTTTCCCCCTGATTGTTGCACTGTTGTGCCATGGCGAGGGCTTCGAGGGCTTTTTCCAATTCCTGCATATCGCGCCGGGTCTGTGCGTTCTCTTGCATCTCCATCTTGGCCAGGTCCAGTTGCTCGGCGAGCTCCTTCATGGCTTCCGGCGCCATTTGCCCATTCATGTTGGCCATGTTGAGTTGTTCCAGCGCCTTGCTTAGAGCAGTGTTCAGTTGGGCACTGTTCATTTCCTTGCGAGCAAACTCTGATAACTCTTTGATGCCTTGCTTGAGTTGTTTCTGGGCCTGCTTTTTGGCCGCGCCCTCGGGCATATTTGCAATATCCTGAGCGAGATTTTTAAGGCGATTAACTTCTCCGAGCATTTTGTCGATTTTGCCGTCAAGTAGCTCTTTCTTCCATTCCTGTGCATTGGGAGAGTCCATACCGAATCGCTGGTTACTGGGGTTTCTTTCCAGCGCGTCCCTGAGCATCTTGTCGCTTTTTTCTTTCCATTGCTTGCCGAGCGCTTGTTGGTTCTCGGTCAGACGCTTGAAATTGTCCTGCCGCTTTTCGGGTTTCATGGTGTTAAACGTATTTTTTAATTTGTCGATGGCCGCCTTGGTTTCTGCAGAATGCTTTTCGTCAATTTTTGCGCGTTGCAGTTGCGCGGCTCGAGCCTCCCGCGCCTTCTTCATGCGATCAAGTTCCTTTTCCAGTTCCTGCGTCTTTGCACGCGCTTCACCGTGCTTGAAGGGGTCTAACTGGGGTAAAAAAAGAATGCCGAGAGCGAGCAATGAAAGAACCATCGCACTGTTTCGGGCACGTGGTAGCCAATGGAAAGGCACAACGTTGTCAGCGGCGACGTTTCCTGCGCGGTTTTCCGCGTCATTCAATACGATGTCTTGGTACGCCCCAGGTGACTTATCGATCATGGCAGAGGTTAGAAAAAGATCTTTTGTCTTGGCTCCATGATCGGTGGCGCGTGCGGCATCTACATCGCTGAAGCGACGATGAAAAATCAATCCGGTAATGAATGCGGTGAGAGGCACGGCGAGTAAGCTGAACAAGTCGAAGACGTCAGGGAGTAATCCGAGTAGGCGAGACACGAGGAGCGAAAGGGCAAATAGACCGGAAAAAATCACCAATGCAAGGTATGTACGCTTACCGATGGACGCCCAACGTTGACGATTTTTTACTTTGCCAAGCAATGTACGCGTAGAGTCGCCGGTAGATTCATGTGCGCGTTTATTTTCAACGGTGGGTGATGTATCTTGGTTGCTTTGGCCGTCCATAACCCGGGCAAAATAACGCAAAACAATGAGGATAACAAGTCCGCTTGGAAGGTAATGGTGTTGGCCTTGGCGCTTAATGTTATTTTCTCATTTTATTGTATGCCCCTGATCAACCCGTAACGCGGTATTGGATTTTTCCGCCGTACAGAAAAATCGTTCATAGTATTATTTGTTCGAAGAGTGCTCCGAATGGGCGGCTATTCACTGGGATTATGGGAGAATTCTGTTGCCCTGTATAGTCGCTGGCGATAGTATGCGGGGTACTTTCCGGCGTTGGTCTCGGTCGGAAAGCGTGTGTGGTTATGGATAGACTTGATCATCTAAACTCCTGTGGGCTTACAGACATTGGTCGACGTCGGGCAGCCAACGAGGATGCGATCATGCTGTTGAGGCAGCATGGCGTTTTCATGGTAGCAGATGGCATTGGTGGTTCTGCTGGTGGTGCCGGTTCAAGCTCTGCTTTGGTCGATGCGCTCACTAAGCTGTTTGAGACTTTACCGGCACCAGATGTTGTGCGCACAGCCGTTGGCAAGAGCCGCCTGATTCGGCATCAGGCCAATCTGGTCTCTGATTACATCAAGGGAAAATCCGATCAGCTTGGTTTTCGGCACGCGGGAACCACTGCGATGATCATGTTATTTGATGCGGATGACCCCACGCGTGCGATTACTTTGCATGCGGGAGACAGTCCGGCATATCGCTTTCGCGGTGAAGATTTTCGGCAGATCACGGTAGACCATACATACGCATCCCAATTGCCACCCGAAGCCGTTGAGAAGATGTCGCAGAAAATGCGCGGGGTGATCACAAGGGCAGTGGGTGTGAAGCGAGAGGTCGATCTGGAGGAAAACGTAGTAGATATTCAGCCAGGCGATTTATACCTGCTTTTCTCAGACGGTGTTACAAATATGATCGACGACACTCTATTGCTTGGGCTGGTTCGTGCGCACCGTGATGAAGGACTGGATGTGCTCGCTCAGGCGATCGTTGATACCGCCAATGAGAATGGCGGGCGCGACAATATATCCGTGGTGGCGATCGACGTAGGAGAAGCTAAAACGCCAGAGCTCATCAAAGAAAGTAAAGCGACATTGGCTGAGCCCCCTTCAGATGAGTGACAAACGTTTTCAGGCCAGACCGAAACGGGATGGGCCTGAAAACGTATCACGCATGGCCTTTATTCGCTGTCGGTACGAAAGGGTGTCGCGGGCAGGCCGTCTTTGTTGTATAAGTTAGCCCCCTCGGGATTGTCGGCCCACGCGTAGCGCACAGCTTTTGGTTCTTTCACTTCTGCATGGCTGACGACTACCTGTGCCCCATCGATTTTTGCGTCAGCCCAACGAAATTTTTTGTCCGCGCCAGCGATCGAAAAATACTTCAGCGGTTCACCATCTTGCGCGATGAGTCCACTTCCCACGTGATCAAACGTTAATTTGATTTTGTTTCCTTCGATCTTCATTTCTCGATACTGAGGGCCGGAAAAGACCATCGATTTCCCATAGGTCTTTGCCAGCGCATTTAATGCGAGGCGCCTGCCCACTTCTTGTTTGTTGCGGGGATGAATGTCTTTAGCGTCACCGATGTCGATGGCTACGGCCTGTCCGGTATTTGGCAGGGAGAGCGTCATAAGTTGAGCCTCGCGCAACTCCGCCCAGGGACTTTCTGCGGGTTCCTGTTTAGGTTCCATGAAGTTGGCGAGTTGCACAAAGTAGAATGGAAAGTCACCTTGTTTCCAGCGAGCTCGCCAGTCATTGATCATTGTCGGAAAAAGAGTACGGTATTGGCGGCCACGTGAGGCATTGCTTTCGCCTTGATACCAGATGGCCCCTTGGATGCGATAGGATATGAGTGGGGCAATCATGCCGTTATACAAGGCGGTAGCAGTATTTGGGCCACTGAATGCAACGGGCTCTGGTTTGGGTGGCAGGTTTTTCATGGCGTCGGAGATGCGGTACTTCCAATCACCCGAGAGTGGGATATCGGGTTGTCCGGCTTGGGTCAGTTTCATTTCCCCGGGTGCACCCCAGATACCACCGGCGCCTCCGGTGTCTTGCACGCGTACCGCGATTTTCAATGCACCAGCTTTTACCTGGTTGGCGGGAATTTTGTAGTTCCGTTTTGCAATGTAGTTGGCGGTGTGACCAACCTGTACGCCGTTGGCATAGGTCCAATCGTTGTCATCTATTGGTCCCAATGAGAGGGTGGCTTCTTTGCCGGCCCAGCCCTCGGGAATATTTACCGTGCGGCGAAACCAGGCAAAGCCGTCATAGTTTCCCATCTCTGTACTTTCCCATAAGCCTGGCAGCCTCATGGCTTTCCAGGGAGTATCATCAAAGCCAGCTTCGTGCCAGGGGGGCGCACCCGTGTTGACGGCCTTGTGATAGGCAGCTTGCCAAGCTTGCAGTTGTTGATCGTATGTTTTTCTCGCGGCCTCGAGGTTTTTGGATTGAGCTTCGATCTGCTCGACGACGGGTTTGAAGTCAGGTAGTTGCTTGAGTGCTGATCCACTGGTCCATGCTTCGCAAATCGTGCCTCCCCATGAACTGTGAATCAAACCGATAGGTACATTGAGTTCTTGATGTAAATTTCGCGCAAAATAATATCCGACTGCAGTAAAGCTTCCCGCTGTTTCCGGGCTACATACTTGCCAGCCTGTGGATTCAATATCTTCCAGGGGAGAGGTGCTCACTTTTTTGCCTACGAGGATGTGGCGTATCTCGGGAAAGTTGGCGCTCTTGATTTCCTCTTCGGGGTTATTTGAATTGCGAACGAGCCATTCCATGTTGCTCTGGCCGGAACACAACCAGACTTCGCCGGCTAGAATATTTTTGAAGGTCACGGTATTACCTTGTCGGACCACGAGTTCGTAGGGCCCCTTATCGCGTAAGGGCGGTAATTTGAACGCCCATTGACCCTGCTCATTTACTGTTCCGCTGGTGACGATGCCGTTCAATTCGACAATAACCGTAGACCCTTTATCGGCCCAACCCCATACCCGGATGGGTTGATCCCGTTGTATGACCATGTTGTCTGAGAACATTCGGGGCATACGAACTTCAGCCATGCAGATTGTGGGAAGGAAGATCAACGATGATATAAACATAGAAAACAAAGGTTTCATGACGGGGTCTCCGGTTTGATTCATTGCTCGGTTAGTTTGCGGGGGAGAGGGCAAAGGGCAATGTAAAAATTGAATGGCGGGCATGGTTACCATACGAAATAATGTCTTTGAATGGGCGGTTCTGGACTATTTTTGCTGATCGGGAGGGTGTTACCGGGGGCATGCGAGGGCGATGAGTTTCATGAATTTTGGGAATAATTCACCTCTTTTGACGGGTTTTCGTTAATCATTATCTGCTCGAATCACGCCTTGCTTCGTGTGCTGGCGAGTCATTGACCAGTGTCCCGAAAGTGACCTGCATGAAATGCCGGGGTGGGCAGGTTCTGCAATAATCTGAATTACTTTAGGGGTGAGCCAAACCCCTCTCTTTTTTGAGAGTGTAGAAGTCGATTTTCCTTGGTAAGACAGGAGCGTGAAAAACGCACTCGAATCGTTGGGTAAAAAGTGGCTTCTTGCCATTTCGGTATTTTTTGGAGGGCTGTTATTGTGTGAGATGGTGTGTCGCTTGGCTGGTTACGGTACGCGTGCGGACGTTCATGAAGATATCGCTAATTGGCAACGGGACGGTCAGGGTGAGTTTTTTGTCTATAAGGCTGGTGCGACCATTAACATGGACGGCTTGCGCGATTACCCTCATCAAGTAGATAATCCTGAGGGCCGAAGGCGCATTGTTTGTCTGGGAGATAGTGTGACATATGGCTATGGCATTCATCCGCAGTATGCCTATCCCTTTCAATTGCAGATGGCTTTTCAGCAGCGCAATCAGAACGTCGAGGTGTTCAATGTTGCTCTTCCCGGTTGGTGTATCCGGCAGCAGCTTATCGCTTGGCAACGCATCGCTTCAAAATATAAACCGAATATGGTGACGGTGGGCGTATGCCTGAATGACTTCGCCGAAATGCAGAACAATCTGGCTGAGCCGCCAGCCTGGTTGGTTGGGGCCTTTAACCATAGCTACCTGGTAAGGGCTATGGTGAATCCTGCCGCTAATGAAATTGCTCAGATTGAGGAGTTTATCGATCACCCCGAGGCTGCCCGGATCCAGAGTGCCTATGATTTATATTTTTCCGAGTTGGCAAAATTGCATCGAATCTTGACTGACGCGGGGGTTGAGTTGCGGGTTTTCGTTTTTCCTTTTCGCTTTCAGTACGAACGGGCGAATACCCATTTTGGCCCGCAGGAGGAGGTCGCACGCCGTTGCGCTGAATCCAACATAAAATACATCGATGTGTTGCCATTCTTCAAAGCACTTGGTGCGGATGCTTTTATTGACCACGATCATCTTAATGCAGAAGCTTCGGTGAAGTTTGCGCATTTCCTTGCTGATCAACTGGAGGTCCCGAAGTAGTTGAGGGGCATGTGGAAGCCCGCTTCATGGAGGCAGGCTGTCTAATGTCGGAGGGTTGCTGCGATATCAAAATTATTTCAATACTTGCGATATCTCCGCGGCCACCGTCTCTGCGAGGGCTTCTGACCCCTCCGGCGTAAAATGTACATTTGCGGGTCGCATGATTTCGTCGATCCGGGGCATCACGAAGTTGTACATGTCATGTGTTCTCACACCATATTTTTTCATTACCTTGGCTGCGGCCTCGTTATACCTTTTGCTGTCTCCGACTACACGGCCCGCGGCACCTTCTGGTACGGGCGTAGTGTTTCGCCATATTAAAACAGCGTCAGTTTTGGTCAGGCGCTTCACCAACTGTTCAAGATTCGCACGGTATTGCTCAATCGGAATTTGTTGTTTACCCTGGTCCGGCGCCTTTGCCAGCCCACCTCTTTCGGTGATATATTTCAGATCGTGCAGGCCCCAATTAAAGTGAATGACATCCCACTTGCCCTCTCCAAGCCAGGTGTCGATTTCGGAAAGCCCCTTGGAGGTCGGCCCGCAATTGGTCGGTGGTCGATGCACATTGACTTTTCCTTCCAGTAATTTGCGGGTTGGTAGTGTGTAGCCGATGGAAATCGAATCTCCAATTAACAATACACGTGGAAGCGAAGGGTTGTCCGTGATCGAGGCGAAAACCGGGTTGGGCTTTTTCTTGCCCTGCGCAGACCTCTTTTTTGTATCCTGGGCGTAGTTGGGATTGAGGCCGATCAGTAAGATACAGGCAATTAAAGAGGCGCTCTTAAGCGTTAGATTGTTCATGGATGCCTTCTGAGGGTTGGGTGGAATGCTCAAGTGGTTGGAGTAAACAGAAAATGATCTCCGGGTGTGCGCCTATATACTACTGGTTCTCGGGCGACGTTGTGTCCATTTTCGGCAATGGAATGCTTTTGACCTCTAATTCATCAGCGATCTCTTTAACCTGGCGGGCGTCGTTGATGCGGTCAACCGCGGTCAATTTGCCTTGGATCGCCCGGAGTTGATTCAAGTAGCTGGTTTTGATGGGATCAAGTCGTCCGTTACGGGTGGCCTCCAGACGGGCGCGGTGCTGCGCGGCGCGGGCCATGACAACCTTAACGCTGGCAGGTGCGCCATCGCGCAGGCGGCGGGGCAGAGTGCCCTCTGCAGACAATCGGGCTTCTTCCACTTCAACTGCGGTTACGATATCGAGTATGCCATTGGCCTGACCCTCGGTTTTTACTTTATTTAGTTTGTCTTTGTAGCCTGAAAACACTTTCCGGAATTCGGTAAGATATGAGGCATCAGCCTCTTTAACGGCGGTTTCGAAGGCTTCTTTGTAGGGTCGCAACTCGGGTGGAAGTCGTGGAGAAATAACTGGGGGTGGGTCTTGTACGACATTGGGTGGGTCCGGCGGTGTATTGACTTCGGGTTCGGCCTGGTTGATCAGTTCCATGCGTCGCTCTTCGGCCTGCTTGATAGCACGCGGCTCAAGACCGGAGGCTTTTTGGTCGCGTTCATCCTTGGTCTCTTTTGCGAAAGGGCCGGTATAGTGTTTGTAGGTGTTCATCGCGGCGATATAGTCTTCATCTTTCACCTTTTTTCTTGCGGTGAGATCCAGACCTCGCATGACGGCTTTGATCTCCTGGCTGCGTTTTCTGATGATGGACTCGATTTCGCTGTCGCTACGATCGGCGAATTCTGTGCCGGCAGCTCGGTTTTTGATATCGGTGAATTTTGCTATGGCCTCTTCGAACGACTCGGAGTTCTCATTAAAAAATGAGCGGGCTTCATTGAATTGGGAGGATAATTCCTGCTCTCGTTTTTTGAGTGCTTGTTGCTCTTTAATGTTCTGAATAAATTGCAAGCCAAACAGGCCACCACCAATCAGGGCGATGGCTATCACGATGCTGGCAATAGCAGCTGGCGCACCACTTTTCTTCGGGGGAGGTGCTGGAGTTGCCCGAGTATGAGTGTCGCGAGATTGCAGGCGATCTCGATCCACTTTTAGAACGCGCTCGGAAGCCGGTGTCGACTGCACAGCGTTTAAGTTTGAATCAAAAGCGAGGGTACTAGGCGCTTCAGGGGGAAGCGTGACCTCCGGCATTTCACCGTTGATACAACGGCCCAGATCACGATTAACTTCTTCCCAATTCGCGGGGCGTGCCCCTGAATCTTTGGCCAGCATTTTCTGAAGCAAGAGGACCGTGCCCATGCTCAAGTCCGGGGTAAAGGTTCGCGGATCCGGAAGTTGCGCGTCTACCTGCTTATCCAGCACATCGTGTGGATCTAGATCGCCGAAAGGCAGTTCACCGGTGAGCATGTGATATATCATGCAGCCGAGCGAATAAATGTCGGTGCGAAAGTCAAGGCTATCGCCGTTTGCCTGCTGGGGCGAACAGTAATTTGGCGTGCACATATTTTCAGATTCAAACGAATCCTGCCCGTCCGCATTCAGGACTTTCACCAGTCCGAGGTCCACCACCTTTATGGTGCCATCTTCATCGACCAGCACGTTGTCGGGCTTGATGTCGCGGTGAATCAATTGGGTCTTATCCCAAGCGTAACCGAGAGCTTCGGCGATCGATTGGGCGACCATCAGGGTATCGCTTTCTGAAAGCTTGCCTTTACGTTCAAGCCAGTCGCCGACGCTGTAGCCTTTAATGTATTCCATGGCGAAGAAGTAGACGCCCTCATCCTCTCCGAAATCGTAGACCTGCACGATGCCAGTATGTTTGAGTTGGGCTGCTGCACGGGCCTCCAGCTTGAATTGCTCAATATCGCCAGGATTGTTGGCGAGCTGATCCGTAAGGATTTTGATGGCAACGGTCCGCTCGAGCGAAATCTGGCGGGCCTTCCAAACATGGCCTGCGCCTCCTTCGCCGAGGTGGTCCTGCAATTCGAATCCGGCTATGACTTGGCCTTGCATACTAAATCGTTGTCGTTTCCGTACTTCCTGCTTCCAAAACCCATCAACCTGCAGGAAGGATGGGGATGGATCAACTAAAAATTTGGGACGACTCAGGGCCGTTGAATGCTCGATGACTGCAATTTGACCCGTTCCTAGGTGGATTGTGCGGGGAATCGAAGGGCCACCAGTTCTTTGCCTGAAAAACAGGACATATAGCTACCGTGCAATGCGGCTCTGGCTGTAATCTGGATATCCCGTTTTCCAGTGTTGAAGCCTGATATATCGGGGTTTTTTGTCTACTTCTCCACCGGAACGACAATACCGCGCATGATGATATTCTGACAGAATACAAAGATGATAAACGTCGGAATGGCAGCGATTATTAAAGAGGCGTACATGACCCCCTCGCCACTTTTTTGCTGTAACTGGAAAAGCCAGACCATAAGCGTCCACATTTTTTCGTTCTGGCAAATCAGCAGGGCGAACATGAAATTGCTGTAGGCGTTGGTAAAGGCGGTGAGAGCGATAACCGCCAAAATGGGCTTGGATAGGCTCATGGTGATCGTCCAGAACATGGTCCATTCACCCGCTCCGTCCATTTGAGCCGACTCGTAGAGTTCTGCAGGAAGCGAATCGAAGAACCCTTTAAGAAGGAAAATAGAGTAGCCGTGGGCCATGCCGGGAAGGATAAGGGCGGCAAAGGTATTCAGCAGCTCGAACTTGCGAAGCATCAGAAATACCGGGATTTGGGTCACCATGGGCGGAAAGGCCATAGTCAGTAGCATGAACAGCAAAATCTTATACGTGTTGGGGAGTTTGAAGCGGCTTAGTGCGTAAGCGGCCATTGGATTAACGATGAGTGCAACCAACACGGCAAGCGCGCAGTAGATCACGGTATTAATAATCCCTCGACCGTGTAGTACCACGTATTCAATTACGGTGATGTAGTTCCTGCGAAGGAATTCATTGCGGATGGTGCCCTTATTCTGCTGGAACGCGCGGTAATGGATGGCTTGCTGCGGAGGCTGAATGGTGCGGAAATCTCGTATCGTGGTGCCAAGATTTCGATTCATCTGGTCGACCGTACCATAGCGTTTTTGCAGGTATTCCCGGAATAGTATGTCGGGAGACGCGATTCGGAGATGGTCAATGTCTGCTTGATGCCAGATGTTGGAACCGGGTTCCTGCCAGCCCTTGATAAACGCATTCCAATCGGACCCCATCAATCCTTCAATGGGCTGGTTTCCGAGTAACGGAATCTGGTCGAAGCGGCTGAATGCTGTACCATAGTTTTTGTTGAGGGCGTTTATTTTCTGATACTTGGCTTCAAGAAAAGTCTGGTAGTCAGCTTGGGCCGGATCTTCCAATTGAATCCAGAGCAGGTTAAGCACTTCGCGCACAAAATTTTCCCAGTCTTCGCGCACCTTGTCGGGTCCGTCGGGAGCGTGGGCAGTGAGTACAATGTCAGCATAGCTGGTATGTTCTGTGCCGTGGGCGTTGTTGTATGTGGAAATGTCACGGGTGTATAAAGCCATCAGGAAGTTACGTTTGAAGTAGCCTTCAATATTAAAGTAGTAACGGAGACTTGGGTCCTGTTGCTGTTTAAAGAGTCGGTACCGTGTATACCAGGAGGTGTTGAGCAGTGAGTTGCGGCGCGGCAGATAAAACTCCGGGCGCACCTCGACCACGTTCCAATTGAGAAAGTCGGTTTCAAGGTTTCGATTGATCTCCGTAATTTGATCGCCGAACTCTTCGCGTAAACTCTGCTTATATCGCCGAAGAGATGAGGGAAACGTTCGGCTGATTGGTGCGAACACGTAGCCGAGCGAATACCAGTAGTCAGGCCGCAGTTCGTCATGGATAAAGCGTTCCCACTCTTCAATTAGTGGCGTTTGGGGGTCGCTCGGTAGCTTCAGTTTATCGAACCCGCTGGCGTCAACGTCATATACCGTGCGCATGAGATCCAGCCGTTCGTTGAACATCCCTTCAATATGCTTTTGGTAGAGTCGGGTCTCCTGCTTTAAAAAGCCAGGTACAGCTACAAATTCTTTCTCATCCAATGTACTCTTGGTGCTGCCCGAAATCATCAGCACGAACGGAAACACCATGGTGATCGCACCTGCGATGAGTAGTGCGTAAATAATCGCGATTAACGCGATGGTTTTCGGTGCCTTTCGGCCTATGCGAGAAATTAGAGGCATGGCACAGTCTGAGAGCGAAAAAAGGAGCGGGTGACGTAGTGCGTAAGGGCCGGACACCGGTTGGGACATACTGGTGTTTTCAGTAAGCTCATCGGGTCTCGTCGCCCCCGGTCGTTTTAAATTCCAGTCGTGACAGGATACGCAGCTGATACATGGTAAATACGATGAGCATGAACCCGAGAATCCAGGCCATAGCAGTGGCAGGCCCGAATTTCAAAAACGTAAATGCT
>Ga0181574_10003481_pt1 | contig 13942 bp, 9 predicted proteins | sample 101ome_24_FD_145600 | JGI IMG/M metagenome (GOLD analysis project Ga0181574, IMG submission 145600) | Coastal salt marsh microbial communities from the Groves Creek Marsh, Skidaway Island, Georgia - 101410AT metaG (spades assembly) | ecosystem: Environmental > Aquatic > Marine > Intertidal zone... | reverse complement strand
GTTGTACATACCGTAGAACATGGCTGGGAACGTCGCGAGCCAAACGGTGATCATGATGCGCTTAAGGTCAATGCCATCGCGCACATGCGCATTGGCTCTGGTCACACTTCCGGGAGAGTAGAAAATAGTGTCTACGGCCTCGTAAAGCGCGTACCAGTTTTCAAACCGCCCACCCGGCTTGAAATGAGGCTCAATCGCATCCAATTGTTGTCGCAATCCCATAAATCAGCCTTCCTTCTCGATGCGGGACAAGTTGTCTCGCAGAATGCCGCCATATTCGTATTTGCCGGGGCAAACATAGGTGCATAGCGCAAGGTCTTCCTCATCCAACTCAAGGCAACCCAGCGCCTGCGCCGTCTCTGTATCGCCCACCAGCAGCGCACGAAGCAACTGCGTGGGCAGGATGTCCAGCGGCATGATCCGCTCATAGGCGCCTACGGGCACCATCGCTCGTTCCGAGCCGTTGGTATTGGTGGTCATACGCAGCGGTTTGCTACCAAACCAACTGGAGAGATAGATTCCGAGCACCGAGTGTTTGTTCAGTCCCGGTGACAACCAGCCCATGAAAGCACGGTCTCGCCCCTCGGGAAGGAGCGATACCTGATTGTGGTAGCGCCCGAGATAAGCTGTATCACTCTGAACGCCCCTACCTCCCAGCACCGATCCAGAGATCAGCCGGGCATCTTCACCGTCCCGCTCTCCTGCAACCATGGCCTGCAAATCGGCCCCCACTCGGCTGGAAACCAGACGCGGACGCGAAGCCGCGGGGCCGGCCAGAGCGATAATACGGTCCGTGAACATTTTTCCGTCGAGGAACAAGCGACCTACTGCAATCACGTCCTGATAACCAATGGACCAGGCTATCCGGTCGACGGCGGCACCCATCAAAAAGTGAATGTGCGTGCCCGCAAGCCCTGCGGGATGTGGCCCGGAAAAATCGTGGCGACTAATCCGCTCGTGGTCGCACTGAGGGATGTCAGCGCCCGGCGCAGCACACAGATAAACGGGGCAGCTCACCATCGTTGCGAGCAGTTTCTGTCCAAGCAGGAACGCTTCAGAATCTAGAGCAGTCACCTGCGCGGGATCAGGCGCATGCGGGTGAGTATCAATTGCCGTGATAAAAAGCCCTGCCGGCTTGGTGGCGGGGTCAGCGACCCGACCAAATGGACGCGCGCGCAGGGCGATCCACTGGCCCGACTCAATCAGCTGAGACTGAATCGCATCGGGCAATAGCGCCTCCGCCTCAGTCACGGAGTAGCTTGGGAATTCGACTGCCTCGTCACCATCGATGTCTATGACGATAGATTGAAACGCCCTTCTGGCGCCCCGGTTTATCGCCGCTACGCGGCCGCCTGCTGGCGAGGTATAGCGGACGCCCTCGCACTTTTTATCGGTAAACAGGAGCTCGCCCCGCTTGACCGAATCACCGACCTGCACCGCCATCGTCGGCTTCATGCCGTGATAATCCGGCCCAATCAAGGCTACTGCCCGCACGGGGAGCGAATCGTCGATCTCACCAATTGGCGCGCCCGCCAGGGGAATATCTAAGCCGCGTTTGATTTTTATCATGTCGATGCTCGTTAGCATTACCGTCAGTGGGTCTCGCACACACTCATTCCGGCAGCGCCTTTCGTGCCAGATTTGGCACAGCGCTGGACACTTATGCGTTCGGGGTAATGCCCCCCCAGACTGCAGTGCACGTGCTGTCGACCGGGGCCTTCTGCGGGCCGGCCCCATGGGGCTCTATTCGGTCGCGCGTATTCTATTCGACTTGGTCTAACAAGGCCAACCCAACCACAGTGCCGTTTTGGCTATAGCGGGTAGGGCCCCTTGGCGGGATAGGTCTGGTAGCGAATGCCCGCCATTCGCTCCAAAACGCGATAAACCTGACAGCTGTAGCCGTACTCGTTGTCATACCAGAGGTACAAGACCGCCTGATTGCCATTGGCGATTGTGGCCTTGGCATCAAATATGCACGCTGAACGCGAACCGACGAAATCGCTTGATACCACCTCCGAGGAGTTCGAGTAGTCAATCTGTTTCTTCATGCTCGAGTGCAACGCGGTCTCACGCATGAACTCGTTGAGCGACTCGCGGGTCGTTTCACCCTCCAGCGTCAGATAAAGGATCGCCATGGAGACGTTGGGTATCGGAACTCTGATCGCATTACCGGTGAGCTTGCCCTCAAGCTGCGGCAAGACTCTAGCCACCGCTTTTGCTGCACCGGTCTCTGTCAGGACCATATTCAGGGCCGCACTGCGACCCCGCCGCTCTGCTTTGTGGTAGTTGTCGATCAGATTCTGATCATTGGTGTAGGCGTGCACTGTTTCCACGTGCCCCGCGACAATCCCGTACTCGTCATCGATTGCCTTGAGCGCCGGCACAATCGCGTTGGTAGTGCACGAAGCTGCCGAGAGAATCCTGTCGTCGCTCGCGATGTCGTCATCGTTGATGCCCGCAACAATGTTTTTGATATTACCTTTGCCTGGCGCGGTGAGGATCACCTTGGCAACGCCTTTCGCTTTGAGATGTCTCGACAGCCCAGCCTCGTCGCGCCATACACCTGTGTTGTCTACGATAATGCAGTCTTCGATTCCGTATTGCGTGTAGTCGATTTCTTCAGGGGAATCTGCATAGATAACCTTCACTTCATTGCCGTTGGCGACGAAGGACTGTCTCTCCTCATCTACCCTGATGGTGCCCTGAAAGACCCCGTGAACCGAATCTCTGCGCAGGAGGCTCGCGCGCTTTTGCAGGTCGTCCTCCGACTGCCCTCGACGCACGACTACCGCGCGCAGCCGCAAACTGTCACCGCCGTCGGTTTTTGCAATGAGAATACGAGCCATCAACCGGCCAATGCGCCCGAATCCGTACAACACGACGTCAACGGGCTTGTCTACAGGTCGATGTGTGGATCCCACCAGGAACTCGAGTTCCTGAGCCACATATTCCTCTAAAGATAATCCCTCGCCAGCACCTTTGTCGTAGTAAGCAACAGCAAGCCTGCCTATATCCAAGTGACAAGGCCCAAGATCCAGCTGATTGACAGCCTTGAGCACCGGAGAGGTCTCGAATTCAGACAGCTCATTGTCTTCCATCTGCCTCACCCAGCGATGACTTTTCATGATGTCGAGCACAGATTGGTTGACCAGAGATCGGCCATAAATATAGCTTTTAACGTTTCGCTCTCTCGATAAGCTCCCCACGACGGGGATCATTGCCTCAGCTAGCGCCTCGCGCTCTTTCCAATCTGAAAAATAATCATCGGGGCGGGGTCGCTTGCGTTGTTCAGTCACAGCATTTCCTCGGTTAAATTGCTGAATCGGCCCCCAAGCGATTCTTCCCACCACCGGTTAAACCAAGCTAACGCGGGGTGAGACAAGTTCACATTCGAGCTCTGACGATATTATCCTTTTGGCAGCGACCACTAGGCAACCTTAAACGCACTATTTCCATGGTTCAGCGCTACGCCGCGTCCTACAATGGCGTCGAATAGTACACGCGCTAACCATGTTTAAAGACCTGCTGTCCGACACACCTTGGCCGACTAAGGCCGGCTCCCGCACCGCGATGGGTCCCATGACCGGTGCCGCGAGCACCGCGGCCATCGCGGAGCTTGCAGCGGCGAGCGGACCTCTGATCGCTCTGGTGGCGAGCTCTGCTGAGGCGCTTACTTTGGAGCGCGAGCTCCCGCTTTTTTTAGCCGAGGAGATTCCCATCCTCACGCTCCCAGACTGGGAGACGTTGCCCTACGATCACTTTTCACCGCACCAGGACATCATTTCGCAGCGCTTGAGAACATTTTTTGAGCTGCCTCACCTCGAGAGAGGTGTCGTCATACTTCCCGTGACAACGGCCATGTTGCGAACCCCGCCTCAGCACTTTGTTGAAGCGAACACACTCGACCTCAGCATCGGCGATCAGTTTGACACCGAGCGATTCACGCAGGGTCTCGCCCTCAACGGCTACCGAGCCGTGGACACGGTAATGGAGCATGGCGAGTTCGCCGTAAGAGGCTCCTTGCTCGATGTTTTTCCCATGGGCAGCGACACACCGTACCGAATTGATCTCATGGACGATGAAGTCGAAACGCTTCGTATTTTTGATCCCGAAACCCAGCGAACCGTGAGTCAGGTCGACAGCATCAAGCTGATGCCGGCTCGAGAGTTTCCAGTGAGCAGCCAGGCCATTGAGCGCTTTCAAATGGCTTGGTACGAGACCTTTGATGGCGATGCCGAGAGCTGCCCTACGTTCACGGAAATATCCAATGGCCGAATTCCGGGAGGCGCCGAGTATTACCTGCCGCTGTTCTTCGACGACTGCGGCACCGTTTTCGACTACCTGCCCGGCGCTGCCGCTATCGTTTTGTGGGGTGAGCACCATGCCGCCGCACAGCGGTACTGGGAAGAAATCAATGGTCGATTCGAAGAATACGGCATTGACCCGCGGCGCCCCCTACTCCCACCTCAGCGGGGATTCATACCGGTAGAAGAGTTCTACTCGCGGCTGGGGCACTACGCAGTGTTGGAATTAAAAGCGGATGCGAAGTCGCCATCTCATGTCCAGGCACCCTTTAGGGCTCCTCCCTTACTAAACGAGGGAGCCAACGCGGCGCCCTATCAAGAACAACTAAAACGCTTTCTTTCGGATCACAAGGGGCCTGTTCTACTCTGCGCCGAGACGCCCGGCCGCCGGGAAATTCTCCTTGAGAATCTGGCTAAAAGCGAATTGCGGCCGCAACCGGTCGCCAACTGGTCAGAATTTGTCGCCAGTGGCCTCGACTTCGCGATAACGGTTGCTCCGATTGACAGAGGTCTCTACTGGGGGCCGGGGCAGCCGACGCTGATCTGCGAGACGCAGCTATTTGGCCAGCGAGTCGCCCAACGCCGTCGCAGAAAAGTCCACGCAGAGACGAATACCGAAGCCATTATCCGTGACCTGACAGAATTACGGGTCGGCCTACCCGTCGTGCATATCGAGCATGGGGTAGGTCGGTACCTGGGACTGCAGGTGCTTGAAATAGACGGGGACGACGCAGAGTTCTTGCTTCTGGAATATGCGGAGGGCAATAAACTCTATGTGCCGGTTGGCTCACTGCATCTGATTAGCCGATACACCGCGGGCGACCCGGATACCGCGCCGATGCATCGTCTGGGCACAGAGCAGTGGGACAAAGCACGCAAGAGAGCGCAGGAGCGCGCCGCAGACGTGGCGGCGCAGCTACTGGAGGTCTATGCCAGACGCGAGGCCAGAGCCGGGCACGCTCATGCGCTCGATGAAGAAAAATGGCAACGGTTCTGCCAAGCGTTTCCCTTTGAGGAGACCCCAGACCAAGCGGTAGCCATCCAAGCGGTGCGTCAAGACATGTGCGCCCCAAGGGTTATGGATCGATTGGTCTGTGGTGATGTGGGGTTTGGTAAAACCGAAGTCGCCATGCGCGCTGCTTTCATCGCGGCACAAAACGGTCGGCAAACCGCCGTGCTGGTTCCCACCACGCTGCTGGCTAACCAGCATTACGCCAATTTTCAAGACCGCTTTTCCGATTGGCCCTACACGGTGGAGGTGGTGTCTCGATTCCAGTCTGCGAAAGATCTACAGCAAATCATTGAGCGGGTTCGTAACGGTAAAATCGATATCCTGGTCGGCACTCACAAATTATTGCAAGGTGATTTCGCGTTTGAGGACCTGGGGTTACTGGTCATCGACGAAGAGCATCGATTTGGTGTGAAGCAAAAAGAGACCATCAAAGCGCTTCGCGCAGAGGTGGATATCCTCACGATGACCGCTACGCCTATCCCCAGAACGCTCAATATGGCCTTGGGAGGCCTTCGCGACCTGTCTATCATTGCCACCCCACCAGCCCGCAGGCTCTCGATCAAAACCTTCATCCGGGAACACAGCATTGCGCTGGTGAAGGAAGCGGTGCTGAGGGAAACGCTGCGGGGCGGACAGGTTTTCTACCTGCATAACGAAGTCAAAACGATCGAGGAAACCGCTCGCAAGCTGGGGGAGCTGTTACCAGATCTATCGATCGGCGTGGCTCACGGACAGCTGAGAGAGCAAGCCCTTGAGCGAGTGATGTCGGACTTTTACCACCACCATCACCATATTCTTGTTTGCTCCACTATCATCGAAACCGGCATCGATATTCCCAACGCCAACACCATTATCATCGAACGCGCAGACAAATTTGGTCTCGCTCAACTCCATCAGCTTCGCGGCCGCGTGGGCCGGTCTCATCATCAGGCATACGCATATCTGCTTAGCCCACCTAGGAATGTGATTACCTCAGATGCGCAGAAACGGCTCGAGGCGATCGAAGCCGCCGGCGATTTAGGCGCGGGCTATCAATTGGCCTCTCACGACATGGAAATCAGAGGGGCGGGAGAATTATTGGGGGCCGAGCAGTCAGGCCAAATCAATCAGGTGGGATTTTCCCTCTACCTGGATATGCTGGAGAGCGCGGTGGCCGCGCTCAGGAGAGGAGAAATTCCCAATACCGATCAGCCGTTGGACAGTGGCACCGAAGTCAAATTACACGTACCGGCACTGATTCCAGAGAACTATCTGCCAGACATCACCACACGGCTGGTGCTTTACAAGCGCATTGCTCAAGCTAAAAGCGAAACCGAATTACGGGAAATCCAGGTCGAAATGATTGACCGTTTTGGGCTACTGTCCGACCCGATCAAGAATTTATTTACCTGCGCCGCGCTCAGGGTGGCCGCGGAGCGGCTCGGGATCAGTGAAATCGATATGACCGATGAGGGTGGTAGCATCGACTTTAAATCTTCTACGCTAGTCGAGCCCGCCGCCATCGTGAGCCTCATTCAATCTGATCCCATAAGCTACAGCATGAGCGGTAGCGGGAAATTGCGCATCAAAAAGGCACTACCCACGCTGGACGCCAGAGCCCAATTTATAGAGCAACTCATTCACCCTTGGCTGGAGGTGGCGGCGTGACAGTGAGAATCCTCGCGTGTCTCTGGCTCTGCATCGCATCAAGGCCCCTGTGGGCCGTTCCACTGCCGGGGGGCTTTGATCACTCAGGTTGGTATCAGTTCGAGCTCGTTGTGATGGTCGATACTCGCGCAGAGGTACTGGAGAGCGAAACCTGGCCGCTTGTGCCAAGAGTGAATTACCCCGCGCAATGGCGATGGCTGCGTGAGCCTGACACGCTAGCGTTACTGAAACAGACCCACCTGTCTGCGAGCGTAGCGGGTAGCGCATCGGGCCACATCCTGGTCCGCGAGGCGGCACCCCTGCCGCCTTCCTGGGAGCCCCCCGCTTCGATGCTAACCGAGGGTGACCTGGTACTCATCAACGATCTTATTGAGCTCGGCAAGGGCACGGATTCACGAGCCCGGGCCCGCGAGCAAGAGGATCCGACTGATTCGGTGCCCACGCAATCGCCATCCGCTGGGCCGCTCCTTCCATTTGAGGCCATTACGCCGGCCGTGACATCACCGTCGCTGATATCCCTTGATCCGTTGGATATAACCGGAGTGGAGAGCGAAGACGAGTCGGTAGTAAATGTGCCCTTCGCAAAAAGTCCGCAAATCGTTGAACTCAAGGAGGTAGCGGTCAGTGCCGCACGCATTCCCACGCCAGAAACTTTTGTGCAGCTGTCACTCGATCGGCTCGCGCCGGGCCTGGCTCGCTACCGCCGAACCAGTGAAGACGACATTATTGCCTCGGTTTCATGGCTCCAGGGTCCAGATAGTCGCAACCTGCCTATCGTGATCGAACCGGAGAACGACCAGGGCTTTCCCCTCGCGCAGGGATTCATTCAACTGCGCCCCAGCGGCGACCAATGGCGGCTTGGTCTGAATTTCTGGGTAAATACTGCCGGACATTACCTACCCGACGTATTTGAAATGCCACCGCCGCCGCCTTCACCGCAGCGGATCGCGGTCCTGCACAGGGCCGCGCCTCAGGTTGGCTCGTTCGCCTCCGCATCCGCTCCCAATCTGGCATTACCGGCACCTGAAGCCGCTGCTGCACAGCAGTCACCTGCGGTCAGCTTTGATGGCGGCGCAATGCCTGTCTCGACAGCGGAGGTGACGGCTCCGGCACAACCACCTGACTGGCCATGGCGGCACCTGATTCACGTGGCAGACACGGTGCCTCTCGCCGCCAATCGGCTGAGATATTACGATCATCCCGTGATCAAGGTCCTTGCCATCTGGCGTGAGCTAACGTGGTATGAGCTATTTGACGAGGGTGCAAAGATATTGGCAACGCAACGCGCGTCACAGCAGGATGGCGCTGCCGCGTCGGCCATTGACCCACCCCACCTGGCCTCGCAGCCCCAGTAACACCCGCTATGCGACGCCCGGCTCCGGAGCTACCGCGCTCATGACCAGTGTTCGTGTGGGAAACGCCACCTCCGCGCCGCGTCGCTCGATAATGGACAAAATCTGTAGCAGCACGTCCTGTTTTACACCGTGATAAGTGACCCAATCGGTCGTTTTAGTAAAGGTGTAGATAAAGAAATCCAGAGAGGACGGACCGAAGCTCACAAAATTGACAATCAGCGTGCGCGTTTGGTCGATGGCCTCATGCGACCTCAGCATGGCCTCCACGTCTGACACAATGTCTGACATGCTGCCGGCATCGTCATACCGGATACCCACAGTCTCATAGATTCTCCTGTTGAGCATGCGCGACGGGTTCTCAATCGCAACAGTAGAGAACACTGAATTGGGCACGTAGAGTGGCCTCTGATCGAAAGTGCGAATACGGGTCACCCGCCACCCGACATCCTCGACAGTGCCCTCTATCTCGCGATCGGGGGAACGTATCCAGTCACCCACTGCAAAAGGGCGATCCAGAAAAATACTCAACCCCCCCAGAAAATTAGCGAGTAAATCGCGGGCAGCAAAACCGACTGCGATACCGCCCACACCACCAAACGCTAGCAGTCCAGAAACGGAGACCCCCAAAGACTGCAGCACCATGATGCCGACCACGACCCAAATAATGATCCGACTGAGTCGGGCCACCGCACTGATCGTTGCGCGATCACCCGATTCGAGGGCACCTCTATGCTCGCCAAGCAGTTCCTCCTCGATACCGCGGCTCAGCCGGTGCGCCAACCAACCAAATAATGCCAGCAAAGCGGTGTCGGAGGATCGCATCAGGGCCTCTCTAATGCCATCCAGCGAACTGAACAGGGACAACGACAAAAGACCAATGACTACCCACATCACCCACTGAATAGGGGGGAAAATCGCGTACAGAAATACATCATCCCACCGGGTTTGTGTGCGGTCGGCGGCCGACGTGAGGGCCTTCACCGCCCGGTAAATCCCGTAATGCGCCGCGCTACCTACCAGCATCAATGCGATAAAAACCACGAGATCTATAGGCACGCCGAGAGCGACGGACACCGGCATCAAGAACGCTTCAATAAACTGCATCAATCTGACTTCCAAAGTGGGCCACCCCAATCGTAACCCAGCTTCAGACACGGCCATACTCCGCACTGTACAAAAAAACAGACTGTATATATCATCAGCCGATATCTCAGGGAGACCGATCCATGAAACTCACCGCCAGACAGGAACAGGTGCTTGAAGTCATCCGCCAGTACGTGTCGGATACGGGTTACCCCCCTACGCGCGCAGACATCGCCCGCGAATTAGGCTTCAAATCTGCTAATGCCGCTGAGGAGCACTTGCGTGCCCTAGCTCGCAAAGGCGCAATCGAAATGATCGCGGGTGCCTCTCGCGGTATTCGACTTACCGAAAACACGGGCTTACCGATTGTGGGTCGCGTCGCCGCCGGATCACCCGTGCTGGCGACGGAACACATCGAGGATTACTGCGAACTACCGCCGTCGTTTTTCTCCCCCAACGCCGACTACCTGCTGCGGGTAACGGGTGACAGCATGCGTGATATCGGCATTCTCGATGGTGATCTGCTGGCTGTGCATCGCACTCAGACGGCCCTCGACGGTCAGATTGTTGTTGCCCGAATCGAGGATGAAGTCACGGTAAAACGGCTAAAGCGGTCCGGACAGCACACGTTGAAACTGCTACCAGAAAACCCCGACTTTGAGCCGATCGTGGTGGATTTGCGGCGGACAGAGTGCGCGATTGAGGGCGTGAGCGTGGGCGTTATTCGGCAGCAGTTATAACAGCTGCGGCCTGACAATCAGGAACCGAGGGCGTCGTTTCCCGTTTCGATCGAGGGAGTGATGTTGGAGGCGTTCATTTCCAGCCTCTGAAGGAATCATACGGGGCAAATCGCCCCGCTGTGCACGTACGCTAGTACTGCTTAGTGCAGCGTGCGGCTCTCTGCCATATCTGCGGTATCGACTTCCAGGCTATTTACTTCCGCCAACTGCGCCGCCGCCTCTATGCCAGCCTGAATCATGATCTTGGCAATTTCCAGGTTGTTCCCCACGAGGTACGCATTCGCCTCGTCAGAAAACTGGATGCTGACCAGCGGTTCCGAATCGCCATCGACACGCTGCAACACCACTTCCCCGTCGCCCAGATCTACGATTTCAAGTAACGATGTAGACACTCAATAACCTCTCTAGTGCATGGGACATTGCACGCAATCGTGCAACACCGACACGGTAACACTCTCACAAGGCATCTGCCACTCATGGTCTTCGCGCTACTAAGATTCATCAATCACATCAGAAACGTGGGCTACAAGCGCCACTAATTCAGCATACCAGCGCTCAAATTGCGCCACGCTCAGTGCAACCGCGTCCGAGGCGAGCTGATTCCCTCGCGGGGGCGGCCGGTCAATCGGCAACGCCATCAGGCTCGCGATCCAACCATCTCTCTCCAGTTCGGCAAAGGCCTCTATTTCTGCAGGCTTCACCAGACCGGGCGGCAGGCTTGGCAGATCGGCAACCGAATGAGGGGGCTGGAGGGGTAATTGACGAACGCGGCAGGCGGCGAGCATCAGCCAACCATAGGTATCAAGCAATCGCTCTCGAATCACAGGAGCAAACGCCTGTGCCACTTGGTGCTCGGACTCTCGGCCTGAGACCAAAACGCCAGACCACCCCGCGATGAGTATTCGACTCTGATAAAGGCTGCGATTGGCAAACGCGAGCGGGTGACTCAACCGACGCTTTCCTCAACGTCGGTTGCGGATTTGGGCTTGGCTTTTGCTTTGGCCTTTGTTTTGGGCTTTGCTTTTTTCTTCGCTCGCGGTTTTTTGGCAGTACCCTCTTCAACCCAACCGCCATCGACAAACATCGCCCTCCAACCACTAGGCTTGCCGTCACGCTCAGACATCACGTACTGCTCTTTTGTCTTGCGGCTATAACGGACTTGAGTGCGATTTCCCTGATCATCCACTCGCGGCGCGTCGAATAAATAGTGGTATTTGGGGTCAATCTCAGCCTCGTGCGGAAGTAGCTCATCGACAAACGGGGGGCGGGTCTCGCGATGCTTTGGAAACTGGCTCGCTGCGAGGAAGATACCAGACGCCCCATCCCTCAAGACGTAGTGGTCTTCCACCTTCACACAGCGCAACTCGGGCATTGGGACTGGGTCCATTTTTGGCGGCGCGACCTCGCCATTTCGAAGCAGCTTACGGGTATTGGTACATGCAGATTCACTGCATCCAAAATACTTTCCGAAGCGGCCAGTTTTAAGCTGCATGTCAGCGCCACACTTGTCGCACTCAATCACAGGGCCGTCGTAACCCTTGATTCTGAATTGTCCCTGCTCAACCTCATAACCAGAGCAATCGGGATTGTTTCCGCAAACGTGGAGCTTACGTGTCTCGTCGATCAGATAACTGTCCATCGCCGTGTGACAATCACCGCAACGCCGCTTACTGAGCAGCAAGCGGGACTCCGCTTCATCGTCAGCATCGACGCTAATAGCCTCATCGCCGGAGATCAGATTCACGGTTTCCTTACAACGCTCTTTCGGCGGCAAGTTATAACCTGAGCAGCCCAAAAATACGCCGGTGCTGGCTGTCCGAATTTGCAGCGGTCGCCCACAGGCATCGCAAGGAATGCCAGTTGGCGTGGGATCATTGGGTTGCATTCCATCCGGACCGTCGTTAGCCGCCTGCACCAATTTGCCGCTGAAGTCGGCGTAGAAGTCATTCAGCAAATCTGTCCAGGACAGCGCTCCCTGCGCGACCTCATCGAGGCGCTCTTCCATCAAAGCGGTAAAACCGTAGTCCAGCAAATCACTGAAGCTGCCCTGCAAACGCTCCGTGACAATATCTCCCATTTTCTCAGCGTAGAACCGACGATTCTCCAACCTGACATAGCCCCGGTCCTGAATTGTGGAGATAATAGCTGCGTAGGTGGAGGGTCGTCCGATGCCGCGCTTTTCCAATTCACGCACCAGACTCGCTTCTCCGAAACGCGCCGGCGGCTTGGTGAAGTGTTGCTTCGGATCAAAGCCTTCCGCAATCAAACTATCGCCAACGGCTAATGGCGGCAGCACGGCGTCATCTCCCTTGCGTGCGGCGGGCGGCTGGACAGCTGTGAAGCCGTCAAATTCGACCACTCGCCCCTTTGCCACCAAGCGACAATCTCCCGCGGCTACCGCAAGCGTTGTGGAAAGATAACGAGCCGGTGTCATTTGACACGCCACAAACTGGCGCCAGATTAAATCGTAGAGTCGTTCGGCATCCGGCTCCATCCCCGTCAGTTGATGACTGCGTAAGCGAGCATCCGAGGGCCGGATCGCCTCGTGCGCTTCTTGCGCGCCCTCACGGGATCCGTAGCGATTGGGTTCTGCCGGCAAATAGTCTGCTGCAAAATCCTTTTTAATCAGTTCGCGGCAGAGGGCTACTGCCTCATCGCTGAGGTTCGTGGAATCCGTCCGCATATAGGTGATGTACCCCGCCTCATAGAGACGTTGCGCGAGGGTCATCGTCTTTTTGACGCTGAAACCCATGCGGGTACTGGCCGCCTGTTGTAGTGTCGAAGTGATGAAAGGCGCGGAAGGTTTTGAGCTGGTTTTTCTGGATTCGAGTTCTGACACCGAGAAGGTCGCATCTCGCATCTCCGCAACTGCAGACTCGGCCTCCTCCTGAGTCTTCGGCTCGAATTTTATGCCGCCACGATGCGTCACCATGAAACGGACCGGCTCGATATCACCCGCTTTTAGTAGCGCATGAACTTCCCAGTACTCCTCGGGCACAAACGCCCGAATCTCTCGCTCGCGCTCTACGATGAGGCGCACCGCTACCGACTGTACGCGACCCGCCGACAAGCCTCGCGCCACTTTTGACCAGAGTAACGGGCTGACCTCGAATCCGACCACTCTATCGAGAAAACGCCGCGCTTGCTGAGCATGCACGCGTGCATTGTCGAGCTGTCCCGGCTCCTTAAACGCCTCCTTGATCGCTTTCTCAGTAATCTCATTGAATACGACCCTGTGGTATCGGGCCGTATCGCCACCGATGGCCTGCTGAAGATGCCACGCAATTGCCTCACCCTCTCGATCCAAGTCTGTGGCGAGATAGATCGCATCACTGTCCTTGGCGAGGCGCTGTAATTCGCTGACGACTTTCTCTTTACCAGGCAGAATCTCGTAACGCGCCTCCCAACCGTTGTCGGGGTCGATGCCCATACGGCGCACCAATTGTTCGCGCTTTTTGCGCTTTTGATAGCGCGCCTTCTCATCTGGCGCCATTTTGCGGGTGATAGCCGCCTGCGCTGCGCGCTCCTTGGGATCACTGGCGCTCGCACTGCCCGAAGTCGGGAGATCACGAATGTGTCCCACACTGGACTTTACGATGTAGTCCTTGCCAAGGTATTTATTGATGGTTTTGGCCTTGGCTGGCGATTCAACAATGACCAGTGCTTTTCCCATAAGTGACGGTTACCCAGATGATGGACAGAGCCGGGTGGCTCGCCCGATTCCCGAAAGGTGGGCATCTATAAGGGTGATTGCGCCCCGGGTCAAGGCCCCCTAGTGTGGGACCTCTTTCAACCTCCAAG
>Ga0181574_10003480_pt1 | contig 13943 bp, 9 predicted proteins | sample 101ome_24_FD_145600 | JGI IMG/M metagenome (GOLD analysis project Ga0181574, IMG submission 145600) | Coastal salt marsh microbial communities from the Groves Creek Marsh, Skidaway Island, Georgia - 101410AT metaG (spades assembly) | ecosystem: Environmental > Aquatic > Marine > Intertidal zone... | reverse complement strand
ATGCAGGCAAACATCTAATCAACGCGGACATCATCGACTTACAAACCGTTCACGAGTCGGAATTCGATGGCTGACGGCAAACACGAAAAGTCGAAATTTCGCAGCCCCGGAGCCGGCGGCAGGGGATCCGAAACGCCCAAAGGCCGTCAACTCTCTACGCCGGCAGCAAACGAAGTTTCAAAGCTTCTTGGCGATATGCCGCGCACCCGCGACATGCTCATCGAAGCGCTGCACCTGATACAGGATCAATACAGATGCCTTGGACCGGATCACCTCGTTACGCTGGCAGAGGAGTTCCGTCTCGCGCTTGCGGAAGTATACGAAACCGCTACGTTCTATCACCACTTCGATGTACTGGAGGACGGCCAGAGCGCCCCGCCGGAAATTACGATTCGCGTCTGCAATTCGATAACCTGTGAGATGTCAGGCGCCGTCGAATTAAAACGAGATCTGGAAGCAAAGTTCGGGAAGAGCGTCCGCATCCTGACGGCACCCTGCATGGGCGCCTGCGATGGAGCGCCTGCCGTCGCGGTGGGGAAAAACCAGATCGTGCATGCAACGCCAGGGCGAATTGCCGACGCCGTCGACAGGAAGGCCGTCGACCCGGCCATTCCCGGGCATGTCGACTACGATACGTACCTGCTGGAAGGCGGCTACGAGACGCTTAAACGATGCCTGTCCGACGCGCAGTCGCGCGACGACGTCATTACCAGTCTCGAGAGTTCGGAACTCCGCGGTCTTGGCGGAGCGGGTTTTCCGACCGGACGAAAATGGCGCATCGTCCGGAATTTTCCCGGCCCCAGAATGATGGCCGTCAACGGCGACGAAGGCGAGCCCGGCACATTCAAGGACCGCTATTTTCTGGAACGCGATCCTCACAGGTTTCTGGAAGGTGTGCTTATCGGCATGTGGGCCGTCGAAGCAGAAGCCTGCTACATCTATCTGCGCGACGAGTATCCCGCCATCCGGTCGATTCTGGCCCACGCGATCGCCAGGCTGGAAAAAACAGAACTTCTGAAACCGGGAACTCTCCATCTTCGCCGTGGCGCCGGTGCCTATATCTGCGGCGAGGAGTCTGCGATGCTGGAGAGCATCGAGGGGAAAAGGGGGCTGCCCCGCCACAAACCGCCTTTTGCCGCCGAAATCGGTTTGTTCGGGCGGCCAACCCTGATCAACAACGTCGAGACGCTGTTCTGGGTGCGGGACGTTCTGGAAAAAGGACCGGAATGGTATTCAGGGCATGGCCGCAACGGACGAAAGGGTCTGCGGACGTTTTCGGTCTCCGGCCGCGTCCGGGAACCCGGCGTGAAAATCGCGGAAGCCGGGATCACGGTTCGCGAACTGATCGACGAATATTGCGGCGGCATGGCGGACGGTCACACCTTTAAGGGCTATCTCCCGGGCGGTGCATCTGGTGGCATCCTGCCATCATCGAAAGACGATATCCCCCTTGATTTCAGCACGCTGGAAGAACACGGCTGTCTGATCGGTTCCGCTGCGGTGATCGTTTTGTCGGACAAAGACAGCGCGGCCGATGCCGCCCTGAACCTTATGCGGTTCTTCGAAGACGAATCCTGCGGACAATGCACGCCCTGCCGCGCCGGGTGCGAAAAATCGGTCAGCCTGATGGAAGCGGACAGTTGGGACCAGCCGCTGCTTGAAGAATTGAGCAGAACGATGATGGACGCATCTATCTGCGGGCTGGGCCAGGCGGCGCCGAACGGATTACTTTCGGTGTTTCGTCATTTCCCCGAAGACGTGAAATAGAGCGGAACCGGAACGATGCCACTGGATGGAAACCACGAAGAAATAAAGTTCATCCTGGACGGTCGCGACGTGTCCGCGGCGCCAGGTGAGTCCATCTGGCAGGCGGCGCAACGCTTCGGCACCGACATTCCTCATTTATGCTGGTCGCCGGAACCCGGATACCGCGCCGATGGCAACTGTCGGGCCTGCATGGTGGAGATCGAAGGCGAACGCGTACTCGCAGCTTCCTGCATCCGGGAACCGAGCGAGGGTATGGTGGTCAACACCTCTACCGACCGGGCGGCATCCGCCAGGAAAATGGTGTTCGAGCTCCTCGTCGCGGATCAGCCGCCGCGCAAAAAGGCCCATGACGGGGACTCGAAATTCTGGCGATGGGCCGACAAGCTGGACATGGATTCAAGCCGTTTTCCGGCCAGGGAGACACCTGAACCGGACCTGTCCCATCCGGCAATGGCCGTCAATCTGGACGCATGCATCAACTGTACGCTGTGTGTTCGTGCTTGCAGGGAAGTGCAGGTCAATGACGTGATAGGCATGGCGCACCGCGGCGCCCATTCAAAAATCGTTTTCGACTTCGACGACCCGATGGGAGACAGCACCTGCGTCGCCTGCGGCGAATGCGTACAGGCCTGCCCGACGGGAGCCTTGCTGCCGGCAACCGTCGCAACGTCAGAGGGAAGAATTCAACCGGACCGACAGGTGGAGTCGGTTTGCCCCTATTGCGGCGTCGGATGCCAACTGACTTACAACATCAAGGACGACAAGCTTCTCTATGTCGAAGGCCGGGACGGTCCCGCCAACCGTAACCGGCTCTGCGTGAAAGGGCGGTTCGGATTTGACTACGTTCATCATCCGGATCGGCTGACCATGCCGTTGATCCGGAAAGAAGGGGTCTTGAAGGACGCTGACGCCGCTTTCGACCCGTCGGACCCTCTCCAATATTTCAGGGAGGCAACTTGGGACGAGGCACTCGATTTCGCGGCGGCGGGCCTGAAGAGGGTGATCGACGAAACCGGCGGGTCGGGACTTGCCGGGTTCGGGTCGGCCAAGGGATCCAACGAGGAAGCCTATCTGTTTCAGAAACTCGTCCGGACCGGATTCCACACCAATAACGTCGATCACTGTACCCGGTTGTGTCACGCGTCTTCCGTGGCCGCTCTTATGGAAACCGTAAATTCGGGCGCAGTCTCCGCGCCGTTTTACGACGCCGCGCAGTCGGATGTGATCATCGTGATCGGTGCCAATCCGACGGTGAACCATCCCGTCGCCGCGACCTTCTTCAAAAATGCGGTCAGGAATGGGGCCAAACTGATCGTCATGGACCCGCGCGGCCAGGCCATGTCTCGCCACGCGACCCATATGATCTGTTTCAAGGGGGGCTCGGATGTCGCCCTCCTGAACGCGATGATGCATACGATCGTGGAAGAAGGCCTGACCGACGAGAATTACATCAAGGGCTTTACGGAAGGATTCGACGAACTGAAAGAGCACGTCCGGGGCTTCGCGCCTGAGAGAATGTCGGACATTTGCGGAGTCGACGCCGAGACCATCCGTACAGTTGCCCGCGAATATGCGAAAGCGGAGCGCAGTATCATTTTCTGGGGAATGGGAATATCCCAGCATGTTCATGGCACAGATAATTCAAGATGCCTGATATCCCTGGCCCTCATGACGGGACATGTGGGCCGTCCGGGAACGGGTCTTCACCCGCTGAGGGGCCAGAACAACGTGCAGGGGGCTTCGGATGCCGGATTGATCCCGATGTTCTTCCCGGACTACGTACCCGTGGAAGATCCCGACCTTCACGCGCAATTCGAGGAATACTGGAAAACCAGTCTCGACCCGAAACGCGGTCTCACGGTGGTAGAGATCATGACAGCGATCCACGCCGGCGACATTCGCGCGATGTATATTATGGGAGAAAATCCGGCCATGTCGGACCCGGATGTCCGCCATGCGCGACAGGCCCTGGCGGCGCTGGATCATCTGGTTGTCCAGGATTTGTTCCTGACCGAAACCGCATTTCATGCGGATGTCGTCCTGCCCGCCAGCGCGTTCCCTGAAAAAGACGGCACCTTCACCAACACGAACCGTCAGGTTCAGGTGGGTCGAAAAGCTCTGCCCCTGCCGGGTGACGCAAAGCAGGATTTGTGGATCATCCAGGAGATTGCCCGGCGGATCGGGCTAAACTGGAATTACCGCGATACGTCCGAGGTATTCGACGAAATGGCGGCCTGCATGCCGTCTTTCAAAGGTATCAGCTGGCAGCGACTGCAGGACGAACATTCGATTACTTATCCGGTAAATGATGAAGGCGTGAGCCAGGAAATTATTTTCCGGGAAGGTTTTCCAACTGCATCCGGACGTGGAAAATTCGTACCGGCAGATGTTTTGCCGCCCGACGAGGTGCCGGATGACGAGTATCCCATAATCCTGACCACCGGCCGAGTTCTGGAACATTGGCATACCGGCGCGATGACCCGGCGATCCAGCGTGCTGGACCAGGTGGAACCGGAGGCGACCGCCAATCTGTCACCAAAGTTACTGGGCCGGATGAACATCTCTGCCGGGGACATGATCCGCGTGGAGACCCGGCGGGGCGCGATCGAGTTAAAAGCACGTGCCGATCGGGATGTTCCCGACGGGATGGTGTTTATTCCATTCTGCTATGTCGAGGCGGCCGCGAATCTGCTGACGAACCCGGCGCTGGACCCGTATGGCAAGATACCGGAGTTCAAATTCTGCGCTGCCCGCATCGAAAAATCGGAAGCAATCGCAGCGGAGTAATTACCTAAAAATCGCCAAGGACAGTGCGCGGAAATTCCTGGAATATCGCATCCTTGGAAAGCGCTGCCGTTCGGGCCTGTCGAAGCGACTCGTCTAAAATATGGGCGTGGACGAATTCGTCCAGCGCACTGTCGGGCGCCAGGCGGGAGCGCACGAAATCGAGCATCTCCGGTTGCGACATGGATGGAAGAGTACGCCCATGCGCCTTGATTTCCGCCAAGGCGACGGGCAAACCGTCGTAATTGACGCAACCGATTTTTGCCGTATAGGCATGGGCTTCACGAAGCACTTCGCCTTCGTCATCGATCTCGACCGTGACGGTCTCCAGACGGTCAAAGGTATAGTTGCGTTCGGTTTCGTGCATTCTGTTGAGTTGTGAGTCGTCGAGCCATAGGACGTACGTCGTGACCCGTGTCCCGGCCGAGGGATAAAACGTGGAGGGTACAGAACCGTAGCTAGCCAGGTGCGCCGCATAGACGGAATCAAAATCCCGCAGCATCCCTTTCTGGACGGGGATCTCAACGTGCCCGGGCAGAATGCTGTATTTCCTGGCAAGCTGTTCGTGCGACTGGTTCGAACCGGCGGCAAGTACGGGCGTTCGGTCGGCGCGGTCGAAACCGTCTTCCGGCATATCGACGGGTTGACCGTTCCAAAAAACGTACGACCTTCCGGGAACGGGAAACGGATAGGATTTTGCATGAGCAACCGGGTCGTTCATATCAACAGTCGCACCTTCAGTTGAAACCACTCAAACATCGGCATGATACAGGCGCTTGACCGTCATCCCGCCGTAGGGCAGAACCGCGCAACCATGGCCTATGCCAACCTTCGCGACTTTATCCGCAAACTGGAAAAAGAAAACCGGTTAACCCGCGTTTCAATTCCGGTATCGACGCATCTGGAAATGACCGAGATCCAGACCCGTCTGCTCGCCGACGGCGGACCGGCCGTTCTTTTCGAGAACGTGGTCGATGCGAACGGCGTGCCGCAGGATATGCCGGTCCTGACAAATCTGTTCGGAACGGTGGAGCGTGTCGCCTGGGGCATGCAGAAAACGCCGGAAGAACTCCGAGAATTCGGCGAACAACTGGCATTCCTGCGTCAACCCGAACCGCCCGGCGGATGGCGGGAAGCGATGGAGATGCTGCCGTTGCTGAAAACCGTAATGGCGATGAAACCGAAATCCGTAAGCAGCGCACCATGCCAGGAAATCGTTCTTGCGGGCGACGACATCGACCTTGGAAAACTGCCAATTCAGACCTGCTGGCCGGGTGAACCGGCCCCGCTGATCACCTGGCCGTTGGTTGTAACGCGGGGGACGGACGGCAAAGCGAATATCGGCATATACCGCATGCAGGTGACCGGGCGAAACACGACGCTGATGCGCTGGCTGGCCCATCGCGGCGGCGCGAAGCACGCCGACGACGCCGCCCGCGACGGCGAGACATCGGTGCCGGCTGCCGCGGTCATCGGTGCGGATCCGGCAACCATTATCGCTGCCGTCGCTCCAGTGCCGGAAACCATGTCGGAGTATCAGTTCGCAGGTCTCTTGCGCGGCAGAAAGCTGGAACTTGCCGACTGCAAGACCGTGCCGCTGCAGGTGCCCGCCGAGGCGGAAATCGTCATCGAAGGGCACGTATCCCTCACCGATGCCGGCCCTGAGGGCCCTTACGGCGACCACACAGGATACTACAACGCGACCGAGACGTTTCCGGTGTTTACCGTCTCGGCAATCACGATGCGGAAGGATCCGATCTATCTGACGACTTTTACCGGACGCCCACCCGACGAGCCGTCGATCCTGGGCCAGTCGCTAAACGATGTGTTTATTCCGCTGCTGGTGCAGCAGTTCCCCGAAATCGTCGATTTCTGGCTGCCGCCGGAGGCCTGTTCCTATCGGATCGCTGTGGTCTCTATCCGCAAAACTTATGCAGGTCAGGCGAAACGTATCATGATGGGCGTTTGGTCTTACCTTAAACAGTTTATGTATACAAAATTCGTGATCGTGGTGGATAAAGATATCGATGCCCGCAAGTGGGAAGATGTCGTATGGGCGATTTCCACGAATGTCGATGCCGCGCGCGACGTGACCATGATCGAGAATACGCCGATCGATTATCTCGATTTCGCGTCGCCCGTCGAAGGGCTCGGCTCGAAAATGGGCATCGATGCGACGGCGAAAATCGGTGCGGAAACCAGCCGCGAATGGGGCCGAAAGCTCCGCATGAGCGACGATATTATTGAAGAAGTCACGCGCAAGTGGCGTGAGTACGGCCTGCCCGGCGACGGACGGGACATATGGACATCAACCGACAGGTAGCCGAAATGGCGGAAACATACGATCAGCTAGCACTTCTCTCGGACCTTATCGATAACGCGATAAAGGAGGGCGCAGACGCCGCCGATGCGGTCGTCTTCGACGCGTCGTCCGTTTCCGTATCCTGTCGGATGGGCGAGCTTGAAAAGCTCGAAAGATCGGAAAGCAACGATCTGGGGCTGCGTGTCTTCGTAGGCAGGCAGCAGGCTATCGTCTCCTCGACGGATTTCGAGCCCGATACGCTCCGAGAAGTGGTCGAACGCGCGGTCGCAATGGCGAAAGCCGCCCCGGAAGACCCCTATTGCGGTCTCGCAGAGGCCGATCAGTTGGTCACTGATCCGCCAACCCTGGAGATCTGCGATACCGAAGAGCCGTCCAGCGACGATCTGATCAACGCCGCACGAACCGCCGAAGACGCCGCACGTTCCGTAGAGGGTGTGACAAACACCGAAGGCGCCGAGACCGGCTGGAGCAGCGCGCGCATCGCGATTGCCACCTCGAACAGCTTCGCCCGCACCTATGCGACCACCAGCTACAGTTTGGCCGCATCCGTCCTTGCCGGCGAAGGCACGGAAATGGAACGCGACTACGATTACACCTCGTCGGTGTATTATGCCGACTTGGCGGACCCGGCTGAAATCGGACGCAGCGCGGGAGAACGGGCCGTAAAGCGGCTCAATGCCCGCAAGGTTGAAACACAACAGGTTCCCGTCGTGTACGACCCTCGCGTGTCGGGCGGTATCGTTCGTCACTACGCCAGCGGCATCAATGGATCGTCCATTTCGCGCGGCACGTCGTTTCTGAAGGAATCGATGGGGCAGAAGGTTTTTTCGGATGGGATCAACATTGTCGACGACCCTCATCGGAACCGAGGTCTTCGGTCGAAGCCGTTCGATGCCGAAGGTCTGCCCAACGCCCGCAAGTATCTTGCGCAAGACGGCGTTCTCAAATCCTGGGTGCTCGATCTGGCATCGGCCCGGCAACTCGGCCTGAGTTCGACCGGAAACGCCGCCCGCGGCACGGCATCTCCCCCGTCCCCCGCTGTTACGAATCTTTATATGGAAGCGGGAAATCAGTCTCCCGCCGAATTGATGTCCGATATTGTCAGCGGATTTTACGTCACCGAACTGATCGGGATGGGCATCAACATGGTAACAGGCGACTACAGCCGGGGCGCAACGGGCTTCTGGATCGAAAACGGCGAAATCGTCTATCCAGTCACCGAGATGACCGTTGCGGGCAATCTGAAAGACATGTTCGCCAACCTGACGCCGGCGGACGATCTGGAATTCAGGTTCGGGACCGACGCGCCGACGATCCGCATTGACGGCATGACGGTCGCCGGAAGCTAACGCCCGATAACTTGATTTTCCGCTGAGTTTTCAATCGATTGGCCGGATTCGCCAGTCGTGGTATTCTGATTTCCGGTATTGACCCTACGAGAAACGGAACCCTTTGCAGTGGCCGATAACGCGCAGGCGCCCGTGACAGGTCTCGAGCTGACCGACAACCGGCACGAAACCTCGAACACGTTGGTCCGGAGGCTGGTCCGAGATCAACTCTGGCCGCAGCGCAAACGTATCCTTTTGACTTTCCTCTGCATGGTGCTGGTAGCCGGCACGTCAGCCGGGATGATCTATCTGCTTAAAGACGTGGTGGATCAGGTTCTCATTTCCCGCGACCGGGAGATGCTCTACCTCCTCCCGGGCGCGATCATCGGTCTTGCGCTCATATCGGGGATCGCCGGCTATTTCGAAGCGGTCAATATGGAAGTGATCGGTCACCGCATGGTGGCGAACCTCCAATCCGCCATGTACCGCGGCATCATCCGCGCTGACCTTCAGTTCTTCCACGACAATTCCGTGGGTAATCTTATCGCCCGGTTTATTAACGATGCGAATCTGCTTCGCTACTCGATGGCCAAGGCACTGACCGGGCTGGTCAAGGATTCGCTCCTCGTGATCTTCCTGTTGGCGATTCTCGTGGTTCACAACTGGTCGCTGGCGTTTCTGACCATCTTCGTGTTCCCTCTTGCGCTTTATCCGATCGTCCGCATCGGCAAACGGATGCGCAAGATTTCCCGGAATACCCAGGTCGAGACCGGCGACCTCACAACCCTGTTGGACGAGACGTTCCAGGGGGCCCGGCACGTAAAAGCCTACACCATGGAGGAGCGTGAATCCGAACGCGCGTCGGAGGCCATCGAGCGCGTGTTTTCGCTGACCCGAAAAGCGGCGCGCGTTCAGGCGATCAGTCGGCCATTAATGGAAACGCTTGGCGGAATCGCCCTGGCCTGCGCGATTCTGTATGGCGGATTGCTGGTGATCGAAGGTACTATGACGACCGGGGAACTGGCGTCCTTCATGGCGGCATTGCTGGCGGCCTACAAACCTATGAAAAACATCGCCAATCTGAACGCTACTTTGCAACAGGGCCTCGCTGCCGCGCAACGGGTTTACTCGGTTCTCGACCTGCAATCCCACGTAACGGACGCCGATAATGCACGTTCGATAGGCGATGTCAGAGGCGAAATCCGCTTTGAAGACGTCCATTTCCGCTACACGGACAAATCCAAAGCCCTGAACGGCATCGACCTGCAAGTAGACGCGGGAATGACCGTTGCGCTGGTGGGACCGTCGGGGGCGGGAAAATCGACGGTGTTGAACCTCATTCCGAGGTTTTACGATGTCGAAAGCGGCAGGGTAACGATCGACGGACAGGACGTTCGCGACATCACGCTGCACAGTCTTCGAAGCAACATTGCCCTTGTCAGCCAGGAAATACTTCTCTTCGACGACACGGTCCGGGCCAACATCGCCTATGGCAAACCAGACGCGACGGACGAAGAAATCTTCCAGGCGGCAAAAGACGCCGGTGCTGCGGAATTCATTTCCCAGTTTCCGGATGGGTACGACACGCATGTAGGCGGCCGCGGCGCCAAATTGTCCGGCGGACAGCGCCAGCGGGTCGCAATCGCGCGCGCCATGTTGAAGGACGCTCCCATTTTGCTGCTGGACGAGGCGACATCCGCCCTCGACACCGAAACCGAACGCGTGGTCCAGTCCGCCCTTTCCCGTCTAAAACAGGGCCGGACGACAGTTGTAATCGCTCACCGCCTTTCCACGATCGTGGATGCGGACAGCATCTTCGTCATGGAAGATGGCAGAATTCTTGAAGCGGGTACGCACGCCGAATTGATCGCACGGGGCGGTGCATACGCAAAGTTGTACGCCATGCAGTTCGCGAGCGACCAGGATGGAGAAGCGGTTGCGGTGGCTCAGGTGTGAACAGTGGCCGGGCTCCGCCATATCACCCGTAAGCCGGTTGTTGCCGCGGCTCTCAGCTGGCTGGCTGCGCGGTATATACGTCTTGTCTGGCGGACGGGGCGGTGGACCGTCGAAAACGGCGACACAGCCGCAGACTTCGTCAAACAGGGCAAACCGTTTATCGCCTGTTTCTGGCATGGCCGAATGCTGATGATTCCCAATGCCTGGGAATATGCCGCGCCTGTCAGCATTCTGATATCTCAGCATCGGGACGGTGTTTTCATTTCGCGCACATTGCGGCATTTGGGGGTTGGAACGATTACTGGTTCCTCTTCTCGGGGGGGCGGAAATGCACTGATCGCGATCGTTCGGGCGCTGAAGCGCGGCGAATACATCGGTATCACCCCGGATGGTCCCCGCGGCCCCCGAATGCGTGCAGCGCCCGGGGCGGTTTCCGCAGCCAAATTGTCCGGGGCCGTCCTGTTACCAGTATCGTTTACGGCGGCGCGGAGCCGGGTGTTCTCGTCGTGGGACCGGTTCGTTTTGCCGTTTCCGTTCACGCGCGGCGTCGTAAGAATCGGCGAACCGATAGCGGTCCCGCGCGAAGCCGATGACAACCTTTCGGAGCAGCTTCGTCAGAAGCTTGAGCGCAGTCTCATCGATCTCACCGCAAACCTCGATTCGGAATTTGGAAGGAACCCCGTTAAACCGGACGAATTGCGCACGGTTCCCAATCTGACCACTTCGGGCAGCGTTAAATGAGCGTTTCGCTTTATCGTGCCCTGACATGGATTTCGGCCCCACTGATAAATCGATACCTGGACCGCCGCCTCCAAGACGGCAAGGAAGACAGGGACCGTTTCGGCGAGCGCATGGGTCATGCGTCCTGCCCACGTCCAAAAGGCCCACTGATCTGGATACACGCGGCAAGCGTAGGCGAATCCCTGTCCATGATCAGCCTGATCGATCGCCTGGACCGAGAACGACCGGAAATCACGATCCTGATGACGTCAGGCACCACCAGTTCAGCCAGTTTACTGGGCGAAAGACTTCCGGAGGACGTCATTCATCAATATATCCCGGTGGATCGGGTTCCGTGGGTCAGGCGCTTTCTCGATCACTGGCAGCCCGATCTCGTATTGTGGGTAGAATCCGAGTTCTGGCCATCAGTGCTGTCAGAGGTTCACAACCGCGAAATCCCTGCATTTCTGATGAACGCCCGCATTTCGGCCGCTTCTCTGCGCGGCTGGCGGCGTGCGCCATGGATGATCCGCAGTTTGCTCGCAACGTTCGATTTGTGCATGGCGCAGACCGAACTGGATGCCGACCGGCTGCGATCTTTGGGCGCCGTGAACGTTGCCTGTCCGGGAAATCTGAAATTTGCGGCCGACCCGTTACCGGCAGACCCGGATACGTTGGCCGCTTTCAACACCGGCATCGCGGGACGCCCCAGATGGGTCGCGTTCAGTACTCATCCCGGCGAAGAGGAGATAATTGCGGAAACCCATGAAAGGTTAGTGGGGAATTTTCCCGAACTGGTGACTATTCTGATACCACGTCACCCCGGTCGTGCGGCGGATATCCGGCAGATGCTGGACGCGCGGAACCTGACCGTCTCGGTTCGAAGCCGGTCCGACACGGTCGATCAAACCACTTCGATCGTCCTCGCGGACACGATCGGCGAACTCGGCCTGTTTTTCCGCAGCACCGATATCGCCTTTGTCGGCGGAACGCTCGTGCCGCATGGCGGCCAGAACCCGATCGAACCAGCCAGGTTGGGGTGCGCCATCGTCCATGGACCGCATATGGAAAACTTTCTTTCCGTAGAAAGCGAGCTCGCAGCAGCAGGCGCATCTGTCGTGGCAAAATCCTCAGAGGAGATTGCGCGGGAAGTCGGCACGCTTCTGTCCAACTCCGCATTGCGGCAACGACGAATAAGCGTAGCGCGATCGGTTGCGGATGGTAAACAAAGTATCTTGGACGCTATTTTCGTTCATCTCGCCCCCCAGCTGAATCGTATCTCGCCCGCCCAGCCGGTAAAAGTTACCAGCAATGCGCGCGCCTGATTTCTGGCGCCGGGACGGCATTCTCTCCAGATTTTTGGCGCCCACCAGCCGTGTCTGGACCTGGAGGACAAATTCGCGGATTGCCAACGCAGCCCCCTTCAACGCTGGTATTCCCGTCATCTGTATCGGAAACGTCGTCGCCGGCGGCGCGGGTAAAACGCCCGTTGCCATTTCGGTGATGGAAAGACTGCAACATGCCGGCGTGACGGCCGGATTTCTCAGCCGGGGATACGGCGGAAAAATCCACGCTCCAACATTAGTCGATGGGCTCCGTCACACGTCCCGCGACGTGGGCGATGAACCGTTGCTACTTTCCAGGAAAGCGCCGACATGGATCGGATCCGATCGCGTTCAGGCAGCCAAACTTGCGGTCGAGGCTGGCATCGATGCACTTGTCATGGACGACGGATTGCAAAACCCGCACCTTCACAAAGATCTTTCGATCCTGGTGGTTGACGGTGAGTACGGGTTTGGAAACGGGCGGGTCCTGCCTGCGGGACCTTTGAGGGAACCCGTGCAGAACGTACTGAAGCGCGTCCACGCTATAGCAATCGTCGGGCCTGCGTCGGAAATGCTGCGCAATGCTTTGCCGGACGAATTACCGATTCTGACCGCGCGGTTCGTGCCGGCGGCGACGGACGACGATATTTCCGGCCAGCGGGTCGTTGCCTTCGCCGGTATCGGCCGGCCGGAAAAATTCTACGAGACTCTCGCCGGCATGGGCTGTGAACTGATCGATCTACAATCCTTCCCGGATCACCACTATTTTTCGGCGGACGAGGTGATGCGTCTCATCGACAGGGCGGCTGCGGCCGATGCGATCGTGGTCACCACTGAAAAAGATCTGGTCCGAGTGCCGGACGACGCGCGCGGCATGGTACGCTCGCTCAAAGTGCGCTTGGACTGGAGCGACATCCAAGCCCTGGACCGAGTTTTGTCCACCGTGAGTCAGGCAAAGGACTAGTTTTTTGCCCCAAATCAATGATCGACACTGGCAAAAACCGACGTTCCGGCACCGGCTGGAAATAGCGTTATCCTGGCCAATATACGCCCTACTCCACAATCTGCCCGTCAGCACCGTTGGTAATCTGCTGGGGTGGATCGGACGTTCGGTGGGACCGCACATCTCTCTCAGCAACCGGATTCGCGAGAATGTGCGGCTGGTCTGGCCGGATACTCCGCCCGAAAAGATGGAAGAAATAGTCCGCGGCGTCTGGGACAATTTCACCCGCGTGATCTCGGACTACTGGAGTCTGGATCAGATACGGCGCGATCAGATCAACAGGCTGGAAATCATCGGCGCAGAGCACCTCGACGCCCTGAAGAACAGTGGAAAATCGGGAATTTTTCTCGCCGGTCACATCGGCAACTGGGAAATGGTCACCCTGGCCGCGCGGATGCACGATCTTCCGCTGACGGTGGTTTATCGACCGTTCAATAATCCGTTTATCGATTCCATGGTCCGAGACTGGCAACGCAGCAGCGGTGTGGAGGTGATTATGAAAGGCCGCGAGGGTGCACGGCGGCTAACCCAGGTTCTGAAAGGCGACGGCCATACGATCATGTTGGTGGATGTGCGCATGAACGAAGGCGTCAACATTCCCTTTCTGGGGGTCGACGCGATGACTCCGACCGCGCCCGCAGCGCTCGCGATGAAATACGATGCGCTTCTCGTGCCGGTGCGGGTGGAAAGAAAGGGCTCAGCCCGCTTCCGGTTGACCGTGGAGAAACCTCGCCCAC
>Ga0181574_10003479_pt1 | contig 13946 bp, 8 predicted proteins | sample 101ome_24_FD_145600 | JGI IMG/M metagenome (GOLD analysis project Ga0181574, IMG submission 145600) | Coastal salt marsh microbial communities from the Groves Creek Marsh, Skidaway Island, Georgia - 101410AT metaG (spades assembly) | ecosystem: Environmental > Aquatic > Marine > Intertidal zone... | reverse complement strand
CCGCGCGGGGGGGGGGGGGGGGCCGAGCGCGGGTGGGGGGCTTAGCCCGGTGACCACCACCGCCTCCAGCCCCAACTTCGGGTTTGGCGGGCGCCGGCGCCGGGTCGCCAAACCCCCCGGCGTCGTCGTCCACCCTGTCGTTCCATGCCGGTTTCCGCGGGGCCAGCCGCCGCGCGGCCGCTGGGGCTGTTGCAAGGGGAGCCACAGCCCTGCGGCCGGCGACGGGCCGGGGTGCCGGGGATTGCGCCTCCTCCCCAACCCCTCCACCGAGCCCCGCGCCACCCCGCGAGTCCCCACCACCGCGCCCCTCGCGCGACGCCGTGGCCCGCGCGGCCTGCATGCTCTTCAGTCGATCCATAGCTCCGGCGCGGCGCACGGCCCCCGGGTCGCCAACACCCCCGGCGGCCCCACCGCCCGCCTCGCGCGTTGACGGCGCCACCACCGACCGCCGCCCCGCCCGCGCTGGCGACCCCTCGGGAGCGACGTCCTCTCTGCCGATCCGCTGCAGCGCAGAGCCGGCCCCGGACCAGTCGTCGTCCCAGTCGGGCTTGCGTCCTCCCCCTCGTCCGCCAGCGACACCTGCCCGCACGCCGCGCGGGGGGTCGCCGCGGAGGCCCCCAGCCCACCCGCCGTCCTCAGGATTGGGCTCGTCTCTTCCCCCGACCACCTCGCCGTATTGGTCGCGCACGGCCGGCACGCCCGCGCAGGCCGGGGCGCCGCGCGAAACCGCGGCGTGCCCCCCCCGCGACGACGGCGGGCCGAGCCTCCCCGCCCCCGGCCCGCCCCGGGAACGATTCGAGAAGCGCGGGTCCGGCGGGGGCGGCCCCGAGATGTCGCCCCAGTTGACGGATGCGTCGACTTGGGCCCCATCGTCTCCCCGATCGGGGGCGAAGATGGACGGCCGACGGGGAGCGACCTCGCTCAGTTGGCGTCCGCCGAACCTGCCGGACCCGCCAGACCCGTAGGATCCTGGGGACCCCGGAGCCGGGCCCTGGGGGGACCCCCCTCCCGGCGGGAGGGCGCCCGGGAAGCCCCAACCCCCGCCGCCGTCGCGGCCGTTACCCGAGCCCCCGGCCGACGACCCATCCGCGCCAAAGGGGGGGGCGGCACCGCGGCCGATGGGGCCGCCTCCAAAGTTGCTCCACTGGGAAGCGGAGCTGTGGGTCCGCTGCGGGGACGGCGGGGGAGGGGGGGCGAGAGGGATGGGGATGTTGGGTTGGAGGTGATAAGGCGGCGATGCCTGCGCGTGAGCGAGGCGCGGGGGTGGATGACACCTCAAACAACGGCACTTCCCCCCTTGATGGATCCCCAGTCTCTCGCCTCGAGCTGCGGGTTGGGTGGCGCTCCGCCACGTGACGCCACCGGCGCCACAATGAATCCCATGTCGGGATCACCGCCGCGTGACGGTGAGCTGCCGTGGTCGTCCTCGGTGGCCCAGGGGGGGCGTGACCCGCCCGCGCCAGAGCGTAGCCCCCCGCGGGACCCTGCACCGCCCCGCGACATTGGAGGTTGTGAGGGCAGGCCGGCGTCGGCCAACGCCTCCTCTCGCTCGCGAACGGCAAAGGCGCGGAGGGCATTGGCTCTGTTGGACGACGGCGGGGTTGTGGGAGGTCGGTCTTGGCTCCGTTCGGGTGGTTGGACGAGCGCGCACGCGCACGACGGTCACGGCAAGGCCTGGGTGCGCCCGATGTGGCGCCGTCGACGGCGGGGACTGAAGATCGACCGGGCCGCTTCGCGGTCTCTCGCCTGGCTTGGGTCTCACTTCGTAGCTTATCCCAATGGTCACGCTCCATGTTGGCCCAAGACCCAGCCGTCACCCCCAGCCAGGAGCGGTCGGGACAAGCGACGCAGCGTAAGCCCCACGGCTACCCGTTCGGCTCGTGAGGGACGCTCTAGGGCTATCCAGCGGATTATAGGCGCAGTACGTTTTGCCAAGGGCTGATTCACGGGCGCGGGTCACAAAAGATGGATGCATCGCAGGCGTACGAGGGCGGCCGACGAGGACGAACCGGCTACGCTGGTGGCTTGGCTGGCCCCGCCCCATGACCAAAGTCATCCTCCCCCCTACCCTCCACGTCTATCCTCGCGTCAGGATGGCAGACAGGCAGCCCCCTGGCGGCGGCGACGAGGGAGACCCGTCGGGCTCCAAGGGCCCGCCCAAGGTGAGAGCGAGCCGCACAGACGCGCCTGCGCCGCGGATCAGGGCGTGGCGTACCGAGGGCGGTGCCCGCCGCGCGACGGGCTACAGTCGCTGTCCTCTCGTCCACGGCGCGCTCCACGGGTGCCGTCGCGCTGCGCTTCGCAGTCGCAGTCGACCCACTCCAGTTTTTTTCTGATGCATCTCCGTCCTTCCTCTTCTACATCGCAGCCTTCCAAGTGGGAGCCTCCTCCACCTCCGCCGCGGGTGGGGCGCAAACAGCGTCGCCTGCGCGAGCAGGCCCACGGCACACGGCTCCCGACTGTTCTTCCCCATGCCCGGTGCCGTCTCCGGTTGCTGCGCCTCGAGCGGCGAGTGGAGGCGGTGGTGATCCTTGGAGACCGGGGCCCCACCGAAGCGCCCGCCAATTTGCCGTGCGCGACCCGCGCCCCACCCCGCCGCGCCGCCTGAGCTGCAGAAGGACCCGACCCCGCCCGGGTGTCTTACCCTGGAGCGGTGGAGAGGAGTCGACTATCCTCCGCCCCCCTCCCCTCCCCCCTTCACCAGGGTTAAGGACTACCTGCTGCTGGAGGAGGAGTACGTGCGTCGCACCGACGCCCGCCGTGAAGCTGCAAGAGCCGCCGACCGGATGGACGCCACGGCCAAGGCCGCTGCAGCTGCCGCCCTCGGCCGCCCCCCCGAGGCCCCCGCCCCTGGGGCCGACGCCGAAGAGGACCGCAAGCGGCTCGAGGAGTTCCGCGGTCCGCCCCTGTCGGTGGGATCCCTCGAAGAATTAGTGGACGACGGTCACGCCATCGTCAGTTCCAACGTCGGACCCGAGTACTATGTAGGGGTGGCATCCTTTGTCGACCGTGCCGCGCTCGAGCCGGGGGCTTCTGTGCTCATGCACCACAAGGCCCTGGCCATTGTTGGGGTGCTGCCGGACGACGCTGATCCCGCCGTGTCGGCGATGAAGGTGGAGACGGCTCCGGACACGACTTACGCCGATGTGGCGAGTCCGTTGTGGTCGTCCTCTCTCTCTGATTCTCTCTCTCTTTCCCTCTCGTGTGTTCCTCTCTCGGCCTCTTTCTTGCTATCCCATTACCACTTCTATCTCTCTCACCAGGGCGGTCTCGAGCGGCAGGTCCAGGAGGTGAGGGAGGCGGTCGAGCTGCCCCTCCTCCACCCTGAAGTGTATGAAGAAATTGGCATCCGCCCTCCAAAGGGGGTCATCCTCTACGGGGCGCCAGGCACCGGCAAGACCCTCCTAGCCAAGGCCGTTGCCAATGCCACGTCGGCGACGTTCCTGCGCGTCGTGGGTAGCGAGCTCATCCAGAAGTACCTCGGCGAGGGACCCAAATTGGTGCGAGAGCTGTTTCGGGCGGCGGACGAGGCGGCACCCAGTATCGTATTTATCGACGAGGTCGACGCCATCGGGGCCAAGCGGTACGATGCGCGGTCGGGAGGCGAAAAGGAGATCCAGCGCACGATGCTTGAGCTGTTGAATCAGTTGGACGGCTTCGACAGCCGGGGCGACGTGAAGGTGCTACTTGCGACAAACCGGATCGACGCCTTAGACCCTGCGCTGATTCGGCCAGGCCGTGTCGACCGCAAGATCGAGTTCGCCCTGCCCGACGCTCGGACCAAGCGGCGCATCTTTGCTCTGCACACAGCGCGGATGAAGCTTGCCCCTGGGGTGTCGACTGAGGAGTTCGTCATGAGCAGGGACAACCTGTCGGGGGCTGACATCCGGGCGGTCTGCACCGAGGCGGGCCTGCTGGCGCTTCGGGAGCGGCGAATGCACCTCACGCAGGAGGACTTCCGGCGGGCGCGGGACAAGGTGGTGGACAAGAAGAAGGAGGGGGTGCCCGAGGGGTTGTATATGTAGGGAGAAGGGGTTGGACATGAAGCCGCACTGTCGTTGCACATTGTATTCCTTACGCCCGCCCTTTCCCCACGCCCGACATTCCTTCAGTCCAAACGCCCCGCGACCCTGACAGTGGTGGAGGGACGGGGTCCGACGCCGAAGAAGAAGCGGGGCTCAGCGAGTCCTCGAGGCCAGTGGGCGCCAGGGTCGGGGAGTGGCCGGAACGTGGGGGCGGCACCAGAACAGGCACAAGCGCCGTACGCACCGGCGCTATCGACTCCCGGGCGACACGCGCGCGCAGTCGCGGTGCTGGAGGAGGCGGGGCTCGGACCGGCGTCCGGGTGGGTGGAGGAAACGGCGGAGCGGGCGCCACCAAGTCGACCTCGTCAGCGCCTCCAGCCGCCGCACGCATGGCGGCGGGCGGCGGGCGTCGGGCGGCTGCAGCGGCACGTGAGAGAAGTCCGATCGGGATTGGAGCCATGGGGCGCATAATGGCCGCCGGGCCCGCTGAAATCAAGTCAACGGACCGCCGCATCCGATCTCGGGGCGGAGGACCACCGCCCCAGGGTGGGGGCGGAGCGGTCGTGGCGGCGACGACAGGGGGAGGGGGGGAGTCGCTCGGCACGTCACCAGCCCTCGGGCCAAAAATGGTGCCTCCTCCCTCGTCTGGTGTCTCGTCCACTGGCGACGAGGACGAAACGTCAACAGCGGGGGCCGCCACCGCAGCCACCGCCACCGGTTTCCCCGTCACCGCCGCAAGCCGGGGCAGCACGGGCTCCGCAGAAGAGCCCGACACCCCCCGTCGCCAGTTTGACTGCTCCTCCGCCCCCTCGCACACATCTGACCCCCCCTCCAGAGCGTCCGAGACGAGCGGGATCGCAGACGACGCCGGAGACGTCGCAGCGAGATGGGCGGGATCGTCCATCTCCTCATCCTTCGATGGCGGGGGGAGAGCGTGCAACACTGGCAAACCCGGCGAGGCAGCCCCGGAGAAGCCCCCAGCACTCTCAGCCGAACCGGCATCGTTGCTGGCGTCACTGATGTCGTCCTGAGGAGCGGCGTCCGGTCGCTGCATGGGCATAGGAGGGACTTCAGCCGGACGGCGTCCGCCGCGGGGTTCTCGCACGGGCTTTGCCCCTTGAGCGTCCGTCACCGCACCAGCCCCTTGAGATCGCCGAGGCAGCGCCACCTCTGGCGGCAGGGCCGCCCGGGCGCGCCACCGTGCCACGCAGTCGCCAAGCCACGGCAGACCGGCCTCAAGACGGGCCATCTGATCCGGAGAGAGCCGTGTAGCTACTTTGGCCGACCCCGGCAGCCCCTCAGTCCAGTTAGCACGGGCGTTGTTGACAAATACGCTCGCATTCCACAGTCGCTCAGGCGCATTGTCGGGGCGGTCGTAGGCCTCGTCCGCACCTCCATCGGTCCCCTCCTCAGGCGGCGGGGGCGCTCGGCCCGGCAGCGCCGCTCCCTCCGCCAGATCTTCGAGGTCAGCGGCAAACAGGGGCACCTCCCCCGTGGGCCGCCGCCTGGCGCATCGGCGCAGCAGCCACCGTACACGGGCCTCAACGCCGTCGCGGCGGGTGGCCCTCTGCACACGCCCTGCGTTCGCCCTCGGTCGCGCTCCCGCCTCGCGCGCCCACTCGGCCGCCGCCTCCGCTATCCAGGGCAGTCCGCGCTCCAGCGACGCCTTCTCGTCAGGGGTCAGCCACGTCCGTGCGCCTGGCTTGTCGGGAAGGGGGTCAGGGCGCCGCGGGCCCCGCCCGGCGGGGGGCGGCAGCTGCCAGTTGCACCTGAGCGAGGCGACGAAGCGGCCGGAATCCCAGCCACCCCCGCGGCAAGGGTCTCGAATGTCCGTGGGGATCTCCGACAAAGGAATCTGCGGCAAAGACGGGCGAGCGAGGTGGGTCGTGATTCGAAACGTGCCTCAAGCATTTCCTCGCATCGCCTTTTTGCCTCCTTCTCCTTCTTAAGCTCGCCTGCACCATACCGCCCGACGCTGCGTCGCCAGGCAGTGGCCGCTGACCCGAGCAGTACCGCAGCAGCCATCCAACGCGGGCAGCAATCTCGGCGCGCTTGCGTCGGCCGAGGCAGCCCCCGAGGGCCTGGGCCGAGGCGCATCGGGTACGGAGCGGGGCGTACGCAGAGACGGCGCACACGGCGCAGGGCCATGCGATAGGCTCCTGTGGCGATGGAGACGCGGACGAGGATCTCACACTAGTTAGATGAAGCCTTGTGCGCCTGGGGGTTCGACGCCAGCTGGCTGGCAGCAGCGGCGGCGGCCCTCCCCGCCTCGCCTTTCTCCGTGCCGGCTCATCCAGGAGCGCAGGCCGTTCTCCGTGCGGATCATCCGCGTCTTCTTGCGGGTGTAGTCGTTCAAAAAACTTCAAGGCGGCACGCGGCGCGCCGAGTCCGCTGGCCTTGGGCTGGACAGCCTCGCCGCCGCCACCCTCAGCGCCGCCCGCCTCGGGCTTGACCCGGATGGGGGCGCGAGCGCCGGGCGGCGCCGGAACCGTCCTCCTCAACGGAGAATCTGCCTTTCGCTTCATCAACTGGTGGCGCTCAGAGGCAGGCGGGAGCTCTAGCCTTCAACTCGCCCAACCCCGCCCGCCCCCCCCGTCTGGCGGGAGGAGGCCCTCTTCAGCCGTGTCGACTCTCACCAGGCACCCGCGGTTGCGTAGCCGCGTCAGCGTCCGCCGCGCACGAGAGCGCTCGATGCCCCGGCGCTCGACTGCGGCGGCTCGACGCTCGCTCCGAGGCCCCGACCAGTCGGCCTGTGGATAAAGGGCTGCCCCTGACCAAGCCCCAGCCTCCACCTCCAGGTCACAGATGGAAATGTCCGCGGCCGAGCCAGGAGCGACTTGGTCATCAACGTCGTCAACGGGAGGGGAAAAGGGCCGCAACAGGAGAGAAGCTAGCAGCCGGGCGTGGCCGGGGCCTACCCCGCCCGAGGGCAGGCAGAGCGCAAGTGAGATGAGGCCGCCAAGGGGACTCGCACCGCGCCCGCCAGCTGCAGTGACGACGGCTGCAAGTCCGCCGGGACCGAGTGGGCCGCCAGCGTCGCCGGCGCCCCCGACCCCCCCGGCTGCCCACCACCCCGGCGCCGGTGCCCAGCCCCGCCCGGCCGGCGCCGGAGCGTGGGCTGGCGCCCAGGCGTACCCGCACCTCAGCGGCGCCTCAATCCGCAGGCGCCCAAGCCGGGACCCCGGCCGAGCGGCCGCCGCCATGACAGCCGCAAGGAGGCCCGCCTCAGCCTCGACCTCCGCCCACCGCGCTGCCGCGCGCGCGGGATCTTCGTCGTCGGCACGGAGGCGCGGACACGCCTCGTCCGCCCCGATATCGAGAGTCTCAAGCCGGGGCAGTCGGGCAAGCAAGTCGGCACCGGCGGGCGTCCGCGGGGGTGGCGCCAGGGTGGCAGCGGCGGCGGCCACGACGGAGACAGGCTCAGGCTCGGGCAACGGCGGCAGAGCTAAGTCCGCAAGGCGAAGCTCGGAGAGCCGGAGTCGCCGCAGCCGAGGTCCGCACCCCCCCCCACCCCCCTCTCCGACGTCTTTGGTGCCACGGAGGATGTCGGCGAGCGTCGCCCGGTCCTCCGTCTTGTCGCCCCCGAAGAGCCTAACTCCGTCTAAAGAGAGACCCTCTAGGCGCGACATCCCCCCCGCGGCGCGCGCCACCGAGGCACTGACCGAGGCCGACGAGGGGCCGGACCGGCGCCGGGTGATGATTGTCACGCCGAGCTGGGCGAGGCGGGGACACATGCGCGGCAGGGCGGCAAGGTCGGCGTTGATGACGGCCTCGGCCTCACGCCACGTCGCGGGGAGGAGAGCCGCGTCCGATCCGGCGTCAGAGCGGGCCCGAAGCGCCGCCGCCTGTGCCGCCGACCACCACGTCAACGTCGTCGTCCCCGGGCATTGGTGGTCCCATCGAGGCGCGACCGCGAGAGCAACCGCACGGGGACCCGGGATTGTGTCGGGCAGGAGCAAGGCGTCGTCATTATCTTCGCCCGCCGCGCTGGCAGCATCAAAAGCAACCCGCGCCGATGCCGCGACGGCATCCACGTCGGCCTCCTCCCGAGCTCCAAGGCATTCGAGCTCGAGATAGAGGTCCCTGAGCCCCACGAGACTGTCGACGCCGGCCGTCAGAGCCTCAATCGGGAGGTCCGTCACACGAGCGCGGACACGCAGGGAGAGGAGGCCTCCCCGCGCCAGCCCTGCGATCCCCGCGAGGGCCGCCCGCGCCGCGGCGCTCGCCCCTAAGGCGCGGTCGAGCGGGGGACCGCCGCGGATCCAGCCATCGTGGACGGAGAGGGCTCCCCACGGCAACGCCCGCTCGGCCGCTGCCGCTGCTACGAGCGCGGCATCGACCTTCGCCGACGTGAGGTGCCGGAGTGCCAAGCCGTCGTCGTCGCCCCCCCCGCCGTCGGCGAGCCCCATCGATAGGGACAGCGGACAGAGCGACAAGTCCCGCAACCAGCCGAGGGGCCGGAGGAAGGAGGAACCTCCTGCCGCGACTTCGAGAGTAGATCCCGGCGGGGCTGGAGGGAGAACGAGATCCAGGGACAGGAGGGAGGGGCCCAAGCCGCGGCCAGCCCACGACAGACCGGCCTCGACCAGGCGACGGGCGTGGGGTGGGGGCCACGTGAGGGGGTTTGCATCGGCACCATTGCGGAGACGAGGACCCAACCAAAGAGGGCCAAAGTGTAGGAGAAGACGACGAATGCCACGTGCGTTGGGTTCGCGCCCAGGCGGCCGGGGTGGGTCCTCCGGCGGCGGCGGCAGGCCAGCGGCCGCGGCACGGGCTCCGCAACTGCCTCCCCCTACGGCTCCAAGGCAGGCCGCGACCAGCCAAGGGGGGCATCCAAGTCCGCCGACGCGGCCATCCACCTCGAGAGCGAGGAGACCACCTCTGGCGCGGTCAACGACAAGTGCCAACGCGGCTGGAAGGGACGAAGGGGGGCGGGGCGGGCCGTCCCTGACAGCTGCCATGGCGCGACGACGCCATGGCGTGGCAGCAGCTCCGTCAGCCCTGTTGACCCAGCCAGCCTCGGCCGAAAGATGACCACCAGTCGGGGGGGGATGCCGAACGACAACACGAAGGCGTGTAAGACGTGGGGCGAGGGCAGATAGTGCAGCAGAGAGCACCGCGGGGAGTGGTGGAAGAGAAGGGGGTTCGGGGAACGCAGGGCTGGGGGTGGGGGGTCCACCGAGGGCGAATCCAAGGGGCGGCGGCTCGACGGCAGGGGGCTCGGGAGTAGGGTCGGCGCCGTCGCGACTTCGTTTGACGCCGCGGCCGGTCTGGCCGGCTTGGCCTGACGGCGACAGCGCGGCACTCCGTGGAGGAGTCGGGCCGCCGCCGACGCCCGCAGGTTCGCTCCCGCTGTCCCCCTCGTCGTCGTCCGATGTGGCGTCAGCTGCCGCGTCAAGTGCGCGGCGCCAGTGCCCAACCCGGCGCTCGCCAGAATCAGCGTCACTGCTGTCAGAGGAGGAGGAGCAGGAGGAAGACTCGGTCTCGCTGCCGCCTCCAGACTCGCCCTCAGGCTCGCCCTGAGCTGGTGGTTCCCAGTCAGTGTCCTCGGAGGACGGTGACGATGATCTGTCATCGACGGCGGCAGCTGCGGCGTGCCCGAACGATGGCGGCGTGGCTTCGGCGGTTGAGCCGCTCGCATCGCCGCCATCGCGCGGGGCCCCAGCGGGCGTCTCGATGTCGGAGCGACTCGCCGCCAGGGGCGCGACTCCATCGGCATCGGGGTCGTCTCCTCCAAACCCTGCCGTGAGGTCGACTAAGCGCGGGTAGTGACACGCCAGCGCTTCGACGTGGCTCGCTCGCGACAGCGAAATCTCGGGATGAAACAGCGCTCGCAGGCAGGGGGCCACCCAGGCGGCTCGAGGGCCGGCAAGCAGGGCGGCAAGGGGGACGCCGCCGTCCCGAGACCGTATGCCTAGACGGCAGGCGGCAGCTGTCCTACCATCCGACCATCCGCCGGGCGCCGGGAGGCGCTCGGCAGACAGGGTCCAGAGAGCCCGGAAGAGAGCGCGGGACTCGGAGTCGTCCCCGAGCCACAGGGTCCCGGCGACGCCGTCTCCCCCGCCGTCAGGGCCTGACGCGGCCTCAAGCGCGGCGAGGCCGGCGACGAGCATCTCCCTGCTCGTCAGGAGAAGACGGACCAGGCTGGGCGCAGGGGCCGAGGCAGCAGCGGGCATGGGGGCGGCAGCTCGGGTTTGGTCTCTGCCGATAGGCACTGAGGCTACGTGCGCGGCCCCAGGGTGCGACGTTGCAAGATCCTCAGGCCGGGCGCGGGTCCGTCTGGCCAATGCTCTCGCAGCAGCGCCCTGGTGCCAGGTTGGAGAGCGACCGTTGGGGTGGACTGGCGGCGGACGGCGGCCCAGAAGATCTGAGCAAGGAGTCCGAACGTCAGGGGCGAGCAGCTCGAGGACCCTGCGGTTTTGGAGGGGGGGGCGGGATGGTGGGGGAGCGCGGCGTTCCGCGGTGGGCCTCGCCCATGGCTGGGGTCTGGACCCTGCCCAGCCCCGAGCCAGCGGACTCCCACCATCGAGGCCCTCTCGGAACTCACGCTATTATGGCGAATCGTCAGCCATCCCGGCTGTCAATTCCCTGGACAGGTCCATCCCCTCCGCCTCGGGCCGCCCCGGAAGACCCCTCAACGAGGCGAGGGTGCCGACCCACCGCTCGAGGAAGGCCCTCATCATCTCGCCTGCCCAGTATGCACGATGGAAGGAGGCCAAATAGACCAAGCTCACCGTCATCGTCGTCCATTTTTGGCTCCGACCGCGTCGTCTGCCCTGGGTCGACTGCCGAAGGGCGCGCCGCGGCGACGCTGAGCCGCTCGCGCCGTTCCTGTTGCAATTTCGTGTTTACACGGCCGCCTCGAACGGAAAAACGCCAAAAAAACGAAAAAAATGCAAGAACGTCCGACTGACGAGAATTGGGCGAGAGCCAGAGGTCTCACCGTCCCCCGCGAGCGGAGGAAGAACGGTCGACTATCATCCTCAGCCCTTCCGGCGCGATCGCGCACTTCTGGAGGCGTAGCGAAGAGATTACGTCGCAAAAAAGGTCCTATCCTGCTTCGACGGACCCAATAAGCGACATAGTCCGATAAAATAGCGGAAGAAAGGCCGTGCCTGTTGGCGCGCCGTTTCTTTCGTTCTCGTGCAACACAATGCCCGCCCCCACCAGTTCCCTCGTGGCCGCCGCGCGCCTCGAGTATCTAAAAAAGACGGCAGATCGCGATGTCAGCCTGGGAAACTGGAGAAAAGCGGCTGAGGGGTACCGGGCAGCAGACCGCCTCGCCGCCGGCCTACCTCGGTCCGCCCTCGCCGACCTCACGTCGTCGTCGTCGTCCGCCTCCTCTCCCCCCTTCCGCGCCGCCGTCGCCTCGAACCTGTCGCTGTGCCTGCTCCACCTGGGGGACGCCACCGGGGCGCTTGTCGCGGCGCGTGCCGCCGCTGATGCCGCACCGCAGTGGTGGCGTCCGCCAGCACGGGCTGCTGCAGCCCTCTCGGCGGGAGCGACGCCCTCCCCTGTGGCGCGCCGCCCTGAGTGGGGGCCGCCAGAGCGTGCTGCTGCTGCTGCCGCCGCATCTGTCGCGCTCGCCGACGCCGCCGACGACGCCAACGGCCGCGCCACATCGTTGACCCTTCTCCGGCGAGTGAGAAAGCGGTGTGGGTGGGGCAGTGAGTTTTGGGGGCTTGGGGTTATTGCGGGGGGTCATGTCCCGTGCCGACGGTGCCCCGCCGTGGTCCCCGCTCTCCGTCCTCACAACCATCACTCGACCTCCCCCGCTCTCAGGCGCTACGCTGGACTGGCGGGATCACCCGGTGGAGCCGCCGCTGCAGCCCTGGCGTGGCTGGCCGGTTTCCCAGGGGAGGAAGGACGCAGAGAGTCTGCCGACGCTGATAGCTCGGCCGCTGAGGCCGTTGCCGCCTTGCGCGCCTTGTGGGACGGTGACGATGGGGCAGAAGACCCGTGCAAGGGGACGGCAGCGGAATCGATCGATGACTACCCCGCCTGCGTCTCGGTCTCAGGCCCTGTCGGCCGCGCTGGACTCGCCCGCGCCCTTTCCCTGCTTCCGCCTGCCGCCCTTGGGGCCCGCCTTGCGGACCGGCTCGCGGCGAGAGCCATGGGAATTGCTGCACCTCTTTCGAACGATCGCACGGACCCCGCGGTCGCCACCGCAGTCGCAGCTGCCTTAGGGTGGCGGCCCCGCCTCGACCGTGCCGCGGCCCTGCTGGGGGCAGCCGCCCTCTGGGGGGCGTTCGAGTTGGAAGGCGAGATCGTCGGCGGTGGGGACGGCAACTACCCCAGAGACGGGCATCCTGACCGCGCCGCCGACGAGGATGAGATCGACGTCACTGAGGTCGAGGCCGAGGCCGCCGCCACCGACCGGCGGTCGCTCGGCGCAGTTGCAGCGGAGGCAGCAGCGGCCGAGGCCGAGGCCGTTGCGCGGGCCATCGAGGGCGGGGCTGGGTGGCGGTTTGACTCAGCTGGACCCGGCACACTGGCAAGGTTGGACCCACCCGCTCTCGCTGCCGTCACCGCGGCCGAGGGGTGGGCTATCGCCGGTCGCGCAGCCGCAGCAGCCGCAGTTCCCACCTTGCCCGGCGGCGACGGCATCCCCAACGCAGTCCCGGGGCCGGGACGCCGCGCCGTTTCCGCTCTCGCCCGGCTCGAACGTGCCAAGAGGCTGCTTGTCGCAGCATTACAGGAGGAGACAGCAACTTCACCCCCGGAAGGAGGACACAGAAACCGCGGTGTCCTCGCCGCCGTCGGGTTTTCTGCAGCCCTGGCGGGCGACGTCGCTGTTGACGCCGCCTGGCTGCAGAAATCGGTTGATCGGTGGTTGCGGGAGGCCGGAACCCGGTTGAGCCCATGGGGTGTTGCCGCTGCCCGGATTGAGGCGGGTACGCTGGCTCCGACAGCTGGTGGGGAAGGGGTGGGCAAGGGCACCTGCCTCAGGTTCGGCAAGGCCGACGGAGATGCTGCCGTCGCCGCCGTGCCGGAGAGTCCAACAGCCGCCAACAAGTCCAGGACCCCAAGCGTTGTCCTCGCTCTGCTTCGCTTCGTCCCACCGCCCCCCGGATCGGCGGGAGCAACCGTGCCACCTCCCCCGCTCTCGGCTCTCAACGGCCCCGCTCGACGCAGCCTCGCTGCCGGAGTCGCCACCGCTGTAGCTAACTCCACATCTCCCCGATGCGACGGACATGCCAGTCGCGCCCATGTAGCAGGGGTTCGCCGCGCCACCCCCCGCAGACCGGGGCGCCCTGGCTGTGTGGAGGTGCTTGTCCGCGCAACGACAACCGCCGACCCTGTCGCTGCTGCCGCCGCCGTGCGCCGCGCCATTGCAGGTGCTGCCCGAGCCAGCGGCCCGGCCACTACAGAGTCCGGCGCTGTCGAGTTCACCGCTTCTGCAGCAATGGCCATCTCTGCCCTCGGCCACTTAGACCCCGAGGGATCGCGGGTATGGGCTGCCTCCCCACCCTCAGAAGGCACTGGAGCGAATGGTGATGGATGGGAAGAGTGGCAGACCATTTATGCCGGGACCGATGCCGGAGTTTCCGCCGGCGAGGGCCATGGGGTCTGTGCGTTTCGCGTCACAGACCCGGCGGTTACTGCAGTCCCTTCAAGCCTGCAGCCAACTGCGAACAAAACAGCAAGCGCAGCCTGTGGCCGGGGCGGAGCTACGGCCGCTCTGGGCCGCAGAGCCGCAGCTTCCCCGGAGCCTTGCTGCCGTTGCCCGCCGAGAAATGCAGCCCCCCCTGAAGGTGCGGCTGAATCCGCCACCACTGCAGCAGACCGGGCACTTCTCTCCCTTTCTTTGCCCGACAATGCCACCTCGTCTGTTGCTTTAGCTACGCCCCCCGCTTCCGCCCCCTCTCTCGCCCGCGCCCTCTCCGCCAAGTCCCCCGGAAACCCCGCACTGCTTGGGCC
>Ga0181574_10003476_pt1 | contig 13948 bp, 16 predicted proteins | sample 101ome_24_FD_145600 | JGI IMG/M metagenome (GOLD analysis project Ga0181574, IMG submission 145600) | Coastal salt marsh microbial communities from the Groves Creek Marsh, Skidaway Island, Georgia - 101410AT metaG (spades assembly) | ecosystem: Environmental > Aquatic > Marine > Intertidal zone... | reverse complement strand
TTCATCCAGCACATTGTGACTTGCCTCGGCATACAACGTGCCACCCCCGTTATCAAACAAGCTAGAGTCAGTCACAGATAACGACTCAGCTGCTCTGGTGGCGGCAGCCCCAGAAGTTGAAATTAGGCTGCTCGCATGACTGGCATTGGCCTCAGCCTGTCCACCCCAAAGCAAAACATAGTCGTATGAATTGCCGTCAAACGTGAGGTCTTGGTCTCCGTTGCCGATGTAGAAGTTGACTTGACCATTATTGCCGCTCGCGTTCGCAGTAGCGGTTGCCACGCATCGAACCCACCCGTTTCCGCAGTCAACCGCCGATGCCGTGACCCCCGATGAGACAAACCCGGTTGTTGCGGTGGATAGGTTGTAATAAGCATAACTTGAATTGAATGTGCCTCCAGCCGGGGTAAATCGGAAAGCCAGCCACGACTTGGTGCCAGCTTTTGCATAAACCGATATAGTTTGAGCGGTTGCACCACCGGGGTTGTATGAAAAATCCAGACCGTGATTCGCCGCCGCTGTTGCGTCAACAGTCAACGCGTCCGCTGTTAAAGTGCCGTCGGGAGCGACTGCAACATCAGCAACCACAGTGGCCCTGAAAGTATTGTATGCAGCCCCATTGCTAAACTCAGAGCTATGTGTCAGGAGGTTCGTGCTTTGCCCCTCAATGAGAATTCCAAGACTCGTACCGGCTGATTGCCCATCAGCCGATGGGTCGTATTCAAATCTAGGTTGCCCAGCGGTGGCAACCGATTTGAGCGTTGGTGCATACTCACGGTGGATGGAGGTTGTGGTGGCGTTGTAGTCCGTAGCGCCAGTCGTATTGAGCTGGACACCCCAAACGAGCAATGTCTCAGCGCCGGTCGTGAAAGTTGGATAGCCGCTCGTTGTGAATGCGCTCCCGTCGGAGAGCCCAACGTGAAGAAATGGCGAGCTGACACTACTTGAGGTTGTGCATGTGACGCTGATGCGATACCAGCTCGACCCTAGTGCGGTCACGGTTCCAGAAATGCCAGTAAACCCAGCGCCTCCAGTGCTAACGCTGCTCGGTGAGGCAAACTCAATCTGAGCGAATGCGTAGTGACTAGCGGCGCCCCTTATGCTGATATATGCATGACTTGCTGTCCCAGATTTAACATGCACGGAGGCCGTGTAGGCTGTAGAGGCTTTTAGGGTTGGCTGTTGGTAAACGAGGGGTGCATCTGTGACTCCCGTATTTGCGTTCAATTGCCACGCTGTTGAAGTGCCGTCTGGAGCAGTTATAGAGCCTGTTAACGGAGTGCCGGAGTGTAATCCGTAACTTGCCCAAGTTGTGTCGAGGGTCTGACTTTGAAGCAGAATATTCTCGCTGCTCAGGTGTTTTTCATTACTCCAGTAATGCACCGCCGATGGCGCAGCATAGGTTGGCGGCGTGTCGGAGCGGCTGAACGTAGCCCGTGGGTCGATTTTGCCACCGTTGGCAAAGTCAGCCATAAAGACTGGCCTAGTGGCTGGAAAATTATCTGTGTATGCCATGATTGTCTAAATTTACCAAGTTGCCACTGCTGCGCGCTTCCAAGTGTCAGTTGCGGTGCACACGTAAATATATGAGGCATCTGCCGCAATCTCGCCCTGCACACCTGGCGATGTTGCGCTCGATGGCGCTGGCACCATTGGAGTTTCGGCGTATGCCTGGCGGCCAAGGAATCCATTTAATGGGATTTCATTAGGCGCGGTTCCAATGTCCGCTTGCACCAAGCCCTCGGCATCTGGCGACACTTCCAGGCTTGTGCGGATGGCGCTCTTGTCGCTGCCGCTTGGGTCTTCATTGTCAAGGAAGCGCACAATGCGCCCCTTCATGCGCTTAAGCTCGCCTGATTCCGAAAAAACAAAGTATTTTTCTGTTGCCATGGTTGTCTAAAAATTAGGCAGGGCAGGAGATTGGCGCACGATTAGCGCCGGCTGGTTTGTCTCCAAATTCGGTCGATGCCGACATAGAGCCCTCTATTATGTTCTGCAATTTGTCGCAATTACTGCCACCTGGATGGCTGGCTGGACGATGTTGTGCCGCCGCCACCGGTTGCTTTTTGGCGCGCTGCGCGCACCGTGACGCCGCTTGATGAATGCGTGATAAGTGTGCCGGCACTCTTGCGCGGTTGTAGCGATTCGACCGCCTCTTGAAGCGCCTTGATGGCGTCCAAGATGCCGCGCACACTGAATTGCGTTAGCCGGCGAAATCTCATGAAAAATACGGGTTAAGCAAATAGGGCAACTCGCCGCTTTTGTAGTTGATAAAGTGTTGCACTATCTCAAATTTGCCGCCGCTCAACTCGTTTATGGTTGGCGGTTCCTTTAGCCAATAGGTGCCTTGAAACGTGTTCAGCAAGTCGCCACAAATGGCGTATTTAGTGACATCAGTTTTTTGCGCTAAAATCAAATCAACCAAGCGGTTGGTGGTCCATTGAAAGCCTTCCTTGTAATGGCTAACAGCCAAGGAAGTGTTGGCCGGCAAAATGCGAGTGTTGCGCAAGTTGTATTTATGAAAAGGATGGGTTTCCCTGCCAGCCAACAACATCCACGCCAAATCTTTTGCAATCTGTTGCTCGGTTGGTCCAACGCTGCTAGTTGCCCAATCAATAAAACCGTTTAAATCAAGCGGCGCCGTGTATGAATCATTTGCAGCGTTGGCGTTTTCAACGCGCGCTTTGTATGCGTCGACGGCGGTGATGACGCGCTGTTTAAGTGCTTTGAATGTGTTGCCGCTGGTGACGCGCGAATCGTCTATTGCGTCAAAATAATCGTGTTCCCAAACGTTTTTTTGCTCTTGGTATGGCGTGAACGTCCAGTTGTCGGTGTCAGGCGCTTGGCTTGTGGTGTTTGCCGCTGTGTTGTCAATGGACGCAAAAGCCACCTCAAGCACGCCGTAGTCGCCAGGCTCTTGGCGCACATCAATGCGCGAAGCGTTGCCAACATATGCCGTGTTAATTGCTGCCGCTTCAATGGCGGTCCATGGTCCCTTGTAGCGATAGACGCTTTCCCAACCGGCGGTCTCGCTCCATTGCCGGTTGATAGACTCAACATTGACCGTTGTAGCTCCTTTGAATTGTAGGCTCATGGGCGATTAAGTGGCGCGGTGTTGGCTTTGATTGCGTTAAGGGCTTCAAGTTGCGCATCTTGTTTTTCCGCTAAAATGCGCTCCATTCTCTGCTGCCTTGCTTCGCCATAATTCGCGCCAGGCAAACCGCGCGCGGTGCGTATTGAAAACTCGGCAAGACCCTCGGCTGCAATGTCAACGCCTCGGTAACCTGCCGCGCTTAGTTTTTGATTAAGGCGCGTTAACTCATCGCTTGCCGCCGCGTAACTTCTGACTTGCTCGCGAGTCATTGGGGCACCAATGCGCATTGATTCAGCGACTGCGCCACCAAGGCCGGCTTGCATGGTTGGCAATAGCTCGGTGCCGCTGCGCCCAAGAAGACGTTGCACGTCTGCCAATTCGTTGGCCTTGTTGACGCCTCGTTCAACTTGCTCGGCAATGCGCGCAAAAAGTTGCTCGGGGTTTTTGCTTTGCAACTCATCAAGCGTAATGCCGTAGCGTTGAAACGATTCAAGATATTGCTTGTTGCCTTGCTTGGCATCCAGTTGACGCACAGCAAGCGCCTTGAACGCCTTGCCCATGTCTTCAATGCTGCCGCCGCTTTGACGCGCTGCGTAATCAAGATGCTGAAAAGTTTCAACAGCAACGCCCATCTTGGCGGCTTCGTCGCGTATCCTGGCACCTTCGTCCATTGGGCCGGTCACAAGTTTGCGCATGATGCCGCCCACAATAGGAATTCCCATTAGGCCGCCCATAAGACCGCCCCTTGATATGCCGCCCATTGCAGCGCCTCCCATGCCTCTGGCTTGTTGAGCCATAAAAGTGCCGGCTTTGGCCTTCATGCGCTTCAAGCCAGCATCAAAGCCGGTCGTGTCTAGGCCAACCTTTGCTTTTAGATTCATGCGCTTGCTTCCTCCCGTTTTGCTTGCATGGCTTTAAGTTGTTCCAATCCGCGCGCAAGCTCGCCCTCAAGAATGCGGCTGCCGCCATTCAATTCGTTGCTGCTTAGAATGTCCCAATACAATTGCCCAAAAGGCGCGTCATTGATTGTGTCGGGCGAATAATTAAGGCGCTCCAACGCAATGGTGCGCATGATTTGCAACCCAGGTGTGCCATACTTGGCGCCGGTGGCGTGGTTGTTGTCGGCGCTCATCGTCTCAGGCGTGCGCCGGTTGGCTTCCAAGTAATCAAGAGCGGCCTGCATTACCTCATTGTAACGCCCTGGAAGGCGCTTGCGTGCATACCACCATTGCCCAATCGGTGACAAAAACCAACCAAGCCACTTGGATGCGCTTAAATAATCGCGCGAACAGATGCCAACAAAGGCGTGAAAGTCCAACCGTGTCAGCACTTCAAACAATCCAAGGCGCTCCATCAAAAGCGCGTGGCCGTATGTCAAAGGGCGCAACTTAACGCCGGCCACGTAGTGGTGGCCAGGCGCGCAAGTTGCTGCCCAGGTGTCAGACATTAGTTGCTGCTGTCGTCGCTGTTGCCGGCGGTGGTGTTAGTGTGAACAACGTTTAAGTATTCAATTGCTGAGATTGTCCACTCGGCGAAAGCGTTGTTGCTGCGCGTCTTTTCAGCGCTTGTAATTGTGAAGTTGCCAAGGCCGCCGGTTGTGTGCGCATCGTTATGCTGTGAAATTAGGCCCGAATCTGAATTTGCCGAATTCACTTCGCTCCAGTCCGCATAATTGACATCTAAGCGCATTCCAGCGGTGAACTGAGCCGCAAACATGCTGTTGGCTTTTGCAATGTTTTCGTCGGTGCCGCTTGGTGTGGATGATGCGGTTGCGTTTGCCAATATGATGCCGGTAAGATTTAGAACCTTGCGCTGGTTGTAGGTGCAATGGCTCACAACTTCCCCGTTGCTGGAAAGCGCTTGATTGTTGTCGGCTTCTAGCGAAAGGCGCACTTCGCTTGCATACATTTCACCGCTGAACTTAACGACTTCGGGGCTGACTGAATCGTCAACAATGCGCAGCGTCACAACTCCTGTGCTGTTATTGCTGCTTATGTCATTTGTGCCGTATGTGACCGGCGTGCCTCTGTTTAAAAGTGCCATGATATTTGTCTTTCTTTAATTGTTAAAAGTTTCCCAGCGCACACGGCGCCGTAATGGTGATTGTTTCGCGCAAAATAGTGCCCTCGGTGTCGCGCTCAATGCCGCTTTGCTCTGTGACACCAAAAAGGTGGAAATCTGTTGCGCTGTTAATGTCTAAAATTTCCGGCTCAAAAAGCGCTTCCTCGATGGCGCTTAAAAGCTCGTCGTGCACTTCCAGCGCATTGGGTTGGCCTTCCTCGTCAATCTCGCTTTGGATGCTCACGCTCATCGTCACATCCAGGTTGCCAGCGTGCGGCGGGTTTTGGCTGCCGCCGACATAGGTCGCCACAACGCAAGGCATGGCTTTGATGGTGTCAGATGTGCCAGCGTAAACAGGCACGCCAACCTTGCCGGCCAGGTATGATTTAAAGGCTGCCTCTGTTTGCTTGCGGTAGCTCATCGCTTGGTTTTGTTCCAGTCTTGGCCCATTTTTCGCCTGATGTAGACCATCATGTCTGCCTTGTCTGCTTGTATGCCACCGCGCAGCGCGTTTTTGAGATAAGGAATGGAAGCGCTTTTGCTGTTGCCGTGAACAATTGTGCAAACTGGGTTCACTGGGTTGCGCCGGCGTTCTGGTATTGCCTTGCCTTTCAGCTTAAACGCTTTCTTTTGCGTTGGGGGCCGGCGCTTCATGATTGTGTAAGTCTTTAAATCCCTGAGCGCACCATACCAAGCTTCGCGCCCGTAATTGCTGCCCTTGCTTCTATACATCAGCATTCGGCGCATTGCCTTGCGCATTGGCGCGTTGTTTAGCCCCTTCTTACCCATCCCTCCACGATTCCAATTAATGATTATTGACCCAAGAGGCGCGCTTGCATTAATGCGCGACGGTGCCAAAAGCTCGGAACGAATACGACCAGGCGCGTTTTTAGGTATGCGGACAAGGGTTTTGTAAATCACATTTGCCGCGCGGTTGTGGACAATCTCAACAAAACTCTTGCTTGAAAGAACGCTGTATTGCGTAAGCGTTTTGTTGAAATCTTTGACATCCATTTTAAATGTTGTCCTAGTGCCTGGAATCATTGCTTTTTCATCAACCCAAGCTCGAAGCTTGCGTCATTGGTCAACAGTTGCTGGATTTTGTAACGCTTGCCGCCTTTGGTCAGCGTGGCGCCCACAATCGGCTTGATACCTAAGTCGGCCCATTGCTTCCGGTTGGTGGTCAATGTCAGGTCGTAGCCTTCCAATATGCCGCCTTCTTCGAGCTCCTTGGTCTCGGTGTTACCGCTCTCAACGCATCGCAACACGTTGCCGTGATAATCAAGCAACCCGCCGGCCAGGCGCTCAATCTCTACCTGTTGTTCATAGAGCAAGCGCGAGCGGTGGTGCCCCTGGTCAATAATGTATTGCTCTTGAAAATTGGTGTGCGGCGTTGGGTGGCTATGCGCCACGCTATGGAAGCAATCAGTGCGCGTTGTGCCGCTTCCATCTGGCACGTTTAAACTTATGTTGTAGGCGTCTTCATAATCGCCGCTTTCGTTAGTGCGTTGCACAGTGTAGGCAAGCGCGTCAAATTGCGCACTATCAGCGGTGACGCGAATAATGACGTTCCCAGCGCCAAACGTGCCGCCTTCACCAATCGCCGTGAAAGTGGTTGGCGTATCGTGCGCGGCTGTTTCATACAACCAGCCATTGCGCGTATTTATGATTCTGTTGTTGGCCATTAATTAAAAAACCCAGGCGGGAAGGTTGCCCCGCCGCGCCTGGGTTGGGTGTGGTGACCTAACGAACAAACAACAGGCGAATCAGGCGGATGCCTTTTTCTTGGCGGCTTTGGCTTTGGCTTTTGGCAGCGCGAGCGGTAGGTCTGCGCGCTTCCAATAAGGTGGTTTCCGGTAAACGCTAACGCCGGCATACTTGCCGGACGGGTTTTCCCGCTCTGCAATGAATGCGGCTTTGCATGTGTCAGGGTCGCCCATGGCAATGAGCTCGGGCGAGCCATCAGGCAAAAAGCCAACGGTAAATGAAGTTTTAAATATCATGATGGTGTTATTGGTCTGTAATGCGAATTAAAGCGTTTTGGTTACCCACGCTGCACCCGTAGAGAATGCCAACGGTGAGATACCACTTGCCCTCGGTTGGGCGATAAAATTTTCTTGTCTGAAATGGCAAACCCGTTCGCGGCTCAATGTTGTCGATGACTTCCACATTGCCATAAGTCGGGCGGCTTACCTGGCGCGCTGCAATGCATAGCGCGGACGGGTGGCAGTAAAATCCTTGCAGGTTGTTGCCGGTCGGTATGTCTTGGTATTCGGCAACACCAAATCCATGGATGCTTGAAAGCTCGCCCTCCTGGATTGGTTGCGCTGTGCCGTAGGCACTGGCGTCAATGATGGCGCCGTCTTTAGACAGGCTTGCTGTGTAAGACGGGTTAAGCATCGCGGTTCTCAGCGACCGTGGGCACCCATTGGTGGTCAATGTGCTGGCGGCGTCTGCCAGGTCATCACTGTCGAAATTGGCGGCAGTCCTGACTTGGGAGGCGCTGAAAGCGGCGGGCGTAATAAGGCCAAGCAAATCATCAGAGACAGCGCGCGCGGTGGCATCTATTGCAGGGCGCAAAAAGGTGCGCTCTAAAATGGTCGGGCTTTTAAGTTTTGAAATCTCAAAGTCGGTAAATGACATCGAAAAGCCTTTAAAGCTAGATAAGGCAATTTCGATTGCTGTGCTTGTCACATCACTGGCGCTGTAGCCAGCAGACAAATCTTTAACTGTGACCGAAGAGGGAACGCGGGTCACTGTGCGGTCGCCGCGCTCCCTGACTTCGGTTGAGAAGTTGCGACTAACCAGAGAGAACGCAAAGAAGTTATCAGAAAGCAAATCAAGCATTTGCTCACTGACAGCCTCAAGGTGAACTCCCTGGATAGTGTTTGCCATATTATTAAGCAGATTTGATGCGCTTCAATGCGGCACCGTTTCCAACGGCAACACCGTAAAGCACACCCATGGACAAGTAATGCTTGCCGGCGGTGTTGTCATACCAGGTTCGCAACTGGATAGGCAGGCCGGTGGTGGGGTCTTGGATGTCCGCAACATCAACGCTTCCGTCGGTAGGTGCGGCAGGCTGGCGGGCAGCCAAACACAGGGCGGAAGGATGCAGCGCAATGGCTGCAAGGTTTTCGCTGTTGGTTGGAATGCCGGTGTATTCGTAGAGGTTAAAACCATGCACGCGCTGCGCAGCATTTTCTTGCACGCCGGCTGGGGTGCCGTAGCTAGAAGCGTCTTGCACGATAGCATCTTTTTGAATGCTGGCGTAGTAAGAAGGCGGCAGAATCAAAGCGCGCTCGCTCTTGGGCACCTTGGAGGTGCTAAGGTCGGCGGCCAAATCTGCCACTTCGTCCACGTCAAAGTTGGCGGCAGTGATGACCTCGTTTGCGCTGTAGTTAGCGTTTAAAACTAGCGCAAGCAAGTCGTCCATTACGGCGTCAAGGGTGACCTCCAGAGCGGGCGCCAAGAATACGCTGGACAACCAATCAAAGTTGCCGGCCTTGGAAACCTCCATGTCGGTGTAAGCAGCACTGTGCCCCTTGAATTTGTTCAAGGTCACGGTGACGGCGGTGGACGTGACATCCTGCGCGGTGTAACCGCTGGACAAGTCCACGGCGGTCATGCTGGAAGGCACGCGGGTGGTTACAGATTCGCCGGCGCCGCTGATGTCGGTCGAAAAATCGCGAGCAAAAGCGCGCAGCGGATGAAACTGTGTGGATAGATAATCGAGCGATTGCTCGGCAATTTGGGCAATGTTAATGCCCCCAAGTGTGTTGGCCATTTTTTAGAGTCTTTCTTTGATGTTTTTAAGGTAGAAAGCGCGGCGCTCTTGGCGGTCCTCGATGGCATTATATTGCTGCCATAAGGTGTCCATAGATGCCTCGGGTGCCGGCTCTTCGGTGGCTTCCTCAACTGGGGCTTCAACGCCTACGCTTGCCGCGATTTCAACGGCTTTGTCGGCGGCGCTCTGCTGTGCCTCCTCAAGAAGTAAATTCGTCTCCTCAAGCAATTTGACTTTTTGCTCGAGTGCTTCGATGTCCTCGGCGTGTTGTGCGCCAAGCTTGGCAACCTCGTCGGCGTGGCTTGCTGCCGCGCCTTCGATTTCTGCCTGCAAGGTTTTGTTGGCCTCGGTGGCTTCTTCCAATTTGCCGGAAAGGCTGGAGAGCTCCACGTTGGCTTTGACTAAATCAAGGATGGTTTTCATGGTGTTTTGTTATGAATTGTTAAAGGTTGGTCATCAGCGCAATCACGTCTTGAAGGTCGTCAATCACCCCGTCTGCAAGGCCCGCCTCAACTGCAGAAAGTCCCTCGTATACTTGGCCGGTGGTTGATGCCTCTGGCACAGTGCGCTTGACGTTGATGTCGTCTTTAAAGCGGTCGTGCCACTTGTTGACGTTTGCTTGCAGGCGCTCGCGCGCTTCGTCGCTCAATGGCTTAAAATCCGCATAATCAAGCTTGTTTTCACCGGCGGCGATGGCGTTGACGCGCAGGCCCTGGTTGCGCAAATATTCGCTTTGGTCAAGCAAGGCGATATAAACGCCCACGCTGCCAACCTCGGCGCTTTGGCTCAAAAGCACATTGTCGGCTTGGCTGGCTATCCAATAGGCCGCGCTTGCGGCAGTGCCTTCGGTGTAAGCTACAAGCGGCTTTTCAACGGCGCGCATCTTGGCTGCAAGCTCGGGCAAGCCGGTGATGGTGCCGCCAGGTGAGTCGATATGCAGCAAAATGGCGGTCACGTTTGGGTTGGCATCTGCCTCGGCCAATTGGGTGGCAATGTCGTCGTAATCGGTCATTCCGAACATCAATTCCCAATCGGTTAGCATTTTGCCCAGGGGGCCATGAATGTGGATGATGGCAATGCCGTCGACTTCCTCCGGCGTGGGTGGCTCATAAGGGCCGCCGTCTTCGTCTTCCTCGTAGTGATACGCACGCGCGGCCTCCACGAGCGTGGAGTGGTATTCTGGGCGAATGGCCCATGGCTCGTTGGCCAACTTATGCGTCAATTTCGCTTTCATTATTAAAAACTGGGTTTGGTGTGCGTTGGCTTAAAAGGTGCAAGGCGGTTTCCATGCTCACGCTGTAGTCGTCGGCCAAGCGCTTGGCGCGCTCTAACAGGTCGCTGGCTTCGCGTTCAACTTGGTCGCGCATGTCCTGCCAATCGTGCCCGCGTTCGCCGGCATCCTCGCGCATGGTGCGAAGGCCCATCTTTATGGCGTCTTGGTTGGCTCTAGCTTCGCGCCCAAGGTCCACCGTGATTTTTTTGGGTGCCTGCCAGTTCACACGCCACCAGTTGTCGCTTGGCGGCAAGTCGCCGCGCTTAATGCCGCGCGCAATTACCCAGCCCCAAACGCGATTGCAAAAGCGTGAGATTAAAAGGTCTTGGCGCTCCTCGAATCGGCGGGCCGCTTTTTCTAAAATGAACCGGCTTGCGGTTCCTTGTTTGCTGGGTTCGACGACGAATTCGTATGGCACGCCAAGACCAAGAGCGACATCGCGAATCAAGTATTCGAGGAATCCAGTAAATGCCGGCGAGGGCTTATTGCTGGCAAAACTTTCGATGGATTCGCCAACCTTAAGCCGGGGCACCATGCCGGGCTGAAATGTGTCCCAAGGCACTGTTCCTGTGTCGGCGGCGGCATAACCGTCTTCGATTAAACTGGTTCCATCATCAGCAACGCCAGCCTGCTGGGTGATTGCGAGACCCACAGCGCTATTCATTTTTACGGCCACTTTCTCATATTCGAGGATGTCAACAGCATCTCGAATGTGGTCAATGGCGTGGGTAAGCGCTGACACTCCGCGCAACTGCGCCACGCGGTCGGGGTCATAGACCAAAATGAAATTGTTTGCGCTTATCGAGCGGTAATCATCGCCATCTTTAACCGTGTAAGCAGTGGGCCGGCCTGCGGGCGACACTTTCACGCCGTCATGGCCTTCGCCGTAATATTGGGCACCCTCGCTTAGAATGTTGTGAGATTCTACAAGTTGCAGCTGGGGAAACGCATCTTGCCGGCCAACCATTAAAAAACCAATGTCGCCGTCCACGTCCATGCGGATGGACGCAAGGCGCTGCATTTGGCCAAAGGTAAATTGACCGTCAACGCTGCAAACTTTGCTCCATTCGGCAAAATAGCTCTCATAATCCTTAGAAACATCGCCGGCTTGGCTTTGTGGCTTTAATCCAGGGCCAAGCGCGTAACGGCTAACATCGTTGACCGCGCCGCGCACCATGCCGTTGTTGGTGTAGAGCCAGCGTGCAAAACCCATCAACCGGCGCCTGGCGCCTCGGTTTAAGGTGTTGGAAATATCGCTGACAATGTAAGGCAGGCTAGTGCGGAAACGGTTGGACTCGGTGCCGCGATAATGGCTGGTAATGCTGGCGCGCTTTTTGGGCGCTGCATCAAAGGCGATGGGGCGCCCGTTATGGTCAACAAGGTCGCTCATCTGGAAAAACGTGCAAAAGTCATGCGCGCCGGCTTGGTGCCGCTCACAATGCCTTTTTCAATTAAAATTGGGGTAAGTTGCGCGGCCAGTTCGTCGGTTGGCATCACGAGTTCACGGGTGCCGCTCTGGCTAGCGTTGGAAAAGCTGACTGAAACGGACCCAGACAATATAGCATCCGCAACCCTCTGCTGGAGGGTCGTAAGCCATGAATCTGATTGAAGCCGGAGAAATCCGCTGATGTCGCTTGCCATCTATAAATAGGTGGCAATTTGTCGCAAAACTTAGTCAGCGGTGGAGAAAAGCTTTGCAATTGAGGCGGCAACTACCTGCATCAATTCGCAATCCCAAGCGTGATTTGCGCGGAAAGAAATCCAGCGCAATGTGGTGCGACCGTGCTTGTCTAGCACTTCCCTTTTGCGTTCGCTGTCGATTTGTTTTGCATATTCGTCGGCCAAGTCGCCCAGGTCGCACACTTCCCAAGGGTGGCTCTTGCCGCTTTTAAGCAGTTGCAAAACATCTTTGGTCGTAGGGTTGGACCATCTAAATACCGGCGGCGCTGTGCGCCCTGTAGCGCTCACGCGCGTGGGCTTGCTAAACATGCGGCGCACGGTGTGCCCATTGATGTTGTGCGCGTAATCTATGACATCTTCACCACGCATCCCCATCCAGCCATACCGGCCACACTCAGCCAACACTCTGGCGCGCTGATAACCCACATCCAAAAAAGTGCGTTGTGGCGCAACATTGAATTCCTTGCGCATGTTTTCGATGTCCTCAAATGAGGTAAGGCGGCGAAAGGTAAGCAATCGGCTGGCGCCTGTTTTGCTCCATGACCGGCAAACCGCCCAGAATTCCTCCAAGTATGCTTGCACGTCTACCGTCAAAAAGCGCGTTGCTTCGTCTTCCCATTCGGCGCCTGGCTCATAATCTTTAACGACCACCTTTTCAATGTCGACGTGGTTGGTGGCTTTCCATGGCTCGGCAAGGCGCAAGGTCACAAATTCGCGCAGCGGCTGAATATAGCCGGCGGCGGCGTGCTGTTTGGCGCGCAAGAAATCAACCACCAAATCGGCCCATGGCATGACTGAAGGCGGCAAAACCAATTGCGAAAAACTAAACGAGCGCACCCTTGGCGTTGGGTTGGCGTTGCTGGCTTTGTAGCCGCCGCGACTCATGGCGCGCCAGTTGGCCTCGGTGTTTTTGTGGGCATGGTCGCAATGGGGGCAAACCATGCGGACCGTCTTGGCGACCTCTTCATAATCCCAAACGCCATTTGGTTTGGTGGTTTCGTTAGCATCCCAGCGCACCACTTCATAAAATGCCGGCGTAAAGAGCTCGTTGCACCCTTGGCATTGCAGGTGCCAATGCTCGCACGTGCCCGCTTGAAATGCCGCATCAAAATCGCTGCCTTCTTCCTCGGGCGTGCTGGACAACCAGTGTTTGCGGTTCCAATAGCGTGTTGTCCTTGCGCGTGCCCGCGCCAGCATACCAGGGCGCCAGGCGCTTACCTCGTCGCCAAATAGCCAGCGGATAGACCAAGACCGCAAAAAGTTGTTGTTAGCGGCGCCAAGCTTCAACGTGCAAGTCGTCAGAAAAAGCTCGGTGTTGGTCTTGCGGTGGCGGTCGCGTGGAAATTGCTCGCGGATGGGTGCGCATGATTCCAGCATTGGCATTAGCCGCTCTTTACTGTAGTCCTTCGCAGCATCTTCGTCTTGAGCCACCGCCATGGTTGGCCCTGGGTGGTTGGCTATTGCCCAAGCGGTGGCAACCTGCATTGATACTGTTTTGCCGGTCTGCGCGGCGCAATTTAAAACCACCTCTTCGGTGCCTGGGTCGGCAAAGGCTGCCAGCGGTTCAATCAACCAAGGCGTTTCGCTGGCGCGGAATTGGTTGCCATAAGGCGACTCGCGAAGACGCACATGCTCCAGCGCCCAATCGGGAATTGTCGCCGTGTCCTTCTTGGCAAAAGCAACCTTGCAGCACTCTTTAATAATTCGCTGCATACTTGCTCAAGGCGTCCCTTACCTTTGTGTTATATTGGGCAATAATTGGCTGCGCTTCTGTTGGCGTTAGGCCGGCCACAAGCGGCGGCAGCTTGGCTTCTTGCTCGTCCAGGTGTTTGGCAAACTCTTGGCAAATCGCCATCACACCAGCGCGCACGTCTTCGCGGTCAAGCACCTTGCCGCGCATCCCTTCAAGCTCAACGTCTAGCTTCTCAACCTGGCGGCGTATCTTTTCGACCTCGTGCCATTCCTTGGTGCCTGGCAACGCTTGGTTGCCGGCTTCTTCGGCATTGGCTTCGCGTGCTTTTGTGATGTCTTCAAGCTTGTAAAGGTGCGCACC
>Ga0181574_10003470_pt1 | contig 13957 bp, 11 predicted proteins | sample 101ome_24_FD_145600 | JGI IMG/M metagenome (GOLD analysis project Ga0181574, IMG submission 145600) | Coastal salt marsh microbial communities from the Groves Creek Marsh, Skidaway Island, Georgia - 101410AT metaG (spades assembly) | ecosystem: Environmental > Aquatic > Marine > Intertidal zone... | reverse complement strand
TCAAGAAAATTTCTTCGCAACAACCTCAAAGGAAGGAAAAGCAGCGATTAAGAAATATGAAAACACTCCCTCAATAATTCCCCGACCAACTTTAAAAGAACCTGCGTTGCAAAAAGAAACAGTTGACGTGATTTATGATAATATTCAATTGCCCGGTGTGTTTATGGCATATCACTCACCTGCCCAAAACACGAAAGATGCTTATGCGCTCGAAATGTTGAACTCTGTATTGGCAGGCGGAAGCAGCTCACGTATGAACAAAAATATTGTAGAAAAGAAAGAGCTGGCTGTAGCGGCTTTTTCGTTCAACTTTCCATTAGAAGATCCTGGAATGGCTTTAGTAGCGGGTATCGCTTCCAAAGATGTGACAGTTGAGGAGCTTCAAAATGCGCTCGATGAGGAAATCGTTCGTGTTCAAACGGAACTTGTAACCGAGGAAGAATTCCAAAAAGTAAAAAATCAATTTGAAAACAACTTCTATTCATCCAATAGTTCTGTAGCTGGTATTGCAGAAAGTTTAGCGAACAATCATGTATATTACGGAGATGCAAACTTGATCAATGACCATTAAAAATGTACGAAAACATTACGCGAGAAGATTTAATGGCTGTCGCGAAAAAATATTTGAAAAAAGATGCACGTGTGATTTTACACTATCTTCCAAAGGATTCAGCTGAATAATCACCTTCAAAAATTAAAATTATGAAATAAGCCATTGCGAAATTTACATCAACAAAGATGATAATAATATGGCGATTCCATATGACAATTAAATAAAAAAAATAAAGACATATGAACAAATATATCATTATAATAACGGTTGCATTTTCGGCTATAAGTGCTTTTGGGCAGCTAGATAGAACTAATGCACCAAAACCAGGAGCGGCTCCAGAAATTAATATTGAAGAGCCTGAGGTATTCGAATTGGATAACGGACTAAAAGTTATTCTCTCTAGTAATCACCGCCAACCAAAAGTTTCTTTCAACCTAGTTTTTACTTCGGATCCTGCAATAGAAGGAGAAAAAACAGGTTTATCAGACCTTGTAGGTGAACTTGTAATGGGAGGAACCACAAACCGTTCGAAGGACCAAATTGATAACGAAAAAGACTTTATTGGTGCTACTCTTGCAGCAGGAAGCAACAGCATCTTCATGTCTTGTCTCACGAAGCACATGGACAAAGGATTGGACTTGATGTTGGATGTTTTGCACAACGCCAACTTCCCTCAGGAGGAGTTCGACCGCGTGAAAAAGCAAACAGAATCAGGATTGTTGTCGGCAAAAACAGACCCTAACAGTATGGCGTCAAATGCTGTTACCAAATCGGTTTTTCCAAACCACCCGTTCGGCGAAGTAATGACGGAAGCCTCCCTTAAAAACATTACCAGAGAAGGCATAGTTGCGTACTACAAAGCACGCTTTATCCCAGCTGGAACTTATCTTGTAATTGTTGGAGACATTAAACTCGAAAAGGCCAAAGAGCTTGCCAACAAACATTTTGCATCTTGGGAAGGTGGAGTACCTTACGAGGCTTCCTATAATTCAGGATATTTCCCTGAAAACAACCGAGTTATTTTTGTAGAAAAACCTGGAGCTGTGCAGTCTGTCATAAACATTGCCTTTCCTATGAATATTAAACCAGGACACGAAGACATTATCAAGTTGAGTGTAATGAATAAGTTATTCGGCGGAGGTGGCTTCGGTACACGACTAATGCAAAACTTACGAGAAGACAAAGCATGGACTTATGGAGCTTACTCTTCTACCAATATTGAACGGGAAGGAGCTTGGTTTTCGGCTGCTGGTAGTTTTAGAAATGAAGTTACAGACTCTGCGATTTACGAGTTCCTCCTAGAATTTGAAAACATCACTAAAGAGCTTGTCACAGATGAAGAACTTGAATTAAACAAAGCGTCAATGGCTGGCTCTTTTGCGCGTAGTTTAGAATCACCTCGAACTATTGCTAATTTCGCATTGAGTATTTATCGTAATAACTTACCGACTGATTACTATCAGACCTATTTGAAAAAATTAGCTGCTGTAACCAAAGAAGATGTTTTAGCTGTAGCAAAAAAGTACATTACTCCGAAAAATCTAAACATTATTGTGGTTGGAAACGAAGAAGTAGTTGAGAAAATAGCGCGCTTTGACGCAGACGGTGTCATCGAACGCCTAGATGAGTTTGGAAACCCAGCCTCGAAGAAAACCTATAAAGAAACTTCATTGGATAAAAATGAAGTACTTAACAACTACTTCATGGCAATCACTGGTCAGAAAAAATTAGCTAAAGCGGAAAAAGCATTGGTTAAAATAACGTCTATGGAGCAAATCATGTCAGTTAAACCTCAAGGCGCACCAATTGAGTTAACCATGACTACATATTTTGAAGCACCAAACAAAAGGTCTACAAGTATCGAAGTGATGGGTATGGTGGCTCAAAAAGAAGTCTTTGATGGAGAAAAAGGAGGTTCAAAAACCATGAATCAGTCAGGTGGACATGATATTTCTGAATTATCTGTGGAAGAAATAGATGAAAAAAAGATCATGAATACGCTACTACCAGAAATGGGATTAATGAGTGGAAAAGTGGATTATACACTTCTTGGAATTGATGCATTGAATGAAAAGGAGTATTATGTGATTGAATATACCATTGGTAAATCTACTACGAAAGCATATTACAATACAGAGAATTTCATGAAAGAAATGAGTGAAACATTGGAAGTAACGGATGAAGGACCTCAGAATGTTACTGCGAAATACAGCGACTATAAAGTAGTAAAAGGGATCTCATTTCCACACACAATTTCTCAAATGGTAGGTTCTGCAGTATTAGATGCAACTGTTAAAGAGATTAACTTGAATGTAAAAATTGACCCAAAGAAATTTGAGTTGTAGTAATTAAAACGGACCTATAAAAGAAAGCTATCATTCAGTTGGATAGCTTTTTTTGTTCCCTTTTTTGACACTTTATGCTATCTTGTAGACACGAGGAATAAGATCTACTCAGCAAGAAATGTCTCCATTTCTCGCTGAGCTTTAGCCGCAAATTCTTTTGCTTCGACAGAATCCGGGTGTAACGGACGATGCTCTAACTGCTTTGTAAGACGCTGAAATTCGTGGAGCCAAGCCTTGGTTTCATCACCGAAAAAAGCATGCGCGAACTTCTCCCAAACTAAATCAATGGCTATTTCATTCGGATGTATTCCGTCTTTTTTATAATAGGCATAGTCGCGCAACTCATCCATGAAAAACTCATAAACTGGAAAATATTCAACCTGGCTATTTTGCTCCGTTAATTGATGTACAGCTTCCAGAAGAATAGATTTACTTCTAGCATTCTCAATCATACCATCTTTTACGTGCCTTACAGGACTCACTGTAAAAACAATATTCAATGCTGGATAATTTTTATTCAACTGATGTATCGTTTTCGTCCACTGCCCAACTATTTCATCGCTGCTTAATAATCTCTTTTTAAAATCTCTTAACGGTTGTTTGTGACAGTTAGCAACTATACCTGAATTAGATAAATGCTCATACACCCAAGCGGAACCTAAGGTGACAAAGAGCACATTTGATGCGCGTAATCCATCCTGAAACTGAGCCAAATTATCCCTGATAACTTTCTCTAATGCTTCGTTGGAATAACCGAAAATAGTAGCGTTTGCGCACCAATTTAACCAAACGTCGTTGCGTTCAAAATTATCACCTAGTAGTTTCTTCGTATCCAATTCGAGAATATTCGCTAAACTCATTGGATTAAAAATAACCCCTAAAGGGTTGGAAACAACGAAAAACTTATTCTCATTCAACTTCTTTGAAAGGTGCTCCGAAAAACAACTTCCCAAAAAAACAACAGGGACAGTCTGCTTAATTTTAATCGAATAATTAGGAAATGTTACACTGGTCTTTTTCATCGTCCCAAATTTTGAAAATTAAGCGTAAACTCAAGCACCTCTCGCCACCCTTTCCATTTTCCAGTATCTCCAATGGTCTCGTTGTGCCACAGACAAATAAATTCACCTCCATATTGAACCGCCTCCTTCCATAATTCCTCCACCAAAACCTTAGCTTCCTGCGGATTTAGACGCAAATAGTCTTTGAGTGTCACTTCCATATAAGCGAACGGATGCAATGTTAATTCTGAAATACGGTTAGCCCTAAGATTAAACCAAGGAAAAGGTCTTGATAACCCAGCACGAAACCCTACAACATCTGCAAAGCCAAGAGAATAATCGTGAGTAAATCCAGCACCTACAAGCGAGACAAATGTTTTTTTATGCTCAATCTTTAAAAAATGTTGTCGTGTGTTCGCTACCTCCTTCCCAAGAATCTGTTCCAATCTTTTCTTTTCTTCACAAAGTAATCCGAGTTGTTGATTCGATTTATAACTAGGATGCAATCCAACAACGGCATGCCTATTCATTTGTAGGATTAAACGTCGATGATACGGATCGTTCCAATCAATATTTCGATCAAAGTCGGAGAAGTCTCCCAATAACCAAAAAAGCTTAACTGGAAAACCTCGTTCCGATATATTTCTGATATAATCGTAGTTGTCGTAAGGATCATTAACTGCCCCGGAGAGGACCAATTTCCGTTCTTTTATGCGCTGTATATCCCATTTCAGCCAATCTTTCAATGTACTTAGGTATTTTCGCATCCCCGTTTTAAGTTTATAGGCATATGCGTTATCGATATCAAAAGTGGGAACTACCTTTAACTCCTTGTTTGGAGTTGGCAATTCTATCAAAAATTGATTTCTAAGTAAACTAATTAACCCATCGGACCAATAATCAATAATGCATTTATTTAACCAACCCTGCTTATCTAGAAAGCTATCCTTACCAATAATGCGTTCATGTTCATCTGTCCGATCCGTTAGGTGTTCATGATAAAGACTAGCTACATAAAATACAGAAGCAAAAATATCTGGAACTTTTTTAAATGCTAAAATTTCCATTTCTTCCCATACTACCTTTTCAACAAAGACAGAAGATATAGTGTTCTCAAACAATATTTCAGCAGGAGAGAATGTCAAATATGGCTCATTGAACGGATAATCTGAGTAGACAAACTTCGGACCTTCGACTGATTTAAAACGAACTGGATCGTTCTCCAATTGGTATTTAACCCCCCTATCATTCAACATGAGATTCAAGGCGTACATCAAACGCTGATTTACCTCATCGACAAAAATATGAATAACTGGAGTTTCCATATCAAAGCGTATTTGGCATTTCGGGGTGATGCACTTCACCCATCAATCCTTCCTTAAATCCAACCCTGTTAACCGAATAGAAACAAGGCTTCGCGCTAGTATGTAAATCGGATGAGCGTACTAAACAGATGGAAATATTTATCTTCATGTACTCGAATAATATGACAAAAATACAGAAATTTAAAGAACAAATAACCCCGATTCTTGTTAGTCGAGGGTCTTTGTGAAGAAACAATATAGAATCATTGCTACCATATATTATTAAAGAGTTTGCAAGGATAAAAAGGATTATAGTCGTACCTTTGCACCGCATTTAAAGTAATATGGAATACACATTGAATTCAATTGAAGAGGCTTTGGAAGAAATCAAAGCGGGAAAAGTCATTATTGTCGTAGACGATGAAGATCGGGAGAATGAAGGAGATTTCTTAACTGCTGCCAGAAATGTAACACCAGAGATCATCAATTTCATGGCAACTCACGGACGCGGATTAATTTGCGCTCCGTTGATAGAAGACAGATGTGACGAACTCGGCTTAGAGCTTATGGTGAAATCCAATTCCGCGGCGTATGAAACTCCATTTACTGTTTCTATTGACTTAATTGGTCATGGTTGTACGACAGGAATTTCAGCAAGTGACCGCTCAAAAACAATTCAAGCACTTATTAATCCTTCAATTCGACCTGAAGAATTAGGAAAACCCGGACATATTTTCCCCCTGCGTGCGAAAAAAGGAGGTGTCTTACGACGCGCTGGGCATACAGAAGCAGCAATTGATTTATCTCGATTGGCAGGATTCGAACCTGCAGGTGTAATCGTTGAAATTCTCAACGAAGATGGCACCATGGCGAGACTTCCTCAATTAATGAAGATTGCAAAGCAATTTGATTTGAAGATTGTATCCATTGAAGACCTCATAAAGTATCGTTTAGAAAAGGAAACGCTCGTCGAAAAAGAAGTAAGTATTAAACTACCAACTGAATTTGGAGACTTTGATATGATCGCCTACACAGACAAAAATAGTGGAGAAGAACACCTAGCCCTAACTAAAGGTAGTTGGAAAAAAGACGAACCGGTTTTAGTTCGAGTGCATAGCTCTTGCATAACAGGAGATATTTTTGGATCTTGCCGTTGCGACTGTGGACCTCAATTGCGTGCGGCCATGGAAAAAATTGAAAAAGAAGGAAAAGGTGTTTTAGTATATATGAATCAAGAAGGACGTGGAATCGGAATGATGAATAAGCTGAAAGCATACAAACTTCAAGAAGAGGGATATGATACAGTAGAAGCCAACATCAAACTTGGTTTTAAAGAAGATCAACGTGACTACGGAATCGGGGCGCAAATTTTGCGCGATTTGGGGGTTCGAAAAATGAGGTTAATGTCGAATAACCCTAAAAAAAGAACAGGACTTATCGGATACGGGCTGAAAATTGTTGAAAACGTAGAATTGGAAATTCAAAGTAACAAACACAACAAATTTTATCTTGAAACGAAAAGGGATAAAATGGGACACTCGATAAAGGTGGAAAAATAGGTTCGGCCTTTTAAGTTCAGAAGGCTTTTATTGCACTTCAAACTTTGAAGCTCCAGCAAATAATTGAACAGAAACAAACTCGAATATAAATGCATAAAATGAAATCACCAGTAGTTTTAACTGGAGGTACAGGCTATTTAGGTGCTCATATCTTGAACCAGCTTTTAAACAAAGGTTACGAAGTGAGATTAACTTCTCGTAACCCGGAAAAAACGAAAAACGAAGGATGGATAAAAGAGTTAATATTAAAATACAGCGACAAATTATCTTTCTTCACTGCTGACTTGGAGGAAAAAGGAAGTTTCGACAAGGCGATGATCGGAGCAAAAGGAGTTATCCATGCTGCTAGCCCTTTCAAGATAGAGGGGATAAAAGACGCAAAAAAAGAATTAATCAATCCTGCTGTGAATGGTACGGAGAATGTATTAAACAGTGTCGACAAAAATGGTAGTATTGAGAAAGTCGTGCTGACCTCGAGTATGGCATCCATATATGGAGATGCTATTGATATAGAACTTCACGATGAAGAAACATTTAACGAAACCCACTGGAATACATCCTCAAGTATCAAACATCAACCCTACTCTTTTTCTAAAGTAAGTGCCGAAAGAGCCGCCTGGTCCATAAACACGAATAAACCTTGGAAATTAATCACAATCAATCCAGGCTTTATTCTCGGACCCTCGTTAACGAAACGTTCAGACTCTACAAGCATAAAGTTTATTGTGGATATGCTGAATGGAAAATTTAAAACGGGGGTACCCAATTTATATTTTGCAGTTGTTGATGTTCGGGATGTCGCTGCTGCTCATGTTGCTGCATTGGAGGCTGAAAATTCGTCTGGAAGATATTTATGTTGTAACGAGACTAAAAGTATTTTAGAAATTGCGCAAGAACTTCGTCTTCAATCTCATGACAGAAAGAATAAAATTCCGACGAGACAGCTTCCTAATTGGCTAGCATACATATTCGCACCTCTTCTTGCTGGATTTTCTTGGAATTATTTGAAGAAAAACCTCGGCATACCTGTTCGCGGAAACAACACAAAAATTAGAAAAGAACTTGGAGTTGAGTTCCGCCCGCTCCCAGATACGTTGCAAGCACATTCAGAGCAAGTGAAAAAAGATGGTCTTTTAAAACAATAAAACTTTTTCCCCAAATAGATGTTCTTCATAAAAGTAGGTTATGAAGCATTTAATTATTGGAGGAAGCAAAGGTATTGGAGCAGGATTGGTACATCTTCTCGTTGCAAATGGAGAAGAATGCATAGTAATATGCCGTTCTAAAACCGAACAAGTCGAAGGTGTACAATACATACACCTTGATGTTACTACTGATGAACTTCCCGACTTAGAGCAGCTTAAAACAATTACATATTGTCCAGGAAGTATTAATTTAAAACCGATTAGCAGTCTTAAAGAAGAGGATTTTCTTTCTGACTTTTCTGTTAATGTGTTAGGTGCTGTGCGCGCGATTAAGAAATATCACCGTCCGCTAAAATCTAATGACGGATCTATTGTTTTATTCAGTACGGTAGCGGTTGGGCAAGGCATGCCTTTTCATGCTTCTGTAGCGGCATCAAAAGCTGGAGTAGAAGGCTTAACTCGATCACTCGCAGCGGAATTCGCGCCGAATATACGCGTTAACTGTATAGCTCCTACGATTACGGACACCCCGCTTGCAGCAGGGCTTTTGCGCAACGAAAAAATAAGGGAAAATACAGCCGACCGACATCCTCTAAAACGATTTTTAGAGCCCAATGAGGTAGCGGGAATGGCGGCATACTTGCACAGTCACCTAGCTCGGGGAATCACAGGCCAAGTCATTGGGATTGATGCAGGTCTCTCCCGCCTGCGTGGTTAGGCACTGGAGAAATACCTTTTCACATCACTTCAAATTCACCCGAATTGTTCTAGACTTTCTAACTTCTTTAGTATTTAGGTAAGTTATAATTATTAAATTTGCCTTCTCAAAAAGAGTAGAATTATGACACATACAATTAAACCAGGTGTAGCAACTGGGGATGAAGTTCAGGAAATATTCAAATTAGCAAAGGAAAAAGGCTTCGCATTACCTGCTGTCAATGTTGTTGGTTCGAATTCCGTGAATGCGGTAATGGAAACTGCAGCAGCGATGAATGCTCCTGTAATTGTACAGTATTCTAACGGAGGAGGTCTTTTTAACGCTGGAAAATCTCTTTCCAATTTAAATGAGCGGGCAGCAATAGCTGGATCTATTGCTGGGGCGCGTCATGTTCAGCTTATGGCGGAACAATACGGTGCAACAGTTATTTTACACACCGATCATTGCGCCAAGAAATTGTTGCCTTGGATTGACGGACTTTTATTAGCAAGCGAAGATGAATTCAACCGTACAGGGAAGCCGTTATTCAGTTCTCATATGATTGATCTTTCAGAAGAACCTTTAGAGGAAAATATTGAAATTTGTAAGCGGTATTTGGAACGTATGAGCAAAATAGGTATGACACTTGAAATAGAATTGGGTATTACCGGTGGTGAAGAAGATGGTGTCGACAACAGTGATGTCGATAGCTCAAAGCTTTACACTCAACCGGAAGAGGTAGCTTACGCCTATGAAGAATTAATGAAAGTTTCAGATAAGTTCACCATTGCAGCTGCTTTCGGAAATGTTCACGGAGTTTATAAGCCTGGAAATGTCATTTTGAGACCTATCATTCTAAAAAATTCACAAGACTATATTCAGAATAAATTCAATACCGGCCATAATCCGGTTGATTTCGTTTTCCATGGAGGATCAGGCTCTTCCGTAGAAGAGATTCATGAAGCCATCGGATATGGTGTGATTAAAATGAATTTGGATACTGATTTGCAATTTGCGTTCAATGAAGGAGTAAGAGATTATGTTCTACAAAACGTCGATTATTTAAGAACTCAAATTGGAAATCCAAGCGGACCTGAGGAACCTAATAAAAAATACTACGACCCGCGGAAGTTCTTGCGCGCAGGAGAGGAAACATTTGTTTCAAGACTAAAACGTTCATTTGAAGATTTGAACAATGTAAACACACTCTAGTGTATTACCACTAATACGATGAATTATGGGATGGTTTAAAAGAAAAACGGAAGGGATTACCACTTCCACGAAAGATAAAAAAGAAACACCTGAAGGACTTTGGTACAAATGTCCGAAATGTAAAACTGTTGTTACAACAGAAGATCATGAGAAGAACGGTTATGTTTGCGAACGATGTTCTTATCATGAAAGAATTGGATCAGAAGAATATTTTCAAATGATCTTTGATGAAGGGAAATATAAGGAGTTTGACGCAAAGCTTGCTTCTGCTGACCCTTTAAAATTTGAAGATTCCAAAAAGTACATTGACCGAGTAAAAGCTACGCAGTCACAAACCGGTCTGGTCGATGCAATACGCACCGCACATGGTAAAATTGATGGTCAAGATTTAGTAATTGCAGCGATGGATTTCGCTTTTATCGGAGGTTCTTTAGGATCTGTGATGGGAGAGAAAATAGCTCGTGCTATTGATCAAGCAATTAAATTAAAATGTCCCTTTATGATTATTTCAAAATCGGGCGGGGCACGCATGATGGAAGCAGGTTTATCGCTAATGCAAATGGCGAAAACAAGTGCGAAATTGAATCAATTATCTGCAGCACAGCTACCTTACATTTCTTTTCTAACTGACCCAACAACAGGAGGAGTTACTGCTTCTTTCGCTATGCTAGGAGATATTAACATTGCAGAACCTGAAGCATTGATTGCCTTTGCAGGTCCACGCGTTGTGAAAGAAACAATCGGTAGAGACCTTCCAGACGGATTCCAAAAATCTGAATTTGTTTTGGAGCATGGTTTCTTAGATTATATCGTAGAAAGATCGAAACTAAAAGAAGAGCTATCAAAGTCGATTAAACTCTTCATGAATTAAAATATGTACGGTAAATCAAAAAGAGGCGCTCCATTTGACGCCTCTTTTCGGTTTATTTTTTTCTCATTATTTATTGAACCTTTTCTCGCACTGCGTCTTCAGTTTCCGTAGCTTTTTTCTTGTGAAACATTAAGCCAAACATAAGAACTACCGCTGTCAATAAAATCACTTGGATAATCAAAGGTTTGGTAACAATTGAAATGCGGTCTTCGACTTCAATTGCTAAGAAAAGTAGGATAGTAATCAAGCCTCTAGGAGCAATAAATAAAAGCGGTCTCGCCGGTAAACGGGCTAGTTTCAACTGAATAAATCGGAAAAAGAAAATTGCCACGGTAATCCCTCCTGCCCAAATGAAGGTTTCTTTGTCCAATAATTCTGCGGTGTCTATTAAGAAACCAAACAATAAGAAAAATAGCGCTCGAATCAAGAATGTTGCTTCAATCAAAATTTCTTTAAACTTGCGTACCTCTCGATATAAATGCTCCGGTCTCAAGCGCTCAATAAACCGGATATGCTTAAATTCGTCCAAGTTTCCAATGAACAGCCCAAACAAAAGGATGAAAATCAATGCGGGTAAATGATATACTTTAGAGATCGTGTAGATTAGGATTACTAGGATAATAATCGGAGCAAATTTGATGTGATGATCTATCCTACTCAATAAAAAAGCCAATCCGATAGTTGCCACAAATGAAATAATAGCAATAATAATTAAATCAAAAATAAATGTATAAAAAGAAGAAAAGTCGATTGTCACATTAAGTGCCACAAAATTAAAAAAGAGGACACCTAAAATATCGGAAATACTGCTTTCATAAATCACAAATTCCTTGTTCTTTTTAGAGAGGTATTTAACACTGGGTATAGCTATCGCACTGCTAATCACGCATAATGGAATGGCGCTGGTCAAACTATCTTTAAAATCATATCCTCCAAAATAGTTAAAGGCAAACGCTAAACCAAAACCCAATAAAAGCATTGGTACCACGGCAACAATAATGGATTTGCGAACTAAGGAAAACTTCTTCCTATTTAACTCTAAATCGAGTGAACCTTCTAACACAATTACAATCAACCCAATGGTTCCTAAAATAGGTAATAACGGAGAAAGATCGGGAATTTCAATATGAACAACGTCAGTGAGTTGCTTCACTCCCCACCCCAATGCTAATAGAAGAATAACTGACGGTATCTTCGTCTTAGAAGCAGTAAGTTCGAAAGCATATGCCAAAAGTAAAAGGCTGCACAAAGTAAGAATAAAAGCAACTGTCATAAAATTTGTAATCCACGTGTATATAGAACTGTCCCGCCCAAAAATAAATAAGTAATTGCATTAAATATAACATTTAAATCAGACAGAATTTAAAAATCTAAAAATATTGGATTATTTCAAACCGAATGCTACTTTTGTAAAGATTGAATTTAGTCATGCAAGAAGTAAAGCGTTTAATATCCGAAATTGAGTCCCGAGTGGTGTCTTTGAAAACACAACTCAGTTCAAAACAATTGGAAAATGACCGCCTCCAAGACCAAATCAACGCATTGATTTTTAAACTGAATCAACGCGAAGAAGAGTTGAAAGACTTTGAGCAAAAACTACAATCTATAGAGCAACGAACTCCGCTAGTATCGGATTCAACCAATCAAAATGAAATGATTGATGCTCTTGTAAGGGAAATTGATGACTGTATAAGTCGTTTAAAGCAATAATAAATCATGGGTAAATTATCCATTAAAGTTGTACTCGCAGGCCGAACCTATCCACTCACCATCAATGAGGGAGAAGAGGAAAAAGTGCGCACAGCCGTGGAATCAATCAACCGCAATATTAAAATGCTTCAAGACAATTATGCAGTAAAGGATATGCAAGACTTATTAGCTATGACAGCTCTTCAATTGGCGACAAAAGAAGGAGCTCCTCTTCAAAAAACTGAAGCAGCGAAGCCCAGCAGTTACAAAGAAGTAGAGGAAGAACTCCAACTGCTTTTGACGTTGGTTAGCGCTGAATAGTTAATTTTATACATAGAATAATAACAATTTCCCACTCGTTTAAAGTTATTAACGTAAGTTAAACAGGTGGGATTTTTATTTAAACAAAAATGGACTTAATAATAGGAATTGGAATAGGTTTAGCAGGCGGAATCGTTGTTGCAATAATTATTCAAAACGTACTTCTGAAAAGCAGAAGAGACCAACTTTTAAAGGACGCTGAGAACGAAGGCGAAACCATCAAGAAAGATAAAATTCTTCAAGCCAAAGAGAAGTTCTTGCAGCTAAAAGAAAGTCATGAAGACGCGATGAAAGATCGTGAGCGAAAAATGCAGTCGGCCGAAGACCGCGCTAGAAGCAAAGAGAAGTCGCTTTCCCAAAAAATGGAAGAAGTTACGCGTAAAGAAAAAGCATTAGAGAACCAACAAAAAGAGTTAGAAGAAAAAATACAAATTTCTGATTTAAAGGCACAGGAGTTGGAAAAAATGCAAAGCAAGCGCGTTGCAGAATTATCCAAAATTTCCGGAATGGACCCGGAAGATGCAAAAAAGCAATTGATGGAGGCGTTGAAAGACGAAGCTCGAACAGATGCAATGGCGCACATTAAAGACATCGTAGAGGAGGCGAAGTTAAATGCCAACCGTGAGGCTAAAAAAATTGTTATTCAAACGATTCAACGTGTAGCTCACGAGCAATCGATTGAGAATTCTGTTTCTGTTTTCAACATTGATTCTGACGAGGTAAAAGGTAGAATCATTGGACGTGAAGGACGTAACATCCGTGCTTTAGAAGCAGCAACTGGAGTTGAAATTGTTGTAGACGATACTCCAGAGGCGATTTTACTCTCTTGTTTCGATCCTATTCGTCGTGAAATTGCCCGTCTAGCAATGCATCAATTAGTTTCCGATGGACGTATCCATCCAGCTCGTATTGAAGAAGTCGTTGCAAAAACGAAAAAGTCGTTGGATGATGAAATCGCAGAAACAGGACGTAGGACATGTATTGACCTGGGTATCCATGGTTTAAGCCCAGAATTAATGCGTATGGTAGGGAGAATGAAATACCGCTCTTCTTACGGACAAAACTTATTACAACACAGTAGAGAGGTAGCCAATATTTGTGCAATTATGGCGGCTGAACTTGGATTAAATGTAAAGTTGGCAAAACGTGCTGGTTTACTGCATGATATTGGTAAAGTGCCCGATGAAGAACCAGAATTGCCGCATGCTATCTTGGGAATGAAAATCGCCGAGAAACATGGTGAGAAACCAGATGTTTGTA
>Ga0181574_10003466_pt1 | contig 13965 bp, 10 predicted proteins | sample 101ome_24_FD_145600 | JGI IMG/M metagenome (GOLD analysis project Ga0181574, IMG submission 145600) | Coastal salt marsh microbial communities from the Groves Creek Marsh, Skidaway Island, Georgia - 101410AT metaG (spades assembly) | ecosystem: Environmental > Aquatic > Marine > Intertidal zone... | reverse complement strand
TCGGTCACAGAGGAATTTTCCACACGTGTTGATAATCAGGATGCAATAAGAGCAACCGTTACTCAATCTAGTTCTCTGGAAAGCGACCCAAATTTTGTTGACGTGGTTTGGGAAGGGGAACTCGAGTTGCCACCCGGTAGGCCAAAAGGTCAGATTATCGAGATAACCTACAGTTATGATCAAAATCAAATCATGCACTGTGAGTTCAAAGACATTGACAGTAAGGAGAAAATTGAAGTGGAACTGTCATTGGGCGATGACAAATTGGATGAGGACTCGATCGAGAGATTTTTGGTGGATTAAATGGAAGCTCTAATCGTCATAGTTTTACTTTTTTTCGGTGGCGCAATTTTGAGGGCTATCATTGCTGGGGGCAAATCAGCAGTTACTGGAAAGTCATTCCAAGAGAGCTATCGGGGTATCGATAATTTTGGAGCCCGGCTTATAAGCACTCACACAACGACAGAAAGTGGGATAAAACTGAATGTTGAAAAAATTCAAATAAAAGGACTGTTGCCCATACAGCGTGACGTTGATTTGACAGCATATCTCTCAGTCGTCGACGTAACTGAAGAAGAAGCGCATCCAGTGATATCATATGTCGGATCTGTGCAGGAAGAATCCACAACTTGCTTTCTTCAAGTCCAACCAATGGGTCATTTCGAGAGCGGTGTCGGCTTTAAAGATTGGGTTCAGGTTGGCGCCATAATCCCCAATTTTATTCAGCCGCCACGAACTGGCAACCGAAAATTAAGTGCGAAGTTTTTCCTCGTAAACTCTGCGACCCCAATGAATTTTATTGCTGGTTACTGTGATAATCTTGATCATGCGGAGATATTTGCATTTGAAAGCTTTGATTTTAATTTCAACTTTACTGAGAAAGGCTTTCTCGATAGCTCCGAAGACCAGAAAAAAGCCCGTGCTGTTTCCGTCAAAATTGCTATGGCAGTCGCTATGAGTGATGGCAGTTTGCATGAGAATGAAGGCAACGCGATTAAAGAATGGATAAAGAGGGCAATAGCCAATTTTTCCGAGGAACGACAAAAAGAACTCAAATCTTTATACAACGGAGCACTGAAAGAGGCATTTACTCAAGCGAAAAGTGGAAAACTAGTAATCAGCAAACTGACTGAAGAATTAAACGGATATGATGAAACAAAAATCAAATATGACGCAATAAATTTATGCTTCGATGTTATGGCCGCAGATGGACAAGCTGATAAAGCAGAATTGCAAACCATAAGAGAAGTTGCTGAGGCCTTAGAGCTTGATCAAGATGAGGTTTCGAAAATCCGTGATAAGAAACTTTTAGGTCTAGGCTTTAATGGTGGTGCAGAGATTTCTTTGGAGGAGGCTGTGGGTATCGACCCATCTTGGGATAAAAAGCAAATTAAAAGTCACCTGACAAATGAATTCAGAAAATGGAGCAACCGTTTAACTTCGTTAAAAGCTGGACCAGATCGTGACTTTGCGCAGAATATGCTCGACAATATCGGAAAAGCACGAAAAAAGTATGAATAAATTTGCACCTGTCTCATCAGAGATCTCAAATTTGGTTCGCTATAAAGGCGACAAATTGATTACAACTGAAGAAATAAGGTTTCCCGATTTCACTAGCGTAATTGATCATAGCTTGCGAAATGGACTTTCGGTTTCCAAAGCCACAACGCCAATCCTTGAAGACGTCTTGTCAGATGTATGCCACAACATATCTTTCAACAGAGCGCAGGTTAATGTTTTTGTTTTTGCCTCGCCTGAAATTCAGGCTTTATGTCAAACAATTTCAGAGGATAATTGTGTAATTCAATTATCGTCTGGGCTGGTTAATCTTCTATCCACTGATGAGCTGGCATTTGTTATCGGGCATGAATTAGGCCACCATATTTTAGAGCATTATTATTCTCATTTTTTAGAAGACTCACTCGAACTAAATATGCAAAAACGAGCTCAAGAGATTTCGGTTGATCGATTTGGCTTAATAGCTTGTTCGAAGATAAATGTTGCCGTCATGGCAATGATCAAAACCGTATCTGGCCTTCAATCGGAGCATTTACATAAAGATATTAGGGGTTTTCTTGATCAGATAAAATCTCTGAAAAGACCATTGAATGGTGAAAACCAACTCAGCACCCATCCATCCCTTTTGATGCGCTGTCGAGCTCTTGTGTGGTTTTCTCAGGCGTATGTAGAAGCAAACTCAGGTATGGAGTTGTTTGGTCAGAGACTCCGGCAGATTGACTCAAGAGTAGAGGGTGAGCTTGCTAAGTTTGTTGAAGGGCCAACTTTGAGATATGTTCAGCAGATGGAGCAAAACCTTGGCATGTGGCTTTTTGTTCAAAAAGCTCTCGAAAAAGGTAAATTTCAAAAAGATGATCAGGCCTTCATCACCAAAGCACATGGGAAAGAAAATCTTGACAAGATCATAAGGTTGATTGAGAGCAATGACCGCGTTTTTGTGATAAAATTCATAGATAAAAAAATTTCTGGAATCACCGCAAATCTGAAGAAAGTCGCCCCAAGCACATTTGATGAAACCTACGCTTCATTGGAAGCAATAGCGTGCAAGACGGCAACATCCAAATCTGACTGAGAAACGGCTCCAGTAACCCCGGCACTCCAACCTCGAACCTCTGTCCTTGGCTGTTATCCAAACTGTTATCCAAAATAAGGCGTTTGACCTTTTGTTTTATTTTGCTAAGCTATTGATTAGATTGAAAGTCAGGTTTCTGATAGCCCTGTAACAAGGAAATGGCGCACTCGAGAGGATTCGAACCTCTGACCTCTGCCTTCGGAGGGCAGCGCTCTATCCAGCTGAGCTACGAGTGCTTAAATGCCGTCATCTGCGGGCCATGCCCACACATAATGACAGGTGTTTTACCCGGTTGTGCGGGCAAAGCCAATAGCCAGTCAGCAAAATAATTTTGTCACTGGGCTGGGCGCAGTGACAAAAGCTGTCTTGGCCCCACGGTGCGCCGTGTTTGGCGTGTGGGCCGGCGGGCTATTGTGTGAGGCTGATAAATACATCTTCCAGATCAGGCTCGGCGGTACTGATATCACGCACCTCAAAATTTGCTTTTTGCACCTCTGCCAACAGCGCCAGCGTCGTTGTTTTGGCTGGGTCAAAACTGATAGAGAGCCGCCCATCCCGCCAGACCGCTCCCAGCTGTTGCAGCGTTTTTGGCAAAGGCGATGGCGGCGGGCTGTCCAAGGTTAAATGCAGATGTTTTTTGCCGGCAGAGGCCATCAAATCAGCTTTTGATTTGGCGGTGATAATGCGGCCCTTATTGACAATTGCAATCTGGTCGCAGAGTGCTTCAGCCTCTTCCAGATAATGCGTCGTCAGCACCACGGTGACACCAGCCCCGTTCAGCGTTTTGATATTGTCCCATAAGCGTTGGCGCAACGCCACATCGACACCGGCTGTGGGTTCATCAAGAATCAACACTGGCGGTTGATGCACCATGGCTTTGCCAACCAATAGCCGCCGCCGCATGCCGCCTGATAGCCGGCGTGCATACATATCTGCTTGGTCAGCCAGCCCGACCATATCCAAAATAGCGTCGGTCTGGCGTTCGGCTTTGGGTACGCCATATAACCCGGCCATCAAATCGATGGTTTGTCGCGGCGTGAAGAACGCATCAACATTCAGCTCTTGTGGAACGATGCCGATATTGGCCCGTGCTTGCCGCGGGTTTTCATCAATGTCGGTGCCCCACACAATGGCCATGCCAGATGTTTTAATAACGGTGCCAGCCAGAATATTAATCAAGGTTGATTTGCCTGCCCCATTCGGGCCAAGCAGACCAAAAATACATCCCGCCGGCACTTGCAAATCAACATGATCAAGGGCCAGATGCGATGGCTTGCCACGGCTACCACGATAAGTCTTTGACAGGCCTGACAGTTCAATCGCCAGACCAGAGTCTGGCCGGTTCACAAAATTTTGGCGAAAGCGCGTGGCGGGCATAAAACACTCGGGTATGATAGTCGCATGTAATGGACCGTGTAATATCGGCTTATGTGGGCCCGGGTAAAGCAAAAATAGCCGCCTTGTTTACGCCATTCCAATTGCATCTGCGGCGCAGTCACTATAGTCTGTGATGACTGTTTAGATGTATTGGTCTATGGCGTTTTGGGGTCTGATATGGGCGGCCAATCAGGCCATTTTGATTGCTAAGAGGATATGCATAATGAGTGACGCACAATTGACTGGCGCTGATCCATCGCTGGCTACACAAACGATTTTTACTAATGACAGCCGGGTGGCGTGTAATGGCGGCGGCGGTGCGCTTGGCCATCCGCAGGTGTGGCTGACCCTTGGTGGTGATGGTCAGGTGACATGCCCTTATTGTTCGCGTCATTTTGCGGCGTCGTCCCCGCAAGCAGACGATTCATAGGTATGCCGACACTGAAAATAGCCGCTGCAGAGGGCCCAAAGATGAGCGATAAGCAACAACTTTTACTGGTCGATGGGTCTGGCTATATTTTTCGGGCCTTTCACGCCTTGCCGCCCATGACCCGCGGTGATGGCACCCCGGTAAATGCGGTTTATGGCTTTACCGCCATGCTGATGAAGCTTATCGATGATATGCAGCCCGACCATGTGGCGGTGGTCTTTGATGTAGCCCGCAAGACTTTTCGGTCAGATATTTTTCCAGATTATAAAGCCAACCGGTCTGAACCACCCGAAGACTTGGTGCCGCAATTTGCATTGGTGCGCGAGGCGACAGCCGCATTGGCCCTGCCGGCGATTGAATTGGCCGGGTTTGAAGCTGATGATTTGATCGCCACCTATGCCGCCGCCGCCGAAGATGCCGGGCTAGCAACCACGATTGTTTCGTCAGATAAAGATTTGATGCAATTGGTGCGCGGCGACATCACCATGCTGGATCCAATGAAACAGCGCCGCATTGGTGCGGCAGAAGTCGTTGAACGATTTGGTGTCCCGCCAGAACAAGTTGTCGATGTTCAGGCCTTGGCTGGGGACTCAACCGATAATGTGCCGGGGGTGCCCGGGATCGGCATTAAGACAGCCGCGGAACTGATCAATAATTACGGTGATCTGGAAACATTGCTCGCGCGTGCTGGTGAAATCAAACAGCCAAAACGCCGTGAAAATTTGCTTCAATTCGCGGAACAGGCTCGTATCTCCCGGCAACTTGTCCTATTGCGTGATGATGCCCCGATGCCGCTCGATCTTGAAGCACTAAAGACACCAGCGCGGGATCGGGACAAGCTGATTGCGTTTTTACAACAACAGGAATTCAAACGCTTGCTGGTACGGATCGGGGCTGATGATCAGGCCAATGCCAGCGGGGCGCATGGTGCTGGCACAGCGGTGCGGTCAATGGCGTCCAGCCCAGCCCGATCAAGTCCAGCCCCATCAAGTCCAGCCCCATCAAATCAAGTAACGCGCCAAACTGAACATCTAGCCGCAGGTCATGTTGCCGGGCAAACTGGTCCAGCCAGCCCAGTTGACGCGCATTATCAACTGATGACCGAAGCCGCGGATTTGCAGGCCTTTTTGGCCCAAGCCCGCGCCCAAGGCTTTGTCGCGGTTGATACCGAAACCACCAGTTTAAACGCCGCCGCGGCAGATCTTGTTGGCGTGGCTATGGCGCTGGCACCGGGTCAGGCTTGTTATGTGCCATTGCGCCATGGGGCGGCGCAGCCGCTTGTCGCTGGGCAGACTGGGCTGGATTTTGATGGGGGACAGGATACCGCACCAATTAAGCAGATCCCGTTTGATGATGCGATGGCGCTGTTGCGTGATGTTTTCGAAGATCCGGCCGTTCTAAAAATTGGCCATAATTTAAAATATGACTCGCATGTGTTGTTGCGGCCGGCCAATGGTGGCATCAGATTGCATCCGGTGGATGACACTATGTGTCTGTCCTATGTGCTGGACACTGGTATTGTGAACCGGCATTCGCTGGATTATCTGGCAGATCATTGGCTGGATTATCAAACCATTAAATATGAGGATGTTTGTGGCAAGGGCGCAAAGCAGGTGTCATTTGCCGCCATTGCCCCGGAAGCCGCGCTCGATTATGCGGCTGAGGATGCCGATATCACATTGCGGCTCTGGCAGATCTTGAAACCGCGACTTGCCGGATCGGGCGTGGCGTCTGTTTATGAACGGTTAGAGCGTCCGCTTATCCCGGTGCTGGCAGATATGGAGTCGCGCGGCATTATCGTTGAACAGTCAATTCTAGCCCGCATGTCAAATGATTTTGCCAGCCGCATGGCCCATTACCAAAGCGAGATTCATGCCCTTGCTGGCGAGGAATTTAACATCGCCTCACCCAAACAGCTGGGTGAAATTCTATTCGATAAAATGGGTCTTTCCGGCGGCAAGAAAGCCAAGACAGGCGCCTATTCAACATCGGCGGATGTGCTCGAGGATCTGTCTGCCAACGGGGTTGAGATTGCGACAAAAGTTCTTGAATGGCGCCATATTGCAAAATTGAAATCAACCTATGCTGATGCTCTGGTTGAGTCGATTTTGCCGGAGACGGGGCGCGTTCACACTTCATTTTCCATGGTAGGGGCATCAACCGGGCGTTTATCGTCATCTGATCCGAATGTGCAGAATATTCCGATCCGAACCGCTGAGGGGCGGCAGATCCGCACTGCCTTTGTGGCCGCGCCCGGGCATAAATTGATATCGGCTGATTATTCGCAAATTGAATTACGGCTGGTGGCGCATGTTGCTAATGAGTCAAGCATGATTGAGGCGTTTCAGGCCGGTGTCGATATTCATGCCCGCACAGCATCAGAGGTGTTTGCCATTCCGCTGGACAAGTTAGACAGCGAAACAAGGCGCCGCGCCAAGGCCATTAACTTTGGCATTATTTACGGAATTTCGGCGTTTGGACTGGCCCGGCAGTTAGGCATTCCGCAAGGTGAGGCGCGGGATTATATTGCCGCTTATTTTGAGAAATTCCCAAATATTAAGGCCTATATGGAACGCACCAAAACCGAAGCCCGTGAAGATGGTTTTGTAAGCACGTTATTCGGGCGGCGCATTCACATATCCGGGTTCACCGCAAGCAACCCAGCGATGCGCGGATTTGCTGAAAGGCAGGCAATCAATGCCCCTATTCAAGGGACCGCGGCGGATATTATCAAACGAGCGATGATCCAGTTACCACCGGTTTTGGTGGCGCAATCAATTCCTGCTGCTATGTTACTGCAAGTGCATGATGAATTGATTTTTGAAGTGCCGACAGACCGCGCCAATGATGCGATGACGGTGATCACTGATGTGATGGAAGGCGCGGCTAATCCGGTTGTATCCCTGGCCGTACCGCTGGTTGCCGAGGCTGGAATGGCCGATAGCTGGGCCGAAGCGCATTAAGGCAGAATTTTGTCTTTTTCGGCTTTTTTCTGCCCTATATTGGCCTTGATTTATGGGCATGAAGAAACTGGTAATATCGCCATTGCGAACAGGGTAACAGCCAGCTGAATTATTGTTGCACTAAGCCTTTGGCCGTATTTGTTTTGGCCGTATTTGTTTTGTAAGTGGGAGATCACACATGGCAGATCGCATTGCGCTGGTTGATGATGACCAGAATATTTTGACGTCTGTGGCATTAGCACTGGAATCTGAAGGGTTCGAAGTAGACAGTTACAGTGACAGCGAGGCGGCGCTGGCCGGCATAACCCGGCGAAAGGTAGATCTGGCGGTTTTGGATATTAAGATGCCGCGCATGGATGGTATTGAGCTGTTACAAAAACTGCGTAATCAGTCGCAACTGCCAGTGATATTTTTAACCAGCAAGGATGATGAGCTTGACGAGGCGCTTGGCCTTGGTATGGGCGCGGATGATTATATCACCAAGCCATTTTCACAACGATTATTATTGGCGCGGATCCGCGCTGTATTGCGGCGTGCCAGTGATAATGTCATGACAACAACCGGGCCGAATATCATCAGGCAAGGCCATTTGCTGATGGACCCTGATCGGCATTTATGTAGTTGGAAAGAAATCGAAGTTAAATTGACGGTCACTGAATTCCTGATTCTGCAGGCATTAGCCCAGCGCCCCGGCATGGTGAAAAATCGTGACCAATTAATGGATGCCGCCTATGGCGAGAGCATTTTCCTAGATGACCGGACAATTGACAGCCACATCAAACGTCTGCGGCGCAAAATGCGTGCACATGACGCGGAATTTGACCAAATAGAAACGCTCTATGGCATTGGCTATAAATATAAAGCAAACTGAACAAAGCCATGTTGTGATACGGGGGCAAAGGTCATCGCCAGAGTGTTTGTTCAATCCATCAAAGCGGCGTTGAGCCGGATCGCCCAGAAGCTGTTGGCACCGGTGCGCATGAGCCGCCTGACCGCCCGCATCATGGCGATTATGGTCTTCCCGCTATCGATTTTTTTGGTGGGGCTGTTGTCGATAGATCAATATCGTACAACATTAATCCAGTCAGAATTTATCGCGCTTGAACGGCAGGGATTTACCCTGGCGCGGTCACTGGCGCTGGCCGAGGCGGACCGTGACCAGCAATTTGCCCGGCGCCGATTATCAGCGGAAACCATGACGCATTTATTGCCGCTGGTGGGGTTGGGCAGTTCGTTAAGAGCGCGGGTCTTCCAACCAAATGGGCTATTGCTTGCTGATACCGCGCGGCAAGGCCGGTTGCGCATACCGGTTGAGGTGACGCGGCGCGAGGATAGATCATGGGTTGGTCATGCCCGTGATCATCTAAATAACGCTATGAACAAGGCATCGTCATTTTTTAGCGCGGATGATTTGCCACTCTATGTTGAAAGGCGCCGCCAGCGGGCCAATGATTTTGCTGAAGTTTTGTCGGCATTGTCAGGCGAGCCACGCCGGGCGCTTCGTCAAGATGCAGGTGGTGAGCTGGTGTTATCAGTTGCCGTTCCCATTCAGGATTTACGACTTGTTCGCGGGGCGTTGCTGGTGTCCATCAGCGGCGGCAAAATAGAACGTGAATTGGCAAATGTGAACATCGCTTTTTTGCAATTATTTTTGATCGTATTAATCGTGACGATTGGGCTTAGTCTGTATCTGGCGCGGTCGATCACCCGGCCAATTAGCCGCCTTGCCAGTGCCGCAGATCAATTGCGCCGCAGTGGTGACATGTCACGCCGGTTGCAACAATTGCCGCACCGCAATGACGAAATCGGGCATTTGTCGGATGCGTTGCTTGCCATGACAGATGAACTGCAACGCCGGGTGCAGGCCACCGCCGCATTTGCCGCAGATGTGGCGCATGAAATCAAAAATCCGTTATCATCGTTGCGCAGTGCGGCCGAAACCATCAGCTTGATCAAAGATCCGGCACAACAGCAAAAATTGATGAATGTGATATTACAAGATGTGGGCCGCCTTGACCGGCTGATTACCGATATTTCGCAGGCCAGCCGGGTGGATACCGAAATCATCGGCCAAGATGGCGAAACACTCGATTTTGCCGCATTGCTGGAAAATTTCATCCAGTTGCGGCGGCAGAGTTTTGCCGATCACAAGCTTGTTTTGGTCAAGCCTGAACAGCCAATCATGGTGGTTGGACAGGATGGTCGGATTGTGCAGGTGCTTGATAATCTTCTGAGCAATGCCGCATCGTTCAGTCCGAAGGGTGCCGAGATCATATTTGACCTCGCTACCAACACATCGCCATCCGAAGCCATTTTGCATATTCTTGATGAGGGGCCGGGGATCCCTGACAACCGCCTAGAAACGGTGTTTCATCGGTTCTATTCAGAACGGCCCAAGTCGGAATCTTTCGGCAATCATTCTGGTCTTGGGCTGTCAATCGCCAAACAGATTATTGAAGGGCATGGCGGCAGTCTTGTGGCCAGTAACCGTGACACAGGTGGGGCGTGTTTTACCCTAACCCTGCCTCTGGCATAGGTTGTGGCCAGTTGCCGCGCGGTCATTTGGTCGGTGCTAAGTAAAAAAAAAAGGGGTCTTTTTTTATCCTGAATTTCGGATAGACTGGCGGCATGCAAACTGACGATGCGCCGATAAGATTGGTTCTGGTCACCGGAGTGTCGGGCGCCGGTCATTCAACTGCCTTGAAAATTTTGGAAGATCACGGCTTTGCCGCGATTGACAATCTGCCGATAGCATTGGTTGACCCGTTAATCGCGCTCGAGGTTGAAACCGGTGGGCGTCAAATTGCAATCGGGCTTGATGCCCGCACCAGTGGGTTTTCCAAAACAGCTCTAGATACATTAGCGCGCAATCTGCGCAAGCGTCTTGGCAGTCAGTTTCGGATGGTATTTGTAACCGCCGCGCATGGTGATTTGATGCGGCGGTATAACGCCACAAGGCGCCAGCATCCGCTAGGCGCTGGCCTGTCGATTGAGGCGGCCATTTCGGCAGATATGGAACGCATGGATGATATTAGCGCGATTGCCGATGTGCCTATTGACACGACCAATATGGCACCGGTGGATATGCGGCGGCTGCTTCTTGAACGGCTGAATCTCGCCACAGATACGCCGATGCCGGTTCATATCGTATCTTTTTCCTATCGCTATGGATTACCGGACACAGCCGACCAGATATTTGACATGCGATTTGCCAAAAACCCGCATTGGGATGATGCGTTGCGCGCCCAGACGGGTCTTGATTCGGATGTTGCCGCCTATATCGCCGCTGACCCTGTTGCCCGTGACGTATTGACTTATATCAAGCATATTTTGTCTGAAACATTGGTACGTATGCGGCATGAGGGGCGGCCGCATATCACCATTGGATTTGGCTGTACCGGAGGGCGGCATCGGTCAGTTTGGGGGGCACGGCACATAGCTGATTGGATCGCCGATCAGGGCCATTCGGTAAAGATTACGCACCGCGAACTGAACGCAATACAACGCAATGACTAGCATTCGGCACTGATTGGCATAGGCGCGGTAGTGCTTTTCATCACGCGTCTAATTTGCTATCAGTGCCCGAGCAAATAATTTGTCATGCAAAAGAATGGAAAAATTAATGTCACAGGATTATGTCATCACTGATATTTCTCTGGCCGATTGGGGCCGCAAAGAATTGTCTATTGCCGAAACCGAAATGCCCGGTTTGATGGCGTTGCGTGATGAATTTGGCGTGGCAAAACCGCTACAGGGCGCGCGTGTCGCTGGCTGTCTGCATATGACCGTGCAAACCGCGGTGTTGATTGAAACGCTTGTAGCACTTGGCGCTGATGTGCGCTGGTCATCTTGTAATATTTTTTCAACGCAAGATCATGCGGCCGCCGCCATTGCGGCATCGGGCGTGCCGGTGTTTGCGAAAAAAGGCGAAACACTTGGCGAATATTGGGAATATGTTGACCGTATTTTTGATTGGCCAAATGACACCACTGCCAACTTGATCCTTGATGATGGTGGTGATGCAACCATGTATATTCTTCTTGGTGCGCGCGCCGAAGCTGGCGAGACGGTGTTGGCATCACCAAGCTCGGAAGAAGAAGAATTTCTAAAGGCGCAAATTGATAAACGCATGGCAAGTAGCCCGGGCTGGTTCACCAAACAGCGCGATGCGCTCAAGGGCGTGTCTGAAGAAACCACCACAGGTGTGTTGCGCCTGTATCAGCTTGCCGAGGCTGGCGGCCTGCCATTCCCGGCAATTAATGTGAATGATTCTGTGACCAAGTCGAAATTCGATAATTTATACGGATGCCGCGAGTCACTGGTTGATGGTATTCGCCGCGCCACCGATGTGATGCTGGCTGGCAAGGTAGCTGTTGTGGCTGGTTATGGTGATGTTGGCAAAGGCTCTGCAGCGTCACTTCGTCAAGGCGGGGCCCGTGTTATGGTGACTGAAGTCGACCCGATTTGTGCCTTGCAGGCGGCGATGGAAGGCTATGAGGTTGTGACGATGGAACAGGCCGCACCAAAGGCCGATATTTTTGTCACCGCCACTGGCAACCGCGATGTGATTACCATTGACCATATGCGGGAAATGAAAGACCGCGCCATTGTCTGTAATATTGGCCATTTTGATAATGAAATTCAGGTGGCCGCACTGAACAATTATTCATGGTCAGAAGTTAAACCACAGGTTGATGAGATTGAATTTCCTGATGGCAAGCGCATGATCTTGTTGGCCAAAGGGCGGTTGGTCAATCTAGGATGCGCCACTGGTCACCCGTCATTTGTGATGTCAGCGTCTTTTACCAATCAGGTGTTGGCGCAGATGGAATTATGGGCCGAGGGTGAAAAATACGAAAATAAGGTCTATACATTGCCGCGTCATCTTGACGAAAAAGTGGCGGCATTGCATCTGGCCAAGGTAGGGGCAACCCTTTCACAACTGCGCCCGGATCAGGCCGACTACATTGGCGTTGAACAACAGGGCCCGTTCAAAAGCGAACAATATCGCTATTAATCAGTATGCCGGTCGTCCGCCTAGAGTTATCCGATCTTGCCGCCACACAGCGTTTTGGCAGATTGCTGGCGGCGCAGTTACAAGCTGGTGATGTGATTGCCCTAAGCGGGGCTTTGGGGGCTGGTAAATCAGCATTGGCACGGGCCATTATTCAGGCCGTTGACCCAACTGAAGACGACGTGCCAAGCCCGACCTTTACCCTTGTCCAGCATTATGCGCTGGCTGATGGGACGCCGTTGTGGCATCTGGATTTATACCGTATTGATGATGCGGAAGATGCCATGGCACTTGGTCTTGATGATGCCTTTATTGATGCCGTCTGCTTGATAGAATGGCCTGACCGGCTGAAAAAATTTATGCCGAAAACGAATTTGTCTATTCACCTTTATGCCAGTGATGTAGCTGATGATGCGGCAGATGATGCGGTTGGCGAAAGCGGCGTAGGCTCGACCATCCGGTTTGCTGATGTGACCGCACCGCCCTATTGGGCGGCTCGAATCACCGGTCTTGTAGCGGCCATTTCTGCTGGGTCTGAAGCCTAGTTATTTTGCGGCGCGGTTGCCGGGCGGTTGCCGGGCGGTTTGTTGGGAAGCCCTCTCGCGTTCTTATGGCTTTGCTATTATACTCGCGTCATGACGCCCCCTTCCGTTTATAGCATTGACGCTGGCTTGCCATTTGCCGAACAGGTGGCGCGCGGGTTAATGACGCTTGCCCAAACACCGCAACAGCTTGCACGGGCGCTGGTTTTGGTGCCGTCTCGTAGGAGCGGGCAAGCCCTGCAAGCCGCATTTTTGTCAGTCAGTGATGGGCAGGCCATGCTGTTGCCGCGCATGGTGCCAATCGGTGATATCGGCGATGAGATGAATCAAGGCGATCCAATTGGCACGCTTCTCGATGACGCGGCTCCAGATTTGCCGCCAGCCATTACCGCCATGCGGCGCCAGCTTCTATTGGCAAAATTATTGCGGCATTTCCGACTTGGCGATCATCACACCACACAGCCACAGGCCATGTTGCTTGCTCATGCCTTGGCCCAGCTTCTCGACCAGCTCTACAATGCCGATGCGTCTGCCGATGCATTGCGTGATTTATTGCCCGATGATTTTTCCGCGCATTGGCAGGATATTCTGGCGTTATTGACCATTTTGATTGAACGTTGGCCGGCCATTTTAGCAGATGAGGGCGTGATGGATGCGGTAGACCGCCGCAACAGCTTCATCCGTTGGCAGGCCGGGCAGTGGCAACAAAACCAACCAGATAATTTGATTGTCGTTGCCGGATCGACTGGCAGTATAAAGGCCACACGCGATTTGATTGCCGTTGTGGCTAGCTTGCCAAATGGGCATGTGGTGCTGCCGGGCCTTGACCGCGGTGCTGGTGATTTGTGGGCCGATATGGCGGCTGATAGCAGTCACCCGCAACATGCGCTGGCAGAGTTGCTGGAAACGCTGGATGCAAGCCCGGATGAGGTGCAGGACTGGCCGGGCCTGCCAGCCGCCTCGCCGACACAGCAAGCCCGTCGGCATTTTATCCGTGAAATATTTCGCCCGGCGGCAGTTACGGCGGCGTGGCAACGGTTGGGCGACAG
>Ga0181574_10003463_pt1 | contig 13980 bp, 10 predicted proteins | sample 101ome_24_FD_145600 | JGI IMG/M metagenome (GOLD analysis project Ga0181574, IMG submission 145600) | Coastal salt marsh microbial communities from the Groves Creek Marsh, Skidaway Island, Georgia - 101410AT metaG (spades assembly) | ecosystem: Environmental > Aquatic > Marine > Intertidal zone... | reverse complement strand
TTCCCTAGGGGGAATCATGGGGGTTTGCTCGGTCATGAATGGCTATCCGATGGTTAGCATGGAGCGGTAACCTTGCCATAGTTTCCGTGACGTTTTCCACAGTGATTCCTGCTCTTTTTCATAGGTTTAGTAGGCTTGTGTTGGGGCAGGGCAAGTGGTCAGCCTTGGTTAACTTTTTAGGCCCGGGGCTGCCATCACGGCTGAACATTAAGAACCGTGTTTTATCCGGGGCGCCAGAGAGGGTGTGCGTTACTGCAGTCACGCTGATTGCACGCTGATTGGTGGTGCTAATAGGAGACGCCAACCCAGTCGCTGTGCGCATGAAGGTGTTTCACAGTAAGGTATGGTTTATTAATGACTTAAGGGTTGAGCAACAAAACAGCATGAGTAACCCCGATCACCCCACCAGGCGCGTCTTGTCCATCGACGGCGGCGGCATCCGCGGCATCATCCCGGCCATGGTCATTGCGCATCTAGAGCGACAAACCGGCAAGCCCGCCTGCGAGCTCTTTGATCTAATTGTGGGCACCTCTACCGGCGGTATTCTGGCGCTCGGCCTCTCATTGCGGGATGCAGCCGGCCAACCGTTGTTGGCGTCCAAGCGCATGGTGGCGCTGTACGAGCGCCATGGGCGCGAGATCTTCGAGCAGTCTCTGTGGCGCAAATTGCGCAGCGTGGGCGGTATCTTTGAAGAGGCTTATTCCCACAAGGCCCTCGAGGCCGTGCTTGAGCACTATTTTGGCAGCCGAACGCTATCCGAGTGTGGCACCCCCGCAATGGTCACCAGTTACGATATACAGCACCGGCGAACGGTCTTTATGAAAAGCTGGCACGCCGATCATGGGGCATTGCTGTGCAGTGATGCCGCGCGTGCCACCTCGGCCGCGCCCACCTATTTTGAGCCCGCGAATCTGCAGTGGGCCGACGAGAGTCGCACCCTGATTGACGGCGGTGTTTACATGAACTCGCCGGCGGTGTCGGCCTACGCCGAGGCGCGCAAACTGTTTCCCAACGAACCGATTGCTATGCTCTCCCTGGGTACAGGTGAGTTGACCCGGCCCATACCCTACGAGGAGGCGCGCACCTGGGGCAGCGCCCTGTGGGTCATGTCACTATTAGATTGCATGTTTGATGGTGCCGCCAAAGCGGCGGATCATCAGATGCGGCTTTTTCTGGGCGAGCGATATCAGCGGCTCCAAGCCACCTTGACCTATGCCAGCGATGATATGGACGACGCGTCCAAGGGAAACATCCGCAACCTCAAGCAAACCGCACGCGAAATGATCGCAAACCATCAGGAGGCGCTGGTCCGATTTTTTGATCAGTAAGCGATGGTGTTGCCCCAGAACCATGCCTGTGTCAGCAATGCTGGGAGCCCCACCAGTCAGCAGCGCTGAGCGACCTAGCCGAGGGTCGTGGCCGCTTCACAGATCTCGGGCCAGGCAAGCAATGCCATGCTAAAGGCCTTGCCCTGGTCTTGCACCCAAGCCAGATCAATCGGCAAATCGACGCCATCCGCAGAGTGCAAAAGTGCCTCGTTGGTGGATTGAATCTCCGACACGAGATGGTCACGAGAGGCCTCTAAAAACTGTTGCCACGCCGCAAATCCGGGCGCTGCCTCCAGCTTGCTGGACTTCCCTAGTTGCTCAAAACAACGAGAGAGCACTACGCTGCGCTGGCTCACCAATTCCTGATGAATCAGCGCCGTGAGTGCCTCGGGGGTCATGTCGGCCAGGCGGCGGAGTTGTTCACCTAGCCCTGTCAGGCGACGCGCCACCGGCAAACCCCATTGATCGACGGGCTCGCGCCCTAGCCAATTGCCAAGTAGCGATGTCGTGAGCTTGATTGACAGTGGCGTGAGGGCGCCGCGCGCCGCACGCTCCTCCAAGGGTGCGTGATGAATCGCCCAGCCTTCATTGAATACCATAGACTTGGGATGCAGCCGCTGGAGCATGATGCCGAAGAGGATATCCTCCCCGCGGCCCGCCGGTACATAGGGTGGCAATAAAGTGCGGTGATCTATGCCAGTGAGCTGAGAGAGGGTGGCGTAGTGGGATAACACGGGCCCCCGGTAACCCAGCCAGCCCGATCGCGAACCCAGTACCGCCTCTATGTCTTGGCCCGTCTCCAGTAGCCTTTTGGTCGATGCCTCACTGAGATGAATGGTCCAGCCAGCGTTGCCGGTACCGGGATCACCCCAAGAGCCACATTGCGACACCAGGACTCTCGAATCGCCGTCATGCTCGCTGAACAGATTCCCGTCGAACCCGGTAAGGTCGCTGTGTTGCGTCAGGTGTCGGGGTAAGAGGGTCGCGAGGGATGTCCCCAGGGAGCGTTCCATCGCTGCCAAGGGTGATTCAGTCATGCGCAGCGTGTGTTGTGCAAGCGCTTCTTGCGAGGGGTAAAAACACGCCTCGCGCTCATTTGCCAGCCCAAAGCGGAGCGGCTTGCTCGCCAGTGGTGGCGTGATGGCATCGGGAATGATGTCATCATCGAGAACGAGGGTGCGTTTCCCCACGCTCAACAACAGCGAAAAATTCCGGGCGATGCCGTACGTAGGCTGATCGCCCCAGATAGCGCGCTCCAATAACCAATCGATACTCGCAACATGCTGGGGCACCGCGTGTTTTAGCGCGTCGATAAAAGCGGTGCGCTTTTCGCCATCAAAATGATTAACCGCACAGCCCATGCCCCCCGACAGCGCCGCGATGGCCTGGGCATTTTTATCTAGGTTGTCTGGGTTGCGTGAATCATCAATGACCCAAATGCGCTCAACCATAGCAGGGAGCCCTTGGTTGCTGAGCGCCGAGAGCAGCCGGTGCAGAGCCTGAGGACGATCGCAGGTCAGAATCATTACGGTACAGGTAGCACTCTGCCCCACGGTAGAGGGTCCACTCGTTAAGCGCTGCCAACACACCTCGCTTGATTCGAATAGACCTGCCTCCGCGAGGGTGCGCAGCGTTTGTTCGGTGTGCGCCTTGTGAGCGCGGAGTTCAGGCAGCGCGTCGATGATTGTCTGGGTATGGCGCTCCAGAGTCTGAAAAGGTGAGCAAAGTTGGAGCGCATCCGCCACATTAGGCTGTACAAAGTGGCGCCAATCGCCTCTGCGCTTGTGCAAAATCGCGGTACCAGACGGCCCGGGGTAGCGATTCACGCCGTGAAAGCTCCACAGGGTGTCTTTTGCGGTCACCTGCTTTGCCTCAGGGATTATCGAATAATGAAACTCGCTCATTCTCGCGGCCGTCTATCTTCAAGAAGCGGAGTGTACCGTGTGCGTTCATTGAGGTCTTGTTCAGTTCGCGGTCATTGCCGCGGCTATGCAAAGAAACAGGCGCGCTTTCTTTGATGCCGAGAGTGTGGGCCTAAGCAGAGAGCGCAATCGCCATTCCAATCGCCGCTTCCATGCTGCCCGCATCGGCGTTGCCCGTCCCGGCGAGCGAGAGTGCAGTGCCATGGTCGACCGAGGTGCGCGTAAACGGCAAGCCCAGGGTGATATTCACTGCCCCCTGAAACCCCAGCGCTTTGAGCACCGGCAGGCCCTGGTCGTGGTACATCGCGAGGTAGGCATCGGTCTTGGCGCGAATAGACGGGATGAAAGCGCTGTCGGCGGGCAAGGGGCCGTCTATTAAAAAACCGCGCTCGCGCAACGCGGCGCACACCGGCGCGATGGTGTCGATTTCCTCTTTACCTAAATGTCCCCCCTCGCCAGCGTGGGGGTTAAGACCCAACACCGCCACGGTGGGTTGGCTGATGCCAAAGCGGTTCACCAGGTCCGTGTGCAGCACCGTCAGGGTCTGTTCGAGATGCTCGCGCGTGATGGCGCCCGGTACATCAGCGAGCGGCAGATGGGTGGTATTCAGCGCAACCCGGAGATCTCCCGAAGCCAGCATCATCACCACATGGGGTGTCTGGGTCGCGGTGGCGAGGTACTCGGTATGGCCCAAAAACGGGATGCCGGCGTCGTTAATCACGGACTTCTGCACGGGCGCCGTGACCATGGCGGCGGTTTCTCCGGCTTGGCACATTGCCATGGCCAAATCCAATTGGGCGAGTACATAGCTCGCATTGGCGGGGTCGAGGACCCCAGCCCGACAGTCAGCCCGGAGCGGTATATCGATCAGGGGCAGTTCACCCGGCACATGCGGCGTGGCGACATCGGTGGTGCTATACGCCCCTAGATTAACTGCAAGGCCAAGCGCTGCTGCGCGGCGCGCCAACAAATCGCGGTTGCCTACCGCAATCAGGTGGGCGGGACACGACTGAGTGGCGGCCATGAGCACAATATCGGGCCCGATGCCCGCCGGTTCGCCGGTGGTGATAATGATTTTTGGAGGAGTCGAGTCTGGTGTCATGGGGTTGGGCAATAATCAGCCACGAGCGGCGATGCCAAAATTGAGCTCATGGGTTGATGGCAATTGCCGTGGTTGTTGGAGAATTCGTCTTGCAGTCAAGGGGATCAAGTTCATCATGGTGTCTATCCTTCGGAAGGAATGCCCCCAGAGCCCATTACCCTAAGAACCGGCCTCAGCCGCCGCAGTCCTCACCAAATCCCGGGATCTCGCTCAGATGCGCGGCTCTCAATGGCGCGCTAAGGCGCAATAGCGATTATTTAATGTCGACAAACGCTTCTTCGCGGATCTTGCGTAACCAGGCATCCAGTTCTTCCTGATACTTTTGCTCGCGAATGTAATTCGCAACCTGGTTGCGCTGGATCTCCCCCGAGAAATCCTTATCGCGTCGGCCCAGCACTTCGAGAATGTGCCAGCCAAACTCACTGCGGAATGGCTCGGTTACCTCACTCTCGGTGGCGCTGGCCATGGCGGCTTCGAATTCTGGGACCATTTGTCCGGGATTGGTCCAGCCCAGCTTACCCCCCTCGGCAGCCGAGCCAATGTCATCCGAATACTGTTTGGCGAGGGCACCAAAATCGGCGCCGCCGCGGATGCGCTCCACCAGATTGCCAGCGAGCTCTTCGGCGGCGCTCTCGTCGAGCACTTCAGTGGGTTTTATCAAAATGTGGCGCACGTCGGTTTGCTTCACCAGACGCTCGCCGCCGAGGGCGTCGGCCAGATACACCAGATGAAAGCCGGAGGAGGATTTAACCTTGGCGACCTCGCCAATCGAGAGGGTCGGCACTACCTCAGCAAACATACTGGGAATGTCTCCCAGCTTGCGCCAGCCCAGATCGCCACCGGTAAGGGTGTAGGACCCGGTAGCGCTCACTGCCTCTTCAAAGGCTTGGCCTGCCTCAATCGAGGCGAGCAGTTGGTCTACATAGGCCTCTTTGGCTTCGGCTTCGTCACGGGCATCACTCTTGCTCGAGGCCAGCAGCGCTTGAATCACCCGGTACTCGGGCTGGGTCATGGCCTCGCCTTCCTCGGTGGTGAGGAAGTTGTCGATCTCCTGCTCGGAGATATTGATGTTGCGCATCACGTTGCCCTGCTGCACGCGCTGTATCGCCAGATCGTCTCGCAGGTCCTCGCGCATCATGGCGTAGTTCTGGCCAGACTGCTCCAGTGCAACGCGGAATTGCTCGAGCGTCAGTCCATTTTGGCGCGCGAGGCGTGTCATCGCTTCATCCAACTGCTGGTCCGGAATCCGCACCCCGTAGCGGTTGGCCAGCTGCATCTGGATGCTATCGAGAATCAGCCGATCGAGGGTTTCCCTCACCAGCACCTCGTCCTCTGGCATCTCTACACCGCGCGCCTCGAGGGTTGCGCGCACGGTCTCCAGGCTCTCCTGTAACTCGGAGGTAAGGATGATGTCGTCGTCTACGATCGCTACCACCCGATCGAGCATCTCGATTTGCGCAAACACAGGCGCGGCCTGAACCGCCAAGGTGAGTGCAGCGATGCTTACCAGAGGAGAGAGCGAGTGGCGCAGACAGCGCACGCCTAATGCCAGCATGGATCTGTGTCCTTTATAACCAGACCGCGAATTGTGAGCTAAAACGATCTCAGATAACAGCGGCGCGGGCCGATGCCAACAGACAATCGGCGTGCGGGCCCAAGCCGTTCAGCGCCTTGCGGTTAATGGATGGCGGCGCGGCTAACTTTTGGCGAGTAGTGAAAGGCGTATTGATCGACGGGGTGGTCATCTACTGCGCTGAAGGTGCGCATGTCGGATGGCTGCGGTTCAGCGTTTTTGAAAGCCGCGGATCATATCGGTCAGCAGCTCATCCACGCGCCCGCCAAATCCGCCCATGCCTTTTAGCAGCACCTGAATCTGAAAGGAGCTCTCGCGCTCCAGATTCGGGTCGTTAAAGTCGACGATATCGCCCACCAGCGTGTCCACGTAGCGCATGTAAAGGAGCCGCACCCGCCAGCAGCAGTCGTCGTATTCAAAGCCCGCCATGCTCTCAACGACCTCAGAGGCCTCCAACGAGTACTCATAGGCACCGAATACGCTCCAGGTGTCGTTGATGGGGTAGTAAAGCGAGGCGGTGGCCTGCTCCGTCACGGGACGATCTACCAGCGAGGGTGGTGGCTCGCGCAGGGTGTAACCCACATTAAAGATGGTATGCGCGGCGGGCCTGAAGCTGGCCTGAGCGTAGGCGGCATCAAAAGTATTTTGATTGGTGTCGTAGAGCAGGCTCGAGCGTAACTGCCACATCGGTGAGGGCGACCACACCAGCTCCGCCGCAATCGCAGAGGTGTGCTCCTTCAGATCCGGGTCAAAGGGATTAAGGCGAACTTTGCGATCACGAAAGTAGTAGATCTGACCCACACTGGCGCTGAGGGTTTCCTCGCCGGTGTCGTTATTGATAAACCGGGTGGTGACCCCCAGCGATAGCTGATTGGCGTCATCGATGCGGTCGTTACCCGAAAAGCGGGTATCGCGGTAGAGCTGGCTGTAGCTGAAGGTGAGCTCGGCGCTATCAAAATCAGGTTGCCCGGTTTGGGCCTCGTATTGTGAATACAGGTAATAGGCGCGCGGCTCCAGCGTCTGGGTCATGCTCGCGCCACCCAAGGTGGTTTGCCGCTCAAAAATAAGCCCGCCGTCGAGGCTTGCCATCAGCGCGCCTGCATCAGGTGACGTCTCCTCCAGCCGCGGAAAATCATCCAGCTCATAAGAGACTGACCGGTATTTGACCGTCGGTGTGAAAAAGCCCGATACCCAGCGTTGTGGCATCGTGAGGCCCGCTTCGGTGTAGAGCCGTTGCCCGGTTACCCGAACCGAATCACTCTCAAAGTGTGACAGCTGCGTGGTAAAAATCGGCTGCACCCCCAACCAATCCCGTCCGCCCCGGTAGCTCGCGGTAACCTGCGGCATCTTTTGGTAGTCGTTGCGGATATCGTTTGCAAGGGACTGGAACTGCTCCACATCCACCCGCACCTGCCAACTCTCGCCTAGCCAGTCAACTCGCCCCATTTGTTGCAGGGCGGTTTGCCGTTGGGTGCTGAGGCGATTGTTCTCGATATCCCGCACGTATTCGGGATCACTCACCCGGGTGTAGTTGATTTTTGTGCGCCAGGCCGCGCCAAACTGGCCCTTGTGTTGGGTGTGGATGACCCAGCGATCGCTGTCGGTATCGGGGGTGTCATCTTGATACCTGCTGTCATCACTGATCCAGCCGCCCGAGGCCTCCCAGTAGCCGATCGACTCGCTGAGCCAACGGCCTTGCGCTTGATGTAGCAGTCCCCGCTCCTCGATGTAGCGAGGCCGATACACGGCGTCATAGTTGGGGGCCAAGTTGAAATAAATCGGCTGGGTAATATCGATGCCGCCGCGACTGTCACTACCCAGATCGGGAAATAACAGCCCGGTTTTGCGTCGGGAATCCACTGGGAATCGCACCCAGGGCATATAAAATACGGGCACGCCGGCGACCCGAAGTTTTGCGCCCCAGGCCTGTCCCTCGCCGCGATCCGGGTCGATTTCGATATCATTCGCGTAGAGCACCCAGGTGGGATCATCCGGCGCACAGAAGGTCATCGCGCCATCGGTAATCTCGATATCACCGCTTGCCTGCCGCGTGAGTGCCCGGGCCGTGCCCGATAATTGTCGCGTGTGCAGCACGTATTGCGCGTCCGTCAGATCCGCCTGCTCCGAGACGCTGTCATAGCGAATCTCTGCCCCGGTCAGCACAATCCCGGGCTCCCGCAAGGTCACCTGCCCCGATGCCACGGCAGTTTCATTGACCCGGTCAATCTGCACCTCATCTGCGGTCACAGTGCGGTAGCCCTGCTGCACGCGCACATTCCCGGAGAAGAAGAGCGTGCCTTCGGTGACTTCGCTGCCGTCGGCTGATACCTCCAGATCGGCCTCGGTGGGGGGCACGCCGGTGTCGACGGCCGCAAGGGGGTCAACGAACTTTCCCTGACATTGCCGGCAGCGCAGGTCTGCTTCTGGCGCAGGGATCACAGCGAGGGGCCGCCAGTCGAGCACGGGGAGTACCGCCACTTCCACCAGCTCGTCTGCCTTGAGTGGGTGCGCCAGCAAACTCCATGATGCCAACAGCACACTGACAGCGAGCGGTTTGGGCAAGTGGCGTGAATGGGCAGTATTCGAGGGCAAAAGGGGGGCCGGGGGTCGCTTAGGGCCCCGAATCATAATGCATGTGGGCCTTTCCCGCCTCTTATTCGCTTGGCTTCATAATCGCCATGGTAAAGTGCGGCGTCTCCCTTAAAGGTAATGCGCAGAGCTCTCAGTGACCCCGCCGATCCATGCCACCGATGCTCAATTGGGCGACAAGGATGACCCCCTTTTCAGGGAGTGGCTTGCGGCTGAGCTGGATGCGCCCCTGGCGGCGCTTTCTATCAAACAAATTGCGGGGGATGCGAGCCCCAGACGCTATTTTCGGGTCTCGATCGATTGGGGTGATGCCACTATCAGCCCGCTTGATAGCGAGCCCGGGCGGCGGGAGGCCGAGGATCAGGCAATGTCGTTGCCTGCTGCCAGTAAACCTGCCTGGATCGGGGTGACGTCACCGGCCTCCGAGAACAACGCCGCATTCCTGCACGTACAGAGGTTGTTGGAGAGCGCCGGTCTTGCGGTGCCCGCCCAGTACGCCAGTGATCTCGATCGCGGTTTTTTCCTGATGGAAGATCTTGGCGACGTGTTATTGGCGTCTCAACTGACCCCCGAAGCCGTCGACCACTATTACCCGAGCGCCTTGAATGAACTGACCCACATCGCGGGCATTCCGGCAGCGTCGGCAATGCTGCCGCCCTTTGACGCGGCTCGTATCGCGGAGGAGACTTCGGTGTTTCCCGAATGGTTCATGGGCGCTCACCTCGGGCTTGAGGTGGGTGCGATGGTCGAGACCCTTTGGCAGAACCTGCTAACGCTGCTCACCGATGTTTTTCGCCATCAGCCCCAGTGCGTGGTGCACCGGGATTTTCACAGTCGCAACATCATGTGCTTACCCGACGATCGCTTGGGGCTCATCGATTTTCAGGATGCGGTGGTGGGCCCCGTTACCTACGACCCGGTCTCTCTGTTAAAAGACTGCTACATTCAATGGCCACGGCCCGATCAGCTCAGGTGGTTGGAGTCCCATCGACAAGCACTGCTTTCGACCGGTGTTGCGGTGCCCGATGAGCGCGCTTTTATCCGCGATTTTGATCTGGTGGGGCTGCAACGGCATTTGCGGGTACTGGGGGTGTTTGCGCGCCTTTGCCTACGCGATGGCAAGCCAGCTTATCTCAACGATTTGCCGCTGGTTTTGGACTACACCAGAGAGGCCCTGGCGCTTTATCACAGCGAGCCACCCATCGGCGCTTTCTCGCAGTGGTTTGAGGATGAGGTCATGCCGCGCATTGCGGAGCAGCACTGGTACCAGCGCGCTGCCTCGGTGGTGAGGGAGTAGGGGGACGCCGTGAAGGTGATGATACTGGCCGCGGGAGAGGGGCGGCGGATGCGCCCGCTGACGGATGACACGCCCAAGCCGCTACTGCCGGTGAGAGGCAAGCCGTTGCTTACGCATCATATTGAGCGCTTGCGCGACGCGGGCTTCTCCGATTTCGTGGTCAATGCCGCTTACTTGGGAGAGCAGGTCGCTGAATTGTGCGGCGATGGCAGTCGCTGGGGTGTGCGCATCGAGATCTCCCGGGAGTCCGTTCCACTCGAAACCGCGGGGGGCATTATTCAGGCGTTGCCGCACTTGGGTGACGCGCCCTTTGCGGTGGTGAACGGCGATATCTTTACGGATTTTCCTTTTAAGGCGCTGCACGAGATGGCGCTCGACCCTGGCTGTGGGCACCTGATTATGGTGGATAACCCGGCGCACCACCCTGCAGGGGATTTTGTGCTCACGGGACAACACCTTTATCACCCTTTTAAAGCCAAGGGAGCGCGCGATGACGAGCGGGCGCCCGAGACACTGACTTTCAGTGGTATTGCCCTGTATGACCCGGCGTTCTTTGCCGGTTGCGTACCCGGAAAACGCCCCTTAAAACCGCTTTTGGATCAGGCCATCGCCGAGGGTCGGCTCTCGGGCCAGTATTACGCGGGCGTCTGGAGTGATGTCGGCACACCGGAGCGCCTCGCCGCACTCAACCGGTGAGTCGCATCAATTGCCCTCACGCAGTACCATTACGGGTAACGCCTTCCGAGTTAACGCTATGCAACCCTTTGTGATTGCGCCCTCCATTCTTTCCGCGGATTTTGCGCGGCTGGGTGAAGAGGTTGATCAGGTTTTAAAAGACGGCGCCGATTGGGTGCACTTTGACGTGATGGACAACCATTACGTGCCCAACCTGACGATCGGGCCCATGGTGTGCAAGGCGTTAAGGGACTTTGGCATCGAAGCCCCGATTGATGTCCATCTGATGGTGGAGCCCGTCGATGCCCTGATTGGCATGTTCGCCGATGCCGGTGCCAGTGTCATCAGCTTTCATCCCGATGCGTCTACCCATGTTGATCGCTCACTGCAGATGATCCGCGATGCGGGTTGTCAGGCGGGACTGGTGTTCAATCCGGCGGCGGGCCTTGAGCCGCTGCGCTACGTGATGGATAAAATCGACCTGATCCTGTTGATGTCAGTTAACCCCGGTTTTGGCGGGCAGTCGTTTATCCCTTCTACCCTGGATAAATGTCGCGCCGCGCGGGCACTGATTGACGAGGCGGGCTTGCCGATTCGCCTCGAGATTGACGGTGGCGTGGGGCCGGGCAATATTGCCGACATTGCCCGGGCGGGTGCCGATACCTTCGTGGCCGGTTCGGCGATTTTTAACCAGCCCTCTTATGAGGCTGCCATCAAAGCAATGCGCCTCGAGCTCGAGGGCGTCTAGTCAGCGTGACCCGCACCATCACTCTTGCTGCGTTCGAGCAGCTGGCCGCCCAAGGCTTTAATCGCATTCCGGTGAGCCGCTCAATACTCGCCGATACCGAGACGCCGCTTTCTACCTACAACAAGCTGGCGAGAGGGCAGCGATCATTTTTGTTCGAGTCGGTGCAGGGCGGCGAGCGGTGGGGGCGTTATTCCATCATCGGGCTGCCCGCTAAAAAATGGCTCGCAGTAGCGGGCGCTACTCTGACCCTTTATGAGGGCGAGAACCCCCTTGAAGTGATTCACACCGAGGATCCTCTCTCTGAGTTTGATCAGATTCGCGCGCGGTATCAGAGCGCGCCCATGCCCGAGTTGCCCGTATTTCACGGCGGCTGGGTGGGGTACTTCAGTTACGACACGGTGCGCTATGTCGAAAATCGCCTCGCGCAGTCGGCACCCCCGGATGACATGGCACTACCCGATCTGTCGCTGATGCTGTCTGAGGAAGTGGTGGTGTTCGATAATCTCGCGGGTGCGCTCACCCTGATTATCAATGCTGATGTCTCTGAGCCAAACGCTTTCGCCGATGCGATTGCACGGCTTGACGCTCTTGAGGCGCAATTGTCGATCGAGGGGCCGCCACTAGAGCCGGTATCGCTCGCGGGAAGCGACACCAGCGAGATCGAGTCGCGCGCGCATTTTGCTACTGAACAAGCGACCTTTGAGGGGTGGGTCGAGCGGATCAAAGAATACATCCTTGCTGGTGATGTGATGCAGGTGGTGCCATCCCAGAGAATGACGCTACCTTTCGATAAATCGCCGCTGACCTTGTACCGCGCGCTGCGGCACCTGAACCCCTCGCCGTATCTGTATTTTGTAGATCTGGGTGAAGTTCAGATCGTCGGCTCGTCACCGGAGATTCTGGCTCGTCTGGAAAAGGGTGAGGTGACAGTGCGACCGATCGCGGGCACGCGCAAGCGGGGCCGCGATGCCCAGGAGGATGCCGCGCTCGCCCAGGAATTGTTGAGCGACCAGAAGGAAATCGCCGAGCATCTGATGCTGATTGATCTAGGCCGCAATGACGTGGGCCAAATTGCCGAGCCTGGGTCCGTGGCGCTTACCGAAAATATGGTGGTAGAGCGCTACTCCCACGTGATGCATATCGTATCGAACGTGTCTGCCACGGTGCGCGAGGGAGTGGGCCCGATGGATGCCCTTAAAGCCACTTTACCCGCGGGTACGCTGAGTGGCGCGCCAAAACTGCGTGCGATGGAAATTATCGATGAGCTGGAGACAGTAAAGCGCGGTATTTACGGCGGCGCGGTGGGCTACGTGTCTTGGTCTGGCGAGATGGACACTGCCATTGCCATTCGCACCGCGGTCATCAAGGACAACCATCTCCGGATTCAGGCGGGGGCGGGGGTCGTTGCAGATTCGGTGCCCAGCTCAGAGTGGGAAGAGACGCTCAACAAGGCGCGCGCCATGCTGCGCGCAGTGGCGATGTGCGGTGAGTAAATCTCAAAGAGCCCATCAGCACGCTTAATGGGCGGCAACTCTCTGTCCGTGATACGCGTCAAGGCGGTGGCTAATTCTTACCGGTCTCCGAAATAGCCCCTTCTATCCGCACAATTTCGAAACTTTGTGATGAGGTACGCCATTCCAGAGTGATGTTGTATCTCTCCCCGCCGATTATGGCTCCATTGATGTCGAAGCTCTTACCCATTCCGGAGAACGTTGACCAACCGAGCTCCGTAAGTTCGTCCTCAAATATGAAGGGCTCGTCGAACCTCGTAACGTTAAAATAAGTGGAGCGTTCTATAACTGAGCCAAAACCATCCGTGGCCCTTATCGTCAGAGTATGTTCACCTTTCTCGAGGCCGCTATAATTAACCGTGGATGCGAACCCCGAAAGCTCCGCGTTTTCGATGTTCATGAAAATGTCGCCAACATCGGGACGATATCCGCCATGTGGGATATCAAACCGATACTCCCCGTCAACGAATACCTCAATGCGCACGATGGAGTCGCTTGAGACCGCCCAGCCACGTGCTGCACCAATGCCAGAGTGGATGCCCCCCATCACGGGTTCTTCGATCGCCAGTCGCAGGTCGGTCACAGCACTGAATTCTACAACGTAGGCGAGTGTCGTGTTGCCGTCGAGGTCGTTCCACTGGCCCGCAGCCCCCAGATCGTAGAAAGGCTCTGGCCAATCGCCCAGCCCCATGGCCAGCGCGTCTTCGTTTCCCGTTGCGTTATCGGGTTGAACGCCCCAGTTGGTGAACAAGCCGCCCACGGGGTTGCCGTTAAAGTCGCCTTCCCAGAACTGATCGCCGTTATCAGACCACACCCACTGGCCTTCCCGGGCTTTATCGGATCCGCCTAACCAGATAAAAGGCGTGTCGGACCCGTCTGCTGCAAGGCTTGCGGCGAGCTGCGCTTCAGAAAGGTGCGCCATCACAGCATCCAGAATGGCGTTGTTTTCGCGGGCCGAATTAATGCGGGCCAAGTAGCCCTGCTGACCCGCGAGCTGCATTTCGGCTGCAGCCGCGGAGGCCTCTTCCCAAGTGGCGGGTGTCGCAATGATCTTGTAGGTGTGGCCGCCAAACTCGAATATTGTGTCCGCCGGCGCGATCTGCGCAGCCAGTGCCAGCGGTATCAGGGCGAGTTGTCGGAGTATGTTACGCACGGTGCTGTGAGTCTAAAGTCCAAAAAGCCTGTCAACATAACACTGGGGCAATGCGCGCACCAGTGCATCAATACCCTATTGA
>Ga0181574_10003450_pt1 | contig 14016 bp, 8 predicted proteins | sample 101ome_24_FD_145600 | JGI IMG/M metagenome (GOLD analysis project Ga0181574, IMG submission 145600) | Coastal salt marsh microbial communities from the Groves Creek Marsh, Skidaway Island, Georgia - 101410AT metaG (spades assembly) | ecosystem: Environmental > Aquatic > Marine > Intertidal zone... | reverse complement strand
ATCAATCAGGACATCAAACCGATTAAGGTGGCACTCAAGCGGAGCAAGCCGCAAGATCCTGCGCTCTGGTACGACTTCTTCGGCAATCGGATTTTGTGGGACGCTGCAGAAACCAGCATCTACCTCCAGAAGGAATCTCTCCAAGCGGTGCGATTGTCAGCAAATGAGGAATTGGCCCGCGCTAACGATGAATACACCGAACGCGTCATCGAAGCACTCCATCAATCGGACTTCATCCGTCGCGTGAATGAACAAATTGCCCTTCGTCTCCCCGACGGACCCCCCAACCAAGCCCAAATCGCGAGCGACCTAGCCATGTCCTCCAGAACCTTGCAACGACGGCTCAAAGACGAAGCAACCAGTTTTAGCCAGCTGGTCGTGGAGCTCCGTAAGAATCTGGCCACTAGCGCGCTGCGAAATGGCAGCCGCTCTATCACCGAGTTGGCGTTTCAGTTGGGCTTCGCTGAACACAGCACTTTTTCGCGTGCCTTCAAAGGCTGGATGGGCATATCGCCCCAAGAGTTTGTTGAACGCTGCGGAAGCTAACTAACACCCTCAATAATCTTCCTCAGGATTATCCTCAGAACGAGGACCCCAGCGCCAGCGTGGGCGTGGGCCCTTTAGGCCTGTCATGACCAATAGTAACCCTGTCGCAAGCGCGATGCCGACTAGCGCCCACCGGGACTCCCATGCTGCGAGCATGCCCACGACAACCACATAAACCGCTACCGCAAGCCACCCTTGCCAAGTCACGGGATACCAACCCCAGCCGTAACGGCGGCGCTTGAACCAAAACCTCCTCACGGCGCTAAGGCGCGGGGGGGAATCCCGCCAGAAGTTCTCGCGTCACTTCCACGGTGGCCTTGTAGCGTTCATTCATGGAGGGGTGATCTTTTAAACGCCCCTCAGCCACCCCACGCCAAACAATTTTTTGTGTTGACGCGTCAATGATGTCGAGAATCGCAGTCCCCTCCTCATACTCACGAACCGATGGTCCGGAGCTGTAGCCCACACTCACACTTTTACCATAGGTGCCGGCGCCGACGCTGCCATGCATTCCCTGGTCATAACCTGTCGACCTGGAAATCTGCTGGCGCTGTTTGGATATCGTGTAGTTGATCCAAAAATCGGCTGCCCGCGCATCGCTTTCCTTAAAACCGTGGCGAAATAATTCATTACCTACGACCTCGCGAATGCGCTTGTCAGACGCATTCATTTTTCGATACGAACCGAGTTCCGACTTCACCATGTCGTCGTACCAGTGGTAGGTTTTTAACCGAGAGAAGTCGAACCCGTGATCGTGGTCAAACTCATAGGTAGGCTTGCTTGAGCAGGCCGCGAGCAAAGCAAACAACACCAGAATAAAGAGCTTGTGCTTCATAGCGATTAATTTTGTTGTCCGAGAGTTAATTAGCATACCCTGTCGAGATAGGTATTGGCCAATGAGCAAACCTTCATGAAAACCGCCATTCTATGAAAACTGCCGCACTGTGAAAGCCGCCGCACTCCTGCTTCAGCCAGAATCGATAGAACAAGAAATCGTCGATCACTGGTGTTCGACGCTATCCAACGGTGAACAGCGGCGACTGTTGCCAATCAGCAACTCATCGAGAGGACGGCAGTCCATCATCGCCCGGCAATTACTGCAGGCGCTGGCAAACCTGACCCTCACGGGCTCCTGGTTTGTTGACACGCGACCCGATGGCTCGACCGAACTTATCGGCAATGGAGCTGCTGTTGCCGCCAGTCTTTCCCATACCCAAGGCGCCATTTTCGTTGCGCTGTCTACCGAGGGCAAAATAGGCGTTGATATCGAGCACCATCGGGAAAACGACGTAGCGAGACTAGTGGATAGGTACTTCTCACCAACGAATCGCGATGCTTTTTTATCAGCCCCACCCAATCAACAGATGCCCCTCTTTTTGCACGAATGGTGCGCCCGCGAGGCGCTCATAAAATTTCAGGGTGGCGGCACTATCGGTTCTCTACTCGCTGCACCTTTGGACTTACCCGAAAACCTTATGCATGAAAGTGCCGCTCTCACGGAAGAGGCGTTGCACACCGCCATTATTTCCGAGAAGCCAAGCGCTACGGCGCTCTGGAAGGCTGTTACCTCCGACACAGGCGGCCTCGAATTACGGCATATGTGATTAACCGACAAGACCCATCGCCAATGGCTGACGCGTCCTCCCGGCAACCACCTCCACGACCCTGGCAGGCGTTAGGAGCGCGCCTGAGAGCGCGTCAAGCTGTTCTTTGGCGACGATGTAGTCGCGATGTTCTTCATAAGCGACAGAACCGCTTGGTAGTTGTTGTACAAGTTCCCGTGGCAATACCACGCTGATCACAGCAGCCATCCCGTAGCGCGGCGCCCACACCGTTTCTGCCGCTGAGTGCGCGTTAAGGCGTGATGGCTTGAGAAGCGCGTAGGTATCTCCCGGTGCAGACACGGGTATTTGCCAGCCAGCGGTTTGTTTTAGAATTCGCACCGCCCACGGCGTAAGCGCCTGCCAGAGCACGATCTGCCGCTCCATTTGCTATGTCCTCCCGATCACAGTGAGATATGGCATCCATTAGAGCGGCGGACTCTGGGGTTTCGGTGGTCAATTCGGCAGGGGGACAGCGCAATTCTGATGAAAAAAGGCAGGTTGACGCCGTCTGCCTAGCGATTGGCATCAAATGCCAACAGTGAATCAGCCAGTGCAGCGACACTTCCCCCTACCGAAATTAGTAGTAAGTGTAGTCCGTGGTTCAACCCGAAACCCCTTGGCGGCAAGCCATTCACCTCTGTCGCAGCCGTTACCAATGGCCCTGCACTGTCGTCGATGAATTTATACAAATTTCCACCCCCTGGACCGCTGAAAGCGTCTTGGCACTCGCTCACGACTACGGCTGGAAATCCACCCCCACACCTTGGGAACTGGAACCACTGAGGCTGTGCTGCCTTACTACTGAAAAGAGTACCTCGGATTATGCTCTCACTCTTGCCGAGACCACCTTCGACGTGACCGGGCGACTACGTTCTCGCTATAGCGTCACGCAACACCTAAAACAGCTGCAAGCAAAGATGAGCTGTATCGGGCAACTGAAGGCACCCACTTCCTGCAGTGAGCTTTCCCGTTACCGTAACTAGGGGCGAGACACCCACGCTCTACACTGAAGGTACGCTCTGCGACCTCTTAGTCCATCGAAAGATGGCGGGGGATTCGTATCGACACATCGGGTACCATGTGCGACAGCGAAGCTCATCACCAGCCGCTTTTTAGATTCAACGGATTTTAGCTGTGCCAGACACCGTTCTATTTGACATCGACTCGCTCAACATCAAAGAACTCCTGATTGATCACTGGCAAATCCGACAGGGAGAGAGCTGGTGTGTGATCGGTCACAACGGGTCGGGAAAGCATTATCTGTTTCAGCTCCTGATGGGCGACCTACCGGCGAGTCCCTCCCAAGCCGTGGCCCGCCCATCCCAAGAAGTTCAGATCCGGGGCATTTCATTTGAGCAACAGCAGCACTTGTACGAACGGGAGCTGGCTCTCGCCAACAATGACCTCCTCGCTGAGGAGGACACAGCGACGCTGGCAAAAGATTTTTTACCGGCACTTCAGCTAGACGATCCGCTCATCGACACCTTAAATCTTAGACACCGCTTAGACACCGCATACACACTCCTTAGCACCGGAGAGAGCCGAAAACTGTTAGTAGCCCAAGCGGTTTTAGAGGGCGCTACCTGCTTAGTGCTCGACAACCCTTTCGATAGCCTTGATGTCCAGTCATGCAAAAACCTGACCAATGCACTAGAAACAATCTCCAAGCAGGAAGGCCTCTCACTGGTTTTTCTGATCAGCAACAGAGCTGATATTCCTGCCTGGTGCGATCAGCTGGCCAGCATTAGCTCGGGGCGATTGGCGCTTCATGGCGCTGTTCATTCGCCAGCGGCACAAGCCGCAGTTGAATCCCTATTCAACACCGTGCCACAACCGGAATGGCCCGATACTGCCTGCCGACTGAGTGACTATCCTCGCCGACTCCTTATTGATATACCCGGCGCAACTGTTCGCTATGGTGACAACACTGTTCTCGATAGACGCAGGCTACAAGTGAAACCCCTACAACATACTCTTATCACAGGGAGCAACGGATCGGGCAAATCCACGCTGCTAGGGCTGGTGACCGGAGACAACCCCCAGTGCTACGCCAATTCGGTCGAGGTACTGGGGTTTAAGAGAGGCTCGGGCGAATCCATCTGGGAACTGAAACAAAACATGGGAATCGTAAGTAGTGACCTACACCGACGGTATCGCGTTCGATGTAACGTCAACACCGTTGTGTGTTCGGGATTTTTTGACTCCATAGGTCTCTACGAGCCCGTCTCGGAACACCAAATCCGGATCGCAAAACAATGGCTAGCCGCAGCGGGTCTGGATGAATTTGGAGACAGGCCCTTTCAGGGTCTCAGCTATGGAGAACAGCAACTAACGTTAATTGCGCGGGCATTAGTAAAGTCGCCTCTGTTGCTCATACTCGACGAACCTACTCAGGGTCTCGATGAGATCAATCGCCAGCGCGTCATGAATCTCATGGAAACACTGCATAGCCGACGTCACACGACTATTTTGTTTGTCAGCCATCGTCTCGATGAGCGACTGCCGCTGTTTGAACAGCACATAGATCTCGACAACACGTAGTATCAACGGCCTATCTCGACACTTAGTCAAATAGCCCCTACCCTGAAAACTGAGCGCGTATCGAGGAACTTTTTTGGGACGTCTGGCACGCATCTGCCTAGCAGTACTGCTAACCCTTACGCTGGGGTTCGCCACCCTATGGCTGGGACGTGACAGCGTTTATGTCCGCGAGGCCGCGACCGACTGGATTAGTGTTTCTATCGGGCGATCACTGCGCGTGGGTGATCATTCCTCAGTACTGAGGGGCTCTCGTCTGATGCTCGTCGCCACGGATGTTGTGATAGCGCAGCCCGCAAATTTTTCTGGGCCCCCTTTTTTGACAGTAGACCGCATCGAACTGATGTTGGACCTCAAGCAGCTATTCACCTCGTCGGTGGGCCAGGTGCCGCTTGTTATCGAAAGTCTTAGTCTCGAACGCCCTACTATTAGGTTGCAAGAACACGCCTCGGGCGATGTCAACTGGCAGTTTCATGCCGATGAATCGGCATCAGCGCCCGAGAAGACTTCCCAACGCCCCTCGCTACCACTACTCACGACCAACCTTGATATTTCAGCGCTGCAACTTTTCCTCGAAAGACCTGAGCAGGCACCGATCGCGCTACAGGGAAGCATCCGTCAGACGATAGAAGATGACCGAGCTCTGGTGACTGTTGCAGGCAACCTAAATGAAACCCCGGTGACAGGTGCCTTTTCGCTCCACCCCCTCGCTGAAGTCGTCACCATGGAGCGGGTAAAGCTCGAGGGTGACCTCCGCTTGGGAGAGGTAGTGGTCGAGAGTCGGGGGAATTTCATTGATCTAATGGCGCCATCCCAGCCGGTGATTGAGCTCAGTGTAAACGGACCCAGCTTCGAATACCTTACGGATCGGCTAGGGTTAAAGCGCATCAGCGAGGGACCTCTCGACATACAACTGGCGATAACACCCTCCTTAGGGACTAGTGGTTCAGCGTTAATGGCCGACTGGGCGAGTTCGCAGTAATTGTTACCGGCGAGTTCGATCACATCACGAGGCCTGACGTCGGCAACTTGGCGGTTTCGGTATCGGGCCCTGACGTATCGCACATCGCCTCGCTGATAACGACTACAGCAATCCCGGCGGTCCCGTTTTCAATTGCAACCCGCGTCCAACGCGACGGCTTATCGATCACCGTCGAAGATGCACAGGTAAATGTCGGCCGGCTTCAATTCAATGCGGCTGCGAGTATCCCAAATATCAAGACGCCCACTCAGGCCAATCTGGAGCTGCAAGCAACCATTCCCGACATTTCGATTTATACAGAACTGCTACAACTGCCTATTGATATCGTCGGGGAAGTCGAGACCTCGATCTCCGTCGAGGCAACAACAGACGGCTCATTCGTCAATGCAACGCTAGATACCCACTATGGCGCTTACACCATTGCAGGCTCACTGACTAACAGCGAGGGGCTTGAAGGAAGCGTGCTCGATATCACGGGATCCGGTGAAGACCTGGGTCGCCTGACTGCGCTGCTTGAGCTACCGATTGCTCCCCCGGGAGATTGGACGCTTCATCTGCCCGTTTCGGTGCGCGACGAGGGGATTTCCATCTCAAAGGGTGAGCTCCGTGTTGCCTCTGACTCCCTCACTGCCTCTGGCGCCCTGCCCTTTGACCTTAAGCATGGTGAGATTTCAATCGAGGGCACGGCAGATGTGCGCACTCTGCGTCCCTATCTGGGCGAGTGGCTCGCTCCCCTGCCCATCGCAGAAGTCATGGATAACCCGGTTAAAGGCGCCCTGATACTGAGTTTTCAGGATGATGAGCTGTCGCTGAAAACGGAGGCATTGCGCTTCGACAACTTGACAGCCCAAATCGACACCACAATTAACGTAAGCACTCTCAATCTTAATGCTTCTCTTGAGATGAGTTCTCCCAACTTGGCGGCGATAAAGGGGTCAGACTATTTGCTGGCACAACTGCCTTCGGTAGCGAACAAAAATCTTTTCAATACACCGCTGTCTTTACAAGGAATCATCACAGCCAGCCCCAATGATTTTGCATTACGCAACCTGGAGCTCACACTCGGAGAACTCGCGATCTCTGGAACAGTGACGCGAACGGATTCCGAGAATTCTGTCGCCGTATTAGGGACGATGAAGAGCGATAACCTATCGGCGCTTCTGGAAGAAGCACTAGAGATACCGCAGCTCGGCGGAACCATAACAATCGACAGCGTTTTCGAACCCGCTCAGTCTCTCATCCGAAACCTCATCATCACCCTGGATGACGGATCGTCACTGTCTGCTCAGGGTACCCACACCGCAAGTGATAGTTATGCCAATACTAATCTCACACTGGTCGCCGAGCTGGTGAATATCGCTCACTTCGGCAATTTGCTGGGCCTATCTCTACCCCCAGAAAATTTATCGTTCGACGTGCAGCTTGAAGGTAACGAGCAGCACCTGCAGGCAACGCGTTTTCTTGTGAGCAGCGGCGAGAGCAGTCTCCGCGGGGCCCTCAAGGTCAGCGACCCAACACATCCCAGGCTAGCCCTCACCCTGACGTCACCAAGGATTGACGTTAGACCCTTCACATCGCCGCCCGTGGTGGCGAGTGAGGGCATGACAGAGGTCGTTGAAAACCCGGTTCCTTCGACGGCGGATACAAAAAAGAGTGGTAATAAGAAACGGCGCTTGATCCCGGAGACACCAATCGATCTCGGTTTTCTCAAGCAATTTGATGCGGATATTGTCCTTGAAATTGGTCGCATCGAAGGGCACACGCGAAACCTAGATTCCGTTGATTTAAGTGCCACCCTTTCCGAGGGCGCCTTGATCGTTAAAAGCCTTGATCTCTTTGATGAGACCTCGGGCAAGGCGAGGATTAAAGGGTTTGCTCGCGAAGTCGATGGACTCAACCGATTCGGCCTCGAACTGGCCAGCGAAGAAGTTAATATTGGGGCACCTATTTTTACATCCGATGATATCGCTAACTTGCCCCGCTACGACATGACGCTTGCGCTGTTTGGGGAAGGCAACACAGTGCGAGGTTTGGCGGCAAACCTGTCGGGAGGTATCTCGATTACGGGAGGCCCGGGCAGGATTGTGTCGCAAACGACTGGATTGTTGACCAACGCTTTTTTCGATGAGCTAGCAAGCTTGATTAACCCCCTGAGGAAATCTGACCCCTACAGCCAGGTCGAATGCCTCACTGCGCTCGCGAGCATTGATCAGGGCAAAGTCAAAGGAGATCCGATGGTGACCTTTGTCACCAACAAGCTCGCCATTATTGGCAAGGCGCAGCTGGATCTTTCAACGGAAAAAATATTTGCGACGTTTAACACTGTACCCCAAAAAGGTTTTGGCATTAGCGCCTCCTCAGCCTTCAATCCTTTTGTAGGTGTAGCTGGCACGCTCGCTGATCCTCAAGTAACACTAGATCCCGAAGGCACGATTGTACAAGGCAGCCTTGCTGTAGCTACAGGCGGTATTTCCCTGATCGGTAAAAGCGTACTAGATCGAATGACGATTTCTAAGAAATCTTGCGATAAGGCAGTGAGTCAATTTGAGAAAAAGAGGCAACAAGCGCTAGAAGGCTACCGGCAATTTGAGGCGGCAACCTTTCGCTCAGCACAATAAGCCGAACCGGCATAAAAGGACTGCTAGATCAGTGCAGCAATCAAAAACAAGATAGCGGCACCGACAGCCCCAATTAATGCATAAGGTAATTGCGTGACCGCGTGGTCATAGGTTTTACAACCGGCACCCTGCGCACTTAAAACCGTTGAATCGGAATAAAAACAGGCGTGACTGCCAAAACCACTCGCCGATAGCAACGCGCCCACCACCAGCGGAATGCTGACGTCGAAAGCCTCTGCCAGAGGAAACGCCACCGGCATAGCGATCGCGATAACCCCCCAGTTTGATCCGGTCGTATACGAAACAGCTGACATGGTCACAAAAATTAATACCGGCAGCAGTGCCCCCGTCATATACGGCTCTACCGCCGCAATCACGTAGTCGGTCAGGCCGATCGCGTTGTTAGCTTCAACAAAAACGAAGAGCGCAAGCAGCATGGATAACACAGGAACCATGGACTTGAGTCCCTCGACACAGGTATCAAAAAGCTCCTTTAGGGGCATGATCCCAAGCATGCCGTACTGAATCAGCGTGATGACTATCCCCAAAATCACCCCTCGAAGAAGGTCGACCGTGGGAAAGACCGTGAAAAACAGCAGCGCCATGATGGGCAAAAAGAACACGCTCATTGTTGCCTTCTGAGACGACTGGACCGCCAGCGCAGGATCCTCAAACACGCCAAGGTCGCCGGTCTCCTCGGCACGCAATTCAGCTGCGCGCATCCGTCCAACTAGCGGGATAACTCCAACAATTACTAGCGGGACTACCACAACAGCAAGCAACGGATAAAACATGTAGGGAATCGATTCAACAAACAGGGCGATGCCCTGCCCCGGTTCCGCGACGCCGTTCTTCTCCAAAAGTCCGGCGAAGTAAACCCCCCAACTGGAAATAGGAATCAACAAACACATCGGCGCGGCGGTGGAGTCCACGACGTAGGCAAGCATTTCTCTCGACGTTTTAAATCGATCTGTCACCGACTTCATCGTGGCACCTACCGTCAGAGAATTGAGGTAGTCATCCAAAAAAATCACCAGACCCAATACCCAGGTTGCCAACAAGCTGCTTCGCTTACCCCGAAGTCTTCGGGTCAACCATTCACCGAAGGCGTAAGAGCCACCACCCTTCACCAGCAAGGCGATAAAACTGCCGTAGAGCGCACAAACCAACACGACCCAAGCGGTCACTTCGTCGGCGAGAACTTCCGTGGCCACCGTCGCCAAGCGGTCGGCGAACTGCCATCCATCCATTATGAGAAAGGCCACGATGGCTCCGGCAATCACCGACTCGAGCGTCCTGTGACTCCATATCGCCAGAATAAGCACCAATGCTGTTGGTACTAGGCTAATAGCTCCGTAATCCACGTATTCTCCTACGACCAGGCGACACCCCGGTGGGGCGATGGGCGAAATGTAACCGACTCCGGCAAAATCCGGCTACCCCGGCTGTAATTTAGTCACCTGTAATTTAGGCCAAATTAGCTTTTAATAGGCGCAAAGCGTCGTTGGGTTGAAAAAAATTCGCGACGTTGGGGGCTCGTTAGATGCATTCACACTTTTTACCCGGATCATACCTATGACCATCCAGTCATTGCTTGCGAATATCCACGCCGCGGAGTCAGGCCCACATATCGCCGCGCTTTTCGACTTCGATGGGACAATCATTGCGGGCTATTCGGCGACCGTATTCCTCCGGGATGCTCTCGCCCAGGGTGAGCTGCGGGGAGAGGAGCTGGTGGAACTCACGCGGGCCCTCTCAGGGTTTGGACTGGGCAGTATGGGTTTTTCGGCACTCATGGCTGTCCATGCTCAGTACCTAGCCGGAAAAGAAGAGAAAGCCTACGCAGCCAATGCAGAGCGCCTTTTCCGAAAACGGATTGCGCGCCTTATCTACCCCGAAACACGCCAGCTTATCGAGGCACATCGTGCAAAAGGCCATACGATTGCGATTATCAGCTCTGCCACACCGTATCAGGTACTGCCCGCTGCCCAAGACCTCGATATTGAGCACGTCTACGCCACCGAGCTCGATGTTAAAAAAGGGATTTTTACCGGCGGGGTTAAAAGGCCGACTTGCTTTGGAAAAGGAAAAGTCACCGCAGCCAAAAAGCTCGCCAAAAAAACCGGCGCTGATCTTGGCGCTAGCTTTTTTTACACAGACAGTACAGATGACATCCAGCTCCTTGAGCATGTTGGTCGTCCGGTAACCCTCAATCCCAAGAAAAAGCTCAAGCGGGTTTCTTCCGATAACGCGTGGCCGACGGCAACCTTTGATAGCCGCGGAAAAATCAGTGTTAACCGATTTTTAAGATCAGCCGCCGCCACGGGATCTCTCGTCAGCAGTATCGCAGCGGCGCTTCCTGTCTACGCGCTAACCGGCTCAAAGCGCGACTCGTTGAACTTTTCCACCTCGTTATTTGCAGACACTTGCAGCGCCTTGATCGGCCTGGACCTGGAAATCAATGGGCAAGAGAATCTGTGGAGCCACCGACCAGCTGTATTCATGTTTAATCACCAGAGCAAAGCCGACGTGCCCATCATGGCGAGCTTGATACGTCGTGATGTAGTTGGCGTAGGTAAAAAAGAAATTAAAAATATGCCTCTGATAGGGCCGGCGATGGGGCTCGCGGGCATCGTTTTCGTTGATCGCTCCAATCGCGAAAAAGCCATCGAATCCATGAAACCTCTCGTCGCCGCCATGCGCGATGAGAAGAAATCTCTGGTGATAGCTCCCGAGGGCACCCGAACCCCGAGTCGAAAACTCGCTCAGTTTAAAAAAGGCGGTTTCCACATCGCGCTTCAGGTGGGTGTCCCCATTGTGCCAGTCGTCATTCATAATGCCGGCGACATCGCTCCAAAAGGCGACTTCGCTTTCAAACCCGGCAAGGTTCGGGTCGATGTGCTCCCTGCGGTCGACACCAGCAGTTGGACGTTGGATCGCATGGACGAGCAGGTTAACGAGGTGAGAAACCTCTTTCTCAAAACCCTAGGACAACCCCAGCAGTCAGTCGAAGAAGTCGCTAGACTGAAAGAAAGCTTACCTGACGACATGCGCCCGGAACTGCAGAGTAAGGGTCGTAAAGGTCAGGCGCCTAAGAAGACGGCGGCCAAAAAACCGGCGCGCAAGAAAGCTCCCACGAAAACAACGCCCAAGAGGCAGGCACCCAAATCGGCCCCAAAGCGCAAGGCCGGCGGTACTACCAAGGCAAAAGTAGCGACAACCGGTGCTAAATCCCGAGCGGGCGCTGCTGCTAAAAAGCCCGCGACTAAAAAAGCCGCGAAAAATTCGCGACCTGCCAAGAAGAGTCTCGGTTAAGAGCGCATGGCTCTCTACGACCACTTTGTTAAAACCAGCGCCTCACCTTGGCCCAATACCGCCACGCTTCCGGTTTTCCTGCTAGACGCTAATAACAGCCTGGAAGAAAAGCTACTTGCTAGCTGGGTAGAACACCACCGCCCTGCAGGCATCAACGCCCATCAAATCATCCTTCGCCTTGGAGATGATCGTAAACCTCTGCAGCCGGTGGGGTTGAGTAATTTACTCGGCGGCGCCAGCGATGCGCTGGTGATTCCGTTACGCGTTGCGTGGACTCCCAGTGACAAGGCCTACCTCTCAGGGCCCAGATTAAGGCACCTCATTCAGGGGCCAGAGCGAAGGCCTGGGTCACTGCGGGGAAGAAGGACGTTAAAGCGACATCCCGAACGCGTTCACCTGATCCAAGGCGCACCAGACACCGTGTCTTCCATGGGGGAGCGGTTCTGCAAAAAGTATGAAATCACCCCCGAGCAACGGCCCGAGGAGTTTGCCGTTTTTGTCGCCCGACAAGCCGCTATTGTGCTCGACATGGCCGAGCGTCGCCTGCAGGGCGGCCGCTATAAGGTGCCCCGCTATATTGCGCAGTCTCTCAGGAATAATCAGGAATTTAAGCGCCGGCTCTATGACATAGCTAATCAAACCGAGCGCTCCCGAAGCAATGTCATGAAAGAGGTCAATGAGTACTTTAAAGAAATGATTTCTATCCCGACGAGTTTTTGGCTCGACTTGTGGATCAAGTTCTGCAATGTTTGTTTGGGCTTGGGATACGAACCTCGCTTGAACTACTCGCCAGAGGATCTGGAGCGCGTAAGAACGATGGTCCGAAACCACCCCTCGGCGCTACTGTGGACTCACAAAACCTATATTGACGGCTTTGTGGTGCCCAAGTTGCTATTTGACAACAATTTCCCGGTGCCCCATTTTTTTGCGGGTGCCAATTTGAATATTCCCCTCCTCGGCGCCTTGGTTCAACGAGCTGGTGGCATTTTTATTAAACGAAGCTTTAACGATAACGAAGTGTACAAAGCTACACTGCGGCAGTATGTCGGCTACCTCATGGAAAAACGGTTTCCCTTAACCTGGTCGTTTGAGGGGACCCGGTCTCGCCTCGGAAAGTTGATGCCGCCAAAATACGGAGTTCTCAAGTATGTTCTGGAAGGCTGTTACAACGCCGGGGCGCAGGACATTCACATCATCCCCGTCACCGTGTCTTATGACCTTATACGCGACGCCGAAGAATATGCGCGCGAACAATCGGGCGTGCCCAAGGCGCCTGAGTCCTTGGGCTGGCTGGTGGGGTACCTTCGCAGCCTCGCTCGGCCCATGGGAAAAATCTATGTCGACTTTGGAGAGCCCGTAATACTTCCAACCGCCCCCGAGCCGGAAGATCGCCTGGCGCTCTCAAAAGTTGCGTTTCAAGTTGCCGTTGAAGCCAACCGCGTGACGCCCATTACCTACCCCGCGGTTGTATCGATGGTGCTGCTGGGTGTTTATCCTCGGGCGCTGACGGAGGCAGAAGTTGCGGCCGATGTCGACGAAATTGTCCAATGGGCGCGGGACCGTAACCTGCGTATGTCTCCAGACTTTGACCGGCAATACGCCGAAGGAACCGAGAAACTTCTGAGTTTAATGATTGCGGAGGGTTTGGTTACGCGCTTTACCGGTGGACCCGCTACGGTCTATGGAATCGAAACGGGTCAAGCGTCGGTGGCCAGCTATTATCGCAATACCATCGTCCACTTCTTTATTAATCGGGCCATTATTGAACTCTCACTGACTGCCGTTGCCGAAGCTGAAAGTGGTGAAACAAATCTGCTCGATTTATTTTGGGCGGAAGTGCTGGAAATGAGAGATATTTTCAAGTTCGAATTTTTCTATCCACCCACCGATGAATTCCGTCTTGAGATCGTCGAGGAAATGCAACGAGTCGACATTCAGTGGGAGCAGTTACTGGAGGAGGGCCCCAGCGGGGCGCGTAGCTTGCTGGCCGCAATGAAGCTGCAAGTCGCTCACCTTTCTCTTCAGATGTTCGCTGAAGCCTACAGCCTGGGTGCAGACTTACTCGCGAATTTGACCGAGAATGAAACCATCGACGAGGAAGACTTTATTGATCGATGTATGAACTATGGCCGCCAGTCCTTACTCCAAAGGCGCATCTCCAGTGAGGCCTCCATGCTGAAGCTGTTGTTCAAAAATTGCTGGAGCACCCTCAGCGCGCGCGAACTTACGAACCACTCTTTGCCGGACTACATGACAGCACGGTCTCGGCAGGCCGAGGCTTTGAACGCGTTGATTCGTCGCATCGAGATTCGTCGCGCATCGGCAATTGCACGCCGCGGCAATTCAACATTGAGGGATAAGGCCCGTGGCGGATTATAAGCTCGCGGTTCTCGGCGGTGGGAGCTGGGGCACA
>Ga0181574_10003449_pt1 | contig 14017 bp, 10 predicted proteins | sample 101ome_24_FD_145600 | JGI IMG/M metagenome (GOLD analysis project Ga0181574, IMG submission 145600) | Coastal salt marsh microbial communities from the Groves Creek Marsh, Skidaway Island, Georgia - 101410AT metaG (spades assembly) | ecosystem: Environmental > Aquatic > Marine > Intertidal zone... | reverse complement strand
CCCCGGCCCCTCAGATGTAGCCTGCCACCCGCACCACACCACCCCGCTTCCCGACGGCCACCCCAGTCCCCGCCGTGTCGCTGTGCTGGTCGATCCCGTAGGCCCCCTTGCCGCGGGTCCCCTTGGTGCGGGCGGCCTTCTTCTGGAACTTGTGGGCAGCCCTCCTGTTCTTGTCGTTCCCCTTGTCGTGTCCCAGACCGAAGGCTTCCATCTCGGCCGCCAGGTCGTCGTCGTCCAGGGCGCCCACCCCGCCCGCGGCCCGGCCCGTACCTTGCCCCCCCCCCGCCTCGGTGTCGCGGCGCTTGTCGGCTGCCGCGATGAGCTCCGTGACGCCGCGCTGGATAGTGTCCGCCTCGGGAGGACGAGGAACGCCTGGGGGCCAAGCCACGTGGATGAGTTTACCCCCCACGTAGTCTCGAAGGACCACCCTTCCTGCCCGCTGGACGTCGGGCACACCCGACCCGTTGAGCCAAGCGCGGGCGAGGCAGAGGGACCGCAGCACCTCGGCGGCTGTGGGCTTGCGGTCGGGGTCCTCGTGGTCGGCGGGCGAAGGCAGACGGGCGCCGTAGCAAGCGGCCCAGGCCTCGCGGGGAACCCGTTGGCAAACCACGTCGCAGCACGCCTCCACATCGACCATACGGTCGATGGGCAGGACCCCGGCTGCCACCATGTCGGGCTTGGACGAAGCGAAGGTGGGGAAGACAAGGCCGGGGCAGTCGCACAAGGTCAGCCTGGAGGGGTTGGGAGGGGTACGAGCGAGAAGCAAGGGGATGAGAAACAGTGGCGAGACCGGGAGCGAGGAAGGAGTGAGCGAGAGGCGGGAGAAACATGCGTGCAAAACAGAGGCAGGCCCCGACGGGCCGCAAGCCGTCATTCGCTCACCCGTCGATCAGGAGCAGTGTCTGAAAGTGCCGCGTTTTACCTGGCGTCGCGGCCACAGCGACTTTCTTGTCCCCCACGAGGGCGTTGATGGTGCTCGACTTGCCCACATTGGGAAAGCCGACCATGCCCACGGTGCAGGACAGCTCGTCCTCGTGGTCGTCCCCAACGTCGTAGTATGCCGGGTCTAGGTCGCCGTCGTCGTCCTCCCGGTTGTTGATCCACCTCCGACAAGCGGCCTTGTACTCGCGCCCCCGTCTCGACAGCTCCCGGAGGAGGGCGCGGCGGGGCCACACAGCGACGCGGGGGTCGCCTGTAGGCTCCGTTGGGGCCGTGGACACAAAGGGTGCGTCGCGGCCTACACCCTCGACCAGGCCGGCCCGCTCGTGGCGCTCGCGGGCCCGCTCCTCGTCGACCTCGATCTGACTCTCGCGCGCGGAGAAGAAGAGGTGGTCGATGCCGTGGGCCACGAACCAGTCGGCCCAGGCGCGGCGGGCGAACTCGGGCAAAAGGTCGGCCTTGTTGCAGAGGAGGAGGCAGCCCCGCGCCCCATTGGTCTCTCGCGCCATCCTCTCCAAATCCAAAGACCGATAACGTAAAGGGTCCCGGGCGTCGACGACCTGCACCAGCAGGTGTGATTTCTCCGTCACCCGCCACAGCTGCCGCCACACCTCAAGGTTGCGTTCAAACGGGGTCAGGACGAGGCTCTCCTCCTCCTCAGCGGAGGCGAGGCGACGCCGCCACGCTAGGAACGCTTCCTTCTCTGCGTTTTGAAGGTCCTCGGCGTCGGTGTTGGTCGTCCACCGAGGTCGGCGGGGCAGGCGCAGCGCCTCGGCGTGCCGCTTCTCTGCCGCCAGCCGGCTCTCAGTGTCCCGGTCGGTGTCCTTTCCTGTCAGCACCGTGCGGCTCAGCACCACGGTCGACGTGTGCTCTCCCTCGAACTTGCGGTCCTGTAGATGCGCCATCTCGACAAAGCTCTGGAAGTCGTCCCCCTCGACAACGGACGCTCCGCCGGGACCGGCGAACATGCCTCCGGCCCCAGTGCCGGCATCCAGTCCCTGCCCGTGATGGACGAGGATTTCGACCCCGTCCGTGCCCACCACTTTCTTCTTGGGGCGGTACCTGGCCGTGATGGCCGAGCCGACTGCGGAGAGAAGAACAGTGCGTCAAGGGTCGGCGCCCATGGATGGCCCCGTCCGACGACGGCCTTGGCGGCCTCTCGGCCCCGCGCCCTCGCCCCTATTCTTCTCTCGCCTTTTGTTCCACCCGTATTGCGGGCCCTACCGTTATGCTTGCCCATGGCGCCGCTTCGGGGATCTCTCCGCCACCGGAAGAGAAGCCGCGAGCGCTGTCCTCCGCCGACAGGAGAGCGGCGCTCGCGGCGGCCGGTGGTCAGGGTCGAGAAGGCGCCCTGCTTCGGAAAGCCGCTCTCTGATAGCCCCAAGCAACGTATAGCTCTCGATCTGCTGGCCAATCCCCCTGGTGTCCTCCTCCCGGTCGAACTGAGCCTCAACAGGGAGGTCGGAACGGGAAGGGCAGGCGCAGGGAGCTCGTTCGAGAACCGCTGTGTGCTCGGTTCCGTCGAGACGCGACCCTCGACTCGACATCGGGCAAGTAGATGACCTAACAGATGCGTGGCGCCCTCTTCACGTCCCTTCCCACCCCGAAACCGCCCGCTGTCGCGGTCCGCGTGCGATGCCGACCAGGCGGACTGGCCGCCGCCCGCGCGGAGCCCGGAGGAGATCTTCTAGGGTCTCCGAACGTCCCCATCGGCCCCTCAACATGGTCATTGAGTGGATCAGGATTCTCATTCGCCGACGGAGGCGGCGCCCCTGGCGCATCGACGGAAGGAAGGGGCCGCGGCGGCCGAGGCCGCGGACGAGGCCGCGGGGGAGGGCGCAGCGGCGGAAACGAGCGCCAGCGCGGCAGGCGGAGCGAGCGGGGCAACGAGCGCTACCTCGAGCGTCGCACCTGGATGGAGGGTCTCAAGGGCAGGCGATTCTCCGACGACAGGTGGGGCGGCGAGGAGGGTGAGCAGGAAAACACCTTTCTCGCGCCGCGCCACCGCGTCGCCCTCGAGCGGTCCGCCGAGGGGGGCCAGGCGCGCGCTGTCGCCCTCTTGCAGCTGATCCGCGTCGAGCACGAGGGGGCCATCGGGAAACTGATGGGGGGAGACGCGGCCCGCGCGCCCCCCGGTTACCTCGACGACCAGGCCGACGGGGAGGACGACGGCGAGGCGACCTCGTCGCGTGACGGGTCGTCGGGGGACGGCAACCCTGCCAAGCCTCGCCCTGCTCCGCACTCGATGGTGGGCCTTTCGGGCCCCGATCGGTCTCTTGTGACCGAGCTGGTGGCGGGGGTAACGCGGCTGAGGCGGCGCCTGGACTGGACGCTGACAGAGACGTCTGGCAGAACGCCCCCGAAGGGGCACGGATGGGCCCAGGCGAGAACAAGTGGGAGGGAGAGAGATGCGAGGGAGGGGGAGGGAGCGGACGAGGGGCGGTTCCCCCACCCTTCCCTCCCCGTCCACCCCTACCCCCCAGGCCAACCCCGACAAGGCATTCGACATGGTAGACCCTTTGGCCTGGCTTGCACTCCGGTGCGCTGCGTACGAGTTGTTGGAACTGGGCAAACCCGCCTACGCCGTGGCCGACAGTTACGTCGACCTGGTCAAGCGCACCACTGGCAACTCTGGGGCCGGTGGGTTCGTCAACGCCGTCGTGAGAAATCTGGCAAGGGCGATGGAGGCCGGCGATGCGCCTGCCCCGCGCCCTCCGCCCAAGGGGGCCTCGGGTGCAGAGGTCCTCGGGGCCATCGCCGACGCCACCAGCCACCCTGACTGGCTCGTGCGGCGGTGGGTGGCACGTCTGGGTGCGCGCGAGGCCGTGCGCCTCATGCACGCCAACAATCGTAGACCCGCCTTCAGCATGCGCGCGCTGGGCGCGGGTGGAGCAGCAGAATTGCTAGAATGGCTGCAGTCGCTTGAGGGCGTCGAGGCCGAGCCGTCGGCGCTGCTGCCTGACGATTTCGTTGTGGTTCGCCGCGGGATGGGCCGGGCGCTCCGGGCCGGGGCCGTCTCCGAGGGTCGCGCTGCCGTGCAGGACGAGGGCGCGGGACTCGTGGTCGCTGCCCTCGACCCGCAGGCGGGTGAAACTATCCTCGACCTCTGCGCGGCACCCGGCGGCAAGGCTCTCTACTCTGCCCGGCGGATGAAGGGACGCGGCACCGTCGTCGCCGCCGACGCCCACGCCGGACGGCTCCGGCGCCTCGAGGTCGCACTTGCCGAGCAAGGGAGTGGGGGTGCGTCAGTTCGTCTGCTGGCCTGCGCGGCCGCCGACCTCTCGGCGGCGTGGACGGGGACGACGGGTGGGGCCGGAGTCAGCTTATCGGACCGGCGGGCGCCGCCCCCTGGCCGCGTCGACAGCGGCGTCGCTGGCGCCCTTCGGCTCCAGGATGATCTCCGCGCTGCTCGCAGACTTGGAGCTACGTCAAGGGCCCCGCCTCTCTTTGACCGGGTCCTCGTCGACGCGCCCTGCAGTGGCCTGGGGGTGCTGGGAAAGCGCGCAGACCTCAGGTGGCGCCGCACCGAAGCGGAGCTTGTCGCCGCCATCGAGGCCCAGCGTGGTGTCCTTGACGCCGCTGCTCCCCTGGTGCGGCCGGGGGGTTTACTGGTCTACTCGACTTGCTCCATCGAGCCCGACGAGAACGAGGACCAGGTGACGGCATTCATCCTGCGCCACCCGGATTTTTCGTTGGAACCGATGCCGGCGGGCGCGGTTCCGGACTCGGTGTTGCGCGATGGAAACTTTGTCGCGACCCTCCCGCATGTCCACGGTACTGACGGGGCATTCGCTGCGCGGCTCCGACGTCGGGAGTAGGTGCATGAGCCCGAAGCGAAGGGGGACGGGATGAGCAATTCCAAACACCAAAGTCCTCACGTCTCAAGCACGCTGCGTCGTCGCGGCGACTTTATGTGCACTTGTCCCTCGGCGATTTCCTGCGCAGTGCTAAATCCCATCACCACGGTCCGCGCGCCTTGGACGGCCTTGTTGTCGACGATGATGCGCAACCACTTAATGTCCAGAGTGAGCCTTCCGCGAGTAGCCCCCTCCAGCGGGTAGTCGGCCCGGATGTGCCCGCCTGCCCGTGCCACATTGTAGACTGACAACGACAGGCCGCCCAGACGGCGACGCCCGGGCGACTGAAATCGCAGGAGTCTACTGACTCGATTGACTAGCGATAATGCCTCGTCCCACACTTCGAGCTGGATCATTGAGTGGCGCGGAACGTGCGCAAACTCGAAGTCCTCGTTGTAGTCGGGATTTTGGGTTGCGATCTCCGTGTGGGTCCGCGTCCGTCGCGTGGTGCCCTTGGACGCGCCACGTGGAGGCTCTACCATTGCGAGGTGCACGCATGGGTCAAGCCCTGGGCTCTCGAGTCCCTCGCACCGCACCACTGTGATAGAGACGACACCGACGTCGTCGTCGTGACCGGCAACGTCGTCTTCGTCGGCGTCTTCCAGATCCGTCTCGGTTGAAGACGACAATTCAGAGGATGCCGACGGGCCCCGCTTGCTCCTCTGCTCCTTCCTGTGTCGCCTTGAATTGCCCCCGCGGTGGAGTCCCCTACCGAGACGATGCAGCCACTTGCCACCCTCTCCCTGGGAAACCGACTGCGCCCTCCACTCCGCGGGCATTGAGCCGGTGCCGCGCCTCGGGCCGAGACACGACGCGGCTGGTTGTCCGGGGGCGGACGTGGAGGGTCCTGCGGGCTGCGCTGCCGTCGACGTGGTCGCCATTAACGCCGGATTCGCCGTGTCAAAGACGGCGCTTTGTCTATCATTTTCGGGGTCCTGACCCTTGTCGACGGCCAAGAACGAGAGTGTCCCTGCGCCCATCTTGGCCGAGGGAGGGTGCAAGCCGCGCCCCGACGCCAGGCCGAGGGTGGCGACATGACCAGCACGGGCAGCGCGCCGTGCCGCCCGCTCGGCTTCGGCGGCTCTCCGCGAGGCCTCGTCGGCTTTTTTGCGCTGGGCTGCGGCCTCCTTTGCCCTCTGTTGCGCAACCTCGGCCGAGACCAGAGGCAAATACCTGAAACGAATCGACAATCCGAGCTCCTCCTTGTCCGCGGACATGCACGGGACGCACCCCCTGCCGCCCAACGGCTTAGCTGCAACGAGGCTCTTGGCCCCCGCCACCCCACCCTTTCCGGCCATATCAAACCCGGCAGAATGCCGAACCGTCCGATCCCGCACCGAATGAAATCGCTGAAGGTTGTGGGGCGCGTCAGCAGGCCCGTCGACGTACGTCTTACCCTGTCGATCCGCGGGCGTCCATCCCTGGGCGTCCAACCACTCCTGGTCCTCGGCGGCCACTGCGGCCGTCTCGCCAATCTCGAGGACGCGAACGCTGGCACGTCGCCGGAGGGTGCGCGCGGCCCTGCGGTCAAGGATCTTGACTCCCGCGGGGCCCGCGGCAACGCTGTCGACGCGGGAGTTGCGGCCGGAGATTCCCACTTCCCCTTCCCGCCGCGAAGCTGCCGCAGAACGCGAACTCTTGCCCGCGTCGTCCCTGACCCCTCGCGCCCGCATCACCCAAGTCGATGATGGTCCCAGAAGCTCCTCGTGCCACTGACCGGGCTTGCTCACCAGGGGATGCTCTGACAGGGGAATTGCCGCCTCGAGCACCGTGGGATCCTCCTGGTAGCCAAACGTGGCGCTCAGCAGCCTAACCTTGATCTCTTCCTGGTCCTGGTCCCGGACAACGAGGTAAAAGTCCTCCCCTCTGCCATCCTCGCCCCACTGGGGTCGCTCGGTGCTCGGCTGCGTCGACGTGCGGCCCATCGCACGCCACCGGCCGAGGCCTGCCCAACGTCCAGGGAGGCCAACGGCCAGCTCCACGTATGGATCGGGCGAGTCAAGCCAGATGGGGCTGCGGACGCCGCACGCCGATCGGACGACGAGGTGAACAAGGCCCACGGGAGGCCGTAGCGGCACGTCGTAAAATGGGATGGTGACCGACTCCGGATAGACGAGTCCCGCCCGCACGCCCGCGTCAACGGCGCGTCGCACGATCTCGCCGAGTAAAGGGAGCCGCGCCACCTCGATGGGCCCCCCGAGGGGCGTCAGGGCGAAGCGAATGTCGGGTGCCTCCGGCAACGTGACGTCGATGCTCCCAACACAAGGCAGCGCTGTCGTCCAACGGAACGAGAGCCGTACCGTGGCACTCACCACGAGGTCGCGAACATCGACCGGGCACTCGAGGTCGACCCTGCCTGGCAGAGGAAACGACAACACGACTCTCAGCCTCGCCCCGCTGCCCCATACAACGTGGGCCTCGAGGGGGGTCGTGGCGGCGTAGTCGGTCAGGACCCGCACTCCGCCGATGCGCGGGGCCTGATCTCCGAGAGTGCCGACCTCGAGCCGCAGCGTGGGGGCCAGGCGAGGAGGCAGACCCAGGTCCTTCCAGATGGCAGCAAGGCTCTCGTTGGCAGCTGGGGGGGTCTCGTCCTCCATCAGTGCGGCCAGGCGGGGCGCCAGGGCGGGCCACAGGCTGTCGATCAGATCGCACGTCCACTGTGGGATTGGAATGGTTGGGGGGGGTTGGGGTGGTTATAGGATCAACGCGGCAACGGTGGGTCGTCGAGGGCCGGGCCTCTCAGCCCCCGGGCTCCAGTGCACGCTCACCTGGGCGCGCTCGAAGTCGGGGGCACGGAGAAACGCGGGTACGTTCTTTGGATGACGGCGGAGCCACCGCGCCGCGCGGGGACGCAGCTTGGCGCGCGCAGTTGACACCGCGGCGTCATCGCGGAGATCGAGTCCCGTGAAGTCGACGGCGAGGAGGGCGGGCAGGGCGCGGCCAATGACGGCGCCCAGAACGTAGCCAAAGCACAGGCCGACCACAGCCAAACCCGCGATCCCGGCCGTTATCCTGTCGGCCAGCGCCGCCAGCCGGGGGAAGGCGCTGGACACCGTCGGCAGCGAGGTGACGTGCGCCCCGGTAGACGCCGATGCAACGGCGGCCTTGAGGGCCGTCCTCAACGAGGGCGCCTCGGCCTCCATCGCACCGAGAACGGCGCTCCCGAAGAAACGAGACATCGGTCACGACAGTTTATCCTTTCTCGCACGTGCTCAAAAGGCACGCGACCTTCGCTGACCCCGCGGCCGGGCTTGCTCGCGCGACTCGCAAACGGCCGAGGGCGGAACGCCCGCGGACCGAGCGGAGAGTAGCGCACCCCCCTCGTGTCGATGAGGACAATAAAGAGTCTAAAGACCCAAGTTAGCCCCGAAAATCGGGGCCGGAGAGAGACTCGGACGGCCGGCCAACGTGACTCGCAGTCTGCCTCGTCAAACGACGGGAAGAGGCCAACAGCCTCAACCCTAGCCGCGATTCGCCTGCGCACGCAAAAAGTGACGACGCTTCCTCGCGTCGACATGGACGCCGAGATCGCTGGGACGACGAAAACCTCCGCGGGGCGCCATCGACGCCAGTTGAGGCCGCGTTCGGCGACGGCCCCACCGCCGCCGCCGCCGCCGCCCGAGGGACTCACCAGCGTAGTCTCCACGCTCGTGCTCGTCGTGCTGGGTATCGCCCTACGCGTGCTGCCACCCCTTGCGTACGGCGATCTCGCCACGGCCGTCTCCTCCTCGACGGCCGTCACGCCCGCCTCTGCGTCGGCCCCGGCCCTTGCCGAGGCTGTATGGCTGGCCCAGCGGAGCCTGCCGCCGTGGTCGACGGGGGTCGGACTCGGGTTTCCCGCCGCGCTTCCAACAGTTTTGGCAGCCGCCGGTATCGCGCCGCAGACGGCGCCGGTGCTGGTGTCCGTTGCGGCCGACGGCGCGGCGCTTGTTGCCCTTGCTCTCCTCGCCCAGGGGACCGTTGGGTCTACGACCCTCGGAGCCCTCCTTTGGTCGATCAACCCCCTCGCCGTGCTCTCAGCGTGGGGTGGGGGCGTCCGCGGAATGACGGGCGCGATCGTCCTCGGCGGACTGGCGACGGGCCTCGGCGGGGCCAATGGCGGCCGGTCCACGGCACGGGCCGCGGCGGCGGCGTTGTTCGTGTTTGCCCTCGGTGAAGTCGACCGTGAGGCGGGGCCCCTCTTCGCCCCCGCCGTGGCTGCCGCCGCGGCTTTTGGACTGGAGGAAACGAAAGAAGATAAAGCGGAGGTGGCGTCCGCGCCGGAGCCCTCGACGTGCGCGGACGACCAGGGCTCGGACCAGCCCCCTGTCCCCACCATTGGCGCCTCTTTTGTCGCCCTCGGCCGGGACCTCCGTTCCGCCGCTCGGCCTGGCCCCGTCGCCCCCGCTGCCGCTGCCGCTCTCGCCGTCGCTCTCGGTGCTCGCGTCGCGCGCTTCCTCCTGTCCGACATCTGCCGCGCTGCAGGGGCCGCCCTCACCGACGCGGGACCCCTCTGTGCCTGGGCGGGGACCCCGACCCTCGACCCCCGGGCATCTGAGCCTGCTCTGGGTGTGCTGTGGTATGTTCGCTCTGTTTCCCCTCCAGAGAGCCGCGACCTGGCGAGGAAGGCGCCAAACAAAGAGAGAGCCTGACACTCCCTGTTCTACCCTCTCCTCACCGCCAGCCCTCCCTTTCCCCACTCCCCAGTTCAACGCCATCCACGTCGCTGGCCCTGCCGCCCTGGCCGTTGCCGCCTTGCTGCGGCATCCCCTCCGCCCCCTACTGGCCGCCGCAGCGGCGTCCGCTGCTCTCGCGGCCGGCCGCGGGTCCCCCGGCGCGGCAGACGTCGCACTCGCTCTTTGGCTGGCTCTGCTGTCGGGCCTTGTCGGGAAGGGCGCCCCACCCGGACGTCCCCGCCACTTCGCCCTCGCCGGCGCCCTGATGACGGCGTCGTCTCTCGCCGCCCCGATGGCCGAGCGGGCGTGGACGGGGCCAAGCCGGACGGGCAACGCCAACTTTCTGCTGGCCACCGGACTTTGCCTGTCGGCGGGATGTTCGTTGCTCTACTGGCAGCAGCTCGCCCATGCAGGGCACTAAGGTTAATCACGCTTTCACGCTTTCACCTCTCCCCTCTCCTCGGTCTCCGTTTCTCCTGCCTCGTCCAGCCATGGCATCTCCACTCCCAACACGTCCAGAGTGAGGCATTCGGCGCGGCACCCCAGCAGCTCTGCCACCGAGGGCCGGGTGCGGGCCTTGGTCAGGTCGAGGGGACCGTGCCCCATGCTCTCGCCTCCCTCCCCCTCGGCTCCCTCTCCCTCGCGACCCTCGATCCCGTCCCCCCCCATCCCGCGGACCACATCGGCATCTCCGTGCACGAACTCTTTCACGTACGTGCCCGCGCTGGTGGTGAGGTCCAGCCAAAAATCCCTCGGGTCGTCAATGGCATCGCCGGTCGACAAGTCGACGTCACGGTGGGCCCTCGTCTCGGCAACCGTCTTGCTGCGGACGAGGTCGGCCCTGCGGTGAGCCACGCGCGCCGGCGTGCGTTGTTGCAAGATGAGATCTTCCGCACGGGTCAGAGCGTCCAGATCGGCATCCTTCACGTCTCGTCCCAGCCGCACGCGGCACCGGTACCGCTTGCGCTTCTCTTCGGCCGAGGCCTTGAGCTGCGCCACCTCGGACGCCGAGACCTCGCGCGTCGCCCGCGTCCGCACACCGTGGTCGCACTCTGCGATGGCCGCCTCGAAGGCCTTAAAGTCCCCCAACTGCTCGACTACGCTCGCACGCTTCGGGTCCACGATCTCGAGGCAGTAGGGTCGACCCCTGCCGAGCATGCGCACGTCGACGTCCTCTCTGCCGGCGCTCAACAACTTACATGACCGGGCGCCCATCGCCTGCACAGCGGCGTCCCCAATAGCCTCCTGCACGGATGTGTCTCCCACCCGTTCACCGTTAATCTCAAAGGGGGAGTTGGACACGCCCCGTTTCAGCTTGAGGTAATATCCACCGACCCACGCCGACTCGCGGCGGACGCTCACAAGGGTCGCCACGGGCGTGGTGGGGACAGATGGGGGAGGAGCTGACCTTTCCGCCGCAAAAGAGGCCCCATCCCTGTCATTGCCTTTGCCCCCCCCCAGCTCGGCCGCACGTTTGGCCGCCAGCGCCGACAAGGGAGCTCCAAACGACTCGAGTGCGGTCAGCGTCCGTCGGGTCCCATCGCGGCGGCGCTTGCGACCTGGCTTGGACGACAGCTGCAGCAGATCCGCCTCACGCGCTGTCGCTGGATGGACTAGGGCAACGCCGACGCGCAGACCACTCGTCGTGGCGTGTTTCGAATTCAGCAGGCGCTCGAGCTCGGGGATCATTGCCGCCCGCCACACGTCCTTGGGATCGACGGGGTCGCGGCGGGGGATGGGGGTGCCGTTTGAACTCGCGTCGGCTGCCGCTGCCACCGCCACAGCCGCGTCCCGCAGCGCTAGCTGCGCGGGCACCATAAGATCCACGCTGCGTTGTGGGAAAAGGGAGTGAAAGATGTTGGGCAAGGAAGGAGAGGGGCGACCAAGGGTGCTCGTCGCCCTCTCCATGTGCGTCATCCTCGCCAGAAGTCGCGTCCCTCGAATTCGTAGCCGCTCCGGCGCACCTCAGCCGCGATGGCCGCCGCTCCACCACCCCCCGCCAGGTGCCACGTCATCTTTGCCATGCCGCCCGACTCGGCCACAGCACAGCCGGCCGAGAGAGAGAAGGCGCCTTCACCCTTCACCCCCTCGGGCAGGGGCAGACCCGCACCCACCGCGAGAGCCGCGGCGGCGTCCGACGCCGGGGCGTGCACGCCCTGAAGGGCGCCCAGGCACGCGGGGCAATAGGGTTCGGCGGAGGCAGAGGAATGGGAGGAGTCGTCGGCCCCGCCCCCGCTGCCGTTGAGGGCTGACAAGAGCACCATCCCTGATGGTGCCCAGCCGCGGTAGGCCCGCGGGTCTGCGACGCGGGCCATGCGAAGGGCGCAGCGGGGGCAGCATCCAAGCCGCAGCGCCGCGAGCGCGGTCGGCGCGCGCTCGGCGGGGATCCGCCGCGCCCACGACGCGACGGGTGACAAGGCGACGGCTTCGGCGGCCTGGGCGCCGCTGCGCGGGATGTCCGCACCCGTCTCCGAGACGGCGGCCATCGACCAGTCGATATTCTTCACGGCAGTCGCGGCAACCGAAACCCTCGCGCCGCTGGTGAGTAGGCGCAGAGAGAGTCGGCCGGCCGCAGGCGCGGCGAAGGCCGCCCGCGCCCCAGCCGTCGGAGAAGCCTCGGGGCTCCCGCGGAGAACCGGGAAGGCAGGAAGGCGAGAGTGCGCGATTGGGCTGCGAGGGAGCCCGCCTCCGAGCTTGGCCGGCATTTCTTGCGGAACTGGGGTCGGCGGGGGGGATAGAAAGGGCGGCGAGTCGGGAGAGCGGAGGAGAAGTCGGGGTGGTCGTCCGCCGCAAGCCCCGCTTGGTCCAGAACTGCGCAGACGCGTGGAGCGCGTCCAAAGCTACGAGCCATGGCCAAACTCAAGCTGACGGGCGAGAAGGGCGGGCCTCAGCCTCGTGCCCTGCCGACGGCCGTCAGCCACCGCCGTTGTTTCCGGCCGCCCACGGTGCCGGGATGATGCCGCCGGTGCGGCGCGTGCATGTCGAAAGATCGGGGCGGGGCGGGCGTGCCGTTCACTATCGCGATCCAGCTGCGGGGAGGGTTGGTCGCGTCGAGAGAAAGCCGGGGCCGCGCTGCCCTTCCCGAACGTGGCTCCCCGCCCCCCCCACCCCCCCCTCTCCGCCCCCAGTGCCCGACGCTCCCGTCTGCCGCGGAGCCCTCGTCTTGTGCCACTGGATGGCCCTGTCTGGAGTTGAGACGGACCTAATCTCAACGCAATCCAGCGACCGTCTGACGCTGTCAGTCGACGGGAAGGATGTCGCGTCGGGCGTCCCTGCCGTCTACTGTGAGCTGGCCCGCCGGTCCGGTCCCGCTTCGTCGACCTACCTCGGCGCCACTCCCGCAACTGAGGCGGCCGTCCGCGAGATGCTGACGTGGCGATCGGAGAAGATGGGGGAGGACGCTCCGTTGGCTGATGACACTCTCGGGGTTTTGGACGTGGCGCTGCGGAGTAGGACGTGGGCGGCTGGGCCCCGGCCCTCCGTCGCCGACGTCGCCCTGTACTCGACCGTGGTGGACGTGGCGCGGGACCTGACGCCCACGCAGCGGACGGCTTGGCCCGATCTGTGCCGGTGGATCGACGCCTGCCAGGGGGTTCTTGACCGGGGGGGCGTTTTCGCCTCGGCTGGCATGGCGCCCCCGGCGGCTGACCTGGGTCGCCTCGCGTCCCTTTCTCTCGAGGATAAGGACCGCAAGACCGCCGCTGCGGCCTCGTCGTCAGCCCCAGCCGCCAAGAAGGGCCCCATCGCCGCTGCCGCTGGCGGCGCTGATGCCACAGCTGACCCCAACGCTCCCCCCCCCAAGATGGGTAAGCGTGACAAGGCCGCTGCCAAGAAGGCCGCCAAGGCTGCCGCCAAAGCCGAGGGCGGGGGCGAGGCCGAGGACGGGGCCGTGCCGGCGGCCGACGGGGCTGGGGCCGCCCCCCCTGCTGAAGGGGGAAGGGCTGCAAAAATGAATGACAAGAGGGAAAAGAGACCCCCCCCCCCCCCCAAGGCCCCCGATCGCCCCGTCGACGTCACGATGCTCGATCTCCGCGTCGGCGTCATCGTCGAGGTCGACGATCATCCGGAGGCCGACGGGCTGTACGTGGAACAGATCGACTTGGGGGAAGAGTCGGGGCCGCGCACCGTCCTTTCGGGCCTTCGCAAGCACGTCCCCATCGACAAAATGAGGAATCGCCGCGTCGTCGTCTGCACCAACCTCAAGCCCGCCAAGATGCGCGGAATCGTCTCAAACGGTATGGTACTCTGCGCTTGCGTCGGGCGCGACGGAGGAGACCCCGCGGACGAGCGGGTGGATCCCGTGGACGCACCTGCGGGCGCCGCGCCTGGAGAGCGCGTCTCGTTCGAGGGATTGGAGGGCAACGCGTTGCCCGAGATCAACGAGGCGAAGAAGAAGATTTTTGCGGCGGTGGCGGCCGACTTTTCCACTCTCGAGGACGGCACGCCGGTGTACCGCAAGAGTCTCCGGTTCATGACGAGCGCGGGGCCTTGCACAAGCAGTTTGGGGGGGGGCACTGTGGGGTAGATCTGGCGAGGAGAGATCGACAACGAAGAGCTCGCCACTTA